>Ga0255352_1000591_pt1 | contig 20184 bp, 15 predicted proteins | sample HBST0metaG_FD_189939 | JGI IMG/M metagenome (GOLD analysis project Ga0255352, IMG submission 189939) | Peat soil microbial communities from Stordalen Mire, Sweden - H.B.S.T0 | ecosystem: Environmental > Terrestrial > Soil > Wetlands > Peat | place: Sweden: Norrbotten County, Stordalen Mire...
ACAAGGCTGCGTCCTCCTCTGACGCTGAGTTCTAGACAAACCCAACCTATCAGATCGATGCAGCCTTACCTGCAACCTGCAATTACTTCTGCAAAACTACTGTCTTGGACAAGAGTGTTTGCGCCTATGCATCCGCAGTTGAAGCAAAGCATCTTGTCTTCATGAGTTCGATTTCTGTCTATGGCCCGACAGATGAAGCCAAGACCGAGGAATCGCTTCCCGCGCCCGAGACCGCATACGGAAGTTCTAAACTATTGGCCGAGAATGTTCATCGCTCGTGGCAGCAGGCTGCGCCAGGGAGGCATCTCCTGGTTCTACGCCCTGGCGTGATTTTTGGTCCTGGGGAAGGCGGAAACGTTACCCGCTTGGTTCGAAGTTTGATAAACGGCTACTTCATGTACGTGGGTAATTGCACCGCAAGAAGGGCCGGCGGATATGTGAAGGAATTGTGCGAAACCATTCGATTTGCTATCGAGTATCAAATCAATTCAGGTGAATGCTCGACGCTCCTGAACTTCTCAACAGATTCCTCCACGCCGATGGAGACTTTCGTTGACACTGTGCGCGAAGTGGCAGAAGTCAAGCGTAGGTACGCGTCACTTCCTCGCTGCCTCGTGCTGGCATTATCCTATCCGATTGAGGTCGTAGCTCAGATACTGTGCATCAAGCAACCCATTTCCCCGACCTGGATCCGCAAGCTGTCCCGGTCAACAAACATCGAAGCAAAAGGGCTGCAGACCATCGGTTACAGCTACCACTATTCTCTCAAGACGGCAATCGAAGACTGGAAATTTGATGTTCCCGCCGATTTTTCCGTTCATTCCTGATCGGAATTACCATCAACCGAGGTAAGAGAACCTTATGAAAATGAGGATGTGCGGAACCTTTGATCCATTCTCCACTAGCGCGACAGAGGTAAGTATCCGACGTGGTCGTCGGGTACCTACCTCTGTCCATGTCGCCGACTTCTGTTAGTTTGCCGGCCAAGTGTAGGTCTTGGAACCGTTAAGCGGTAGCTGCCAGTATGAACCGTTGGCAACCGGGACGACGGTAGAAGTTGTTGTTCCGGCGGCCTGCACAATGGTTGGCTCGTGGAAGCTTTCCGAACTCAAAAGCACCGTGAAGTTGCGGTATCGTGGGAAAGGACGCAAGACCCACTGGCCGTCTTCTTGGGTAATCGAAATCATGCCGTCGGTCTGCACTGTCCCGAAGTTCACAACGCTGCCGGACGCATTGAGCCGCGGGTCGTTTGCAGGTGCAACTGGCGCCGCGAAGCTTACTTTGCTGCCTCCGCCGCTCACTGTGAGATAACCGACGATATAGCGTCCAGTGCCGTCGTTGTTGCCTGAAAGCAAGAGCCTTTGCATTGCTGCTGGATCATAGAGTCCAATCCGGATCGAATAAGTGCCGTCTGGAACAGAGCTTGGAATGGCGATGGAGATCGGCCCGGTTGTCACTGTCTGCCCAGCTTGCCATTGGGTGGTAGCTGGCGATGGCTGGAAATCGTCTTGGAAGACGATACCGGCGCTGGCATCCGAAGCTTCGCTATCGTTGACGAAGTGTACGAAGACCTTATAGTTGATCTGCGTCCCCAAGTCGCGCAATACTTGCCAGCCGAACGTCATGCTGAAGCTGTTGCTGGTGGCCTGCTTCACCGCGGACACCGACGGCGCTGCATAGCCCCAGCCGATTTCCATATCAGACTGGTCGCGGGCGTTGGCAAAGAGTGACGTTGCTGTTTGTGCATAATCGCAGATGGTGCTGCCGCATTGGGCGGTATAGGCAAGAAGGTTTGAATTCTTGGCCGCCCAACCATATTGGGGTATTGTGAGACCGTTCCAGGTGATCGGGGTTGCGTTCGCGTTTGCCACGACGCTCAACCCATTGCTGTAGGCTACCTGAACCTGCGAAAACTGACCGGATTGTGCGGCAACTGACGAGCTTACCCACGCTCCGCTCACACCGTATTGGATCGAGCTGGCAAGCGCAGTGCCGTAGCTAGTAGCAACCGGGGGGACCAGATTGCTGTCTACGAAGGCGCGCGAAACGTCGTTCCATGTGCCACTGCCCAGGAAAGGAGCGTGGCCGAAAGCAATCTCCTGCATTCGGTAAGCATCCATCTGCGCTGTTGTCATGAATGATGTTCCAGCTTGCGTCCAACGGCTGTAATACCCCATTCCATGGTTCACTTGTAGCGGGTGAATGTTGAGAAGATCGAAATCGACAAACAAAGGCATGGCTTCGCCCAAATTCATGGACACACTGCCTGCCCCCAACTGTGCCTCCACGCCATCTAGTAGACCGCTGTAATACCAGTGATCGAGCCCTTCGCCAAGAACCGGGCCGTCATGCGTCTTTCGTTCGAATGCCCACAACGCTTCATTCTCTTGCATCCAAGTAGTGAGTGCCCCAGCTCCCGGGGAACTGGAATCCATATCCCCATGCGAAGAAATCGGAGCGGCGGAATGAACGTCCAGATAGGCCGCTGTCGTCCCGAACGCGTTATGGATCACCGGCGACTCATATTGAGCATTGGTTACCATCCAACCGGGCTTGGTGGAAAGAGACTGAATGCCGGTGGTTGGATTGAGCCAAGACAGCATTTGGCTGCCATCGCTTTTCAAAGCTACTGCCGCTGGATTGAAAGACGGATAGTTCGGATAGTAGTCCACATAGTTCTCGTGCAGCGCCATAAGACAGCCATTCGTCTTCCCTTGGTCGAGAAGCGCCTGCATCTCCGTGTCCCCTCCCAGATCAGCATTGGCCGAATAATGCTGCGGCAGTGCGTTGTCGTATCCTGCATGTTGCCAATTGTGAACGATACCTACGCAATTCGTGATCCCATAATCCCCCAAGTCCGCCAACGACTGTTGTACTCCGGAGAAACCTGCATCCCAGATATCGAGCACAGTCCGCCCCGAGAGCTCTGACATGTACGGGGAGGCCTGATTCCCAGGGGCGGGTAGAACTTTATCAACATTTGCAGAGACAGCCACCTGAAGCAGCTCGTGCAACTCGTTCAAAGTGCCGTCCGATTTCGCCAGATACTGCGCCGCCGTTCCGCTGAAGGATGTCGCGTGCGTTGAGTGCCAGTCCCACCATCCATTTACAAAAGCAGATAGCCCCTGCGCGTACCATACGCTTCCGGTGTAGTAGGGGACTGCAACCGCTTGTGTACTCAAGCCCTTGGTCCAACTCCCCATGTCCACGGACGATATCACCGCCTGGTCTGCATCGAGTTGCGCGCTGACCCCCACGCTGGTCGTGGCTACCTGCACCACGACATGCACCGTCGTTGTCGAATCCGTATAAGTAATCGTCAACGCCGATCCTGCGCTGTTCCAACTCGTCGCTGCACACACCAAGGAGCCTGCCACTGCCTTGATCGCCGGACTCAATACAGCCGCGGTTTGCGTGCCATTTACCGGAGCGTAAACAGTGCCCAGAGTGTTGACACTCCCAATGGCGGGAGCGGTCCAATACGCATTCGAGATAGGGGCGGTAGTCGAAGAGGAACCTAGATTGGTACTGTTGCTAGTGAACGACGAGGAACAGCCAATCGAAAGAGCCAAAAGCAGACCCGACATGACGACAAATGTTGCTCTGTAATGCTGCATATACGCCTCCGAGCACGCGCTCTCGTAGCTCGCAAAACAAGCGGAGCGGCACCATGAACTGGCATGACGGTTGACCGAATGCAGTTCCCTTATCGGCGTGAAGCAGGGAAGAGTTCAAGGAAGGGCACGAACTTTAGTCATTTGTAGACGGGGCTGACAGAGGCCCAACGGCAAGGCTCTCAGTGATTTACCACCTTCCTGACGTCCCCATTTGTCGTATGCTAGAGCAGGGAACTGAAAGCGGCGGCGGTTGAGTCTGATGCGCGGAAGTTTTCAGAGTCACCGGCTCAAACGCGAACTTGCAATGCTGTTCACAACACTTAGTTGTAGAAGGAGAATAATGCAAGACATAGCCCAGATAATGCTGTTGTGCGAGACGCGTGGTGGCGGGACCCTTCGCCATGTTGTCGACCTCTATGCGGGCCTCAAAGAACACGGATGGAATGTAACAGTAGTAATTACGCCTCCGGAAATGTATCCAGAATTCGGAAGTGAACTTCAGTCAATTTCTGAATCCGATCGGATGCTAGTACCGATGCGTCGCTCGCCGCACCCAAGCGACTTGAATAACATCCGGCAAATTCGTAAGCGGATTGTGGAGAGTTCTTTGCCTACCATTCTGCATGCTCACTCAACCAAAGCGGGGCTATTAGGAGTAGCGCTGCGACCATGGTGTTATAAGACCCTCTATACTCCTCACGCATTCCGAAGCATTGACCCAACTTTGGGAAGAGTAAAGGCAAAAGCGATCAGGCTAGCAGAAAAGCATTTCGCCGGATGCTACGATCGTGTAATTGCGGTTGCACCGGCAGAGCTAGACTACGCGCTCGCGATGGGCCTAAAACAAGAACGTCTCCGCTACATACCCAACGGAATCCGATCGAATACGTTCATCAGTAGCGAGAATGGCAAATCTTCAATTAATCAAGGTGGTCCCTGCCTCGGCTTTGTTGGGCGGCTTGACGATCAGAAGAATCCCCTTTTGTTTATCGATGTGCTTCGTGGCGTTGCGTCACGGATTGCAGGAGCTCGAGCAATTGTTGTGGGTGATGGTCGGCTCATGGAGTCGATGGTCCAATATGCCGAGACCTGCGGGGTTGGCAGTAGAATCGAGTGGCGCGGCAGTGTGCCAGCTGGCTCGACCTTCCGGGAGATAGATGTCCTCGTGCACACGAGCCAGTACGAAGCAATGCCCTACACTCTACTGGAGGCCGCTGCGAGCCAGGTTCCAATTGTGGCCACCAGGAATCACGGTTCGGTCGCAATTTTGGAAGAATTCCTCCCGGGCGCGATCTCGAAGTCATTTGCTCCTGAAGATCTGGTCGAGATTGTTGCGTCGATTTTGCAAGACACACAACTAGCGGCGAGACACCGAGAAAGGCTGAAAGCCATTGCAGAACGCTACTCGTTGGAGAAAATGGTGTCAGCAATAGGCTCGGAATATAGCGCATTGCTAGAAGAAGGAGTGAGGCCCATTCATTTTGTCCAGCAGCATGACGCGCCTTAGCCTGAATAATGCACGAAGCAGTATGCAGCGAAAGCCTGATGTGCTACAAACATGTTGACTAGAGCGTTTTAGTAAATAGTGTAGGCTGTATTTGGCGAGACTCTGCGGCGGACACAACGATGTGGAAACCTCTTGGAGATGATCTGCGTCGTAAGGAGCCGCGTCAACATAAACTGACTAATTATTTCAAGATTGGCATGACGGAATAGTTCCACTCCCCATGGAACTCGGACCGCTTGAGATTCAGGGAGGCCAGTTGCTGGTCGCTGACCAAGGTTCCAGTGGGATATTGTCCTTTGTCCAACTCGGCGCGAATTCTCAGGCCGTTGCTGGTGGTGGTGTTGGCGATCAGTTGGATGATGACTTCATGACTAACCAGAGGTCGTCCTCGCCAGTTCTGCGTAATGTGGCAGAACATACGATGCTCGATCTTGTTCCACTTGCTGGTTCCCGGTGGAAAATGGCAGACTCGCACTGGAATGCCCAAACGCGTGGCCAAGTCTTGTAGCGCGACTTTCCATAGTCGGGAGCGGCTTCCGTTGCTGCCGCCGCCGTCGGCGGTGATCAGCAGTTCCTGGGCATTGCTGTAACGTTTGGAGCCCATCTTCTTCCACCAACGTTGAATGGCCTGCGCGGCAAACCGCGCCGTATCGTGATCGATGCCAACACTGACCCAACCTTCGTTCTGACTCAGGTCATAAACTCCGTAGGGAATTGCCTTACCCAAATCCTTGTCCATAAAGTCATGGACAAGGACCTGCTCAGGTTCCCCGACAGGATGCCATTCATGCCCGCCATTCTTGAACGGGCCAACCAATTCCTTCTTTTTGGTGTCCACCGAAATGACCGGCTGACCCATATGCCAACCATAATAACCAACTTGACGCGGCACGACTTATCGCTCAGAAGCGCGCTAATAGCGTACCGTTCGCCACGAGGTTGCCCAGCAAACTTCTCATCAGAATCCCGCTCATTACGGAATGGCCGGGCACGTCTGCTCCTCAAGAGGATCCATTCGCAGGTCTGAGGTTACGAAAGTCTGATGCGCCGCCCCATCCTGCCGGGGAGTTTCGGGCAAGCTTGACGCCTTCAGCTTGCCCGGGATGACGTATTCCTCTGGCAGCTCCTGGTTGAGGGAAGATCATGATGCGTCATCAGTTCTGATATGGAGTGACCTGTTGACGGCCTGCGTCATTGCCTGGTAAAAGAGCGCAATATGGTAAAATTGGCAATACTCACGAATCTGACAACCGATGCGTACGGGAGAGAATAGTTGCCATCTGCTCAAGAACATGACCCAACGATGCGAGATCTGCTCAAGATCTTTGATAGAAGAAGGCGAACTGTGCTTTTGACGGCGGGAGGCATTTTCCTACTTTCTATATGCGCATGTATCTTCACGACGCGAAGATATACAGCCTCGAGTAAGATTGAACTGCAGAAGTCGAGTTCGGACGGATTAGATCTCGAAAGCATGATGGGCTCTGCTTCGGGAGGGGCTTCGGATTCGATGTCGGTCAACCTTGACCTTCAAACTCAATCCAGCATCTTACAGTCAGATGAGGTTGAGCTGAAGGTGATCAAGGAACTTGACCTCGAGCGGAACAAAGATTTTCAACCAAAGTTCAGCTTACTTGGGCCTGTTCTTACTTTGATAAGTCCAGCAGGGCCGAAGGATCCTGAGAATGCGAGCATTGAGCAGTCTCCGGTACGCAGGGCGCGCGCCCTAAAGACCTTCAACAATAACCTGAAAGTGAAGGTTGTAGCTGGGACTCGTCTGCTTGATGTCGAATACAGCAACCCAGATCCCAAAGTCGCAGCAGAGGTGACAAATCATCTTATTCAGCAGCTGATCAATTTTACATTTCAGACAAAATTTCAGGCGACAAATGAGACTTCGAGTTGGCTCGAGGGGCAACTGGGCGACCTCCGTAGGCAGAGCGAGGATCTCCAGGCAAAAGTCGTTGGAATGCAGAAGGACACTGGCCTGTTTGGGGTTGGAGGAGCGGATCTTCAGGGCAAGCCACTTGTCTATAGTCCCGCTTTGGAAACCCTGCAACAAACGACGATGCAGCTGTCTGCAGCTCAAGAAAATCGTGTCTTGAAAGGTGCGGTCTATCAGGTTGTGAAAACCGGAAATGCCGAGTTGATTTCACAGCTGAGCGGAACGACGATGGGGAGCGGAACAAGTCAGGGTGTCCAGAATTCGCTCAGTCTCATTCAAACACTGAGGGCACAAGAAGCCACCTTGCAAGCGCAGGTCGGGCAGGATGCGGCTGCCTTTGGATCTGCCTATCCGAAATTGATTGAAGAGCGCGCAGCACTAAAGCGGGTGCAGCAGATGCTGCAGGACGAAGTCGATCGCATGACGGCTCGTGCGAAAAATGATTATGAAGTAGCACTGAGGGCGGAAAACGGGGCCCGGGGCACCTATGACACAGCAAGACATTCCGCGGAGAACCAGAACGATAAGACCATTGCCTATGCGATTCTCTCCAAAGAGGCGGACCAGAGCCAGAATCTCTACCAAGACTTGTTAAAACGGCTGAAGGAAGCCGGTGTTCTTGAGGGCTTGCACTCGTCAAATCTGACAATCGTCGCAAAAGCATCGCCGCCTGCGAAACCTAGCAAGCCAAATATCCCACTGTATCTGGCTCTCGGTTTGGGACTAGGCACCTTCTTTGGCGCTGCGGGTGCCCTACTCGCTGATTCTGTTGACAACAAGCTTCAAGGAGTCGAGGAGTTTGAGGAGTTGGGCATTCCACTGTTAGCGATCCTGCCCGAGGCCAAGAAAGTCGGCGTCTCCTACACGCCGATGGTGTCGAAGGAGCCAAACTCGATGTTCACTGAGGCTATCCGCGCGCTCCGGTCGGCAATTTTGATCTCGCGTATTGAGTCCCCGCCGCATATTATATTGGTCACGAGCGGCAGCCCTGACGAAGGCAAGTCAATTATTGCTCTCAATCTGGCAGCATCTCTCGCGCAGCAGAATAAGCGCGTCCTCTTGGTTGAGGCGGATTTACGACGCCCAGTCCTGCAACAAAGGTTGAATCTGGGAGGCGTAGGCGGACTGAGCACGCTCCTGGCAAATCAAGAAAGCCCAATTGCACCGGTGCCTTCGGCGAGCCCTAATCTGTACATTATGCCGGCCGGACCTGTGCCGCCATTTCCCGCCGAGTTAATTGACTCGGCGCGCATGGAGAACCTCCTGCAAGAATGGCAAGCTCAATTCGACTTTATCGTAATCGATTCCCCACCGATACTTCCCATCGCAGATGCGCGTTCTCTGAGTTCCCTGGCCGAGGCGACGGTTTTGGTCGCGCGAGCCGGCAGGACCACCAGGGTGGCGCTGCTGCGCGCTTATGAAATCCTTCTTAAGCACGCGAAGGACAAGCGGGTTCCCAGCATAGGAGTCGTTCTCAACGGAGTGTCGCTTCATTCGGCGGGCTACTACGGCTTCTACGGCTACTACGGAGACAAGAACACCGCCTACTATGCGGAAGGGGGCCAAAAGTGAAGGTTCTAACGCTAATTCCGATCTTCTTTCTCTCTCTTGCAGTTTGCAGTGCTCAAAAGGAAAGCCTGACCATTGGCCCAGGGGATATGCTGCACATCTCTGTGCTTGAATCGGCTGATTTGGAGCAGCATGTCCGGGTAACCGACTCTGGAGACGCGTCGCTTATTCTGGGTGGAAAGGTGCGCCTCCTAGGTTTGTCGCCCGATGCGGCCGCCGTTGCTATTGAAAAGACACTGGTCGCCGGCGACTACGTGCTAAATCCACACGTAAGCGTAACCGTCGAACATTATGCCAAACTGAATGTCGGCGTGGTTGGACAGGTTCGGGCCCCGGGTAGCTATGAAACCGATACGCCTCGCTCCATTCTTGATGTGCTTGCCCTCGCAGGCGGATTGACCGACATGGCCGACAGGCGCATAACCATAGAGCGAAGCGACACCAAAGAGCAGATCTTATATTTTGTTTCGAACAACTCTGCTGCAGCCCTCAAGGAGCAGGCAATGGTTTTTCCAGGAGATACCATTGTGGTTCCAAGAGCAAGCTTCGTGTACGTGCTTGGCGACGTAGGCCATCCCGGAGCCTTCGCTGCCGCCACCAACGACTCGAATATGACGGTTCTTCAAGCGGTCGCACTGGCGGGCGGCACGCCACCGAATGCAGTGCCTTCCAAAGCTCGCCTGATCCGCAAGGCGGAAAACGGAGCTTATATCGAAATCGCCCTGTCTCTCAGCGATATGCAGAAGGGCAAGCGCTCTGATCTCCCAATGCAGGCGGACGACATCGTTTACGTCCCCTTCAGCTACGCAAGAAACATGCTTATCAGCATCAATGGCATTCTCGCCGCTGCTGCCTCTGCTTCCATATACCGATTCTGAGTTCCCGCAACTTGAGTCTGCTACTTTTGAGCAGAACGGCTCTAAATGGCACATCAATCGAGCCGCAAACAAGGCTTCGGCAGATCGAGGGCACTCTGAGCATTCAGATGAATCATCCAAGACAAGCGAGACAACTGGGCTTGGCCGCGCCCTACAGGCCACGGTTTATCCGGGGATTCATTGATTTTGCAAATGGTAGGAGCCAATGCCCCGGCTTTCGACCAAGGAGGGCGTGCTGAACTCTGGATCCCAAGGTGCATATAGAACCTCCATTGGTGAGCCGCTTGTCACGTCGGCAATCGGACTCGCAAAGGTTACAGTGGCCCTATCGACAATTCTATTGGTGGTTGACGGCGCCGTGCCACAGTTGGAAATCGCACTTTTCAATGGGAATATCCCGATAAAAGTTCTGGTGGTCAAGGCAGCCCTGTGTGGCGCAATCTTTTTTATCTTCCTTAGTAGAGGAGCCCGATACAAAGCTTCGCCGTTAATTGCGCCGACTTTGGCGATGCTCGTGTTTCTCGCGCTTGAGGTCGTTCACTTATGCCTCGTTGAGGGGCTCACACTCTTCGAGGTTTTCAGCTACTATAGGACGCTCCTTGACCTCCTTTTGCTGGCATCTTTATGTTGTTCCCTTCGCCTCAAGGTAAGCGAAGGCCTGATGACGCGACTTATCTTGTTCATGTTTAGCGTTAATCTCGTATTCACAATTATGCAATTTCTAACTAATAGCCCCCTACTGCCATTAGCTAGCGACGACGGGTCGTTTCATGTATTGTCAGCGCGTTTTCTAGGGGAGAGGCAGCGCGCGTTCGGTCTGTTCTCAAGTGGATTTCATCTCGGCTGGTTCAACTCCCTTGTAGGTGCATTCGGAGCAAGTGTCTGGCAGAAGTCTAGGAGGCGATTCTTCGGAATTATCCTTATTGTTGCTTCTGCGCTTGGCACATACGCAACTCTCCATCGGGCGTGTTTTATTCAGTACGTCTGCTGCGTCGCCTCCGCCTTTATGTTGACACGAAGCGGTTGGAGAACTACGTCAAGAGTGCTTCCAATTATCTGGCTGGTTCTGGGGGGACTAACTGTCTTTCAGGCGTTGGGCAAAGGCGCATCTGACCAGAGCATTTCGAGCGCAGCCTCGACGCAAACGCGGTTTTTTCAATGGGCAGGAGAATACGAGGCATATGCAAAGGGTTCGACCCTGGAAAAGGTGCTTGGGCTCGGAATAGTGCCCGGGGCGGTGGACATTGAGTCACATGAAAACAGAAAAGCTGGTTCGAGCATAGACTTTACGAAGCAACTTCCATTTGTCTTCGATTGTGATTTGCCGTCTTTTTTGCTTTTTTTCGGAGCTGCAGGAGTATTTGTTGTTGGGTGGTTCCTCGCGAGGGTATGGCTCTATGAGGTAAATGTGGTTGCAATCAGCCAGTCCCCACTGCAGATCGCAATCGCATCAGCCCTATCAACAGTGCTCTTGGCCGGGACGTTCAATAACGCCCTTCCGTGGATGGCGTCCCTCCTCCTCATTGCAGTCGTTTGTCAAACGGGTGCAAGCATGAGGGAAGGAGTGGATTAATGGAACGTTTGTTCGAAGGAAGGCAGAAGCAGGGGCGAAAAATAACAATGGATCTGCGAGCCTTTGTCGGGCACCGTCTGGCACGCAACGCCTTCTGGATGATGCTTGGACAAGGAGCGAACTTCTTCCTGCAGGCTGCCAGCTTTATCTTGCTCGCAAGGCTGCTGGGAGTAACCGAGTACGGCATATTCGCCGGCGCCTTTGCGCTCGTAAATATTATCACCCCATACAGTTCACTGGGCGCGAACATGTTGTTCATGCGCTATGTGTGCACGGACCACACCAAGGCTCCCGTTTATTGGGGAAACACCCTGATCGTCACTTCAGTGGTGACCGCAGTCATCGCAGTAGCATTCTTCTTCGCAGGCCCAGCCCTCACCCATATCCGCAGTGGGATGATCTTTGTTGTGCTTACGCTTGCAAACTGCCTGTTTGGCCAGATTGCCAGCCTCGCAAGCGCCGTTTTCCAGACCTTTGAAAGAATGGGTTCTACCGCGGCGCTCATCTTTCTTTCAAATTGCGCTCGATTCCTTATTTTGCTGGTGATGTTGGCAACGCTTCATCATGCATCCGCCGCCGAGTGGTCTGTCGGAGTGCTCGGCGCTTCAGGTTGTGCAGGGATTCTGGCCCTGCTTTGGGTTCGCTGGGAGATAGGCGCAACTTCGTTCGACATTAAGCTACTGTTCAGCAGGATCTGGGAGGGTCTGGGCTTTTCCTTTGCCGGAAGCACTCAGTCGATCTACAACGATGTGGACAAGACCATGCTGAGCCACTATGGCCTGAATAGAGAAAACGGCTTCTATTCGCTGGCATATCGAATCGTGGACTTCTCGACAGCCCCAATCGCAGCTCTGGATTCTGCCGTTCTCCCGCGCATGTTTCGCCTCAGTCACGAGAGCTTGCGGGCAGTCGTTAAGCTGGCAACCAAGTCCGTGCTAGTAGCGGCCCTGCTCGGCCTTGTGATCGCGGGCTGTACCTTGTTGATCGCGCCAATAGTTCCGCACATTGTCGGACGGGACTTCTCCGGCGTCCTGGTTGCTTTGCGATGGCTTTGCTGGCTCCCCTTGCTTCGGGGAATTCACCGCTTTACGGGAGGCGCTCTCACCGGATCGGGTCATCAGAGAGTGCGAACCGTAGCTCAGTTGGCAGTGGCCGTTATCAATTTTCTTCTGAATCTATGGTGGATTCCTGCTTATGGGTGGATTGGCGCCGCGTGGTCCAGTGTGGCATCTGATGGGTTGCTGGCTTTGCTCAATGCGCTGCTCCTTTGGTGGCTATCGATGCAGATTTCTTCAATTGAGGCGGCAGCATGAATGGAATGTCGAAGCCTGCAGGAATGAACGGCGTATGCGCGGTAATTATCACGTTTCGCCCAAATGCTGAAGCTCTTGCGAACTTGGCGAAGGTACGGCCGCAGGTGCAGGACCTGGTTGTGGTCGATAATGGATCTTCCGCAGAAGCGCTTGATCCGTTTAGAGAAGCAAGCGGTGATCTTCATTTTACTCTTATCGAAAATGGAGAGAACCTGGGTATAGCAGCGGCGTTGAACATTGGCGTGGCTTGGGCGAAGTCCCAGCGTTATCCCTTCATTGTCCTCTTCGATCAGGACAGCACCATCACAAGCGGCTTCATCCACAATATGCTCGCAACGTATTGCGACTTTCCCCATCGTGACAGGCTAGCAATTGTTACTCCTTCCCAAATCGAAAAGAGCACGGGACGCGCAAGACTATTCGAGACTTTACCGGACGGCGGACCGCTCGTCGCGATCACGTCCGGTAGTTTAATGCCAACTAGAATATTTGATATATGTGGTTTTTTTGAAGAGGACCTGATTATTGACTGCGTGGACCATGAATACTGCCTTCGTGCTCGATCACGGGGATATACCTTGGCGCAGAGTGCCCATGCCGTGCTTCGAGTCTCAGTTGGGGCGGTTCGCGAATATAGGTTCCTCGGTCTTAGCTTCAATGCGACACATCACAGTGCCCCGAGGCGCTATTACATAACTCGAAATCGCCTAGTTCTCATCCGCAGGTATTGGAGGCAGCATCCACGCTGGTGTTATGGAACATTTAAAGACATCGTAAAGAATTCGCTTGCGGCCTGCGCTGTTGAAGAGCAACCAATAAGCAAACTTGTAAACACACTCCGAGGAACCCTCGATGCCCTTCGGGGGAGAATGGGCAAGGTCGTTGAACTGTGAACCATGGAGGGCAGCCTTTGCTTACGAATGGTGTATGTGCAGTAGTCGTTACCTTCCACCCGCAACATCAGGATCTTGAAAACCTGTCGGCTCTGCGAGTACAAGTGGAGGGCCTTGTGGTCGTGGATAATGGTTCAGACATGGCGGAGCTCGAGCAGTTGCGGGCCGGTTGTCTGATAGAGAGTTGCGAGCTCATCGAGAACGGTGAGAATCTCGGCATTGCTGCAGCGTTGAATGTTGGTGTGCGGTGGGCCAAGGAGCGTGGGTTTGAGTGGGTTGCATTGTTTGATCAGGACAGTACCGTCACTGATGGATTCATCGCGGAGATGATCGCGGACTTCGTTCAATATGCCAAAGAGCGCAAGATCCTGCAGATCATTCCCCGTTATCGTGACCCGGATAGTGGGGTGGAACGGGTGACTGATTTGGATAAGGACGGCGGTCCATTCGTAACTATTACTTCGGGAAGCCTCTTTCCTATGGAGGCCTTTGATGTGTGCGGGTATTTCAAAGAAGAGCTCTTTATATATTGCGTCGACGATGACTTTAGCCTCCGCATTCGACTGCACGGTTATTCAATAGCCGAGAGTCATCGGGCAATTCTTCTGCATAAATCGGGCCATCCATCGCGCCACAAACTGCTATGGAAGACCTTCATAAGCAACAACTATAGTCCCATATCTCGATATTATGGCGTCCGCAACAGGGTGTGGATGATGCGCACATATGGTAGGGTATATCCACGCCTGCTGGTAGAGGGCCTGAGGTCGTGCCTAGTTATTCCAATCAAGATCCTGGTCTCTGAGGACCAGCCGCTGCCCAAAGTCGCGATGGTATTGCGCGGGATGTTAGATGGAATCTTGGGCCGGATGGGCAAACTACAATGAATTGTATGACGATGAGACGAACGTCGGTTATGCCTCGACCTGAATCAGCCAGTGTGAACGACAAACAGGGTGTGAAAGCATGAAGATGATGGTAAGCGCGATAATTCCTACACGCAATCGCCCAGCGCTCCTTGCGAAGGCGGTCCGCAGCGTCCTGGCGCAAACGACACCTATTGCAGAGTGCATTGTGGTTATTGACGGTCAGGATAATCGGACAGCTGAGATGCTCTCTACCATGGGAGATGCGCGGATCAGAGCTATTCATCTTCGGGATAGAGTAGGCGGCAGTGAGGCGAGAAATGTGGGGATACGAGCCGCACAGGGGGACTGGATAGCTCTGTTGGACGACGATGACGAATGGCTGCCAGAGAAGACTGAGAGACAACAGAAGGAAGCTCGTTACATGGATAAGCGCTTCCCGGTGATTGGCGCGATGCATATAGCACGGACTCCAACTGTGGATTTGTTTCGCCCGACTTGGTTTCCGAACGAGAATACGCACATTAGTGAATACCTATTCTGTACGCGAGGACTGCGCCGTGGTTGCGGGTCCATGCAGACCTCAGGCATCATGGCTTTAAAGAGTCTATTTGAGAAAGTAGAATTCAAGACGGGTCTTAAGAAGCATCAAGACTACGATTGGCTTTTGCGCGCTAACTGTGTAGAAGGAGTGGCCTTCCGCGTAGTGCCAGAACCTCTAACAATCTGGAATGTCGAAGATAACCGCGAAAGCGTCAGTAGGGTTGAAGATTGGCGCTTCTCGCTGGATTGGGCGCGCAGTGTGCGTAACCTAATGACTTCAAAAGCATACGCACACTTTATTGTAACTCAATGTCTAAGATCTGCCATGAATCAGCAAGAGTCTTGGTACGTATTCGAACAATTGCTGCGAGAAAGTCTTGGGAGCTCGATGGATATTCGATGCCTCAGCTCAGCTATCGTATATGGACTCTTCCCTATGCGCTTACGGCGCCGCCTCCGGAATTTCATAGTGGCCTTGGAGCGGAGGCGGTGAACGTATCTGTGCATATCTTAGTGCGCACCTCATTCTATGCAGATAGCTGAAGGAGCAGTTCATTCCAGCGCTCTTTCTCAGTCACGCTGAGGGGGAATGCTCCCTGACGGCATAGGGTGGATCCGGGGCCCAACACCTTGGCCACGCAGTTTGCTGTGAACCGTACTCCCTGAGTGAGAATCAGGCGGAGTTTGCCGACAAGCGTTTCGGGACAGCCTTCGGATTCACAAATATACCGCACCCAAAGCAGTTTATAGCGGTATAGCTTCTTGAGTGGTACGGTTTCCTGCCTATACCCGACCAATGTTTCGGGAAGATTCGCGAATGTACTGTCTTTATAGCTGCGAATTAATAGTTCCTGATCTTCCGCCAAATGCGCCGAGCGACCGTATGTCACCTCCGTGTACCTCCATTTGCGAAACCAGTCAGTCGGGCCCATCCAAGTATTGTGAGGCATCGGAAAGCCTAGATAAGGGGCCCTCACAATATCCGAGTGGTCCGTTGCAGGGCGATATACCCACAACGGTGTAGAGTGCTTCCCGATGCTCACGAATCCCCCCCCGCAAAGATCGACTTCAGGGTGGTTTCCAAGAAACTCAAGTTGCCTGGCAAGACGATCCGGGCACGCCACATCGTCTGAATCCATTCGCGCGAATAGAGGAGCGCGCGCTCTGTCTATGCATTGATTCAACCGCGCCGGCAGTCGCCGGCGCTGGCCGTCGGACCAACATACGATTCTCGGATCGCTGAATTGCCGTACGATTTCAAGGCTATTGTCCGAGGATCCGTCGTCGCAGAGGAGTAACTCAAAGTTCTCGAATGTTTGGTTCAGCAATGAGCGCACACTTACGGCGATGGTGTCTGAGCTGTTGTAAAATGGCATCGCAATGGATACTTCTGGAGAATTCATTCCAATCAATCTCCTACGTGTAGAGAAGGTTAGCAGAAACCAAAGAATGCCCTGCATCAAAGATTATACAGAGTTACGCTATGGGTCTTGATCCGACGAGGGCAGGAGCGTCATGCTACTGTCGCCTATTTGGCTGACCAGATGTATGAACTAGATCCGTTCAGCGGTAGCTGCCAGTATGCGCCCTTGGCAAGCGGCGTCACGATAGAGGCGGTTGTCCCGGCCCCATACACTGTTGTGGGCATCGCAAACTTATCTGTTCTTAGCAGAATTGTAAAGTTGCGAGACCGGGGATATGGACGGAGAACCCACTGGTTGCCTTCCCGCGAAACAGCGATCATGCCATCCGTTCGCACTAGGCCAAAGTCAACTGCAGAGCCGCTCCCGTCCAGGCGAGGATCGCTGAGCGGCGAGCTTTGTGCTTCAAAGGTGATCTTCGATGCACCTCTGCTCACTTTAAGAAATCCCACAATGCAGCGGCCCGTCCCATCGATATTACCTGAAAGTGGAAGCCGATTGCCGGTTGCTGGGTCAAAGAGCCCTGTTCTCACGGAATACGTTCCGTCAGGAAGTGCGGTCGGGACCATCGTGACTATAGATCCGCTAGAGACCGTTTGGCCAGGCTTCCATTGTGACGGCTTAGGTGTCAGCTGATAGTCGCTTTGAAAGACGGTTCCTGCTTCAGCATCGGATACTTGCCCCTCGTTAACGAAATGAACGAAGGCCCTATAGCCAGCCTGCGCATCAGGCGTCCGATCTATTCGCCAACTGTACTCAATTGCGAAAGTGTTGACACCGCTTTGCTTGACACTGACGATCGACGGGCCGGCATAGCCCAAGCCAATCTCGGCATCCGCTTGATTGCGTGCGTTTGCAAAAACTGACGTTTGAGTCTCGGCATAATCGCAGATTGTCTTTCCACACTGAGCCGTATAGGCAAGAAGATCCCTTCCCTTGGCCGCCCAGCCGTATTGGGGGATCGTCAAGCCGCTCCATAAGAGCGGAGTTGCGCTCGCGTTGGCAACCACTGTCAGTCCGTTGTTGTAGATTATCTTTACCTGCGCGAACTGACTCGATTGGGCGGCTGTTGAGGAACTGGTCCAACTCCCGTCGACATGGTACTGTATCGAACTGACCAGCGAAGTGCCATAGCTTGCAGCTACGGGCGTTACCAGCTTGCTCTCAACAAGCGCGCGCGGGACACTTTTCCACGTCCCCGTGCCTAGGAATGGCGCATGTCCAAAGGCAATCTCCTGCATCCTATATGCGTCCGCTTGAGCTGTTGTCTGGAGCCCGGTCTTGTCTTTGGTCCAGCGGCTGTAGTAACCCATCCCGTGGTTGACTTGCAATGGATGAATCCGCAGCAGATCGAAGTCCACGAACAAGGGGACCGCCTCGCCCAAATTGGGCCGGACACTGCCGGCTCCAAGCTGTGCTTCCACGCCATCCAGCAAGCCGCTATAGAACCAGTGATTCGTGCCCTCACCCAGGACTGGCCCCTCGTGCGTCGCTCGCTCATAGTCCCAAAGAGCCTGGCTGCTCTGCGCGAAAGTAATCAACATTCCGGCCTGAGGAGTCCTCGCGTCCATGTCACCATGCCAAGATGGTACGACAGAGGAGTTCACATCCAGGAAGTCAGCCGTTGTTCCGTAGAGGGCATGAATTGCCGGGGACTGCGTCTCGGCATTCCGCAACATCCAACTCGGCTTAGTCGCAAAGGACTGAATGCCTATCCCCTTGTTGAGCCAAGCCAGCATGCGACTACCATCGCTATTTAAAGCTACGGCTGCGTCATCGAACTTGGGAAAATTAGGGTAGTAATCCACATAGTTCTCGTGAAGCGCCATCAAGCAGCCATTCGCCTTCCCTCGAGCAACTGCGGCCCGCAAACCTGCGTCTCCACCCAGTTTGGGATTGGCGGGGTAATGCGCTGGCAAGGCATTGTCGTATCCATCGTGCTGCCAGTTGTGAATGATAGCCACGCAGTTCGTGATCCCGTAATCTGCGAGGTCGGACAATCCTTGCTCAATCGATGAAAAGCCAGCATCCCAAATATCCAACACAGTTCGTCCGGACAGCGTAGCCATGTACGGAGACGGCGGATTTCTAGGTTCCGGAAATACTGCATCTACATTTGGAGATAACACGACCTCCAACCGTTCATGCAGTTTGTTCAGCGCTCCGTCTGTTTTGGGTTGGTATATCGCTTCTGTGCCGGCCAACTTCGTCGCATGCGTCGTATGCCAGTCCCACCAACCATTCAGATATTCCGATGAAACCTGCAAGTACCAGACATTTCCGGAGTAATATGGAACGGCAATGGCGCGCGCTCCCAATTCAGGTGCCCAGTTTCCCATATTCACTGCAGAAATCATGGGCTGATCCGCATCCAGTTCGATCCTTAGTCCGGTTTCTGTCGCTTCTGCGTGCATTGTCACATGTACGGTCTCCGCTCCCTGCGCGTATGTAACCGTTAGCTCTGTCCCGGTGCTATTCCACTCTGTCCGGAGACACCTCAAAGTGGCTCGATTCCCTCGGATTGAAGGAGCCAATAAGCGAACGCTCCCAAATCCACGCACAGGCATCGTCAACTCCCCGAGAGCGTCCACGCTTCCTATGGGAGGAGCTAGCCAATAGGCGCTGCTCGGGGCTCTCGACTCGATCCCACGTTGGAGGCCGTTGCTAGGTTGCGGCTCTTCATTGGAATGATCGGCGTGTACTGCAGGAATAGCTGACAAGGCAGTTGCTATGGTAATAACTATGAGGCGCGAGCGCTGCATCGTATCCTCCATGCTGCCGGGGCCCAAGCGAGGCCTCAGACCGGTGAGAGTAGTGTAGCGCAGCTCTTAACCAATTATCAGTCTTTCAGAATCGGTTACTGTAAGACTCAAACGGCGCCGCCTTGCTCCGATGCCTGCTCGCATCGCCGGAATCATGGACTTCACCGGAATACGCAGGTGTACATTTGGTTCAGGCGCCCCAACCTGCAGTGTTTGTCTGGTATCGAGATCGAGTGTTGCTGGTTCGTCGGGGCCAGGAGATCCCTACGACGGCCACACGCTCGCCGAGCAGATGATGCAGGTTGATCCGTTGATCGGTAACAAGGTCAGTGAAGTGCACGTGGACATGGGGAACAGTGGCTATGATTATGACGGCGCGGTCGCCGTGCATTTCGATCAGGGATTCTCTGATTGTGCGCCGTGAAAGCCAGTGCTTTTCAGCGGGGTATAGACTCGCCTGGGAACTGGTTCGTTCGACCCGGTAACAATCGAAGCAGCGGCAGGGGCAACGAAGCCGTCGGAGCCTTCGATGCAAAGGTCCGTTTAAGCGGCTCCGTGAGCATGTTGTGATGCGAGTAGACACCGAGCAGGCCTCGAAACACCTAACGCAGATGCCGACCCGCTGTTCAGATGGGGAAGGCCGTCGCTGATCGAGGAGTATGAGCGAACAGCTTCCATCGGATCTACCGGGGTATTGGTGACGACATGCATGCACAGGAAAGCACATGGAACACGGGAAGCCGCAGCGGGGATTGCAGCTGAGATCAACCGGCAACTTGCGAGAGCCAGGCCGGGCCGTCTGGGGTGGCGGTGAGGCCCCGTAGTGCCGATGTAGCCGGGTATTGCCGGGGGAGGGAAGTGGCCTTGGTTGGAAATGAACGCAAGAAGCGACAAAGACGGAGGGATTGGCGATGAGCCTAACAACCCCGGAAAGTGTTCAGAAGTTGCAGGCAGCGCTGCACGACAAGGTGTATCGGAAGGACGTATTGACCTTTGCCTACCAAAGCTGCAAAGCCAACGGTGGAGCGGCGGGAGTAGACAATCACACGTTCCAGGACATTGAAGCGTACGGAGCCGAACGATGGTGGGACGAACTGACGCAGGAACTGAAAAGTCATCCACTTCGTTCCCTTGCCGCGTTTGGTCTTGCCGACTGCAGAGCCCCCTTTTTTGCCGGCGCAAAACTACCGTCCATGAAGGTCTCGTCCCATTTGAGCAGGCCTCGTTCATCCAGCGCCCCCAGCAGCGTACGCCACGCTTTCAGCCAGACGCCCTCCTCTTGCCATCGCTGCAATCG
>Ga0255352_1000594_pt1 | contig 20161 bp, 16 predicted proteins | sample HBST0metaG_FD_189939 | JGI IMG/M metagenome (GOLD analysis project Ga0255352, IMG submission 189939) | Peat soil microbial communities from Stordalen Mire, Sweden - H.B.S.T0 | ecosystem: Environmental > Terrestrial > Soil > Wetlands > Peat | place: Sweden: Norrbotten County, Stordalen Mire...
GGTCTGCCCGTAGAAGCTCGACCGCGTGGCGGAAGCTCACGCCGTCGGTCTTCATCACCCAGTCGATGACCGAACCACCCGTATTGCAAGCTCCCATACAGTGCCAGAGATTAGTAGCCGGAGTGATTATCAGCGAGGGCGTCCGGTCGTCGTGGAACGGGCACTTGCCCACAAGGTTCGCCCCCTGCCGCGTCAGCTTCACGCCCCGCGCCTCCGCCAACCGCTGCACAGAGATTTCTTTCTTTAGCCGCTCGACTTCGGATTCTGGGATTCGCGCCATTGAACCCTCTCTCTGCAAAAAACCTGTCAAGAACTATTTTCAGGATTTTGCATTTTCTATACCGTTCGCAAGTATACACGTATTGCGTGTATACTTGCAGCGGGATCAGGGAGAGCCAAAAAATGCACCTTACAATTAGCCCTGTCATGCCAGCCAAGAAGCCTTCGCAGAACGCATTCGGCCAACGCCTCGTCACTTTCCGGCAAGCGCGCGGCCTCACTCAGGTCCAGCTTGCCAAGGCTACGGGCATGACCCAGAGAGCCATCTCTTACTACGAGATTGAAGCCGAGTTCCCGCCTGCCCCGGCGCTCATCACGCTTGCCCAGGTTCTTGAGGTCACAACCGACGAACTGCTCGGCATACAGCCCGCCACGCCCGCAGGACGAGAGCGCCCCGAAGAACAGCGGCTATGGAAGAGATTCCAGCGCATGGCCACGCTGCCGACGAAGGATCAGCGGGCCGTCATCCGGCTTATCAACTCGCTGGCTGGCAGCACCGCACACTCCCACGCCGAGGCAGGATGAGATTGAGCCGCTAAGGAAAAGAGTTGTTCCTGTTCTCGTGAGAACAGAGAAAAATACATTTTTCTCATAGCTGCAAAACACCCGCAGCGGAGGCATCAGTCAAGGCCGCGAAGCGCCGCCGCAGCGGGCGGAGCGAAGCGGAGAGCCTTTACGGATGACGGAGCGAAAGGTACGGCGCGTGAGCGCGAAAAAGCCCGACTCGCCACGACTTTCAACGAAAAACCACGACTAAAGACGATTCGCCGCGATGAGGCTTTTTGAGCCCCCTGCGTGATCTTGTTAGCCGTTTTCCGCCCTCGCTCCCCGCGCCGGATGGTGACGCACATGGCCTCCGTTAAAGTACACACGTGCGTCAAGAGAACTCGCTCGAAAACAACGGGATACAAGAGCAAAACGGCCATTGTGCGTCTGCGCTTTATGTTCCACTACGGCATTTCTCCCCAACAGACAGCCAACCAGCCCCGCGCCTTTTTACCGGCGCTGTGACTCCTGAGCCAGTTCCAACGCTGCCGGGGCCTTGCGCTTCTTCGCCTCCGCAACGATGCCGTCGAAGGTCTTCTCGGTCATCGGCTGGCCTATCGCCACAGGCTTCAAAAGATTGATGAGCAGCAGCCGGACGCCAGTGATCTCCGTCAGCTCCGCGCTCGGCTGAACGCCTCCGGCTTCCCGCGCTTGTTCATCCAAGATCAGCCCGCGAATCAGCTCGCCCTGCGTCTGATTGCGCTTCGCCGCCAGAGCCTCGAAGGCCCGCAGCTCGCTCTCGTTCAGCTTCGTTCCAACGTGATTCACGCGGTATGTCGCCCGCTTCGCCGCCTCTGCCGCAAGATTTGCTTCGTCAAGAATCGCCAACGCTTCACACCCCTTTGGAGCCTGATTTCCGCAAGGTTCCCTGGGTTTCCCCTCGGAACCCCACGCGCCCTAACTCATAGACGCCGCTCACGTAGATTCAGGGTGGCCCCAGGGTTCCTTGCATCACCCTTCGAGGGATGGAGTGTCATAAATAGCCCGGTGCGAAGCACCTTCTCCGATTCGGCTAATCATTGCGCGTCCGCACACTCGCCGATTGGCTATTGATTGCGATGGCTATTGCGCTTTGATTAGAGCGGGGATGTGCGCTTTGATGGGCGGCGGAGGTGTCGTGTCCCCCCAAATACCGATGCGAAGCAGCGTCGGGCTTTTGCTGATGTGCTGGGGCATTGGACAGAAGCCACTGACGCAAGCAAGCCGCCCCGGAGGACGGCTCGGCGAAGTGGATTACAACTGAGGATGCGAGATTACTGATTGCTACATTCACGCACTTGCAGAATGACCCAGTTGGTTCTTCCGCTCAAATCAATCGGATTGCCTGTGCTGGATGATTTGCTGCTCAGAGCGTCATAGCTGGCCTGCACTTTGTAAAATCCCGGCTCGGCCAACAACTCGGCTGAGAGTCGGAGATGGAACGGGTAATTGATAGTTTCTCCTGGATGCAAGACGCTATCAGGGGAGGTTCCCTTTGCGGCCTGGTCAGACATACTCATCCATGAAGAGAGCAACGGCTTGAGCGTGTGTGTTCCAAACAGCCCCAACACGGTCAGACTTCTTCCTCCAGATGTCTGAAGTAAGATGTCCGTCCCTGAGCGGTTAGTAAACGCAATCGCGGCGTCGATGTCACGACTCGTAGCACCCATGCACAACGTTTCCGTTGGCAGCGAAAGAGCCGCTATAAGTTCTTGGCTATTTGAACTCTGCGCTCCTCCCATCGGATTAGTGAGCAAAGCCACAAAAATGACTAGGAGAACAAAGAACAAAGACGACTTGGTTTTGGTTTGGCGCATATTTGCCTTTCCGAACTTAATTGGGCTTATTTGGGTCGGGTTTCGCACCGTGGTCTGTTCGCTTGTCGTAAGCGTCCTGGTTCTGTTGGGTATTCTGCACCGCGCCTTGATGCTTATCCTCCACCTTCTGGCCTAGCGCATCGGCGGCACTCTTCTGAGCGCCAGGGAGACCATTGCCAGTTCCCGTAGCAGAGGTTCCCGGAAGCGATTTATCTAGGGCGTTAGCACCTTGTTCTGCAATGGTTTTATGACCATCCTCGTGGTCTTTCAAGCCTCCTGCAAGCGAATCCCACTGCTGTTGTTCCGCAGGAGTGGCACTGCTGTACCCATCCCAAGCAGGAAGAGTAATCGTGACGGACAGATTCACGTCTGCACTAGTCAGCGTGTCCGTCACCGTGGTTGTCGTGCCGATGCTTTTAGAGGAAGTATCAAAGCTGTAGTTCCCCACGCCGATATTGGTATCGGTGTTGCCTCGGTATCCGCCAGAAATTCCCGAAGCTGCTGGCGCATTGTTCCATGCTTCTGCGGCAGTGCCGCCGCTCACATGGTAGGTGACTATTACCGTTGGAGCCTCGTTGACCTTCTCCCCATCGTCATCAACAAACCTCAGTGGGTTATTTCGGGTATACGAGTATAGATTCCAACTTTGTGGGTTGGCAGGATGCTGGTCTGCGAAGGGCTTATCGGGCGACATGAATCGGCCCATACTGCTTGCGTAGTACCTTGCCCCGAAGTAGTCATTGCCGGATTCTGCGTCGCGTTCTTTGCCGGTGAAGTGGTGTTCGGTTGGGTCTTCGCTATAGCAATTGTTGGAAGGCAGGCATCCCAGATTTGGGATCGGAGTTAGCCCGTCGCCGTAGGGTAACGACACATACCACTCTTCGACGGTGCCGGTGATGTTGGTTTGCACGCGCCGGCTGCCGAGCCAGTCTTCCAGTTGGAAGTGCAGGGCGGGTGTGCCGCTGGGCGCGTCGTAAGTTGCGATGATCGTCCCCGCGGCATAAACATTGGTGTGCTTCCACTGCCCCTGGCCGTCGGTCTCCGTGAGCTGCTCGTTGGACAGGCCAAGGACATAAGAGGCTGTCGGCGTGAAGCCGTTCGTCGCCGTGTCGCAGGACCATGTGGCGATCATGCCTTTGGCCACGCGCGCGCCCTCCGCGTCATAGATGTACTGCATCATGGTAGGGTTGTTGGGTATAGGCTCGCTCATGACCGCGCAGATGCGCCCCTCGCCGTCGTAGAGATACTGGTTGATGCCGTCGTTGGTCACGTCGCCCGACGGATCATACCCGTTCGCCTGGTTGCCATTCCGGTTCGTAGCTGACATCTGGTTATTGTTGGTTCCGTTGACTGTGCCATTGTACTGCGCCCAACTTGTCAGTGGCGGATTGCTCCCGCAGGCCGTGGTGGACATGGACTGCGAGAGGCGGTTGCCGAATGCGTCGTAGGCCCAGCAACCCCAGTTATTGGCATACTGGGCGGACGTGGAAGTGGTGACTGTGTTTTGCGCCGTCGTTAGCCGGTTCAGCGTGTCGTAGCTGAAGCTCCAGCCTCCTGTCACTAAATCGATAGAATACTTCAGATTACCGGCACCATCGTAGCCGGGACCGGCACTATTGTAGCCGAACGATGAACAGTAGTTGTTCGATGGATCCGGAATACAGTAATAGTAGAAGGTCTGCGGCAAATCGGAAGCGCTGGGGATGACCTGGAGTTGGACGCTGCCGCCTGCAGTGCTGTAGGTGGTTGAATCGTTCGGGAAAAATGCCACCAGCAGCGTCTGCGATCCCGAGTCGAGAACTTCTCCTGCGGCCGGCGTGTATTCAAAAGTGCCAGGGACCACGGTCCCGTTATAGCTGGCCGAGGCATTGAGCTGCGTGGAAGACAATGCCGTTCCATAGGTGATGTCCGCTGGCGTTGCCCAGCTGATCGTCGGTGTCGCGGGAGTAATAGTGAGAGTCAATGGCGACGACGTTGCGGAAGGAGCATTTCCACTGTATGCAGCCGTGATCGAATGGGAGCCAACTGAGAGTGACGATATCGAATAGGTCGCCACTTGGTTCGACATACTCGCGGATCCCAAAGTCGTGGACCCGTCACTGAATGTGACCGTGCCGGTCGCATTTGGATACGGTTCACTGGCTTGAAGCTGCACACTGCTACCCCACACGGCAGGGTTCGGATTCGCGCTAATTGTGAAGGCACCCACATAAGCAGATCCGGCTCCGTTCAGCGAAGGGGTAAAAAAGATGAGGAGATCCGAATCGCTCAATATTAACGGATTAGGTCCATTCCAGCCCGACGTTGGACAGTACGAGCTTTGAGCGGGTACAGATATGTATACCGTGCTTCCGGAGAGTGCCTGACCATTGTAAGCGAAATTATTGAACAGGTATTGCGTTACTTGCTGCGTTGGTCCGGTAGGTGAGCCAATGGGGCACGTTCCAGCACTGGAAACAGTCTCTGTATAGGTCAGTGTACCGGAACCAACTGGAATACTATAGTTCGAATTCTGCACCTGGTTGACCGTCAACGTGACCGTTGCCGTAACCGAGTTGTAGTCGGTCGTGTCGCTCGGCGTAAACGTCACGCTCTCAGAGGGAGTCCCCGCAGTCGGTACCATGCTGGGCGTGGTCCAAGCAAAGGTGCCGGTCGGAGTTGCCGACCCTCCCAACAGAGTTGAGGATGCCAACGTTTGCCCATAGGAGATTGAACTGGCGGTCGGCCAAGCGGAGACAGTGGGTGTGGCCTTGTTCACGGTGACGTTCACAGAGCCCGAAACTGCGTTGTAATCCGTGGTGTCGCTCGGCGTAAAGGTCACGCCATGAGAAGCTGTTCCCGCAGTCGGTACCATGCTGGACGTGGTCCAAGCAAAGTTGCCTGCAACTGAGGCGGTGCCGCCTGACAGTGTGGACGAGGCCAGCGTCTGGCCGTAGGTGATAGAGCTGCCTGTCGGCCAGCCGGAGGCGGTGGGTGTGGCCTTGTTCACGGTGACGTTCACAGAGCCCGAAACTGCGTTGTAATCCGTGGTGTCGCTCGGCGTAAACGTCACGCTCTCAGAGGGAGTCCCCGCAGTCGGTACCATGCTGGGCGTGGTCCAAGCAAAGGTGCCGGTCGGAGTTGCCGACCCTCCCAACAGAGTTGAGGATGCCAACGTTTGCCCATAGGAGATTGAACTGGCGGTCGGCCAAGCGGAGACAGTGGGTGTGGCCTTGTTCACGGTGACGTTCACAGAGCCCGAAACTGCGTTGTAATCCGTGGTGTCGCTCGGCGTAAAGGTCACGCCATGAGAAGCTGTTCCCGCAGTCGGTACCATGCTGGACGTGGTCCAAGCAAAGTTGCCTGCAACTGAGGCGGTGCCGCCTGACAGTGTGGACGAGGCCAGCGTCTGGCCGTAGGTGATAGAGCTGCCTGTCGGCCAGCCGGAGGCGGTGGGTGTGGCCTTGTTCACGGTGACGTTCACAGAGCCCGAAACTGCGTTGTAATCCGTGGTGTCGCTCGGCGTAAAGGTCACGCCATGAGAAGCTGTTCCCGCAGTCGGCGCCGTGCTGGACGTGGTCCAAGCAAAGGTGCCTGCAACTAGGGCGGTGCCGCCTGACAGTGTGGACGAAGCCAGCGTCTGGCCATAGGTGATAGCGCTGGCATTCGGCCAGGCGGAGATCGTCGGTGTGGCCTTGCTCACCGTCAACGTGACCGTTGACGTAACCGTGTTGTAGTGGGTCGTGTCGGTTGGGGTGAAGGTCACCGAAAGCGTGTGCGTCCCGGCTGTAGGAACTGTCCCGGACGTTGGCGAATAAGCGAAAGTGCCTGCCACGCTGGCCGTTGCATTCAGTTGAGTAGCGCTCAGTGCCGTTCCATAAGCGATCGCCGCTGGCGTTGCCCAGCTGATCGTCGGTGTCACACGATTTATAGTGAGAGTCAATGGCGACGACGTTGCGGAAGGAACATTTCCGCTGTATGCAGCCGTAATCGAATGGGAGCCAACTGAGAGTGACGATATAGAATAGGTTGCCAAGCTGTTTGACATACTCGCGGATCCCAAAGTCGTGGGCCCGTCAGTGAATGTGACCGTGCCGGTCGTGTTTGGATACGGTTCGCTGGCATAGAGCTGCACACTGTTACCCCATACGGCAGGGTTCGGACTCGCGCTTACCGTAAAGGCACCCATATATGCAGATCCGGGCCCATTCAGAGAAGGGGTAAAAACGATGAGGAGGTTCGAATCGCTCAATAGTAACGGATCAGGTCCCGTCCAGCCCGTCTTGGGACAGTACGAGCTTACATAAGGTACAGATATGTATACAGTGTTTCCGGAGAGTGCCTGACCATTGTAAGCGAAATTCTTGAACATGTATTGCGTTACCACCTGCGTTGGGCCGTAGGGGGGTGCGCTTACGTAGCACGTTCCCGCACTAGAAACAATCTCCGAATAAGTCAGTGTGCCGGAACCAGCTGAAATGCTATAGTTCGTAGTCTGCGCGAGAGCATTCAGCCCTATTGTTTCAAGGCAGCCGAGAAGCATAAACAGCTTCATCGCAATTCTGACCGTGCGAACCATCACGTTCCATCCTTTCAACCCAATAACACTTTTCACTCGTAGTCGTTCAATGTTTACAGGTTCCATGCTCAACGGGGCATTCTGCCGTCCAGATCACCAAACTCGATTCGAAGTATTGCCGCAGCAATACCCTGGCAAAATAACAAATTTCCATTCGCAACAGTCTTACGGGTGCGTTGCTGTCTCCCCGGTTATGCGCAGGCGAATATCGTATGTTTTGTGGACATAAATGTCATTTCCGAGAAACATATTCCAGATCGCTCCTGACGGCCAATAACCATTGGTGGTATCCGCGGTAAACAACGAAAGCGTACCCCCTGATGAACTCGCTGCTGGATTCCAGGAACTATTCAGGTTCTGCAACCGTCCAGCAGCATCGTATTGCATTCCAAAAGAGATCGATCCCACAGTAGGAATATTGCTCACGCCACTTGTGTATGCCGTCAGGTCACCTCCTAAGTCGTAACCATAGGACAAGGCAAACGGATTCGGCAACGAACTCGTACAGTTTCCAGGCCCCGACACATTCGGCGTGCATTGCTGTTCATTTTTCACGCGCCCCATTGGATCATAGGCAAGGAATGTGCGCATGGTCATAAACCCCGTGGTCGGAGCTGTCCCTGGGCAACTTCCAGACTGTGTCCATTCCGCTGACAGCCTGCCATCGCTCGACGAATCGTATTGGTAGCAGGATGACGGCGTAACGGCGTCCGAATAGCTCTTGCTTAGAAGTCGGTTCAGCACATCGTATGTATACGAGGTTGTCACGCCTCGCGCATCCATCTTGCTGTTTACGTTGCCGTTGGCATCGTAGCTGTACCCATTTGTGCCAGCCACATAAGCCCCTGTTGCCACCGTCGGACAAGAAGCAGAGGAGTTTTCCGGATTGGACGAGCAGAGTAATCGTGAGAGGCTGTCATAGTTGAAGGTGCGCACTCTTGCCCCAGTTGACCCTTTTGGTCCGCCCCACTGCGTTACGTTTAGCAAATTGCTCAATGCATCATAGCCGTAGTCTGCCTCCATGGTCGGAGCTTGGGTGATACCATTAGGCTCCACGACATCCATCAACTGGCCCAAAACATTCGAGGTGCGCTGCCAGTGATTTCCTGTTTCGTCGCTCGAGTCCACCCAGGTTCCAGTAGTGACGCTCCCGAGATGAGAGCTGCAATTGGCAACAGCAGGAGTATACGTAGACGCAGTGCCGTTGTAGCACGTCTGCAGAATGCTGCCATCTTGCTCAATCTCTTTGACTTGCCTCCCTAGCGCGTCATAGTAATAGGAAGAGATTCCGTATGTCGTATCCGATGTGGAGCGATAGGGGTTGGACTTGGTCATGACTCGGCCCAAGCCGTCATACGTAATATCGATAGTATCCGCACCATAGGGATCGCTGAGATAGGTGTGTACGGGATGGGCGAATTCGTCGTAGGCTGTCTCCTTTGTCATGGTGGTGCTGCTGTTGATCAATGTACTGACAGTGACAGAAGGATTTGGCCCCGCGTCTGAATAGGAGACCGTCTCCACGCCTCCATCCGGATGTCTGATACCCGTGAGCCGAAAGAAAGGATCGAAAGTCGACCCGGAGCAGCCGCCTGTCCAGTAGCAATAAGTGTTCGTGGTGCCGTTTTCGATATCTTTCGCGCTGCGCAGCTTTCCATCTTCAAAACCATACTGATAGTTGGTGGTATGAGTCCTTGCAGTCGGTGGAAGAATGATCTTGGTAACATAGGCATTGGTGTTCCCGGGCGCACTTCCGTCATCGCTTGTGTAATTGTCGGTATAGAAGTAGTTGGTTGTGTGTGAACTGCCCGCCATGTCGCCGCAGGGCGAGTATCCGCATGGATCAGTAACCGAGGTGACTTGGCCTGTAATGTCGTAGGTATAGCTCGTCACAGAGTTCGTGCAACTCGCGCCGCCCGGCACAAAGCACTTCTTGGTTACGGTTGTTGGGTTTCCGCGTGTGGTAACCGATGCACTCGCATATCGCGGGTCTTGCCCAATAGGTGCAGGAGAGACCACGGTCAGTGGAAACTTAGTGTACTCATCCCACCCGTAGTCCGTCTCCGACAGCAGCGTCCCATTTCCATAGACCTTCACGCTATCCGGGCGGTCGAGGATAGATGGATAAGGAAAGAGCAGTGTAACTGGAAAATTGTGATACGCCGTTACGGTTTCTCGCAGCGCAGATGGCGAAGGAATTGTATTTGAGGGATTGACGCAGCCACTCTTAAATATACTTGAGCTGTAGTCATATACTGCTACATCGGTGGGCAGGTTGGTCATGCTGGCCAGCGGATTCTCGCCACCGAAGGTGCCGTCTGGCTGGTACGTGTAGAAGGTTCCGGATGTCTGCCCATTGGGCAGCGTCTCGCACTCCCCGGCGAGCAGACTAGTCAACGATTGGCCTCCCCACTGATACCATACCTTGGTTACCGTTTTCAGTAGGGTTCCGTTTGTGTCTTTGTATTGGATTGTGTTTTCCACCGGCATATAGCCCTGATCGCCCCATTGACCGCTGAAATCGGTGGTTGGGGGCGGCATTGCTGGCAAATAGTTGTATATGGTCTGATAGCTTGTTCCCCGAATCTTATCCGTGGTTGTGACCGTCGTCGTCTTGGAGGTCCACTTATAGCTGATATCGTTGCCAAAACTGTCCACGGTACCGACCGCCGGCCAGTTCGTCTGGTAGTTGAAATCCTGCTCTTCGGCTGCGATGCCATTGTAGCTCACGACGCGCTGCGTTATCGCAAACCAGCCATAACGGAATTCGCAAATACCACCACCCGCGTTGCCGTGGGTGTTCCTGTATTGAACGCCTTCCATATTCGGAATGGTGCTCCAGGTATAGGAGACAGTCGCGCCCGTCGGGTAAGTGATCTGGTTGATCAAGCCATAGACTGGCTCGTATGTAAACTGGTAGGACTCTCCGTTGGGCTGTTCGATGGATTGTAAAGCGCTGACCGTCCCCTGTGTTGCTAGAGTTGGAATGGAAGACACCTTGCAATAGGTGGGGCCGGATATGCCAGGACCCACCCAGGTCACGGGAAGAGAGAAGGAAGGTTCAACCTCTTTTTCGTTGGTGAAGGTATAGCTCCCGGGCGAGTTAGAGCCTTGCGCTGTGCCTGGAACCTCAAAGGTAAAACCGGCGGACGTAGGCGAGAATGTCCAGTTTCTTCCTGTTGTATTCAGTAAGTTGCCGTTCGTATCTTCCACGGAAGCCGTCCGGGTTGCCGCCTGGTACGGACCCGCCAGAGAACTGCCGGGCAGACTTGAAACCACATCCCCATGCAGATCCACAACCGTGGCGGTTGCAGGAAAAGTGTTTGTAATGGATGCCTTGTACTGCTCATCGCCGCCCGTCAGGTAATTGGAATCGCCATTGGGAACAACATTGGCACATCCATTTGGGGAATTAGAGGGATTCGTGGCATTGAATAGGCCCATTCCGTGATTGCCTCCATCGGGGTCGATAAACACATATCCTGAGCTAACCTCGCAATAGTAAGTGGTGGAAGTGTATTGACCGGATGGCAGAGTAACGCTTTCCAAAGCGTTACCACCGAAAGTCGATACTTGAGGGATTAAATAGAGCGAATCATCAAGATCGGTGAATTCGTTGCCGCCTGCGTCGACCCCGCTTTGCCAAGTTGGCTGCAATCCATACATACTTACTGAATCCCACATGAAGACATAGGTGGGCCAGTTCACTCCTCTTTCGTGAGGGGTTGGCGCCTTGATCCGCACGCTCAGCGAGCCGTTGGCCGGGCTGACGATCTCATTCAAGCCGACAAGGTAATCGTGCGGCACGCCCGGAACAGGCGTCGCCGTCGTATCACTTACTCCTGCATTCTGCTGGCCAAGAACAGGCAGCGCGGAACCAAAGAAAACGGTAGCCGCCAGAAGAACAGCAGAGACGAAGATAGACTGTACCGGCTTGGCGATCATGAGACACTTACCTCTCAGCGAATTGTTTGAAACAAGAAACACTTCCCAGCGCAAAGGCCTGAGCCTCGCGATTTGCAGACGCCTGTACTCTGAGCTTCTGGATATTAGTTGCCTATTGTAAGGCCGTTGTGTGAGAATCTCAAGTGTGGGCAAACATATGCACAAATCCGTGATATAGCTCATACACTTCCACGAGCAGCCGAATCTCATACAGCACGACGGCGGGGTCTTTTCCAGAGCAAAAATTATAGTGAAAGAAGAGACAGCATTATTTCACACAAACCAGAAAAAATAGTTAAATCTGTTTGTGTTGACCAAGAGGCAGGTAGGTGGGATGCATTGGTGTTGTAATGTTTGATAATGTCCTTTATCAGATATAGGAACCGCCCGAGGAGCCGCCCATGACCACCACTCTTGCTCCCCTTCGCAAAGCCCCCGTCCTGCCCGCCCTAGTCTCGGCCGCCGGCCATCGCGCCGGCCGCCGCTTTCTGGAGTTTTTCGCCGCGCAGATCCGCAACCCCCACACCCGGCGCGCCTATGCGCGGGCCGTGGGCGAGTTTCTGGCGTGGTGCGAGAGCAAGGGCGTCTCCTCCCTGGCCGCTGTGCAGCCGTTGCATGTGGCGGGCTGGATTGAGATGCAGGGGCGCGAAGTGTCGGCGCCGACCGTCAAGCAGCAGCTCGCGGCCATCCGCCACTTGTTCGATTGGCTGGTCATTGGCCAGGTGGTGCCGGTGAACCCGGCGACCGCGGTGCGCGGGCCGCGCCATGTGGTGCGGGTGGGCAAGACTGCGGTGCTGGAGCCGGCCGAGGCGCGGGCACTGCTGGACTCGATCGACGCGGCCACCCCAGTGGGACTGCGGGACCGGGCGCTGATTTCCCTGATGGTCTATAGCTTCGCGCGCATCGGGGCGGCGGTAGGCATGAAAGTTGAAGACGTGTACACCCAGAACCGGCGGCTCTGGGTGCGGCTGCATGAGAAGGGCGGCAAGGAACACGCCATGCCCTGTCACCATAATCTGGAGCAGGCCCTCAGCGCCTATCTCGAAGGAAACGAGGTCGAGAACACTCCGAAGGACCCGCTCTTCCGCACCATCGGCCGCGGCACTGGCCAGCTTACCCGCACTTCCCTTCCCCAGGCCAACGCCTACGCCATGATCCAGAGGCGGGCCGAGGCGTCTGGCATCAAAACCAAGATCGGCAACCACAGTTTCCGGGCTACCGGCATTACCGCCTATTTGAAGAACGGCGGGACGCTGGAGAAGGCCGCCGCCATGGCCAACCATGCCTCTACGCGCACCACACAGCTCTACGACCGGCGCAGCGACGAGATGAGTCTGGACGAGGTCGAGCGGATCCTTATCTGAGGCGGCGCGAGGCGCAAAAGCGGATACCTATCCTATAGGACGCCCCGAGAAAACGCCTCTACGCGTCTCCAGGCGCGGCTTTTATTCGGCCTTGGAGCCCGAAAATGCGGGCCGCAAGCCTTTTCGCACGTTGTGGTGAGTCCCCCGGCTTAGAAGGCCGGTGCTCTATCCGCAAGGGCCAAGGCTTTTGCTAGGTAGTCGCAGCCACATGCGCGGAAATGTGATAATCAGCCATTAAGTGGTTGATTATCCTCCAATGTCTAGTGAATAATACAAATATGATTCGTCGCAATCTCACCGATAAGCTTCTTGAGGCGCTGGCAGATACGCCCGCCGTTCTGGTCAACGGCGCCCGTCAGACCGGGAAAAGCACCTTGGCGCAATCAGTTGACGAGAAGGGGCCGAGTCGTCAATATCTCACCTTCGACGATCCAGGCATTCTGGCCGCAGCCAAGGGCGATCCCAATGGCTTCGTCGCTGGTCTGAATAACCCGGTCACATTGGATGAAGTGCAGCACGTCCCCGAGATCTTCCCCGTAATCAAAGCCGCCATTGATAGCAAGCGTCAGGCCGGTCAATTCCTGCTCACGGGATCGGCAAACGTACTGCTCTTGCCCAAACTGTCTGAATCCTTGGCGGGGCGCATGGAAATACTGACCCTGTGGCCGTTTTCACAGGGAGAGATGCACGGCGTAAGAGAGAGATTTGTGGACACTCTGCTTTCCCGAAAGACCGTCGGCTGGACAGGAGGTGCCGCCGCGTTGCGCCGGGAAGATCTGTTGGCGGCCGCTCTGGCGGGTGGCTATCCTCTTGCCGTCGCTCGCATGAGTTCTGCGCGCCGCGATGCTTGGTTTCAGTCCTATGTCATGACGATCCTGCAACGGGATATTCGCGATCTGGCGAACATTGCCGACGTAACGGCAGTTCCGCGCCTGCTCTCTGTCGTCGCAGCACGTGCAGGCGGGCTGTTGAATGTTGCCGATTTATCACGTACGGTTGCCTTATCGCAGACGACGTTGAAGCGCTACTTTGCCTTGCTGGAAGCGACCTTCCTTGTACAACTGTTGCGCCCGTGGGCGAGAAATCTTGGCAAGCGAGTTATCCAGACGCCCAAGGTCTATGTGAACGACTCCGGCTTGCTGGCCTACTTGCAGGGAGTGACCATGGAACGCTTGAGGGCAGAGGCCAGTTTAGCTGGCGCGCTGTTAGAAAACTTCGCGGTGATGGAGCTGAAGAAGCAGGCCACTTGGAGCACGACTCAGCCGGAGTTGTTCTTCTGGCGCACGGCCTCCGGGCAGGAGGTGGACATCGTATTGGAGGATCGCGCCGGTAGAGTGGTAGGAGTGGAGATCAAGGCCTCCGCAACCCTGGGCAGTAACGATGTGCGCGGATTACAGGCATTGGCAGAGGCCGCAGGTAAAAACTGGGTGCGCGGCGTGGTGCTGTACGCGGGGACGGAAGTGATTCCTTTTGCAAGCAACCTGCACGGTGTTCCATTCGGTCGACTCTGGATAGAGTAAGTCTAGAAGATTCTGGTCGTTTTACTTTCGCGGGGGTTAGACAACAATAACCATAAGCGTGATATATTTCATGAAAGGCGATCTTAGTGAAAGCTGGTTTTCATGAAAACAATAGTCATTACCTCGCAGAAAGGCGGAAGCGGCAAGACCATGCTGGCCGCACATCTAGCCGTTGAAGCGGAGCGCACAGGCGATGCCCCGGTATGGCTGATCGACACAGACCGTCAGGGCACGTTGAGCCGTTGGCATGAGCGGCGGGCGGCAGAGACTCCCCAGCTCGGGCAGGTGTCCTTTGCGCAGATCAAGAGCGGACTGGAAGCTCTTGATAAAAAACACAACGCGGCCTTTTGCCTGATCGACACCGCTCCCACGATCTCAGATCAGACCGCCAGTCTGGTCACATACGCGGATCTTGTGGTGATCCCGGTGAGACCTTCCCCATCCGACCTTTGGGCGGTGGCCGAAACCGTCGAGCTAGTACAGGCCGCCGGCAGGCCGTTTCTCTTCGTCCTCACTCAGGCAAAGTCGCAAGCGAGCATTACCGCCCAGGCGGCAGCCGCCCTGTCTCAGCATGGGCGTGTGGCACAGGCCTTTATCGCCGACCGTGTCGCCTATGCCGCCTCCATGACGGGCGGCAATACCGCACCGGAGCTGGGAGCCAAAAGCCCCGCAGCCGAGGAGGTATCGGCCTTGTGGAAAGAGATCAAATCATGCTTTCATGAAAAAGTGAAATCAGGAAGGAGTCCGATTAATGGCTAAGCCTCAACCTATCGCTCTGGATGGAGCCGACCTTTCTCCTGCCAGAGCGCGCTTTCAGACCGCCGCGCGGCAGCGCGGTGTTGTCCCGTCCGCAGATCTTGTTCCGCTACAGTTTAGAATGTCTCCTTCATTCGTCCGGGCCTTCAAACAAGCCGCACTCGACCGAGATATGAAGCTGAATGAATTGCTGAATTGGTGCTTTGATGAAAGCATGAAATCAGCAAAATAACTATGCCCAAGAGGTCCGAGCATGAGCGGTAGGAGAAGCAGCGATCTTTTGCCTTTGGCAGATCTGCTACCAGGATTTGAGGTTCTGGCGGATGAGCCTTCGGGTGCTGTCCCCAATGCGCTGACGGTACAGGGAAAACACCACTTCACCCGTACCAAGCAGGTTGATGCCCTCACAAGCATCGGTGAAGACCCGACGCCGGACTTGGGTTTCATGGGACGACTGCTGACGCTCTGCTCTCTGCCGCGCACAGATCCGGGGAACCGGCAGCAATACAAGCGCCAGAATGGTCCTTATAAGCTCATCATGATTGCCGGCGGAGACAACAAGCTCCCTTTCGGAAATCTGCCTCGTCTGCTACTGGCATGGGTTTGCACCGAGGCCATCAAGACGCAAGATCGGAAGTTGATTCTGGGACCATCCCTGTCTTCCTTCATGCAGGAACTTGGGATCAACAGTGACAGCGGCGGTAGCCGTGGAGACCGGACGCGGCTCAAAAGCCAAATAGACAGACTCTTCAATTGCCACGTGGACATGATCTACGAGACGAGCAGGGGCAAGGTTTCGACTGGCGGCCGTCTGGCTCCTAAAGCTGTTCTCTGGTGGGATTACCATCAGCCACAGCAGGACACGCTTTGGAAGAGTTGGGTGGAAATCGGGGAGGAGATGTTCAACGAGATCGTCGCTCACCCGGTCCCGCTCGACATGCGAATACTGAAAACGATGCGTAGATCCTCGCTTGGCCTCGACCTCTACATGTGGTTGTCGTACAAGTCGTTCACCCTTTACAGCCAAGGAAAGAAGCCTGAGCGCCTGTCATGGGAACGCCTGTACCTCCAATTTGGGGTTGATCCTTCGAAGGCCAATGACAAGTTCGTTGTCCGTGACTTCCGCAAAGATTTCTTGCGGGAGGTGAAGAAACTAAAGCTTTGCTGGCCAGGTCTCAGGTACGCCACGCCCAAAGGCAGCTTCGAGGTTCACCCTTGTCCGCCGTCTATCAATCCAAAGCAGATAGGCGAATAGTTTTGCGCATAATGCCTGTGAATACGGTGAGTTTTCCACGCTGAAACGCCCTCACTGAGCCTCTCTCCATAGCAATACGGGGTTTATATGTTTACAATCATCGATTTACCTCCCGCTGAAACGCCCTCACTGCCTCATCCTCACTCGCTGAAACACCCTCACTATAATCCGCTGAAACACCCTCACTATTACAAGTAATAGATACAAATAAAAACAAATAGCCGTCCACCACAACGTGAGGAAAAAGGAGCGCCCTACGGGCGGGCCTGCTGCGCATACATTGGAGGGCGCTAGCGCCCCTCCCGCACCCACCCCGCACAAGTACAAAAAACAAAAACCTTGCTGGGGATGGTGAGGTCGGTCCAGCCTTTGTGTCTGAGTGTAGAGTCGTGCGGAATCGAACAGAAAGCCCCCAGGACGAACACGGAGCAATGCCGACAGCCCCCGGCTATCCAAAATCCGCCTGAGACCGTCTTGCCGTCGGCCCACGGATTATGAATCCGGCGCTCAAACCGGCCTACGGTCAATTCAGGCCAAGTGCCATGCGCAAGATGTGAACCAGGCCAATCGGGTTTTTCGTCGCCATCGAAAGTTTGGATGAAGTGTACATCTCGAATTGCGTGATCGGCGCCCAGCGGACTTTATGGCCGGCCAACACCCCCAGCTCCCGGATGAACTCCCGTTGCGTCCGGCCGTTCCCGTCCCGGAACGGATGAATCGCGTTCAATTCAGCCAGGTAATAGGCCGCGCCATGCGCGAACTTCTCCGCGCTGCGTTCCCGCAGCCAGTTTTCCCGCGCCAGCTCGCCGAATAGTGCCGTCAGGGAGGTTTCCAGCCGTTGGGCCGAACAGAAGCTCACCGGGCCAAGCGACAAGTCGCAGGTTCGCACACGGCCCGCCCAGGGATACACATCCTGAAACAGCGCCCGGTGAATCGCCAGCAAGTGCGCCAGGTCGAATGAGCCGGAGACCGGGCGCGAGTATAGGAAAATCAGACGCTTGAAGACCATCCGCGCCTCGTGCGCGGCCAGGGCTTCCGGCGTATGAAGATTCGCCTTGTTCTTCAAAAGGTGGGATCGAGAGTGGATGTAAGGGTCCATCAGAGCTTTTCACGCTCCCGCTCATCGAGGACGGCGATGGCCGAACACAGTTCGGCCAGGCTCAGATCCTCGCTGACATAGGCGCTGGCCAGTTTGCGGACCCCGGCCCCAGGATCGAGCGATTCAATGGCCAGAGATTGGAGTGTGTCCGCCACGGCTTCCGAGCGTGGCCAGGGAAGAAGCTTTTCACGCCGCTTTGCCGGTCCAGGATTGTTCGAGGTTGCAGAGCGCTTTGCCGTCATGGATGCTTCACACCGAAAATACGAAAACCGTTCCAGCTATGGTTTGAATCTCTGCGCGTTCGCTTGAATTCAAACCATGCTCCATTGTGGAATCGCTTCGAGGCGTAAAGGCCGCTCAAGCGCCGCTTTCAGCGGTGGCCTACGGCCAGCCTTGACCCCTCTACGCTCAAAACCACCGCCGCAGGATTCACATTTTCTTTCTTGGCTTTGGTTCCGGCCTTTTCGCATCCGGCCAGTATTCCGGAAACTTGTAGCGGTCATCGGGCAAAACAGCGGCTTTGAAATAGTCCTCGAAGCCCTTCTTGAAATCGGCATTGGACAGTAAAGCATTCAGCGCAATTCCGCCCGCGATGAACTTCCGATTGTTCTGGACAGTCCGCTCCTGTTTGCTGGCCTTGTGCCAAATCTGGCGTTGACGCAGCTTGATTGCCTCAGCCTTTTTTTCGAGTGCTTCCAGTTCCGCTTTCAGCTTCGGATCAGTGATTACCTGCATGACGGCTGTATCCTCATTTCCGTGAATGAACAGTGTGATAGACAAAGATTATAGCGAAACCGGATATCTAACGCACAAACGAGACGAAGATGACACTCGGGCGATACGAAAGTGCGATTATTTGCACACTGAAGGGTGACGATTTGCACACTTTTGCGAACTATTAGGACACAGTGAGGTCAAAACAGGGGTTTCATAGGGAAAATTGTCGTTTCCCCAAGTACAGGTCTAGTCTAGACTGCATATAGCGCATTACCTACCGGACGAAGTACGGGAGGGCGCACTTCAAGGTTTCCTTCGGAAACCGTGCGCTCTTCCGAGGGCAGAAACAACAGCAACAGCAAAATCAACGGCAACAACAACCGCAACGGCAAGAACAACGACAACCGCAAAAGCAAAAACCATAAAAGGCTATATCCGTGGCGATCTATCACCTGAATGCAAAAGTCGGCTCGCGCACCTCCGGCCAGAGCGCCGGAGCCAAGCACGATTATGTATGTAGGGAAGGCAGATACGCGAACGGCGAAGCGCGGCTGGCGAAGAGGAACGAGGCCGAGATAGTGTATGCGGTCAGCGGCAATATGCCGGAGTGGGCCAAGGAGACTCCGGCTCAATACTGGAAGGCAGCAGACCTGTACGAGAGGGCCAATGGGCGACTCTTTCAGTCTGTAGAAATTGCCTTGCCGGTGGAGCTTGGCAAGAATGAGCAAATCGTGCTTGCGGAGAAGTTCGCAAGCGAACTGGCCACAACCAAAGACGGCGTTTTGCCCTATACCCTGGCTGTGCATCGTGGAAAGGGCGAGAACCCGCACGCTCACATTATTGTGAGCGAGCGGGTCAACGACGGACACGCCCGCAGCCCGGAGACGTGGTTCAAGCGGGCGGCGGTGGCCGGAAAGCAGACCCCGGAGCAGGGGGGAGCAAAAAAGACGGATGCCTATCAGCCCAAAGAGTGGCTGGACCAGGTGCGATCGGCATGGGCCGACCGGGCCAATGAGGCATTGGCCGGTATCGGCATCGAGCAAAAGATAGATTCCCGCAGCCACGCCGACCGGAAGCTGATTATCCGGCCAACGGTTCACGAGGGGCCGAATGCGCGGGCGATGGCTGAGCGCGGATTGCCGATCGAGCGAGTCAAAATCAACGAGGAGATCAAAGCGGCCAACCAAAAGCTGGCCGTGCTCAGTCGTGAACTGGCCCAGGTCAAAGCCGCAATGGGGCGTTTAACGGATGCGGCGGTGCGGATCAAAGATTTCCTGATAGAAAAGGCCAGAAAGGCCGGAGATTATCTGTGGGACACGGAGCCGCGGCCCATGCCGGAGGTGAAGCTATCGGATGAGGAGTTGCATAGTTGGGCCCGAAATAGTGTCTCTTGCTACACCCTCAGTTGGTACAAGCAGGAACAAAAGGGAGACTTCGCGCGGTTGGCCAAGGCGGAGAGGGACCAGAGCCGTCAGGTGGCATTGGAAAAGTACCTTCAGAGCCAGCCGGAGCGCAATCTCTTGCAGAAGGCGGTTCTTACCGACCCGCAGGAGAACAACAAGCTCGAATACGCCACGCTCAAGGCGGGGGAGCCGGAGAGGCTGGCGCTGATCGCAGAGCTGCGGCGGGAGTATGACCGGGGCAAGGAGGAAGTCAGAAAGGCGATTCAGAGCCAGGAGCAGAACCGGGAGCGCGAGCTGAGGGAGCAACGGGCGGCAATTGGTGTGCCGCTGACCAGGGAGCAGGCCGGCCGTCTCATCGCCGCCGAGTATGCCGGCGATCCGAAGGTGCGGGCGGTGGCGGCCCAGTTGATCGACGAGAAGGAGCCCGTTGCGGTACTGGAGGGGCGGGTGCTGGTTTTATTCAACGAAAAACAGCTTTGCGCCGCTGTGCGCAAGGACGAGAAGCCCGACCTGGAGCGGCAATTGCCGGAGCTGAAGCCGCGTCAGCCACAGCGCCAGCAGCAAAAAGAACGGGAGCAGGAGAGAGAGGGCCACGAGTGATCGGTAGAAGGGAGCCGATAGGCTGAGCTTTTCGATTGGCGGGGGTAGGGATGGCCGATGCGCGGTTTGCATCGGCAAGAAAACGGCCCTGTTTCAGCAGGGCCGTCATCTCTCAGTGAAATGAAGTGGAAGCGATGCTCAAAGTGGACCTTCGCTTCCGCCTTGCGATCCGCTTGCCTGTCAAGCTGATTGCCGCGCTGCTGAATCTCTTCAAGAGGTAAGGCAGCTTGCAACACCTTCCGGCGTGTCAGACCCGCCGGAAGACAAAACAAGAATACCACCAAATCAGAGGCACATTAGTGCGCGTCTACCGCGACCAAATC
>Ga0255352_1000600_pt1 | contig 20047 bp, 12 predicted proteins | sample HBST0metaG_FD_189939 | JGI IMG/M metagenome (GOLD analysis project Ga0255352, IMG submission 189939) | Peat soil microbial communities from Stordalen Mire, Sweden - H.B.S.T0 | ecosystem: Environmental > Terrestrial > Soil > Wetlands > Peat | place: Sweden: Norrbotten County, Stordalen Mire...
ATAACTGAGCCAGGGGTCGAAGCGCATCAGGCCGAGACGTTGTAGCAGGCCGGTGTGGTGGAGCAGATTCCACATGTTGAAGTGGAGCAGATAGAGGCAGTAGCTGCTCTCTCCGATGAAGACCAGGGGGCGGCAGCCCAGGGCGGTGGCCAGGGGGTTGTCACCGGCAAGGCCGAGCACAATGCAGGCAAAGAAGGGCATGAGGAGGCCGTCGTGCATGATGGCGTAGGGGACCAGGGGTCCCAGGGTAAGCAGGCCGTAAATGCCGGCAAAGCCGCCCAGGCCGAGCCATAAGCGAACGCGGCTTTTGTGCTCGACCATCGTGTTCAGATCGGCCAGCAGAACGCCGAAGATGAAGCTGGCGATGTGCGCGTAAGGAGTGTATTTGAGCGCCCAGAGCCAGATGCCGTAGCTCCAGCGGTCTGGAGCCGTGGCCAGCCCGTCTGGATTGAAGAACATATAGAGGGCGCCGGGAAGCACCCCAAGAAGCCAGACGCCAACGAGAAGCCAGATCAGCGTACTCATCCGCTTGACCTTTTTCCAAGCGGCTATCCAGGGAAAGACGAAGTAATAGAACGCCTCGGCGGACATGGTCCAGGCGGGCGTGTTGACAAAGGTGGCGATGGCCGGAATCCAACCCTGGAGAAGCAGTGGGGTGAGCACGATGCCCGCCCAATACATTGCGTGGGAGTGGCTGGCGTACTCCTTGGGCAACTGTCCCCAGGCCAGGATCAGGCTGAGTGCGTAGATGGGATAGATGCGCGTGAAGCGCGCCTTCCAGAAGCGCACGTGGTCCAATTGTCCGGCGCGGGCACGGTCGTTGTAGTTATAAGCCAGCACGAAGCCCGAGAGCAGGATGAAATAGCTCACCGAAACATAGCCGGCGTTGACGATGGGCGCCAGAAGCAGCTTGAAGTGCAGCGGCGCGTTGATGACCGGCACACGAAAGTCGTACCGGAAGTCAAACCAGTAGGGATTGGAGAAATGGAAGAGGACGATGTTGATGGCCGCAAAGCAGCGCAATCCCGTCAGTGCGTTCAGCCGTTCTGGTCTGCGTATTTCCGCCAAGGGTTGATGTCTCCTGCCGGGGTTACGCCGTTACCAGAGAACCGATTTTTTCGCCCATGACCACGCGCTTGATGTTTCCCGGCTGGTTCATGTTGAAGACGATCATCGGCAGGTTGTTGTCTTTGCACATGCTCACTGCGGTCAGGTCCATCACCTTGAGGCCCTTCTGCAGGATATCCATGTACGTAATTTCGTCCAACTTGACGGCATCCTTGCAGAGCGCGGGGTCGGAGTCGTAGATGCCATCGACCTTGGTGCCTTTCAGCAGCACGTCTGCTTTGATTTCCATGGCGCGGAGGCTGGCTGCCGAGTCGGTGGAGAAGAAGGGATTGCCGGTGCCGGCGGCGAAGATGACGACACGGCCTTTTTCCAGGTGGCGCACGGCGCGACGGCGAAGGTAAGGCTCGGCGAGCTGGTTCATGAAGACGGCGGTCATAACGCGGCACTGCACGTCGTGTTTTTCCAGGGCGTCCTGCAGAGCAATGGCGTTGATGATGGTAGAGAGCATACCCATGTTGTCGGCGCTCACCCTGTCCATGTGCCTGGCCTGTTCCTGTACGCCGCGGAAGAAATTGCCTCCGCCAACCACGATGCCGATTTCCACGCCCAAGGCGTGTACTTCGGCTATTTCGCCGGTAATTTCCGCGACCTTTTCAGCATCGAGCCCGAAGCCGCGAGACCCCGCCAGCGCCTCACCCGAAAGCTTAAGTACGATCCGCTTATACATGCCTTTTTGAGTATCGCATAAGACCGGGGCCATTGTGTCTGTCGGCAGGTGCGCTTTCCCAGGATTACGCTGCGCTCCATCACGGGAAGCTTCGGTTCTTCCTTCCGGGAGGAGAAACGGCGATTTCCAGAATTCCCGGATTGAGACTCGGACGGTTCAATTCAAACAGGGAATTGTTGCAGAGGATTCGGCAACCCTTCGACTGCATTTCTTTGCGTATTCCTTAGACTTGCCTCATTCGGCAGGCACAGGGATCTAAAGTTGGTCAATCAACACGCGGACGGAGAAGCGGCAAGTTGATAAACTCGGAGTGCGATGAATATTAGCCAACTTCAGAAGATGATTGAGCGGCATTTTGCCGCTGGCCCGGCGGCCCTCGGCGACGAGCATGCCGTGAACGCTTTTCTTTCGCTGCGCTCGGCAATCGAATGCGGTGAAGTGCGCGCCGCCTCGCCGGACGCGGAATCGACGACCGGATGGCGGGTGAATGCCTGGGTCAAGCAGGGGATTCTGCTGGGTTTCCGCTTGGGCTCGCTGGTGGAGATGCCTCCGGTGGGTTTCTCGTTTGTGGATAAGAATACCTATCCGGTGCGGCATTTCGGTCCTGTCGACGGGGTGCGCGTGGTTCCGGGGGGCTCGTCGGTGCGGGCCGGCGCGTATGTGGCGCGGGGCGTGGTCTGCATGCCTCCCATGTACATCAACGCCGGGGCCTACGTGGACGAGGGCACGATGGTGGATTCGCACGCGCTGGTGGGCTCCTGCGCGCAGATTGGCAAGCACGTGCATCTGAGCGCGGCGGCGCAGATCGGCGGCGTGCTGGAGCCGGTGAACGCCAGCCCGGTGGTGATTGAAGACGACGTGCTGGTAGGCGGAAACTGCGGCGTATACGAGGGCACGATTGTGCGCAAGGGCGCGGTCTTGGCTGCGGGAACAATTCTGACGCGGGGAACGCCGGTCTTTGACCTGGTGAATGGGACGGTGCTGCGGGCCACAGAGGAGATGCCTTTGATTATTCCCGAGGACGCGGTGGTGGTTCCGGGTTCGCGCGCGGTGACGAAGGGCAAGGGGAAGGAGTGGGGGCTGAGCCTGTACGCGCCGGTGATTGCGAAGTACCGGGACGACAAAACCGACCTGAGCACGGCTCTGGAAGATCTGTTGCGATAAAGGGTGTGCTGCAAGGGTCGCGATGATAGCATCAAAGATGACAAATGCAAACGAAAAAGCTGAAAATCATTCCCCTGGGCGGGCTAGGCGAGTTCGGTATGAACTGCATGGCTCTGCGTTGGGAAGACGATATTATCGTGATCGACGCCGGGTTGATGTTTCCGGAGTCGGAGTTGCTGGGAGTGGATGTCGTTGTTCCAGACATTAGCTATCTGGTTGAAAATAAAGAGTACGTGCGCGGAATTATCCTGACGCACGGCCATCAGGACCACATTGGCGGGCTGCCGTGGTTTCTGAATGAGTTGAAAGTTCCGGTTTATGGTACCGAGTTCACGCTGGCTTACGTGGAGGGTAACCTCGAAGAGCACGAGCTGCTGGACGAAACCGAACTGATCGAAATTGCGCCGAAGGAAAAATTCACCATCGGCCCGTTTACGATTGAGCCGATCCGCGTGACTCACTCGATGGTGGACGCGGTGGCTCTGGCGATTGAAACGCCGGTGGGCGTGGTGATTCACACTGGCGACTTCAAGATCGATCTGGCGCCGCTGGACGACCGGGCATTTGACCTGCACACCTTTGCCGAGTACGGGAAGCGCGGAGTGCTGGCGCTTTTGCAGGACTCGACCAACGTGGAGCGGAGCGGCTACACGCCGAGCGAGCGCGCGGTGATTCCCCGTCTGGACGAGGTGTTTTCTCAGGCGAAGAAGAAGCTGTTTTTCAGCTGTTTCTCGTCGTCGATCTATCGCATCAAGATTGCGATGGAACTGGCGCGCAAACACGGGCGCAAGGTTGCCGTTGTGGGCCGCTCGATGATGGAGAGCACGGAGATTGCGCAGGATCTGGGGTATATCGACATTCCGCAGGGGCTGGTGATCAATCCGGGGCAGATGAAGGACTTCCCGCCGGAACAGTTGATGGTGCTGATCAGCGGCACGCAGGGCGAGCCGATGAGCGCGCTGAGCCGGGCCGCGCTGGACAACCACAAGTTTGCGCACATCGATGCCGGCGACACGGTGGTGCTGAGTTCGCGCGTGATTCCGGGCAACGAAAAGGGCATTTTCAGGGTGATCGATCACCTGAGCCGCAGAGATGCCAACGTGGTCTACGACGACGGATCGAACGGCCTGATCCACGTCAGCGGGCACGGCAGCCAGGAAGAGATGCGGCTGATGATCAATCTGGTGCGGCCAAAGTTCTTCATCCCGGTGCACGGCGACTACCGCATCCTGCGGAAGCACGCGGAACTGGCGATGGAGACAGGCGCCGTGGAGCACGCCATTGTGATTGAAGACGGCGACGTGCTGGAACTGGACAAGGACGAAGCACGCAAGAAGGACAAGGTGACGGCGGGACGCGTCCTGATCGATTCCGGTTCGTCGATCGACGTTGTCGAGGACCTGGTGATTCGCGACCGCAAGATTCTGTCGGAAGACGGAATTGTGCTGGCGGTGCTGGCCATCAACAAGCGGACCGGGAAGATGGAACTGCCGCCTGAGGTGATCATGCGCGGTTTTGGCGGCGCGGACATTACCGACCAGGCTTGCGAAGTGATGATGAAGACGCTGGACGAGCTGAGCAGTGAGCAGAAGGCGGACTACGGCATGGTGAATGAAAAAGTGCGCGTGGAACTGAAGCGCCTGATTCAGAAGACAACCGGACGCCGGCCGATGATCATGCCTGTAATCTTGGAAATCTGACGCCGTCGGCACAGAAAACTGGAATGCAAAAGCGGCGTAGGCCTGACGGCTTCAGCCGCTTTTTTGTTTATGAGTTGGGATGTTGGGCTGAGATGCCGTGGCGCGTGGCATTCCGGCGGCGGTTTGCAGATAACGATATAACCTAGTACTATAGTTGCAAATAGCTGTTCCGGAGGGAGCAGAGGGCTTTATTGCTTCGGCAAATAAATATCAACAATGTTCGGGTGCCCCATCCTCGCCACGTCTTTGTTTTTGTGGTTAGGATGGGGGTAGCACGAAGGCAGTATTTATTTGCCGGATCTATAGCCCTCTGAAAATAACGCATATATGCAGGGCCTTCAGGCCCGGGTTTTTGCCTCTTATTCTCCCAAAGCGACAATACAACTGTAGTACTAGAGAAATATGATGCAGGATTTTTCCCCAAAAACGCCCCGACGCGGCATGGAGGCTTTTGCATCTCGCGACTTCAGCCGCTATGAATTGGCTCGCGTCGTTGCTGTACTGGGCGCGGAAGCGCAGTCGGTCGCCGTAGCCTGGCAGGTGTATTCCATCACGCACCGGCCGCTCGACCTGGGCTATACCGGGCTGGCGTTGTTTCTGCCCAGTCTGCTTTTCCTGCTTGCCGCCGGTCATGTGGCGGATCGCTTTGACCGGCGACGCATTCTGCTGCTTTCCTACGGGTTACAAATGGTTTGCGCTGTGGCGCTGGTGGTGCTGGCCTTTCGGGGGTCGCAGAATGTCTATTCCATTTACGCTGTGCTGTTTCTGATCGGCACTGGCCGCGCTTTTGCCGGTCCCGCAGGGACGTCGCTGATTCCGCGGCTGGTTCCGGAAGAACACTTCGTCAACGCGATCACCTGGAATGGCGTTATCTATCAGCTCGCGAACAGTACCGGGCCGGCGATCGGCGGACTGCTGTTCACCTTGCCGATGATCGGCATGATTCGTGAATGGGGTTTGGAGGGCGCGGGCATCGTCTACGTCTTCAACGTGATTACGCTGATCTGGTTTCTGGTGCTGGTCAGCAGGCTGCGTACGCGGCCGGGCCCGAAGGAACACCAGGCCGCATCCTTGAAAGTGGTTCTGGCTGGGTTTGAATATGTTGGGCGCTCGCCATTGCTGCTGGGCGCACTTTCCCTGGACCTGTTTGTGATGCTGCTGGGCGGCGCCGTGGCGCTAATGCCCATCTTTGCCCATGAGATTCTGCATACCGGCCCGGTCGGGCTGGGGATGCTGCGGGCGGCTCCAGCTTTGGGCTCGGTAATTATGTCGCTGGTGCTCACGCGTTTCCCGATGGGGCACCATGCAGGCCGCCGCCTGTTTATCGCGGTGGCCATCTTCGGCGCGGCCACCGTGGTTTTCGGCCTCTCGCGCAGTGTGTGGCTCTCGCTGGCCGCCCTTGCCGTATCCGGAGCGGCAGACAGCGTCAGCGTCATCATCCGCGGCTCTCTGGTGCAACTGGCTACGCCGCCGGAGATGCGCGGCCGTGTGAGCGCCGTCAACTCGCTGTTCATCGGCGCATCCAATGAGTTGGGCGAGTTTGAGAGCGGACTGACCGGACAGTGGTGGGGCGCTGTCCGCGCGACGATGGTGGGTGGACTCGGCGCGCTTGTTGTGGCCGGAGTGTGGGCCGGACTTTTTCCCAGCTTGCGTCATGTCGATGAGCTGAGCTCCAAGGCTCTGCTGCATGAGGCGATAGAGGAACCTGTTTTCTAGGACTGACGGCCGTGTGATTTTGTGCTGTTCCCACCTTTCCGCAAAAAAACGCGGAAGAATGGGGCACGATGGTTTTTGTGGAAGATATGGGAAAGAGCAAGTGCGGGTTCCTCGGCTGCGTTTGGCGCAAAGAAAGCGCTAACTCAGGCCACGATGTGCTTCCAAATAATTTGCCAAACGCGCGGAGTGAATCGGATAATGCTGGCGAGGATACTTATGAATCGTAGAGAATTTATGGGTGCTGCATCGGCGACCGTACTTGCCAGCGGGCTGCCCGCAGCCGCTCATGCTGGCACGACTCCTACCCCGTTGAAGCCCATGGCACTGGGGCTGCTGATTTCCCCGTTCGGCGCACCGGAAGAGCGCATCAAGCGCGTGCACGACATGGGATTTACCAACTGCTTCTTTTCGATGGATCGTTATCTGGGGCACATGACGCAGGAGCTGGCGAACCAACTGCGCGTCCTGCTCGACAAGTACGAAGTGACGGTGACGACGGTCGAGGTGGTTGGACCGCCACCGCTGGTGTGGGACTTTCTGCGTGGTCCGTCGACCATCGGGCTGGTTCCTCCGGCCACCAGGGCAGCGCGCATCGATGCACTGCGGCAGGCCTCGGACTTTGGCAAGATGCTGGGAGTGGGGCAGGTGCAGACGCACTGCGGGTTCATGCCGGAAGATCCGGCCGATCCGAAATATCCGGGGACGGTGGAGGCGATTCGCACCGTCGCCAAGCATTGCCAGGGAAACGGACAGTACTTCCTGATGGAAACCGGGCAGGAGACGCCGACCACGATGTCGCGGATGATGCAAGATGTGGCGATGCCGAACCTAGGCGTGGGGCTGGATACGGCGAACCTGATTCTTTACGGGAAGGCGAATCCGTCGGACGCCGTGGACATTCTGGGCAAGCACGTGCGCGCCGTTCATGCCAAGGATGGCCGCTGGCCGACCGACCCGACCAAGCTTGGCGAAGAGGTGCCGATCGGCGAGGGGCTGGTGGACTTCAAGCAGGTGTTTACCAAGCTGCACCGCGCGGGCTACACGGGCGCCATCACGATTGAGCGCGAAACCTCCGGTCCGCAGCAGATCGAGGATGTGCGCAAGGAAAAGGTCTATCTCGAAGCCATTCTCAAGGAAGTTCTTGCCTGAGACTTTGCGGCAACGCAAGGCAAATGACAAATTGCATATCATTTCGTGCGGCGAGGGAACAACTCGCCGCGCGGGCGCATAAGAAGACCATTCAAAAGATCAGGGCAACATCCAGGAAGCGAGGGGAAAATGAATCGCAGGGATTTTCTACGGACCACGGCCGGAGTAACTGCCGGACTGCTATTTCTCAGGCCGGAGCGGGTTTTCGGCTACGAGGCGAATTCGGCTATTCGGATGGCACTGCTGGGTTGCGGCGGGCGCGGAACGAGCGTGGCAACGTCGTTCTCGCGGAATACGACGGCACAGGTGGTGGCGCTGGCCGACGTGTTCCCCGACAAGCTGGCAGCGGGGCGCGCGCACTTCGATGAGCTGAACGCGAGCCTGCATCGCGCGGCAATTGACAGCAAGCTACTGTTTCACGGGCCGGATGCGTTCAAGCAACTGGCCGACACGCAGGGCGTGGATATGATCCAGATTTCGACGCCACCGTTTTTCCATGTCGAGCACCTGGAGGCCGCCGTGGCTTCCGGCAAGCACGTCTACTGCGAGAAACCGGTGGGCATCGACGTGGCGCAGGCGCGGAAGGCCTTGGAGATTGCCAAGCGCGTAAAGCCGGGGCAGAGCGTAGATGTGGGTTTCCAGTGCCGCTGTGCGCCGCCGATTGCCGCAATCCAGCAGAAGATCAAGGGCGGAGCGCTGGGCAAGATCGGGTCGATCTCCGGCTACTACTACGCGCCAGCCTCGAAGGAGAAGGTGCGTGAGGGCGCGGGCAAGGATGAGTACCGTCTGCGCAACTGGCTGTGGGATCGGGCACTTTCCGGTGACATCCTGGTGGAGCAGAACATCCACATCATCGACCTGTGCAACTGGTTGCTGGGCGTGCGTCCGCTGAAGGCGACGGCGACCGGAGGGCGGAGCATCCTGACCCACGCCGGCGATTGCTGGGACAACTACCAGGTGGAGTTCACCTATCCAGGCGGGGTGCATCTTTCGTTTGCCTCGACCCAGTTCGGCGACTACATGTTTGAGGCCGGCCTGCGAATGTTCGGCGAGGCGGGCTCGGCAAACGTGCCGTACACCGGACCGATCAAGATCGTGGGCGGACAGGCGTGGGCTTGGCAGGATTCGCTGGCGACGGGAACGGACACCGGCAAGTTCGCGGCCAACGGGGACTTCAACGATAACTTAGCTTTTGCCGATAGAGATAAGGACCGTACGTTTATCGACAGCATTGTGTCGGGACATGCGCACAACCAGATTGCCGACGGCGTGGAGACCGCGTTGAGCTGCATGTTGGGACGCATGGCTGGCTACCAGAAGCGCGAAGTGACATGGGAAGAGTTGTTGGCGCATGGTGAAACGTACAAGCTGGGGATGGACCTCAAGCAGTTCGCCTGAGGCCTCTGACCGCGTGATTTATGTCCTGAGATTCGTCCTATCCCTGGTTAGGAAAATCAAGACCTGGGGGGCACGCAGTCTTCAGTGAAAAAAGATGCGGCTGGATGTTTTCAAACATCCAGCCGCATCTTTTTTGTTTGATGAAAGGATTTCTTCTTCAGCTTTTGCGGAAGCGCTTGGAGGGCTCGTCGGAGAAGATCTGTCCGTCGCGGATATGGACGACGCGATGGGCATACTCGGCGATGTCGGGCTCATGGGTGACCAGGACGATGGTGTTGCCTTTGGCCTGGAGGTCATCGAAGAGGGCCATGATCTCGTCGCCGGTTTTTGTGTCCAGGTTGCCGGTGGGCTCGTCGGCCAGGATGATGGAAGGGTTGTTGACGAGGGCTCGGGCGACAGCAACGCGCTGGCGCTGGCCGCCGGAGAGCTCGTTGGGCTTGTGATAGATGCGGGATTCCAGTCCCACGTTGATCAGGGCCTGCTTGGCGCGTTCAAGGCGCTCGGCGGCGGGCGTGCCGTTGTAGATCAGCGGCAGTTCGACGTTGTGCAGGGAAGTGGCGCGGGAGAGCAGGTTGAAGGTCTGAAAGACGAAACCGATCTCCTTGTTGCGGATGCGTGCCAACTGGTCGTCGTTGAGTTCGCTGACGAGCTGTCCATTGAGCCAGTAGCGGCCCCTGGAAGGCGTGTCGAGGCAGCCGATAAGGTTCATCAGCGTGGACTTGCCGGAGCCGGAGGGGCCCATGATGGCGACGTACTCGTTGTGCTTGATGCGCAGCGAGACACCGCGCAGGGCTTGCACCTGCTGCTCTGAGCCCATGTCGTAGGTGCGCCACAGGTCTTCGACGACGATCACTTCGTCTTTCGACGGAGGCACGCTTTTCACCATGTTTTCGGTGAGCATACTGTTCTCAGCCATCCGAATCTTATCCTTCTGCGTTTGGACCGCCGTGGTTCAAGAGCCGCTGGTGGACGTGGTAATAGGTTTGGCGGTGTCGCGTTTCAACAGCGAGTTGCCCTTGAGCGCACGCAATGTTTTGTAAGGGCCGGTGACAATCTCCTGGCCTTCGACAAGGCCGGAGAGCACCTCGATGTCCGTGGCTCCGGTGATGCCGGTGGTGACGGGTACGAACTTGGCGCGCAGACGCCCCTTGGGATCCTTGTCAACCACGAAGACGCCCTGGATGGGGTTGGACTTGGCGGTGGACGCAGTCTTGCCCTTGGTGACGGCGTCAGTTGCCGGGTCGTGCATGGTGAGCGCCTGAATGGGCAGGGAGAGCACATTCGCCTTTTGGGCGGTGGTGACCTTGGCGGTGCAGGACAGGCCGGGGCGGAGATCTTCGGAGGGCATGTCGAGAGTGACGATGACCTTGAAGTCCTTGGCCTCTTCCGTGCCGGTTGTGGACTGCGAAGTGGCGATGCCGGTGGAGCGGAGCAGGGCCTGATCGCCGACCAGGGTGACGTGTCCCTTGAATACTTTTCCAGGAAGGGCGTCGATGGTGACTTCGGCGGACTGTCCGAGGCGGATGTTGACGATATCTGTCTCGTCGACCTTGACCTCGGCAGTGACGATGCTCATGTCGGCTAGGGTCATGAAGGTGGAACCTTCAGTGTTCTGGATGCCTTCGACGACGGTTTCGCCCTCGCGGACGGGCTCGTTGGTGACGATGCCGTCAAAGGGCGCGACGGCCTTGGTCAGGTCGAGAGCATTCTGATTGGCGCGGAGAGTGGCAACCTGGGTCCGCATGTGCCCGCGCTGCGATTCGGTAGAGGCCTTGGCCTGGTTCAAGCTGGCCACGCACTGGTTCAGCGAGGCCACGTCGGTGTCATAAGCGGCTTTTTTGGCGTCGTAGTCCTGACGGGCCATGACGCCGGCCTTGTAGAGGCCCTGTGCACGCTCCCAGTCCATGTGCTTCTGCTCCAGATCGGCCTTGGCCTTCTCGACATTGGCTTCGGCGGTTCTTTCAGCGGCGATGTAGGCGGCCACGTCGGTTTTAGCTGCGGCGATGGCTGCCTGCTGGCCGCTGACGGAGGCCTGCTGCTGGACATTTTCGACGGTAGCCACGATCGCGCCCTTTTTGACGTGGTCGCCTTCCTTCACGTAAAGGTGCGTGATGCGGCCCATGGCGGTGGCGCCAAGATTGGCGTAGGTCTTGGGCTTGATCTGGCCTGTGCCGCTGACCACGGTGGACAGTTCCTGGCGAGCGACTTTGGCGGTGAGGACTTTGGAATAGCCGGATTGCTGCTTGATGACCATGTAAGTCACAAGCCCGGCAGCAACCAGCACGGCTAGAACAATCAGGAGAATCTTCTTCATGAAGGATGCGTGCTCCGAATCTCTTTCAATCCAGTGTACGCAATCGCGGCGCGTACGGTTCCAGGAGTAGCCAAGCCGTTACCCCGCAGTCCGCGATCGGGGCGCGTTCAGGTTGAATCGCCTGAGACAACCGACAAAAGATTACTACTTGTGCTCTTGGGACGGCGGAGTGCTTCGCTGGTTATCAGAAAGCAAGCCCCTAAGAAATGATTCTAGCGCCTCTTTGGACGCATTTCTGGTTACATTGGACGGATTTTACCGTCTTAGATACAGCCAACTGAGCGCGGGATGTTGCCCAGCCCTTCCCGGACCCGTAAAATAGGGCATCGCAGGAGTTTTTCAGGCAATGATGCTTAACGGTCATAAATTTCTCTTCGTCCTACTGGGTTGCGGGCTGATTTTGGCCCCCGCGACCGGTGTTGTGTCCCAGCAGGCAGCCGCCCAGGCCGCCCAACAAGCTCAGCCGGCAGCCAACCAGGACCAGGATCAGGAGGTGAATCCGCTCAAGCGTCAACGCAGCGACAAGGAGCGGTACGCGGCCCAGAAAGCTCTGCGCCAGGAGTTGAAGGGAACCTACAAAACCTGGTTGAATGATGAAGTTACCTACATCATTACCGATGAAGAGCGCAAGGCCTTCAGGAACCTCAGCAACGACGAGGAGCGCGACGCTTTCATCGAGAACTTCTGGCTGCGGCGCAACCCGAATGCGGATTCTCCGGAGAATGAATTCCGTGAGGAGCATTATCGGCGCATTGCGTACGCCAACGAGCACTTCGCAGCCGGCAAGCCGGGTTGGAAGACCGACCGCGGCCACATCTATATTGCGTTCGGCAAGCCCGATAGCATTGAGAGCCATCCCTCGGGCGGCAGCTACCAGCGGACCCCGGAAGAGGGCGGCGGCCAGACTTCAACCTTTCCGTTTGAGACGTGGCACTATCGCTATTTGGAAGGGATCGGCGAAAATGTCGACCTTGAGTTTGTGGATGACTGCCAGTGCGGCGACTACCAGTTCACGATCGACCGCAACAAGAAGGATGCGCTGTTCCACGTTCCCAACGCTGGCTTGACCAATTATGAGGAGATGAACCACAAGGACAAGTCGAACCGGTACCAGGGTGGCGGTGACGGCGGCCCGGAGGGGAAGGAACAGCAGTCCAAGGAGTTCGACCGCATTGAGATGGCTGCCAAGCTTTTTGCTCCGCCGCCGATCAAGTTCAAGGATTTGGAGGCTTTTGTCTCCGAGCATAAGCTGCTGAGCGGGCCCATTTTCCCGTTTGATGTACGTATCGACTATGTCAAGGTGACCGACAGCACGGACTTGGTGCCGATCACCTTGCAAATCAGGAATCGCGATATCACCTTCTTGACCAAGGACGGTGTTTCAAGAGGCGTGGTGAACATTCTGGGCAAGGTGAGCACGCTCACGCACAAGGCGGTGCAGACGTTTGAGGATACGGTGGAGATCGATCAGCCGGCCGAACTGCTGGAGAAGTCGCTTGACAAGAAATCGGTTTACTGGAAGGCGCTTCCTCTAATGCCTGGGCTCTATCGCCTGGATATTGCCATCAAAGACGAGAACAACAAGGATCACGTGGGCATCTTCGGCCGCGGGATCGAGGTGCCGAGCTATCACGACGAAAAGCTGGGGGCCTCATCGCTGATTCTGGCCGACCGGATGAATATCGTTTCCTCGCGCGAGATCGGGAGCGGCAACTTTATTATCGGCAACACCTTCATTCGTCCCCGCGTAAGCGCAAATGCGGCCACGCCGGTGAGCTTCACGCGCGATCAGGATCTTAATTTCTGGATGCAGGTGTACAACCTGGGCATCGACGAAGCCACAAAGAGCAACAATGCGACGGTGACGTACCAGATTACAGATTCGGCTTCCGGCGTAGTGATGCTGGAGAAAACGTTGGCTTCAAAGGAACTTGGAGCGCACAGTGACCAGCTGACCGTGGAGAAAACGCTGCGGATTGCCGGCCTGACTCCTGGCAAGTACAAGGTGACGGTCAAAATAAATGACGCAATTTCAAAACAAGAGATTGCGCAATCGGTACCTTTTGTCGTCGAATAGTAAGTATCACCCCCGCGCAAAGATAAACCGGACTTCAGATTCGGGGACTTGTGCGGGGGATTAAAATTTTCAAAATTGCCAGGGACGCCGTCAGGTCACAGTGATGATGAGCAGAGCCCATTTCGCCGGATTTGCGATGCTGTTTGTTCTAGGAGCCGCCTCCCTGTGCGGAGCAGCCCCGGCAACAGTGAGTGGAGTCGTGCGCGATTCGGCCGGCAAGCCGCAGATCGGTGCCGAGGTGCAGTTGCTGCGCCCCGATCTGAGCTTGGTGACCTGCGTTTATACCAACAGTAAGGGCCGTTTTACAATTCCATCCGTGTTGCCGGGCCGCTATGAGTTGAAGGCGATTGGGGCGTCGTTCCTGCCGTCTCTGCGCGAGAACGTCCATGTGCGCACAGCCACGGTGGTCAATCTGACGCTGAATACTCTGTATGAAGTGATGCAGTGGCTTCCGGCAGCGCCGCGCGCCAAGGACGCACAAACGGATGATTGGGCCTGGACGCTGCGTTCGGCGGCCAACCGGCCGTTGCTGCGCTGGCTGGAAGACGGGCCGCTGGTGGTGGTTTCAGAAGGCCAGGGATCGCATCCCAGGCTGAAGGCTCGCCTGATGGCTACCGGCCAGGATGGGGCCTTTGGCGAGAGCGGCGAGCGCATTTCTGCTTCAGTGGAAGAAACGCCGTCCGGCAGCCGGGAGTTGCTGGCGCGTGTGGATTTTGCGCCGGGGACCGATGCCGGGATGGAGTCGATGCTGGGCTTCCGTCAGGATCTTGGATTTGCCGGATCGGTTCAGTCGGTGGCAGCCGTTTCCATTCATCCCGAGATTGACGGCTCAGAGGGCAGGGGCCTGGATGAGGCCGCGATACGCTCCTGGCAGACGATACACCTGGGCGATGAGTTAGATGCGGAGGTTGGCTCGACCGAGGTGGTGGGACGCTTCAGCGGTCAATCGCCCAACACCGTGACCCAGGCGCTGCCTTCAGCTTCGGTGGATTGGCGCAAGGGCAACTCGACCGTCGGCTACCGGATGGCGACCTTTATTCCCGGCCCGCGGACGAGAGAAGATACGGAAGCCGGGGCTTGGCTGCCGCGGTTTGCCGAGCGCAACGGCGATCTGGTTTTGGAACACGGCCTGCATCAGGAGATTGGCTGGGAGCGGCGCACCGACGATTCTGGCGTGGCCGTCCGGGTTTTCTCCGACAACGTTCAGAATCCGGTTCTGGAGGCGATGGGGCGCATGGCGGCAGCGGATTCCGATGCTGTGCCGCTGGCGGCGCTTCAGGACCATGTCAGCAATCTGCTGCGCGTCGCTGGTCCGAATTTTTCCTCCGCGGGAATGCAGGCCAGCATCGAACGGCGTCTGCCGCGCGGTAACCATGTGCGTCTGAGCTATGCCAACGGCGGAGCGCTTGTGATGCCGGTTGTGCCGCGGCCAATCACGCTGGCGCAACTGGTTGCAGCGTCCCGTCCCCGTCACGTACAGACCTACGCGCTTTCGCTTTCTGGCACGCTGGACGGCACGGGAACGCGCTGGAGGGCCAGCTATCGCTGGCAGCCGGAAGATACCGTTACCGAAGTCGCCCCGTTCGCCGTGGACGGCACGGAGCCCTACCTGAACCTGTACGTGCGTCAGCCCATTCGCTTGAGCCGCGATGGTTCGGGAGGGTTCGAGGCGCTGCTCGACGTCAGGAACCTGCTGGCCGATGGCTACCGCCCCTATATCCTGAGCGACGGTTCTCTGCTGATTTTTGCGCAGGAACAGCGCAGCATCCGCGCCGGGCTGGTTTTTACTTTCTGATTCCCCCCCCCGATTCACGCTTCTCCCCTTGTCATAAAGCCGCCAAAATGGGGGAGCCAGAGATGTGGGCGTGAAGAAGATTTACGACCTTACAAAATCTGATTTATGCAGCCATTTCCCATCAGCTAGAGCTGTTCTCCTATTGCAGTAGAGCAGCTTTGAAAGGGCGTGGCTTTAGACACGCCATAAAGCACCAGCAATCTCGTGGGCTAAACAGGCTGCGGAAAAACTCAATTTCTCAAAACGAGCGAAAAATGGATCGCGCTAGGATGCCCTAGGAACGATTCGCGAGGGTTGGTTGATGGTTTTGTATCCCCCAATTTTCACCCTTTCGCTATACATTCGGAGTTTTTCCGCAGCCTGTAAAGCCCCCGAGGGACTCATTCTTCCTCTATACCATCAGGAGAAGATGAATATCATGTTTGCTCAGGCAATTCTGCAAAAGGAATCGATGCGTTGTGGCTTTGTAACAGGGCACGACCGGGGCACCCTCTGGGTCGCGTGCCGCAAAATGCCTCAAAATAAAGGTGGGCTTCAGCCCCTGTGGGATCTTTCCTTTCCACAACAACCGTCTTTTTATCTGCACCGTGCCCTATGCCGGAGCAAGCTTGATATTCATCCAGGAGAAATGCTCTAGTTAATCAACTTCGCAAAAAGATAGAGCCTGCTCCCTCCAAGGTGCGGTACATTCTCACAGAGCCATGGTTTGGCTGTAGATTTCAGTTGCCCTCTGACAAAACCTGGGCTTTCCTCTTTATCCTCAATTTTGTGCCTACAGCGGAACCAGAGTTGATGTATCCCGGAACCTTGCACAAAACTCAACAGGATATAGTTACTCTGGTTTCGCTCTAAATCAGTTTTAGTCCATTCCCTTATGAACAATTTATGCAGCTATTAGGCCTTTATTAGAGACAGAGCCATAGCCTTCTTATTGCGCGGGCAAATGCTACAGCGAAACCAGAGTTGATGTATCCCGAAACCGCAGCGTTCAAGTCGACGCGACCCCCAGGTTCAGGGTCCCCGCGAACGGGTCCTTGTTCGTGGGGTGGAGGCAGCGGCGACCTTGCACAATGCTCAACAGAATATAGTTACTCTGGTTTTGCTCTAGACCGCCTGCTTGGGAGATACGCGATGGCTGGACTGGTCGCATTAGGCGCGTTCTGTGCCATTGGCAGTGCATTCCTGCTCTGGGCGCTGGTCCAAATCGAACATGATCTGAAACGTCAAGAAAGATTTAATCGACGGGGCCAAACAGTCGTTACCAGGATAGTGATGGTCCACCCCAATATTTCTGACACAGATGGAATGTCAGTTTCCCACAAGAACCGTGCCTGAGAAAGATGGAGGTAATGTTGATGAAGAAGAAGGGCTCCCGCATAGAGCGGATTGTCTGTGCATTGAAGCAGGCCGAGTTGGGCATGCCAGTAACGAAGCTGATTCTGAAGGTGGGAATATGTATTCTTGCCGTACAGCTTACGTCTTATGCCCAAAGCGCAACTTCGATACCAGAAAAGGGCACGCCACCGCCGAGCGCAGATCCTGCGTCGAATACATCAGCTTCCTCCGCTACGACGCTCGTTAACCGCGATGCGATTCTCAAAGAGCTGGCAGAGATGAAGGCGCGCATCGCACAACTCGAAGCGGAACTGAGCGCGGGCAGCAACACCAGCGATGCATCGAATGCGGAGCGCGATGCCTCTGCGCTGCGCAAGGCGACGGGTACCGCAATGAGCGTAGGCTCAAGTAGTTCAGTAACGCCGGCTGTGCAGGCGGCAACAGTTGCTCCCGCGCCTCCCGCGCCTCCCGAGATCAGCGCTCAAATCACGACAAAGGGCGAACCCTTTCCAGGCGACTGGACCTGGCTCAACAGCAATGGACATGCCTCGGACAGCCCCATGGCTACCAAGTACTTTACGCCCGAATTCCGCGTCGACGCGAACTACATGCTGAGTTACAACCATCCAAAGGACGATACATTAGGCGGATCGACGGAGTCATTCCGCTCCGATGAGTGGCAAGTGGAGCAGATCAGCGTTGGCGGCGACATCCACATCAACAACGTGCGTGGGCGCATCCTGACTATGAATGGCATGTTCGCCAGTACCACTCCGCGCAACGACGCCAGCGTCAGCCGCGGAAACTGGGATCTGTCCGGCGCTTACAAATACGTCTCTGAAGCATGGGGCGGGTATCACTGGGATATGAACCACGGCATTAACCTGGACGCTGGAATTTTCGTTTCCTATATTGGTCTCTTCAGTTACTACAACTTCGATAACTGGGCCTATCAGCCTTCGTTCGTTTCTTCCAACACCCCGTGGTTTTTTAACGGCTTGCGTGCCCAATGGTTTCCTACGAAGAAGCTGAAAATCGAGCCATGGTTTATCAACGGCTGGCAGTCGTATGCACGCTACAACGGCAAGCCCGGCCTCGGCGGGCAGATCCTTTGGCGCCCCAAGCCGTATCTGGACTTCGTATGGAATAACTACGGCATGGGTGAAGATGCCGCTGGTTATCCAGGCCGGTCGCGTATCCATGCTGACTACAGCATGCAGGTAAAATATTACGACAGACCAGGGAAGTTCATGGACAAGGCGGCTTTCTCGTTGACGGGCGATCTAGGGTGCGAATACGGCGGGGGGCCTGCAAGTGGATCTTACAGCTCAGCGGGAGCCTCGCCAGAGAAAGGATCGAGTTCGACTTACACGGGTGGCGTGAACTGTTACAACAGCAAGAACGGCAGACCCAAGCAGTCTTTCATGGGCTGGATGGGTTACACGCGTTTCTGGTTCAAGAAGGACCGCTATGCGGTAACCCTGGGCGGCGGCCAGATGAACAATCCAGGCCGTTATCTGACGCTGCTGCCGCCCATCAACGGCGCCACGGCTGTGACGGGTACACCGTACTTTACGGAAAATGGAGGAGACCGGGCACAGATGCACGACGGCACTGTCACCTTTGATTACATGCCGAGCCAGTTCATCACTTTCCGGTTGGAGACCGGCTATCGTTATTCCGATGTGCCCTACTGGACCGGCCACGGCGGCATTACGCCTCCTGGTGGAAACAACGGATTCCCGGCACAGTATGCCTGTGCGAATGGAGCTGCTTCAGGAGTTGGTTATGTGGCATCCAGTGGCGGTCCTGGTGTAACTGCCGCTGCGAATGCCTGCGTAATCGCAGGGAATAACAACGGGGGAACAGGCGCCAGCGCTCTTTGGTGGCCTGACTTGCGCACAAACCAGACCGTGACCACAGGGGCGATCATGGTGCGGTTCTAGGTCTTTGACAGCTTGATTTTGTACCACAGCTGGGTGCCCCAGGTCTCGATTTTGAGACCTGGGAAAGCACGAACCAGAGGTACGAAATTATGCTGTCAGAGACCTACAGCGGAACCAGAGTTGATGTATCCCGAAGCCGCAGCGTTCAAGTCGACGCGACCCCCAGGGAGCGGCGACCCTGACAAAACTTAACAGGATATAGTTACTCTGGTTCCGCTCTAGCGCTCGTCCTTGCCGGGGCGGAGCATCAGTTCGCGGATGGCTTGACGGGGGTCTTTGCCTTCGTTGAGGATCAACTCCATCTGTTCGGTGATGGGCATTTCAATGTTGTGACGGCGGGCGAGGCCCAGGGCGGCGCGGGTGGTGTGTATGCCTTCCGCGACCCGGCCGCCGAGGCTCGCGAGAATTTCTGTGAGGCTGCGGCCCTGTCCCAAGGCCTGTCCGACGGTGCGGTTGCGGCTGAGAGAGCCGGTGCAGGTGAGCACAACGTCGCCGACGCCGGAGAGACCTGCGAGGGTTTCAGGACTGCCGCCGCAGGCTTCGGCGAGGCGGGAAATTTCGGCAATGCCGCGGGTGATGAGCCCGGCGGCGGAGTTGTGGCCAAGGCCGACGCCGGAGGCCACGCCGGCCGCAAGCGCAATGACGTTTTTGAGCGCGCCGCCGAGCTCGACGCCGATGATGTCGGTCGAAGAGTAGAGGCGGAGCGACTCGGAGGAGAACTCCTGCTGAATGCGGGAGGCGAGTTCCGGGTCGTTGAAGGCCACGGTGACGGTGGTGGGTTGTTCCTGGGCGACTTCAAGGGCGAAACTGGGGCCGGAAAGCGCGCCGACAGGGAGTCGGAGGTCGGTTTCATAAAGGCAGTCGTCGATGACCTCGGTCATGCGCAGGAAGCTGCGGTCTTCAATGCCCTTGGTGGCGCTGACGAGGATCTGGCCGGCGTGGAGATGGGGCCGGAGACGGGCAATGGTGGGGCGGAGGAACGCCGAGGGGACGACGGAAACAACAATTTCCGCTTCGGCGACGGCGTCGTCGCGGCCAGTGACATCGATTTCGACGGGGATGGGGAAGCCCGGGAGGTAACGGGCATTTTCACGGGCAGCGGCGATTTCACAGGCAGCTTCAGGGGTGTGAGCCCAGAGGCTGATCTGGTGGCCGCCGCGGCGGTGGAGCGAGAGAGCGAGGGCGGTTCCCCAGGAGCCGGAGCCGAGAATGGCGATACGGCTCATGCGGTCTTTTTCACTCCAAAGCGGGATTCGTTGCCGGCCAGCAGGCGGCGGATGTTCTGGTGGTGCTTGGCGATGATCAGCAGGGCCACGACTGACTCAATGGCGATGAAGAACGGAGAGCGGTGGCCAGAGACCAGGAAACAGGCGAAGACGGGAAAGCTGCCTGCGCCGAGGATGGAAGCCAGCGAAACATAGCGGCTGAAGTAGAGAATCAGGAAGAAGACCGAGATGGCGGCCAGAGCGGCCCACGGGGCTGCAACCAGGAATGCGCCAAAGCCTGCGGCCACGCCTTTGCCGCCGTGGAAACGGAGCCAGACCGGGAACATGTGGCCGAGGATGACGAATAGCGCGGCCAGGGCCATGGCGTCAGGGCTGGCGAGCGAGGTTCCAAGAACAGGGGCCAGCACGCTGCCGAGCCAGACGGCAAAACTT
>Ga0255352_1000613_pt1 | contig 19836 bp, 16 predicted proteins | sample HBST0metaG_FD_189939 | JGI IMG/M metagenome (GOLD analysis project Ga0255352, IMG submission 189939) | Peat soil microbial communities from Stordalen Mire, Sweden - H.B.S.T0 | ecosystem: Environmental > Terrestrial > Soil > Wetlands > Peat | place: Sweden: Norrbotten County, Stordalen Mire...
GCTTTGGAGTGGAACGCCACCGGCTGGGACGGCCCGCTTGCGCTGGTCTTTCACGTCGACTCCCTCAGCCTGATGTTTGCCGCGATGGGCTCCGTTCTCGGCGCCATTGTCTTGCTGTATTCCATCGGCTACATGGCGCACGACAAGGCGGCGACGCGCTTTTACTGTTTCATGCTCACCTTCATTCTGGGCATGATCGGCCTGGTCTACAGCGCCAACCTTTTTGCCCTTTATCTCTGCTGGGAGCTGATGGGGCTCTGCTCGTTCAGCCTGGTCGGCTTCTGGTATGACAAGCCGGAATCGGTGGCCGGAGCCCGCAAGGTCCTGTTGATGACCCATCTGGCCGGCTACGGACTGCTGGCCGCCATCGTGCTGATCTTTGCCCGCACGGGCAGCGCGCTTTGGACCGATCCGGCCGTGGCGCAGGCCTTTACCGCTGGCGTCTACACCTTGATGCTGGTCGCGCTGCTGGCCAAGAGCGTGCAGTTTCCGCTGCACACCTGGATTCCCGAGGCCATGAATGCGCCGACCCCGGTGAGCGCTCTGCTGCACGCCGCCTGCTATGTGAAGGCCGGTGTTTACCTGGCCGCCCGTATGCACGCCTTTGGCCCCTGGCCGGCAAGCTGGGGCCTGGTCATGATGTGGCTGGGCACGGTGACCATGGTGGTGGGCGTGGCCTACGCCATGGTGCAGCACGATCTGAAGCGGATGCTGGCCTTCCACACCGTCAGCCAGATCGGCTACATTATTACCGGCCTGGGCCTGGGCACGCCGCTCGGCATCGTAGCTGGATTGCTGCACTGCCTGAATCACTCGCTCTTCAAGGGCGGCCTCTTCCTGGCCGCTGGCTCGGTGCAGCACTCGACCGGCACGCGCGACATGAACGAACTTGGCGGACTGGCCCGTCGCATGCCGCATACGGCGACGGCGTGGTTGATCAGCGTCGGTGCCATGATGGGCATTCCCTTCATGAGCGGCTTTGCCAGCAAGTGGCTGCTGTACACGGCGGCTCTTCAGGCGGGGCAGGTGGTTCCCGCTCTGCTGGCCTGGGTGGTCAGCGTGGGCACGGTCTTCAGTTGCGTGAAGGCGACCAGCGCGGTGTTTTTGGGACCGACCACACCGGCAACGGCCGAGGCGCATGAGTCGCCGGCAACCATGGTCTGGGCGCTGCGTCTGTTCGCGCTCGGCAGCATCATTCTCGGCATCGCGCCGCAGTTGGCCGTTAACTATATCCTCAATCCCATTTTGCCGATCTTCGGCATGGCGACCGTGCAGGTGAGTTGGTTCGGTTTGACGCCGGCGGCTGGGTCCTGGTGGACGACCGGCGGTCTGGTGCTGGCCGTGGTTTCGGCCGCGGTGGGCGCAATTCTTTATGCCTTCGCGGGCAGCTCGCGGGCACACGTGGCCACGGTCAGCGGCATTGGCAGCGACGGCAGCGCGGTGCTGGCTGGCGGCGGCGTGGGCGCTTTCACGGGCGGCGAGCCGATGGTTGGCTCGGGCCGGATGCCTGCCAGCGACTTCTCGGTGATTCTGCGCAAGGCTTGGGCACCGCTCTATGCCATTACCGATGTCGACCGCGCGTATCTGGGATTTTGGCACGGCATCGAGGCGATCTCGGCTGCACTCGGCAGTGTGGTGAGTTTGCTGGAACGCCACGCGGTGGCGACGATGCTGGTTCTTACCGCGGCCTTGACGGCGGTGCTGGTCAACGTGGCTCCGGCAGTGACGGCGGCGCGGGAGGCTGGCGAAGCGATGCCGGTGCTGCTGGCTGCTGCTTGCGGTCTGGCGCTGTTTGCTTTGTTGGTGGCCGCTGTCGCCAACAAGGCCTGGCAGAAGCTGCTGCCGCTGCTTGCATTGAGCGGTCTGGCGGCGATAGGTGCAATTCTGGTGGCGCAGCCAATGCTGCGGACCGGGCTGATCGAGCTGGCAAGCGTTCTGGCGTTGGCGCTGATCTGGCGCGCGGGTAGCAAGCGCGCGGCGGCCATCTATCTGGCCGTGGTGGTGCTTTCCGCTCTGGCGATCTGCGGCGGTCAGTACGGTTTGTCGGCGGGTGCGGTCTGGGGCGGCTCTCTTCTGCTGGCCGGCTTTGCGTTGAAGCTGGCGATTGTGCCGGCCTTCTTCTGGCTGCCGGCGGTGGCCGAAGCGGTTCCGGCTCTGGTGCTGGGTCTGCTGATTGCCGTCGTCGACATGGCGGCCTTCGGCGAGCTTTACCTGACGGCCTCGGCGCAGCCGACGCTGTTTGCTCCGCAAGCTCTGTGGCTCGGGTTGGCGCTGGCAACCGCGTTGCTGGGCGCGCTGCTGATGATTCTGCAGCGCGACATCAAACGGATGCTGGCCTTCTCGACGATCGAGGACATGGGATTCCTGGTGCTCGGTCTGGTGGCAGCCAACGAGCTTGGCTTGCGCGGCGCGCTGCTTGGCGCGGTTTCTCATGCCGTGGCCAAGACGTTGCTGTTTATCGCCGTCAGTTCGGCCGAGGCGGATGGTAATCTGAGCTTCAAGGGACTCGCGCAGCGCTATCCGGTCAGCGCCGCTGGCTTCATGGGTGGTATGTTGGCGATGCTGGGTGTGCCCCCGATGGTCGGTTTTGCTGGACGCTGGCGCTTGTACTCGGCCGCGTCGAACCTCAACCACGGATGGTTGGTCGGTTTCATCGCGGCCTCGATGCTTTCCCTCGTGGCCTATGTGCTCTGCCTCACCCGCGTCTGGTGGGGTCCGGCCAGTGATGAGCTTGCCGCCAAGCCTGCCGCCGAACCCTGGGCGGTACGCCTCGTGATTGTTCTTTTGATTGCTGCGCTGGTGGCCGGTGGCATCTGCCCCAACGCTTTGCTTGCTCTTGCCGGGGGTCTTCAATGAGCCTGCTTCAGAAGCTGCTGCACAAAGCCCGTGTGAAAAGCCCACGCATCTTCCATATCAATTCTGGAAGCTGCAATGGCTGTGATATTGAACTGATTACCTGCCTCTCGCCGCGCTATGACGTCGAACAGCTCGGCATTCACCTGGAGGCCAGCCCGCGCCACGCCGATATCCTTTGCATTACCGGCCCGGTGACGCGCAACACGCTGGAGGCGGTGAAGAACGCCTATGCGCAGGTTTGCGAACCGAAGGCCGTGGTGGCCATCGGTTCCTGCGGCGCCACCTGCAATGTTTTCGCCGGTAGTCCGTCGGTCGTCGGACCGCTGTCCAAGTACATTCCGGTCGATGTCTACGTGCCCGGCTGTCCGCCGCATCCGGATGCGATCATCAACGGCATCTTCGAGGCTGCCCATATTCTTGCCGAGCGCGGCGTGCGCAAGGAAGCGAAAGGATTGCCGCAGGAATGAACTACTCTGGACTGATTCGCCTCTTCCTTTTTCCGGGACTGATCTTTGCTGTTCCGGCCGGATGGTTTTTCGTTTGGGTAGAGCACAAGGCCGTGGCGCGCATTCAGCGCCGCATTGGTCCTCCCCTGCTGCAACCCTTCTGGGACTTTGTGAAGCTGCTCGGCAAGCGTACGCCGGCGCGCAGCGGCATTGACGCTAATCTGTTGCGGCTCTACCCGGTCTTCTCGGTGCTTTCGCTCGTCGCTGCGCTGGCTCTGCTGCCGGTCTTCCCGGCCCATGCGGGCGGTTTCTCGGGCGACTGCGTGTTGCTGGTGGGCCTGATGGAGGTTCCATCGATCTGCTACATCCTGGCCGGGTTTACCTCAGGCTCGATCTACGGCGAAATCGGCGCGACCCGCGAAGCGCTTCTCAGCGTGGCCAGCAATGTGGTCATGCTGCTTTCGCTGGTTACCATCGCCGTGACGGCGAAGAGCTTCCATCTTGTTGATCTGGCCGGCCCCAGCCTGAACCCGGGGCACTGGGTCGGCGTGCTGGGGCTGCTGCTCTGCATTCCCGCCAAGCTGCGCCTGAATCCTTTTTCGACCGCAGGCGCCGAGCAGGAAATTTACTCCGGTCCGCTGACCGAGTACGCCGGTGCGGCGCTCGGACTGTGGGAACTGGCCCATGCGCTGGAATGGCTGTTGCTGACCGGTCTGGTGGCTACGCTGATTCTGCCGACGGCCCTCGCCTGGTGGATCTATGCGCCGGCCTTCGTCGTGGTCTGCTTCCTGGAAGTGTTGCTGCTGTCGGCGATTGCCGCCAGCACGGCGCGCCTGACCCTTGAGCGTTCCATCAACTTTTACTGGCGTTGGGCTGCGGTGCTGGCTGTACTGGCCATTTCCTCTGCTGCCGTGATGAGGTTCCGTCTATGAACATTCTTCGCCTGATTCTGCAAAATCTTCGTCAGGGAACTGCTTCGTATCAGCTTCCTCATACGCATGAGTGCACCAGCAACGAGTATCGCGGCCTGATTAAGAACGATCCGGCCGGTTGCATCGGCTGCGGTGCCTGCGCCTACGTTTGCCCTACTGCGGCTATCGTGGTGACGCGCACGCCGACCAACTATACCTGGAGCTACGAACCGGGCAAGTGCACCTTCTGCGGCCGTTGCATCGACCGCTGCAAACCGGGTTCGCTTTCGATGGAGTCGAAGCTGCCGCCGCTCTACTCGAAGCTGGGCGAACTGGACGTCTCTTACACGATGGAGAAGAAGAAGCCCGCGCCGCGTCCGGCTCCGGCAGTTGCCGCGGCTGCTGCTGCAACGCCGGTCGCCGCGCCCACGGCAGAAAAGCCTGCTGTCGAACCGGCTGCCGCTGCTCCGACTCCGAGCCACGTGGACTAACAGAGAAGAGAACCCAAGAGGATTTATGGCAACCACAACCGTTGATTTTGAAAAGCAGTTAGTAGAGCTTGGTCTTGGCGAGGGCTGGAAGTGGGACAAGGGTTCCTGGTGGCTTGAGCCTGCCGAGCCCATCGATGTACGCGCCGTGACGCAGAAGATGATTTCTCTTGAGGCACGCTTTGTCGCCATCACCGCCACCGAGCGGCCCGACCACGAGATTTGCCTCGACTACCAATGGGATCTGAGTGGCAACCTTCTCAGTTTCGTTGCCGCGACCGCCGAGAAGAAGATTGCCTCGATTGTCGATCTCATGCCCGGCGCCGACTGGGTGGAACGCGAGACCTACGAGTACTTCGCCGTGGAGTTTACCGGCCGCGCTTCACTGGAACCACTGATGATGCGCGTCGGTCAGCCCGTCGGCATGAATCTGCACAAGGAGGAGGCCGCTCAATGAGTTTCCGCATCCCCATCGGACCCTACCATCCCGCTCTTGAAGAACCCTACAAGATCGAGCTGACTTGTGACGGCGAAACGGTTCGCGATGCCGTCATGAACATCGGCTTCAACTTCCGCGGCATCGAGTATCTGGCCGAGCGGCGCAACTATTACCAGGGCATCACGCTGGTCGAGCGCGTCTGCGGCATCTGCTCGAACGTGCATGCCATGAGCTACTGCATGTGCGTCGAAAAGCTGGCCTCGATCGAGGTTCCCGAGCGTGCGCTCTACATTCGCACCATCATGGCCGAACTCGAGCGCTTGCATTCGCACCTGCTCTGGTGCGGCGTTGCCGCCAAGCTGATCGGTTTCAAGACCATCTTCATGGCCTGCTTCTCGCTGCGCGAAAAGGTGATGGATGCGCTGTCGACCATCAGCGGCAACCGCGTCAACTACGGCATGAACTGTATTGGCGGCGTCAATCGCGACGTGGACGATCCGCAGGCCGTGCTGAATATTCTGGATGAACTTGAGCGCGCCATTCACGAAGAGATCACCCCGATCTTCCTTCATGACAAGACCGTGGCCGCGCGCTGCAAGGGCGTTGGCATCCTCACCAAGGAACAGGCTTATGCCATGGGCGCGGTCGGCCCGCAGGCACGCGCTTCCGGCTTCGCGCAGGATCTGCGCAAGGCCGCGCCCTACGCTGCCTACGACCGCTTCCAGTTCGATGTGCCGGTCGAGCAGGCAGGCGACGTGCAGGCCCGCGCGGTCGTTCATGCGCTGGAGATGATCGAAAGCTGCAAAATTCTGCGGCAGGCTCTTTCGACGCTGCCCGAAGGCCCCGTGAACGTGAAGCTTCCCGGCGCCGCTCGCTTCAAGGCTCCGGCAGGCACGGCGGTGAGCCGCGCCGAGGCGCCGCGCGGCGAGGTGCTCTATCAGATCAGCTCGGACGGCAAGGAGATTCCGACGCGCGTTCGCGTGCGCACGCCAACCTTCATGAACATGGCGACCGTCCGGCTGGCCGTTCTCGGACAGGAACTGGCCGACTCGCCGCTGATTCAGGCCTCCTGCGATCCTTGCTATTCCTGCACGGACCGCTAAGTCATAGCCGCAGTCAAGACAGAAAAAAACACCCGCGAGTGAATGCTCGCGGGTGTTTTCTGTCGCCGCATCGCGTGCAAAGAATCCGTCGATCAAAAATACTGGATCGTCGTCGTCTTCATGTGCCGCTTTTCGAGCACGTGCGCGATGCGTTGCACGATGTTGCGCCGGAGTCCTAACTCGACGGGAATATTCGGGTCCTGGTGCGCCTCGTTGATGCGCGTGCCGACGGCGAAGTTGACGATGTCGCTGTCGAGCAACATGCGTGCCAGGCGTACAGCAGGGTTGAGCTTCAGGTCTTCCGGGTCGAAGCCTTCCTCGAGCATGCGCAGCACCTCGCCGAGCGTGAGCGTGCCCTCGGTGACCAGTTCGAAGCCCTCCATGCGTGCGGCTGGTGGCACCTTGGCGTCGAGAGGCTGATCGATGTCCATCTTGATTTCGCGTTCCAGCAGTCGCGCGAGAATGTTGCCTGTCGTGCCGCCGCAGATCACCTTGCGGCCGCGCGTGGTCATGGCCAGATGCGCGAAGTCGCGATCATGCGCGAATTTGAAGGGCGCGCCGGTGAGCACGAGCAACTCGCGCGGACTGCGAAAATACACAACGCCGCAAGTGATGTCGTCTTTGGCGGCGTTGCCGTCAATCTCTTCGGCATGCGTCACCAGACGGCGCGACAGCTCGCGCGCCGAAATGGTTGCATCTTCGTTGATCTGTGCGCGCACAAATTCCTCGACGCTCTGCGATCCCCAGCCGAGCGGGGTCCGCATCTCGCCCATGCCCGCTTGCGTGATGCCGTCCGAAAAGAACACGATGCGGTCTTCCAGTTGCAGAGAGAAGTTGGAAAAATGAATGACGCGTTCCTGCCAGCGCTTGGGACGTACTTCGGTCGTTTCCATCTCCACTGTACCCTCGGGCCGCACAAGCAGAAACGGCGGATTGCCGTGTTCGAGAATGCGCGCTTCGCCCGTGCCGGCGATGTCGACCACCGTGAAGGTTGAGTAACTCACCTGTCGTTCGCTGCAGATGGGCAGCGTGTCCATGATGATCTCGGCCGAGTGTTGAATGTCCATGGGGCTAACGGCAAACTTGAGCGCCATCGTCGCGGTCATCGTGGCCAACACGCTGGCCTTCACGCCGCTGCCCAGCCCGTCGGAGAGCACCGAGACGATGCGCCCTTCCTCCTTCACGTTCTCTGAGAGAAAGACGTCGCCGGAGATCAGTTGACCATTCTTGGCGCGCTGGTAGGAGTCGACTTCAATGAAGCACTTCACCGTTTCTCTCCCGGTTCGTTGTCGTCCATCTCTTCGGGACTGAAGGAGCGCACGATGGAGTTGAGAATGATCTCCGAGTCAGCCGCGTTTTCGCCGAGCAGGTAGGCGATCTGTTGCACGGTCTTCAGATTTTTCTGGATCACGGCGCGCGCGCGACCGATGATCTGCTCCTTCTGAAAAGCCGGTTCGGTGATGTCCTGAAAGATACCGCCTACAACCGCGTGCGGCTCGATGGTGAAGATGCTTGTGTTCAGAATGCTGCGCTCGAAGCGGATGTCGTGGCCGACCAGATCTTCGCCTGCTTCGAGCACGCGGCGAAAGAGATTGGCGCAGGGCACGATGCTCGCGAGCGTGCTTCCTTCAAAGTTGACGGGCGTGCTGGTTTCGCCATTCTCTGCGAACAGACGCACGAAGTTGGCGTTGCATTCGATGATCTTCAGTTCGTTGTCGACAATGACGACGGCGGCGGGCATGCGCTGCATCAGCGCGTTGGCCTTCTTCTGCGCCAGCTTGCGAGTGTAGGTGGCGCACATCATCCGCTCGGCATTGCCGGAGATCAGCGCCTGCGCGAAGTCGCGGCAGGAGTCGTAGCCGCAGCCGCCGCAGTTCAGCTCGTCCTCGGGCGAGTACTTGCCGACCGAGCGCATCGCCTCACGCAGTTGCATCTCCGTGTACTCTCGTCGCGTGACAGGGCGCGGGACGTAGCGCTCGTGGATGGAAACGGTGGCCTCTTGCGGCTTGTCGGCGGGCTGAGCGTAGCGCACCACGTCATAGTGGCGTCGCACCACGGAGACGCGTCGCGCGGCCTTGGGACCGTTGACGCAGGAGCCCGCGCAGGCCGTGAGCTCCAGAAAAAGACTGTGATCGATGCGCCAGTCGTCGATTCCTTCGAGTGCCTGTTCGATGCAGGCAATGCCGGAGAAGGACATGAACTCGGTGTCGGCCTTGTCGCGCTGGCCGACGATGCCGCGTCCCATGCCGCCTTCGATCGGATAGAGCGCGCCCTCTTCGGCTGCGGCCGGTTCAAAGCGATCAGCTTGCGTTGTCTGGATTGTCTCCAGAGGAAGGCCTTCGTCGTTGAACCAGCGTTCCAGATCCTCGAAGGTCAGCACGACATCGAGCAGCTCCGGGTGCTGCTCGGCCTCTTTCTTCTTGGCGATGCAGGGGCCGATGAAGACGATGGCAATTTCGTTGCCGAAGTGCTCACGCAACAACTTGCAGTGGCTTAGAAGCGGCGAAAGCACGGGTGAAAGATGCGGCAGGCAGTCAGGGCGATACTTGCCAATGTAGTCGACCACAACCGGGCAGGCCGAGGAGATCCATACCTGCTTCGTGTCGCCGGCAAGCAGCGCGCGCACCTCGGCTGAAACCTGCTGCGCGCCGAGCGCCGTCTCGGAGACGGCGTGAAAGCCGAGCGAGCGGAGCGCGTGAATCAACTGCGCGGGACGCACGCCGTTCAACTGGCTGACAAAGGAGGGCGCGAGCGAGGCTATGACATGGCGACCGCTTTTGAGCAGTGCCTTGGCGAGAGCAAGATCGTCGCGCACCTGCTTGGCGCCGTGCGGGCAGGCCAGCACGCAGTTGCCGCAGAGAATGCATAGCTCGGGCACAACGCGCGCCACCGTGTCCTGCACGCGGATCGCCTTGACCGGGCACTCGCGGATGCATTTGTGGCAGTCCTGGCATTCGCGACGTTCGGTATAGATGGCGTCAAGCTGCGTCATGATTTGCCTCGTACTTGCCCATGCGCCGCAAAAGCGCGCGTAGCGCCTCCGCGTGGATGCCGTGATGGCTTTCGCCGTCGATAGTCAGGTTCGGGCCCTGCTTGCAGTGTTCCTGGCAAAGGCTCCCCGTCAGATGCAGTCGAAGCCGGTTCTTCTCGTTCTGCGCAAAGTTTTTGAGGATCGCGAGATTCTCGCCATTGCCGCGCGCAAAGCAGGAACTGCCCAGGCAGATGGTTACGTCGATGGAATTATCTGCGGTGTTCATTGTCCTCATCCTTCGAGTTGCACAAGTGTCTGCGTCGGTTGAGTCGGTGGCGCTTCCATCGCGCCGCGGCCTCCGGCACCGCGTCCGGCAAAGCGGCCCAGCGCGTGAATCTGTCCATTCAGGCAAAGATGGCAGGCTTCGGCGGTCTCTTCCACGCAGGCCTTGCCCGGATAAATTTCGTAGAGCTTGCGATACTTCGGCGGCGTCAGGTTGGGCATCACCACGTTGGCGCCCACACTGAGTCCGTGCTTGCGCCCGTCGGCGCGATTGATCGTGGCCAGCGCCGTCGTGCTGGGAAGATTCGCCTCAGGGCAGGCGATCCGCGTGAGCGCCAGCATCTTGTAGACCATCTCCTCGCTGCTCTCTGCCTGCTCACCGCTTGCAATGGCTGGACGCAATGCACCTGCGCCGAGTGGCGTGGCGGCGTGTGCGATGTACGGTCCAATGCCGATCATGTCCAGATCGAGTTTTTGAAAGGTTCGAATATCGTTCGCTAGACTTTCCATACTCTGGCCCGGGATGCCAACCATGACGCCGCCGCCAGCCTCATAGCCAAGCGTTTTCAACTCGCGCAGAATCGCGATGCGGTTGCGCGTGCAATTTTCCTCGTCAAAACGCGAGGGGTGAATCGCGGCGTAGAGATTGGCGTCCGATGTTTCAAAGCGGAGAAGATAACGGTCGGCGCCGCATTGCTTCCAGAGTTTCAATTCGTCATAGGTGCGTTCGCCCAGGCTGAGCGTAACGGCTAAAAATGTTTCGCGCTTGATCCAGCGCACGATTTCCGCGACCCAGTCGGCGGTCAGCGCTGCGTCCTCTCCCGCTTGCAGCACGACCGTACCGTAGCCGAGCCGCGTGGCCAGCCGCGCGCATTCCTGAATCTCGGCGTGTGTCATGCGATAGCGCGCGAGCGCCGTCTGCTCTGCGCGCAGGCCGCAGTACATGCACTGGCGCGCGCAGTGACTGGAAATTTCGATCAGCCCGCGCAGATGCACGGCATCGCCGACATGCGCACGGCGCACGCCATCGGCACGCGCGTAGAGCGAGGCCAGCCGCTTCGCGTCACGTTCACGTAGCCAGTCGAGCATCTCCGATTTGTCGAGCACACGCGTCACGGTTCAACCAGCGCCTCTTGCGGCTGTCGTGCCGCTGCCTGCAGCCGCTCGCGTTCTTCGCAATAGGCTGCGAGTGCTTCGGGGAATGGCGCGAGGGCCCGCTCCAGAATGTTATGCAGATGCGCGATGGCCAGTCCGTAGTTGGTGATGGGCAGGCCGTGGCTGTGGCAGTGGCGAATGCGTTCGCGCATTTCGTGCGGCGTCCACAGGCAGGCTCCGCAGTGAATGGCCAACTTGAAGCACGAAAGATCCTTTGGAAGATCGCGGCCTTGCACGGTGGTGAACTGGAGTGGCCCGTCGGCATGCTCTTCGAGCCAGTGCGGAATTTTCACTCGTCCGATGTCGTCCTCGATGGGATGATGCGCGCAGGCTTCGGCGATGAGCACCTGGTCGCCGGGGTGCAGCGCGTCAATGGTCAGCGTGGCGCGTGTCTGCGCGACGAGGTCGCCCTTGAGCCGCGCGAAGAGAATCGAGAAGGCTGTCAGCGGAATATCTTCCGGCGTGATGCGTGCGACGGCATCGAAGACCTGCGCATCGGTGACGACGATCTTCGGTGGCGTCTTCAGATTGTCGAGCACATGCGCGAGGCCCGTTTCCTTGACGACCACGCAGGCGGCCTCGCCGTCGAGCAGGTCGCGGATCGTCTGCACTTGTAATTGCTTGATGCGTCCCTTCGGTGCTTCGCGATCAATGGGCGTCACCAGCACAGCCAACTCGTTTGGCCCGACCAGATCGCGCAAGATCACCGCAGGATTCGCGGCGCGTTCCGGCGCGAGTTTCGCGAGCATGGCGCGCAACGCATCGAGGCCCGCTCCTGTGGCGGCAGAGACTTCGATGTATTGCAGATCTTCTTGCGTCAGGAGGCGTCGTTGCGCATCGGACGGTGGTTGCAGGTCGATCTTGTTGAGCACGATCAGCGTGGGAATCGCGCGTGCGCGTATCTGTGCGAGAAGTTTTTCTTCGTACTCGCCCCACATGCCGGCTTCGGCGATGAGCACCGCAATCTCGACGCGTGCAAGAATCTGTTGCGTGCGTTCGATGCGTTCGAGGCCGAGTGCGCCCACGTCATCGATGCCCGCCGTGTCGAGAAAAAGTACAGGGCCGAGCGGTTGCAGCTCCATCGGTTTTTCGACCGGATCGGTGGTGGTTCCCGCGACGGGCGAGACGATGGAAACCTTCTGGCGCGTGAGGGCGTTCAGCAGGCTCGATTTGCCTACGTTGCGTCGACCGAACAATCCAATCGCGATGCGAAAGCCCTTGGCTGTGCCTCGTAGCATGGTGTGCTCCTGAACAAAAAGCTTTTAGACAAAAACATCGCGCGCCCCGGTGCGTACTTTTTCGATCATCGGCTGCGCACGGGCAATTTGCTGCGCGTCCATCTGGCCGAGTTCCACCGAGATCAGCTCTTCGCCAGCCGCTTGTGTGGCGGGGCTGGCATAATCGCACAGATATTCCTCGAAGGTCGAGAGCGCATTCGGCGTGCAGTGATATTTGATCTCGCCCGGCTTGGCCAGGTCCATGAAGTCCGCTCCGGTGCGCCCCGAGCGATAGCAGGCCGTGCAGAACGAAGGCGTGTAGCCAAGGCCGACAAGGTCGTGCACCACCTCATCGAGTGAGCGATGGTCGCCCAGGTGAAACTGGCTGCCATTGGCATCGAGCGCGCCAGCCTTATAGCCGCCAGGGTCGGTGTGGCTGCCGGCCGAAATCTGCGAGATGCCCAGAGCGAGAGTCTCGCGGCGCACTGCCGTCGGTTCCCGTGTGGACATGATCATGCCGGTGTAGGGAACGGCGAGCCGCAGAATGGCAATCATCTTCAGAAAATCCGCATCGCTCACCGCATAGGGCGGATGCGTGGCCAGCTCCGATCCATCGGCCGGTTCAATGCGCGGAAAGCTGAGCGTGTGCGGGCCGACGCCGAAGCGTTCTTCCAGATGGCGAATCTGCTGCATCATCGCCAGAATCTCGAATCGCCAGTCATAGAGGCCGAAGAGCACGCCCATGCCCACGTCGTCGATGCCCGCTTCCATGGCGCGGTCGAAGGCGGTGGTGCGCCAGTCGTAATCGCGCTTGCGGCCGAAGGTGTGCACCTTGGCATAGGTGGCGCGATGATAGGTTTCCTGAAAAAGCTGAAAGGTGCCGATGCCGGCCTGTTTCAGTAAGCGGAAATGTTCGACCGTCTCCGGCGCGAGGTTTACGTTGACGCGGCGAATCTCGCCGGGGCCAACGCGGGTTTCATAGACGGTCTGAATGCTGTCGAGCAGGTACTGAAACCCCTCGTGCGGCAGCGCTTCACCGGCCACCATCAGAATCCGTTTGTGGCCCATGCCGACAAGAATCCTGACCTCTTCGGCGATCTCGGCCTGCGTCAGCGTGCGGCGTTCGAGCGCTGTATTAGTGACACGGAAGGAGCAGTAGGCGCACTCGTTCGAGCAGCGGTTGGAGATGTAGAGCGGCGCGAACAGAACAATTCGCTTGCCGTAGATCTCTTCCTTGATGCCACGGGCGACGTGCATCATTTCGCTCACCAGCTCTGGATCTTCGACCTCACTCAGGCAGGCAACTTCATCCAGCGAGAGTCCGCTGAGCGCGCGCGCCTTGTCGAGAATCGCGTGCACACGAGCCGTCTCCGGCCTTTGATGCCGTGCGCGCACTGCTGCAATTTGTTCTTCATTGATGAACTCTGCGTGTTGTTCCGTTTCTGCCGTTGCCATGTCCACCTCCTGTGCGGGATCGACACAGATCATGGCGCGCGAGGCGGGCCTTGCGCTGTGTTCCGCGACACGGGAACAACATAACTGCTTTAAGACGGCTGGAAGAGATCCTCTTCTTGCGCGGGATCGTCGAGCGGCGCGGCCGGAATGGCCTGCGGCGAAACATGGAATCGCCGTGCCAGCTTCCACGACAGGGATGCGAGCGACGAATAGAGGTCTTCGTTGTGGACGAAGATTTCTGGCGGCACTCTCAGCGTGCAAGGGGTAAAGTTCCAAATCGCGAGAATGCCAGCCTTCACCATCTCGTCAGCCACGCTCTGCGCGGCCTCGGCCGGCGTGGTGAGAATGCCTAGGTGAATGCCCATGCGCCGGGCCAGATCTGGAAACTTTTCCATCGGCAGCACCAGTTTTTCATGCACGTGCTTGCCGATCTTGTCGGGGTCGGAGTCAAAGGCCGCGACGATGCGCAGGCCGAACTTCGAAAACCGTTCGTGCCCCAACAGTGCGGTGCCAAGATTGCCCGCGCCCACCAAAAACGCCTCGTTGACGTTGTTCCACCCGAGAAAGGTCTCAATCGCCTGGATCAGCTCGCTCACCGCGTAGCCGGTCTTCGGCTTGCCGACAATGCCGGTGTACTGCAGATCCTTGCGCACCTGCACCGGCACGCAACCCAAGTCGCGCCCGATGACGCTGCAGGAGATCTGCTGCACGCCCTTGGTCCCCAGTTCGATCAGATAATGGTGGTATTGAGGTAGCCTGCGCAGGCTTGCTTGAGGAATCGGGGGCGCTGTACGCTGCGCCAGGGCCGTCTCATCCGATAAGTTTTTATCGATAACCACAGAGCGAGTGTACGGCCGAAGCCTTCCTTCCTTAAGTGATCGCGATCACGGCACTGAAGGCAGGGCCTGTCTTATGGCAGAACAGCCTCTGGCAAAAAATCGCAATCTTACAATCATCGCACATGACACACGCCCCGCGCTTGGGCCATTGTGCATTTCCGAGGCGTTCCGTCTCCGCGGATTCTTCACGGGAGTATGGTGGGATGCTCTAGCTTATCGGCACAGTTCATTGAGCAGAACATGGGCCTTGGCGGCCAGGGTGTGCGCGCCATCGACATCGCCGCTGGACAGCGCATGGTGGGCCTGCTTCAGAAACTCGCGGATGTGCGCCAGCGTGCGCTGGTCCTGGTCATTGAGCGCTCGGTTGATTCCGCGCAGGTTGCGCTCGGCTGAGGCAATCGACTCTTCGGTCTGCCGTGTGTAGTCGCCCGGGTTGCCCGAGGAGAGCTGCCCGATGGCGCTCACACCGAGGCTGCCGTTTGAGGCCATCTGCGGATTCTTGTTGACCGGTTTCTTGTGACGGACCGGAGGCCGGGGGGCTTCGCTTTTGGGCTTGGAAGTTGAGGCGGTTGCCGGCGTCGTGGTCTGATCCTGCGTGGTTTCCTCAGATGGTTGCACGACCGGCGTCGTCGGCTCCGGAGGTGGTGTCTCGGAGGCCGATTTTTCCACAGGGGGCGCCAACGGCTGCTGCGGCGCTGGATGCGAACGATGGAAGCAGCCTGCCAAAGCAAAAGGCAGCAACCACACAACGATCCTGGCAGGCAACTTCATCCCGCAAACCCCTTTTCCATGTTTTTTCCCGTCGACGGCGGATGCCGTCGTCCCCAGTCGGTGGCGGTGAGCGGAAGGCGCAACTGAAATTCCGTACCGCGGCCTACCTCTGATTGTACTTCGATCCCGCCGTGATGTAACTGGAGAATGCGATAGGTCATGGCCAGTCCAATGCCGCTGCCCCCGGCCTTGGTTGTGAAGTAGAGATCGAAGATCTTTTCGCGCAGCTCCTCGGGGATGCCTGCGCCCTGGTCGGCGATGCGCAGAAGAGCATTTTTGCCTTCTTTTTCGAGGGACACCGTGAGCGCGCCGCCCTCGGGCATGGCCTGCGCGCCGTTCTGCACAACATTGAGCACGGCCTGCTTCAGCAGATCGGCGTCGACGTTGACCGTAAGCTCTTCGTCCGGCAGGGAACTGGTGAGTGCGATGTGTTTCATGCGCAACTCGTCGGTCGAAAGCGTCAGCACCGATTCGACAATGGCGCGCAGATTCTGCTCGCGCAGGTCGAGTTCGACCGGCCGCGAGAAGTCGACCAACGTCTGCACCACGCGGTCCAGCCGGTGAATCTCGGTGTCGATAATCTCAAGATGACGCATGGCCGGTGCGCTGGTTTCACCTAGCTTGGTTTTGAGCAGTTCCAGATGCACGACGATGGCGTTGATCGGATTCTTGACCTCGTGGCCGACGCCGGAGGTGAGCCGCCCGATGGCCGCCATGCGCCGCGAAAGTTCCAGTTCGGATTCGACGGCCTCGGCCGATTCCAGATCGTGCAGCGTGATCAGCGCACCCAATCCCTGCCGAGTGGTGTCGTCCTCGATGAAGTCGAGCGAGGCCTGGATGCGTCGACCGTTTTCTAGGCGCACCTCCTCCTTGTCAAGCGTGCGGCGGGCCTCGAAGGCCTCGCCCAGCAGGCCGCCGAGCACCGTCGAGCGGTCGAAGATTTCGCCGGCGTTGCGGCCGAGAATCGCGCTTGCATCGATTTGCAGAAACCGCCGCGCGGCTTCGGAGACGAGCACGACGCGCCCATCGCCGGTGAACAGCAGCAGGCCGTCCTGCAGGTTGCCGAGAATCTGATCGAGATTTTCCTTGAGCGCCGAAAAGACCTCTTGAACATTGCGCATCCGCTGGCCGATTTTTTCAATCTTGTTGGAGACCTGTTCGGCCATGTCCTGTCGTGGCGCTGGTTTTTCTCTTCTCGTGGATTCGGATTTCGTGCTCTCTTCATTGCTATCCGTCAAAAAATCGAGCTGGCGGCTGATCTCTTCCATCGGGCGCAGGGCGAGGTTCGAAAGCAGGAAGGCGACCAGCAGCGCGGCCAGCAGCGCCGCGCCCATCAGTGTGACGGCCTCGGCCAGCCACGGCGCATAGAAGGCGCGCAGCAGCGTGGTGCGTACGCCGATGTGCACGGTGAGGAAGGGCGTGCCGTTGCGGTCAAGCGTGGCCGGCACGTCGAAGACGCGCGGCTCGCCGAAGACCTCTTTCATCAATTGAATGGGACCGGCGGCCAGCAGTTGGTGGTAGTCGGGCCGCTGCGGCATCGAGCGGTCCTCGAAGTCCGGGTTGGTGCTGAGCAGAACCTGAGAGGTGCTGTTGGCAATGTTCACATCGTAGACGGTGAGCGAGTAGCGGTTGACGGCTTCGAGCACCGATTGCAGACCGCTGTCCTCACGCACCACCTGCGCCGTCAGTTCGCGCAATTGCGCCGGGTTGTTGGGATCGACGCGTTGGTTGGCCAGCCCCTTTTCAAGCGCGCGCTGCAAGGAGAAGCGCACATGGCTGGCCACCATGTGATTGGTGTCGTAGGTTTGCTGCACGGCCGCCTGCAGCAACTGATTCATGTACACCAGCGAGAGCACGCCGGCAATCAAAAACACCAGCGCCGTAATCGCCATCACCAACTTGGTCTTCAGCCGCATGGCTCGATCGCTCCTCGTGCGTGGTTAGGCGGGTGTTTCTTCCCGCGCGTATTCCTTCAGCTTGTTGTGCAGCGTCTTCAGGCTCACGCCGAGAATCTCGGCGGCGCGTGTCTTGTTCTGCCCGGTGGACTCGAGCGTTTTTTCGATCAGTAACCGCTCGGCCTCGTCGACGGTGGTGCCCACGTGCAGTGCGATGGTGCCCGCGCCGGCAATCAGCGAGGTCGTGGCGAGGTCGCGGCCAAACTCCTTCGGCAGGTGTCCGGCGTCGAGCGGCGCGCCATCGGGGCAAAGGATCACCGCGCGCTCAATGGTGTTGCGCAGTTCACGCGCATTGCCCGGCCACGCGTAGGTCATCAGCCGGTCGAGCATCGACGGAGCCACGCCGACCACCTTGCGGTCGTGTCGCTCGTTCATCTGCTCGATCATGGTTTGGGCCATCGCCGGAAGATCTTCAATGTGCTCGCGCAGGGGCGGCATGTGGATGTTGAAGACGTTGAGCCGGTAGTAGAGGTCGGCGCGCAGCAAGCCTTTGGCGACGGCGTCCTTCGGTTCGCGATTGGTGGCGGCGAGCACGCGCACGTCCACGTCCTGCTCGGCGCGCGCACCCAGGCGGCGAATCTTGCGCTCTTCCAGCACGCGCAGCAGCTTGGCCTGCGTGTTGATGGGCATTTCGCCGATCTCGTCGAGCAGCAGAGTGCCGCCGTTGGCCAGCTCGAAGCAGCCCGCGCGTCGCTCGGCCGCGCCGGTGAAGGCGCCTTTTTCGTGGCCGAAGATTTCGCTCTCAATCAGCGATTCGGGAATGGCCGCGCAGTTGACGGCGACGAAGGGCTTGTTCTTGCGCGGGCTCAGATTGTGCAGCGTGCGCGAAACCAGTTCCTTGCCCGTGCCGCTTTCGCCGGTAATCAGCACCGGCACGTTGGAGGGCGCAATCTGTTCGATCAGGCCGAAGATCTCGCGCATCGGCTTGGTGCTGCCGACCATCGAGCCGAGCACGCCGCTTTCGCGCAGACGGCGGCGGGCAATCTCCAACTCAATCTCGGTCTCCAGTTGACGCCGGGCGTTGGCGAGAATCGTCTTGAGCCGCGTGGCGTCGACCGGCTTCTGCAGAAAGTCGTACGCGCCGAGCTTCATCGCCTCGACGGCCAGTTGGATCGACCCCATGGCGGTGAGCACGACGACGGCGACCTTCGAGCGCGGGCCTTCTTCGGCGAGCTTGGTGAGCAGTCCGATGCCGTCGAGTCGCGGCATTTTCAGGTCGGTGACGATGATGGCCGGATCCCAGGCCAGCGTCTTTTCCCAGGCCTCAAGGCCATCCGCGGCCGTCTCGGTCCGGTAACCCCAGTCGGAGATCAGCTCCGCCAACCCCATCAGTGCATTCGGTTCGTCTTCGACGATCAGAACCTTCAAAACATTGTCCATCGTTGTCTTTTGCCTACTTGGTGATTTTAGCGGGTGAGGGCGGGGCGGGGAAAATATGCGCAAAAGTTAGAAGAGAATAGCCGCAAATGATTCAGGAGAGAGTCGGAATGAAAAATTATGACGATTAAATAGTGGCGTTCTTATAATCGATTTTTTGCTTTCATGCTAAACCGGACATATGGCAATGCTTCATGCTAGATCTACAATAGCTGTAAGCATTGAGAACAGAGGGAGACTAATGGCGAAACGGTTGTCGCCTGCGGGCATAGTTGCCTTGAAAGAAGCGCTGTGTGCGGTCTATTGGTATAAGAACGATCTGCGCAGTTTTCTTCAACAGTGCTTAAGCGATCCATCTGTTGTTTCTTCGTTGAATTGGAACAACTGTAAACGACAGATTGTTTCTGATCTGGTTGACAATCTTATCGGTCTGCAGAATGAGTGTATAGGAGATTTGACTCGACTGTGTCATGAGGTTTGCCAGATTGATACATTTTCACATCTTGAGCAACTTGAAGATGGTGTGGATAAATCTAAACGAGCACGCGCAGCTGTTGCGCAATTGAAAAAGCTAGTAGAGCCGCACGAGGAATTAAAGAAAGAGAAGGATGAAATTGCAGAAAGGCAACGTCGTGCCGCAGACATGCTTAAATCGAATGCTGCTGTTCGCCAAAAACTGGAAAATATTAAAAGTCGATATATGTCGCTAGTAATGTCTTCTGAGACTCAGTCCCGTGGGTTTGATCTTGAACGATTAATGTACGACCTCTTCGAACTCTTCGACTTGGATCCAAAGGCTTCATTTCGAAATACTGGGGAGCAGATAGATGGGGCATTTTCTCTCGCCGGAACGGATTTTCTTTTTGAAGCAAAGTGGAGAAAAGAACAATCGGGCGCATGTGACCTTGATGCTTTTAGTTGTAAAGTTCGAAGGAAGCTCGAAAATACGCTCGGCGTTTTCCTGTCGATCAATGGATTCTCCTTGGAGGGAGTAACTGCCCATTCCTCTGGGAGAGCTGTTCTTGTGTTGATGGATGGAGCAGATTTGATGGCAGTGTTGGAAGAAAGAATTGATCTCGTGAGCCTTTTGCAGAGGAAAAAACAGCATGCCGCACGGACAGGAAACATTTATTTGAGGTTTCATGAGTTCTAGGATTCCATATTACTAACATAGTGAGACGGCAATACTGAGAGTCGTTATGTAGTCCCCGCGCGCAGAATCTGCGCGCGGGGTGTTTCTCTTGAGGCAGCCTTCTTACTCCGCCTTCTCGCTTAGTTCCGCCCAGCGGGCGTAGAGCAGGTGGCTTTCTGTTTCGGCTTCGTCGAGTTCCTTGAGGGCCTGTTGCAGGGCGGCGGAGTCGCAGGCGACCTTCGGGTCTTCGACCTTGATGCGGGCGGCTTCCAGTCGCTCGTCGCTGGCTTCCACCTTCTTCTCAATCGACGCATACTCGCGCGCTTCCAGATACGAGAGTTTTTTCTTGGTCTTGGACGACGAAGCGGCGCTTGCAGTGTTCGCCGAGTCAGCCGCTTTGGCCGCGGCCTTGCGGTTGCGCGTCTCTTCGTCCTCGTTC
>Ga0255352_1000614_pt1 | contig 19834 bp, 23 predicted proteins | sample HBST0metaG_FD_189939 | JGI IMG/M metagenome (GOLD analysis project Ga0255352, IMG submission 189939) | Peat soil microbial communities from Stordalen Mire, Sweden - H.B.S.T0 | ecosystem: Environmental > Terrestrial > Soil > Wetlands > Peat | place: Sweden: Norrbotten County, Stordalen Mire...
GCGCTTTTCGGAACTGGGTTTTGCCATCTGTGGCGGACGCGGCCGGCACTCACAGCGAACGCCCGATGAGCTGCGGGAATTCTCCAGCCGAACCGGGTTGAATGGCGATGAACTGGCCCGCACCAGCCGACTCACTGCGCGCGTGGACAACAACGCCATTGCCGACGGCTTTCAGCTCTACCTGCATTCCTTCGTGATCCACAAATCCGGTGAGTGGTCCGTCGTGCAGCAGGGAATGAATCCGGCCAACCACCTGGCTCGTCGCTACCACTGGCATTCGACCAGCGTGCGCGACTTCGTCTCTGATCCGCACACGGCGATCCTCGGCCAGCCACAAGGAACGATTCTCAATTTGGTGGATGCGCGCGCCGCCAATGCGCAGCAGGCGCTGCTCACGATTGCCGCCGAGCCGGTGATCTCTTCCTTGCAGGAGGCGCGCAAGCTGACCATGCCATCGCGCCACGATGTTCAACCCGCCGACATCGATCTGAAACGGCTCGGGGCTGTGCTTGCCGTCGCGCACGAGAAGGAATTGCGAGATTTTGCATCGTTGCTACTGGTCGAAGGCCTGGGGCCGCGTACCTTGCAATCGTTGGCGCTGATTGCCGAGGTGGTGCATGGCGCGCCCAGCCGCTTTTCCGATCCGGCGCGGTTTTCCTTCGCGCATGGCGGCAAGGACGGCCATCCGTTTCCGGTTCCGCTCAAGACCTACGATGAGTCGCTCGGCGTGTTGCGGCGCTCACTGGACGCCGCGCGCCTTGGGCAGATGGAGAAGGTCGAGGGCTTCCGCCGCCTAGACCAACTTACCCGTGCCGTCGAGGAAACGAGGGAACCTTTGGCCGATTTCAGCGCCGCCATCGAGCATGAACACAACATTTCGGCTTCGCTGGACGGGCGAACTGTCTTCGACGACGCGCGGCCATCCAAAAGAAAACCTGCCAGTGCTCAGCTTTCGCTGTTTCCCGAATAGCCGCACATCGAGCAACGCTCCGAAGATCCTATGCAATCGGCAACGACAACTGCTCTGGTGGACGACGCAGATCCATTCGCTTTACAAAACGCCGCACATATTCGCTGACCAGTTGCGATTTATTGTCGGCGCGTGTGGCCAGATGGGTTTCCAGGTGAAGATGTTCGTCGAGCAAGGGAAGATTTACGAGTCCATGATTGGAAGCACGTAAGGCTTCTGGTGGGCTCATCCAAGCCACCAGCGCATCATCCGTCAATAAGGCTGTGGCCTGGTCTGCATAGCTGAAGTGGTGAACAATCTTTGCCTGTTTGTGCGCGATTGCCACACGTTCAAGAACCTGATCGTGCAGGTACGGATGGATGCTTCGACTGAAAAAGACCCATGGGTATTCCACGACTTCAGCAAGCGTTGTGGACTGGTTCGCTGTAAGCGGGTGCCCTTCACGAAAGACGATCCGAAAAGAATTTGTTGCGAGGCGAAGCGTCGTGATGGCCGCTATTTCCGGCGGAGAGGTAACGAGAGCGAGATCGATGCGTCCCCGCTGAAGCTGCGTCAGCAACTCGGTGGAATACGCCGTATCAATCTCAATGGCGAGATCGCGGTAGAGGGGAAGTTCGATTGAGCGCAAAAGCTCGATCAGCTCTGGTGGCATGAACGCCGAAACGCCGATGCACAACTTGGAGTGTTCACCACGTTTGGTTTCTTGCGCTTCATGGACGCCACGGTGAAAAGAGTGGATGCTTTCCAAAATGCGCGCAATGAAGGTTAGCCCAGGATCAGTAGCCTTCGTACCATCATGGCCTCGTTCAAAGAGGCGCACCTTGATTTGCCGTTCAACCAACTGAATGCGCTTGCAAAACGCTGGTTCGCTGATACCAACGCGCTTGGCAGCTTGGGTAACGCTGCCTGCCTCGTGCAAAGCGACCACCAGTTCGAGGTCGCGTATCTTCAGATGGGATAACATCGCTCATAGACCTCCTTGCGCACAATTCGATACTTCGTCAAGGCAAGTGAGTTCTTGCGACTCAATCCAAACGACTGAAACACGATCTTCGAAGAGGAAAATCGCGCTTTCTGACTTCGCTCCTCTACCTTCCGTTTCTTTCCTTCTACTCTTGAAGCATTTTGATTGCCAAAGCACGAGCGCTTGTTCCGAATGATTGCAGCCGACTTCAAAACGTTATTGGGCAAACTGCTCGGTTTAGGCGCAGGGTTAGAAAAAGAAGTCATCCATGCTTTGCGATGAGCAGCCCGATGAACCTACGCATCATACATAACAACATCGACATAGCGCTTTCGAAACGCTGCGCAGAAATCCTCCAGCAATCCCAGCGATTTGAACCCATGGCAAGCAGGCGCAGCCTTCCGGCTGAAACATTCGCGGCCAACGAGTTGCACCTCAATCGGAACTGGGAGCCGTTCAGGTTAATCGCATAGGGTAGGAAAATATTACACGACAAAGTAATTTTTACAGGCCGAAATACGCCACAACGAGAAGAGATTGGATAGAAGAACAGGAGCGATTCCCCTGAGTCTCTTCCAGCGCCGTAAAGTCAGGTGGCACGGTTTATTGCTCGCTGGATAACGTATCGCAAATTTGGAGCTATTGAACTTCCTATGTGTCGCGCCTGTGCCCCTCTGCCGCACCTTCCATTCCAAATGGTTACAGCCAACTTCCAAAAAGTTATTGGACAAATGGCGATCTTCTGTTGCACGGTTGGCAACAGGAGCGCATTGGAACTCTAGGCGCTCATCGTCTCCAGAGGAGGTCAGAAAATGAGTCCCCAGACTGACAGACTCGATGAACATAGTGAGATACCGAAACGTCCTCCAGTTTCCGAGTCCTTCGTACCGGAGCCGTTGCTGAATTCAGACCAGGCAGCGGCGATCATGCGCATCCCCCCAAAGACGCGTCAGAAACTGGCTCGGCGCGGCGTGATTCGTGGCGTGCATATCGGAAAGTTGTGGCGTTTTCGCGCTTCAGCTCTTGAAGAATGGATCGCACGTCAGATGGCAAGCTGATTCGGGCGAAAATGCTCGACCTCTGCCGCGAGCAGCGGTACCCTAATCACAGCCATCCGTGCCGTCCGTACGAAGGAGAAATCATGTACAGACGGACTAGCTATCAACGCGGCACCGTGCTGCGTGAGAAGCGCAAGCGCAGCCCTGATATCTGGATCTTCCGCTGGCGGGAGACCGACCTCAACGGCCAGCAGAAGCGCTGCAAACGCATCATCGGAACCGTTCAGCAATATCCGACCGAGGCAGCGGCGTTGCGCGCCGCAGACGCGGTTCGGACAGACATCAACCAGCAGAGCGCAAGTGCCCGCTCTGCGCCTGCCACGCTTCAGCAACTGGTGGAACATTACCAATTGAAGGAACTTGACCAGGAAGACGACCAAGGGCGGAAGTCTCACGCAACCAAAGAGGCCTATCGCCTCTACATCAAAAACTGGATACTTCCGAGGTGGGGTTCGTATCGGCTCGCCGAGGTGAAGACAGTTGCAGTGGAAGATTGGTTGGGTAAGATTCCCCGTTCGCGTGGCACCAAGGCGAAGATTCGCAACATTATGAGCGCCATCTTCAATCACGCAATCCGCTACGAATGGGGCCAAAAGAACCCCATCACCCTGGTTCGGCAAAGTGCCAAGCGGGAGAAGATTCCGACGATTCTTGAGGCATCAGAAATTCAGCTTCTGCTGACCGTTCTGGAGCCGCGAGAGCGCACGCTGGCCCTGCTAGCCGCCGGAACCGGATTGCGCGTCGGAGAACTTTTGGCCCTCAAATGGTCGGACGTGGACTTCGAGACCCTTGACATCAGTGTGACCCGCTCCATCGTGCATCAGGTTGTCGGCCCCTGCAAGACTGAGGCCTCACAAAAGCCGGTGCCTCTGGATGGATTCATGGCCGAGGATCTGCTCGCATGGCGCAAGACTTCTCCTTACGCCATGGAAGACGATTGGATCTTCGCAAGTCCTTGGATGCACGGAGAGCAACCGTACTGGCCGGAAAGTCTGATCAAAAGACACATCCGCCCAGCAGCGGAAAAAGCAGGAATCAAGAAGCACTTGAGCTGGCACACATTTCGACACACCTACTCCACGTTGCTTCGCGCAAACGGGGAAGACGTGAAAGTGGTTCAGGAGCTTCTGCGGCACGCCAACAGTCGCATCACACTGGACATTTACACACAGGCAATGACGCCAGCAAAAAGGCAGGCACAGAGCAAAATTATAGAGATGATTTTGCCGCAAGGAAGGAGGCTGAAAAGTGCTTGACCCTAATTGGACCTTTTTTAAGCTGTCACTTTGAATGCCATTCGCTCCTAAGTTCTTTGGAATGAATGGCGGGGACGACGAGGCTCGAACTCGCGACCTCTGCCGTGACAGTTACTCTAAGTGATTGCAAACAAATGATTTCATGGGCGTCGATGGCTATCTTCAGCACCCTTGAGCATTCAAAAACACTGGGAAAAACGCGAATTTCAATTTTCAGCACCCTCGCCAGCACCCTCAAAAAAGGTCAGATTCGAGGTTGTGAGGCGTTTGGACCTCTGCCGTGCATAGGCAGCAATCTGTGCTAGGGCAGAGGTCTAGCTCAGTTTTGGACTGACCAAAACTTGAGGGTGCGGAAGGGTGCTCAAGCACCCTCGGCAGTTGCTAACCCCTTCTGCGTCTCAAATCTATCTCAATTGACCTCTGCCCCTGTAACCGCCGTGTCCAAGCAAGATCGAAAGCTCTTTTTGGCTATCCCAATCGGCGGCGAAAGTTACGCAATCCAGACCTACGCAAGCACGTTGATCTCATTCTCCAGCATATTCAAGGACCAAAGCACTTCAGTGAATCCAGGCGGCTCCCGATAATATATCGCGCATCGCACGGTAGTCTCCTCCAGCGCCGGTCGTTGGCTCGCAGGAGGACTCAACCGGAATGAACTTGGATGGACCAAATTGTAGGCTTACTCAAAAGCCGCCCGGTTGCTTCGCATTTATCCGTTCGTTGATGATGCTTTCAAGGAATTGCTCCGGCAGCAATCGTTCGAATACACCCACAGCATTCTTGACCAAGGCCAGGTGCTCATCCCAGTCTCCGCCTTCAATCCGTCTCCAGGAGCTTGGCATATAGCGCACGAGAATCGACAAGGCATACAGGGTCACGACAGAGATGATCCGATGTTCAGATACGTCGCCGAAGACCGGCATTATCAATGTCGGCCCTTCCTTGAAGGGACTGCGGTGTAGCATGAGAGCTTCAAACCAGAAGGCGCGTCCAGGATGGTCAACGCGCGCGCGAAAACTTCGCCCACTACCCGTCCCAGCAATGGACGTAATTTCGGCCAGCGGCCAGCCTGCCGAATTGATGCTCTCCTCTTGAATTCGACCGGACTGATCAACAAGGTGAATGTACGTGCTTCCAGTCTGTTGATTCTGCCCAAAACCGGGTCCCCCTTTGTTTTCCTGCAACTGGCAGACCGGAGTGACCCAGGACGGCGGCGTTGTGTACACCTCCAAGAAAAGGTCACCGAGTTCAGGAATAGCCGCTAGGAGATCACGCATCGTAATGACGGTCCCATGAGGTTGCGTTTCCAGATCGCTCGAGGTTTTTGCCTTGGCCCTGGGATATTGACTCGTGTCGTGGCCCAAGAATGAGACCCAGCGGGGAAAAAAACCTGTTGCAAGCACACCTAGACTTAGGCCGCCAAAGTCGCCTGTTGCAGAAGGCACCGTATACAGGCCGTGGCCCTGCTTCGTAATTCCCTCAACCTCATCCAAATCGGTAGGCCCAACAGGGGACGCCATCATCTCTGCGGAAGCGAGCGCAAGCGCGCCATAGTAGAGACTCAGGATGCGCTTATTGAGGCTTTCAAACGGCGTGTCCCGAAAATAATCAGATGCGTTTCGAATTGTGAATGCCAGGCCTGCGGCTTTTGACTTAATCGCCTCCGGCGTCAGTTCAACTGCGCGCTCTGTGGCACGGCGCGCGACCAGTTTCTCCGCGAGGGTCACGCTGGCAAATTGGTCAAGTCGAGACCAGATACCGGTGAGAGGATTTTCTGCTGTGATGATGCGAACAGTGTGAGGTCCTGTCGGAGGCAGGGGCTTTTCCAAGACAGGTGCCAGTTTCTTATTCCAGGCAACCAATACCGGGAAGAATTCACCAACGGGTGCTACAGGCTTAGTGATGCCGTAGGCGAAGCTATCGATCTGATATAAAGCGCCGTTTGTGAAGATATGATCGACGGTCGCGTCGAGCGCCTTATAATGACAGTTGTCGGTGGCTGACGAATACAGCAAACCGACTCTGCGGGTGACACCCGATTTGGTAACCTCGACAATAAGATATTCGCCGGACGAATTCTCGGAACCAACGGTTGCACTCCATCCGTGAGTTCGAAATGGCTTAATAAGCTGCTGATCGGCGGCTTCCTTCAGAAGCTTCATCCGCAAGTCAACCCCTGATCCTCCCATCTGAATTCATCCTTTCAATGCTGGCGTCCGGTTCTGGATGCTGGGCCGTTATCGAGTGGGGCAATTTCACTCATTTTTTTGCGGAGGAAGTGTAAAAAGATTTGGGAGCGCCTCATGTACGGCCAGCCCAATAGCGTTTTCGTCCAAAGGTTTATTGTCATGCCTGACATGCCCGTCATAACTGCGAGTATCTGCGTTCCAAAGCAAATATAGCTCTCTTGTTGGAATCTGGATTAACTCCGCCGCTTGCAGACCGTTCACGTTGAACGTTAAGTCCATCAGTTTCTCAGACCTCTTGCGACCAACAATCGTAGCAAACACTTCGATGAAGTATTCACCATCGATGAACAGGAAATCGTCACAGAAATTCTCGCGCGGATTAAAATGATGGTCTGATGCCACCCCGGTGGAACCGACAAAGAGACCACTGCCCAGTGTGAGTTTATGGTTTTCTGTGTGTCCCCAAAAATCAAACTTATAAGTGCCGTGCCCCTGACGAACGTTCAGGAACATATTTTCGATTACATGCCCCTTGGTTCCGGTCGTAAATAGGCAGGTTCTCAGAAATATCTTTGGACGCGCGCCCGGAAACTCCCTTTTCAGGCAAAGGAGAGTCGGTTGCGTCATTTTGAGGCGACCGTGATTAAACTGCGCCACCCATATTGCGTATCCGGACAGAAGAAGGGACGCAACGGAGATCAGAATTGTGATGACATCTTTCAGCGGAACATCCACAGAAGCCCTCCCCGTTTACGCCCAAGCGATCTCGCACGCGAAATACTCGCGCAGCACTATTTGTGCTGTCACTCCACCATATCCCGACCTAATCGAGTGCGTTGATCTCATCCTCCAGTACATTCAAGGACCGAAGCACCCCCTCAAATTCAGGCGGTTCCTGGTAGAACATGTCGCGCATCGCACGGTAGTCTCGCTCCAGCGCCGGTCGTTGGCTCTCAAGAGGACTCAACCGGAATGAACCTGGACGGGCCAAATCGTAGTGCGCCCAGGAGGAATAGTAGAACCGTTCTTTGAACTCGACCACGGAGTCGAGCAGGGCGCGATCAGAAAGTGCCACCGCCTTGACTGGGCTTTCCGCCAGCTTGTACAGGTCGTAGTAGTGGCGCGAGTACCGGGCGGGAATCGTTCCCGGCCGATGTGCCTCCTGATGAAGAATGGTGGCCTTCTCCCAGAAGGTGCGTTCGGCATCAATGGCGACAACCGCGCAGTCCGATTCGGCAAACGCCTTCGGAAAGGAGGTGGCCGCATACGGTTGAATCGTCCGGGCGTGGGATGGAACCCAGGACGCAAGCGGTCCAATCTCCAACCGGACTTCGGGACGGATATATGAAGCAGTGAATGCCGCAGGGTATCGCACGTTCACTGTGTGCGGATCGCTTTCGTCAATGCTGGCGGCAATGTTGGGAACCAGCGCGAGGAGCCGATTCAGTTGACCGAGCAGCGTGCCGCGAATGTACTCCGCAGCTTTGGCATTCATCTCTTGGTTGTAACGGCTCCGCTTCGTCTTCGACTGGACGGTCTGGTAAGGATCGTTCCCTTCTGCATGGCCGTACCCAAGCAGCCGCCAATCGAGGATCAGGTCTATATCCTCCGAAAAACGATCAATCAATCCGAAGACCTTGGAAAGGCTCGTACCTCCCTTGAAGACCATCTGGTCCTTGAGCGTTGGTTCCGCAAAGAGGCGTTTGAGAATCCAGCAGACCCAGAAGTCCTTTTCGACAATGGCGGGATTCATGCCGAGCCGACTGGCAGACTCGCCGAACAAATCCCGCCTGTCTGTGGCTGATCCAGTAGCGATCCTATCCATGTTGACCCTCTCCGGCGATTTGTTGAATTGCGTTGTAGACCCAGCCCGTCGCCGTTTTGGTATCTGCCAGCACTTTGGCGCGCAGAGATTCCGGTAGCCATGCTCGAATCTTCGAGATGATCTCCGGGGTAATCCGCTCCTGGCCAAGCGACTTGAGCGCCTGAACGATCAGGCCGCTCTCCTTCAGCTTAACCCCGGATTCCTTCAAAGCCGTGTGCTCGAAAACCAGCGAGGTGTTGCCGACTTGGTAAGCCCTGTCCGGCCCATCCGACAGATAGACGGCGCGAGCCGGCACTTGAGTCGATAGCCCGATGAAGTTCAGCGCCGTTGCACCGCTGGGTTGGATACGCCAACGAAACTTTCGCGCCAAAGCCCGCGCAACCTGGTCAATATCAGGGCTAAGGTGCTGATCAAGGAGCTTGCTGAAGCGTGGATAGTCGTAGATGCCGCGAATAACCCGACGAATCTCGCCCCTCTTTTCCATCCGGTGAAGCGCGGAATCGACAGTGGGGCGGCCTCCGAGGTCCAGAAAGTCGCGTGGCGAGAATGCCCACCCTCCACCGGTTCCACGGATTCTATATGTGATCGTATTTTCAATCGTTTGACTCATGTCTACTCGGAACTATCTGCAAGAAAAAATACCATATATTCCTTGCAGATGCAAGTCACGACGACTACTTGCATGACCGGCAACGCGCCTCAGCTCAAGAACATAGACATTGGTGAACGCTTGACAGGCATTTACTGATTCGCCGTCCAAACATTATCGGGCGGTGCGGAATGAGCTTAGGAAAAATCGACGAAGAGGTCTCGTGGCGGAATGGAAAGAGCTTTTGCCAGCTTAACGATATTTTCGAGAGCCACGTTTCGCTCTCCCCGCTCCACACCGCCAACGTAATTGCGATGCAGTCCCGCTCGTTCGGCCAACTCCTCTTGCGAGTAGCCTCGCTCGTCGCGGAGTTGCCGTAACGTATTGCCAAATCGGGATTTGGCGGAGCGTGTTGCCACACTCCCATACTTGGACTTTGACCACTATGAGTCTACACACGATGCGTGTGATATTTTGACTAGCAGGAGCCCTGCCAGGGCAATGACGCTGCCACTACATACCTCCGAAGCAGGAAATGTAGTGGGAAAATTCATCAATTTCGACCAGACATTGCTATACAGGGATATGCGATTCTAAGGGAATGGAGGGACGGATTCATGCCAGAGAACTACATTGACTGCCCGGAAATGGCGGGCAAAACAATCCAATTGCTCCGTATCCATAAAAGCGCAGGTGACGGACCGAGTGTCCAGATCGAGTTGACGGATGGAACCAGCTTCTCCTGCTACGTCGCTGTCCGTCCGACCGTGGACGCCTCCTTATATAAGGGAGGCGTCGGGACGCCGGAAACCATCCGAGCCTACGAATTGTAGAAATAGTCTGCCGTCAGCAAGCCTCCGTTATGCAAGAACCGCATAACGAACTTCCTAGAATTCATTGGACGCGGCACCGATTCCGCCATAACTTTGCGCCATAGCTGACACCCAAGTCAGCGGAGGTGCAAAGTGAATCGATTCCGCCGTCTCCTCCGATTCGATACCGCTCGTAATCGGCTGCCCATATCGTTCGCCAATCGGCAAACGGATCACACTCTCAAAACCTCTCTTCTCTCAGCCGTCCGCGCGATGGCTCCTACCCTTCTTGCGCTCTCGATTACGAGCGTGGCCCATGCCCAGGGGACGATGGACTTCTCCGGGGCGACCACGCTTATGTCAACCTTCAAAACTTTCGCAATTTACGCAGGCGCAGTCATCTGTTTCGGCGGATTGATTTTTGCTGGAATCCGGATGATGAGCGGTCGCTTTGCGGACGCGATTCCGGGGCTCTTCGGTGCGCTGTTTGGCGCTGGAGTCCTCGGATGGGGTGCCGGCTGGATCGGCTCGCTAACAGGCCAGTCGATGTAGAGGTGCGCCATGACCAAGCGGGGAGAACCGTTACCAATCAACCAAGCGCTGAATCGACCGAGGGCCAAGCTGGGCCTCGACCTCACAGCATGGATGGCGATCATATTCGTCTGCGTAACGGTTTTCCTCGTTGGGTTCCGCGCGGTGGCTATGATCGCCTTTCCGGCTCTCGCCGTGAGCGCGTGGCTGATCGTCCGCAAACATCCCAAGATGTTCGAGCTTTGGGGCTTGAGTCTGAGCCAGAGGTCCTACTATGACCCGCGTAAACGCTGAGCAACTGAAATACACACCGTGGTACGCCAAGGCCGGAGCAGCGTGCAGCATCGTTCCGATTGCACGCTTCGTAAATGACCGGATCTTCGCGTTGAAGGGCGGTGGCTACGGCTGCCTGTTCTCGCTCGCCGGCATTGACGAAGAGGGCTTGACCGACCAGGAACTTGAAGCCGAGATGCGGTCGATTGAAGGCGCGCTCCGCGGATTGCCTGAAGGGGCGTGTTTGTACCAGTACACGCGCGTCATGTCGGGTTTCAATCTACCCCGGAAAGAACATTATGCAAATCCGGTCACACAGGTTTTCGTGGATGACCGGCTGGCGTTTCTTGAAAAGACGGCAGGTTTCCGTCGCATCGACCTGCATTGGTGCCTGACGCTGGAACCACCTAAGGCTAACGCCTTCGCCCGCAAGCCAGGGGAACATACCTCCGATACCACGCGAATGCTTGCCGACCTTGAAAAGACGGCCACGCTGCTCGAAGGCCATCTCGGCAGTTCACTCGGATTGAAGTTGCTTGAGAAAAACGATACCTATCAGTTTTTCAGCTACCTGTTCAATCTCGAAGAGTGGGCCAGTGCAGAAACATTGTCCACCGATGACGGCGTGGACCGGCAGATCGTGAAAAGTCCTGTGGCATGGCACAGCGACCATCTCACCATCGGTCGCAGATATGTCCAGATGTTTTCTCTGAAGACGACGCCGGAAGCGTCCAGGCCGTGCCTGTTCTCCGGTCTGATGACTCTCGATTGCGATAGCATCCTGTGCTCGACGTGGCGGGCGAAATCGACCACCGCAGCGCGTAGTGAAATCGACGCCCAGGAGAAGTTCATCTCCTTTTTCAAAGTCGGCGTACTGACGCGCGTCATGAGCGGACACGACGCGGCTTCGCTTGAAACCGGCGCTGGAGCGCGCGCCGCCAACACGCAGGTCGATGATCTTGGCGAAGTCATTCGTTCACTCGACAAGAAGGCGCAGGGCGAATACTCGCTTCGCTTGCTTGTGGCCGCGCGCAGCGTGGACGAGCTGCGCGGTTTTGCGCCCGCGGTGCATCGTGTCTTCGTCGATGCGCGGGCGCAGGTGATGGAAGAGACGCTGGGCAATCTCTCCGCGTTCTATGCCATGTTTCCCGGCAACCAGAAGTTCAACGTTTTCCCCATGTGGCTCGCGGAAGATCACCATGCGCGCCTCTCTTCGATCTTCGCGCTGAATCTCGGCCATCCGTATTCCGAAGACCTCGATAACGAGTACCTGAACATCTTCGAGACGCGCGCACGGACGCCGTTCTTCCAGGATGCCTATGTCGATGGTGTGCGCGTGATGCTCATCCTCGGGCCTACAGGAACCGGTAAGTCCGTGAACGGAAACATTGCTATCGCGCATGAGCAGAAGTACGGAGGTTTCACTTACATCTTCGACATAGGAGGAAGTTACGAAAGCGTCGTTGAGCTATACGGAGGCCGCGTGGACCGCGTCGGCAAAGATGGTCCGCGCGTGAATCCTTTTGCTCTCGAACCCACCGAGAGCAATGTCACGTTTTTGTATAGCTTCGTCAAGCTGCTACTCATGAACGGCGGCGCTGAGTTGGAACCAGAAGACGACGATGTGATCCACAAGGCCGTGCGGGATATGTACCTGCTCGATACGGAAAACCGCCGCCTGTCCAATCTCTTCCTGCCCAAGAAACTCGACCGATACTTGTCGAAGTGGGTTGGCAACGGCGTCTATCACGCGGTCTTCGACAACGTGGAGGACAGTCTCTCATTGTCCCGTCTGCAATGCTTCGATTTTCAGGGTGTCAACAACGAGCAGTATGCCGACCTGATTGAGCCAGTGATGGTGTGGCTGCTCAGGCGGATCAACGACGTTCTCTACAACCCGGCAAATCTGGGCGTGCCCAAGCACATTCTCATCGAAGAGATTTTCTCTTCGATGAAGAACAAACAGCTATTGGATGGTGCGCTGGCTTCGATCAAGACCGTGCGCAAAAACCTTGGCGGCGTTACTATGATCGGCCAGTCCGCCGAGGACCTGGGCGCAAACGCCGATTCGATTGTGAACTCTTGCACGTCGTTTCTGTTTCTGAAAGACGCTACCTTCAATCGCAAACGGTACGCCGAGTTATTCAAGATGAACGAACAGCAACTCGCGCTGTTTGAGAGTTTGCAGGATCGCGAAGGCCTCTATATGCGGCGGGATGGATTGACCAAGGTCGTGAAACTCAACCTTGACAGCCGCAGCTATGCAGTCTTTTCGACAAAGCCGAAAGACCGCGTGCGCCGGGCCAGACTCATCGCCAAGTACGGGCTCACGGAGGGCATCACACGGTTCGCTCAAGGCGAGCAAGAATAACCCCAAAACCTCACCACAGAAAGGACTCAACGGTATGCGCTCCAACCTTTTTGTCTCATTTCCTGTCTGCATGATGCTGGCCACGAGCCTTCTTCATGCTTCAACCGAAACGCATCCTCTTCAACCCAGTGCGCCGCGCACGGTAATGGTCACCGAGGCGGAGACGCCGCCACAGGTACGTGCGGGCTTGCTGCAATCGACCCTCATCGTCTTGCCCGCCGAAGAGAAGGTCGCCAACGTCTTCGCCGGTGACACGGTGAACTGGATCTTCGACGGCGGTCATGTGGCTTCGCGCTTCATCAGCGTGAAGCCGAAGACGGCGAATGCAGCCACGGATATTCACATCGTCTCCGATCACGGCAATGAGTACACGCTTGCACTTCGCGAGGTATCGAATGACCCTGATCCGCACTTTGATTCCAAGGTCTTCATCAATCCCGGCGACCAGGCTGCAAAGGACCGTCTGGCGCAGCTTCCCGTATTTGTGCCAGCAGCGGAACGGGATAAGGCGAAACAGGAAGCTGCTGCCGCGAAGACCGCTCAGGCCGCAGAACTCAAGGCCGAACAGTCGAAGGCCGAGCAGTACCGCAGTGAGTACCCCGGATCGTTGCACTTCGATTACACATGGGACGAGAAGAAGGCCAAGGAACTCGGCCTCCAACAAATCTGGCGCGACGACAAGTTTACCTATTTGCGCGGTGTCTTTCAGGAAACTCCGGCGCTCTACGAGTTGAAAGACAAAAAGGGTTCGCTTATTAACTTCGATTTCAACGGTGGTCTCTATACCGTGCCCAAGCAGTTGGAGCACGGGTATCTGGCCATCGGCAAACAGAAAGTTGAATTCCATCGAGTGGGAGGCACGAAATAGCCATGACAGAACTCAATCAGAATTCTCCCGCAACCGTACCCGAGCAGCCGGAGGCAAAGCTGCCGCTCAAGAAGGGTATGCCTGTCGTCGTTGCGCTAGTCGTCATCCTTGGCTTGATTGGGGTTGCCAACTTATCGAGCCTGCTGCATGGCAACAAAAAGGCAACCCCAGCAAGCGCATTACAGATGCGCCCGGTTTCACCGAACCCGCAGCAGGTGTCGAGCTTCGAGACGCAACAGCAATTGCAAGCGCAACACGACGCCGAAGAAAAACAGCGGCAACAGCAGTTGGTTGCTGCTATGCAGCAACTCCAGGCCGCCGAGGGCGCGCCCGGTCCCGAGTCTGCGAGCGCCGCGCCGATGACCGCGGCGCAGAGCGACACGCTCTACGGCGCGAGTTCCAATGCGCCGCAACACACTTCCAATGTCTCCGAAGCTCAGGCCGAGGCCAAGCAGAAAGTGTTGGCACGGGAAAAGCTGAAGCAGGACGCCATTAACAGCGGAACCGTGGCGCTTGATTTCGCCCATACGGGCGAAGTCGCCGCTCCTTCCGCTGTGGTTCCAGCGGCGACGGCAGCGCCGCTGGCCACGGCTACTGCCGATGTACCTGCGCAGCCTTCGACTGCGCAGACGAAAGCAAACGCCAAGACTGACCCGATGGGGTCGTATGAGTTTGACCAGTATCAAGGCCGTCTCTATCGGATTTTCGAGGGCACTGTCCTTGAAGGTGTCGTCACCAACCACATCGACGGCGGCTTCAGCGGGCCGATTCTGGTTATGTTGACCACCGACTACTACTCGCATGACCATCAACAGTTGCTCATGCCCCAGGGCACACGGCTCATTGGCACTGTGCAGAGCGTTGGCAACGCTCAGCAGCGCAAGATGTTTGTCACCTTCCATCGCGCGGTCTGCCCGGATGGCTTCTCGCTCGACTTCGACAAGTACATCGGACTCGATCCGATTGGCACAACTGGTCTCGCCACCAAGGTCGATCACGGCTATCTGATGGCCTTCGGTGCGGCGGCAGCCATTGGTGGCCTCGGCGGCCTGACGCAGATCGGCAACAACGGCAGCGTGCTTTCGGCTTCTACGGAGATTCGCAACGGCATCTCTGAGCAAACATCTGCGGAAGGCGAACAGGTATTGAATCACTTCCTCAACCGCCTTCCGGTCATCACGCTCAAGGAAGGTTCACGTGCCCGCGTATACGTGGGCCGCGACATCCTCATTCCGTCCTATGCGGAACATCGCATGGACCCAACACTGTGAAGAAAGGCATCGGCCCATGAGCGGATTCAATGATCGATACAATCACTTGCTCAGCAAAGCGCGCCAAGCGATGCGCTTTGGCCGCTGTGCCTGGGCCGTGCAGTCCACCGGCGAGAAAGTCGCTGTCGCACTTGTGCTCAACCGCGCCGACTGGCTTGAAGAACTTGGCTACACCATCGCCGAAGCTATCGAGCGCGCCGGTCAGGAATGGGTTGTCATGATTCCGCAGGTTGCGCGCCAGCTTGCCGAGGATGGTATATGACTCAGCGCGTCACAAATCGTCGCAGGCTCGCCGGCTACGTTGCAACGATCCTGCTGGCGTTCTTTGTCCTCAGAATCTCTGCCGTTCAGAACGTCATTGCCGACGCATTGATCGAGTTCGTTGAGATCACGGAAAAGACATTGCGTCTTCCATGTGCACTTCTCGATCACGACAGGGGTTTTTCCCTGGACAGGTTCGATCCAACCTGTCCGCCGTACCTGTAACCGTTCAACCACATCAAAGGAGGCTGTATGTCGCTTCAACTCAAGAAACATCGCAAATGGCTCATCGTCAGTGCTGCTGTACTGTTGACAGCGCCGCCGAGCTTCGCACTGTTCGGCATGGGCGATCTGGTCTTTGACCCCCAGAGCTACGCCAGCCTGGTGCAACAGCTCACGATGATTCGAACGCAATACAACATGCTCAAAAACAACATTACCCATTTCTCTTTCAAACAGCAGTGGCAGTCTGCGCTTACAACCTTGAAGAATACCAATGTCAAGAACATGTTTGGCGAGACCAATGGGATGACCACGGCACTCAACACCAATTCACCGACGGCGTCCACAACGGCGTGGACAGCGGCGACGGTGCCGGTGTCGAGCAATACAACCACCTACCTTCAAGGGCAGACCGCGGGCAGCGCGCAGCTCTCGCAACTTTCCATGATCGAGGCGTCGGACTCCGTCTCGCCCGACTGTCTCACCGCCGTGGGCCAGTACCGAGCGGCGCGGTCCCAGAACGCGACTGCGGTCAGCACACTCGCTACGGATGAACTCGACGGGTCAAGCAACACGAACAGCGAAGTCCAGCAATTGAACTTGCTGAATGCGGCCGAGGCTCAAAAGATGGCCGAGATGCAGTCGCAAGGCATCCTGCACGCTTGCCTTGCTTCGCAGATGGCCGTTGCCAATATGCAGCAGCGTAATGCGGCGGCTATCGACCTCAACACCGCAGCTTTCGTCCAGCAGCAGCGTGCGTCGAACAACGCTAGTGCCGCCCGCGAAAGCAATACCTGGCAAACCTATCTTCCATGAAAGATGAACCAATGCTGAGACTCCTTCAGACGAAGATTCTGCTTGCCATCCTTGCGGCGCTGGTTGCTCTCGCCAGCGCCGCGATTTACCAGCAGCATCAAGCGCACAAAGCCGCCGTCTTGCGTGAGCAAGAGCGGCAGCGTGATGAGCAATTCCGCAAACAGGTTGAGCAGAACAAGAAACAGCACAACTCCGCCGCCGGTAAGGAAGGCAATACCTGGCGGTCCTACGTTCCCTGATTCGAATCGAGAGGGAGGCAACAATGATGTTTTCTCCAACCTTATTGGCCCAAGCGTTACCGAGCGCAAGCTCTGGCGTGGACTGGCTCTATCAGTTCACCAATAACCTGACGAATCTGACCACGCAAAATGGCGGCGCATTGACGCAGCTTGGACTGACCGAGTTGAGCTGCATCGCCCTGTTCACACTCATCAGCATGGTCATCAACTGGAATACCTCCAGCATGACGCTTCGCTTTCACACGCACCCCGTCCGCGCAGGCGATCTGACACATTTTCTTTTGCGGTTGATCGTCTGCTGCCTGCTCATCAATTACTGGGTGAATCCACTGCCCGGCGCGAGCTTCGGGCTGAATCATTTCTTCAGCTATATTGCCCAGGTAATGGTGGCCGCATTCGATCAGAGTTCGCTCGACAATCTGCTCCAGCTATTGAAGACGGCTGGAGACAATACGTCGATGCCTTCGCTGACTGCTCCAGTGCAGATCCTCTGCTACTTCGTAGTGCAGGGCCTGCTCGGACTGGCGTCGGCGATTCTTTTCCTGATCAACTGCTCTTCGTTCATCCTCTACGGCGTCACGGCGCTCTTCGGTCCCGTGTTTATTCCGCTACTGATGACCAGGACATTCCGAGGGAAGTTCTTTCACTTCCTTGACGTGCTGCTCAGCTTCGCGATGATTCGCGCCGTGGCCGCCGCCTTCATCTTCGTGTGGGCCGGATTCCTGAACACATTCATCCAGCAAACCTTCAACGGAACCTATTCGATGGAGATGTGGTCGGCCAATCTGATTCCCTGCACGATGGTCTTCATCGCCTTCATCATCAACTTGCTCTTTATCCCCAGCATGACGCAGGCGATCTTTGGCGGGGCCGCTGGACTCACCTCTGCTGCACCCGGATTGGCCGGAAGCGCGATTGGAATGGCAGCAATCCGAGGAGGCGCATAGTCATGTGGAATTTTCTGCTGTCCTATTTCGTTGGTAGTGCGATTGGAACATCTCTTTCGGACGGCTTGTAGAGCCGATATTGAAGCTCGTATCAATCGGCGTTCTTGTTGCTGGTTTGATCTACACATGTGTCGTGCTGAATGCAGTCCGTGAAAGGAGTCATGGCTCTTATGTCCATACGCACAGCTCCCATTGAAGCGCCGCTCACGCCTGAACAATCGCTGCTCGTTGATCGTATCGGTAACGAGGTGTACTCGTCTCACTACGCCGAGCGGAAGGCGTACCGCTTCATCATTGTCTGCGGCACAGTGGCGCTGCTTGGATCGCTGGCAATGAATCTGTCATTGGCGCATCGCCCAATTGCCCACCGCTACATTCGTATTGACGAGATGGGCCGTGCGCAAGCGATCCAATACAGCGACCTCAACTATAGCCCGCGCGAAGGCGAAGTTCGCACGTATCTGACCGATTGGGCGAACTACCGTTACACGGTCAACCGGGACGTGGTCGCCAAGAAATATCCGCTCAACTATTACTTTCTCTCGCAGGCATTGGCTTCCCGTCTGATGGCGGACGACAACCAGAATCATCTCGTCTCGCAGGTTACCGCAGGCCAGATCGAATCGAGCGACGTTCAGGTCCAGAACGTGACCATTACTACGATGTCCGAGGAAATGGTACAGGGAACGCGCATCGCTCGCGGAACGGCTCTGATGACTGTGGATCGGTTCTACTCGGCGCAGAGTTCCCGTGATCCTCGCACGGAGCATTGGATGCTCAGCATTACCTACTACCTGAACCCCAAGCAGGTCAGCGATCAGTCCAGGATCTATCCCCAATATGAGTTCATCAATCCGCTCGGCCTCACTATCACGGAGTTCCACGAGAACCGCGTCTCTGTCGAACCGCTCAAGTCAGATGTAACTACAGGAGCGGCACGATGAGTTACGAACTGATTCTGCCGTTCTTTCCCGAGGAGTTGCGCGAACTGCTGCTCGACCCGTCGATCTCCGATCTGATGATTAACGGGACGACAGGAGTCTTTGCGGATCGGAACGGCGTTGTTGAGCAGATCGCACTGGCAACGCCCTATACGAACGAGCGCTTGCAGGCTGCGATTGAGCGCGTCGCGCGCATTCTCGGCCAGGACCTCACGGGTCAGAATCCGATCCTCAATACGCGTTTGCCCGATGGATCGCGCGTGGCTGTGGTCGGTCCGCCCTCATCGGTCTATGGTCCGACGCTGACGGTGCGCAAATTCAACCGCTGGTTCACCTCGGATGAGTTGGTCGCGGTGGGCAGTTTGCCCGCGCAGGTTCGGGACGCCGTGGTGGAGCTGATCGGCAGACGGAAGAACGGCATTATCGCAGGTGGAACCGCATCGGGCAAGACAACCTTGATGAAGGCGTTGCTCGACCACGTTCCCATGCAAGAGCGGTTGATTGTGATCGAGCAGCCAGCCGAGTTGAAGATCGCCCATCCGAATGTAGTTCGCTGGGAGGCGGTCGCATCCATTCCCGGACAGGTTGCAGTGACTCCGAGCCAGTTGGTGGCCGCTGCGCTGCGCCATCGTCCCGACCGCATCATCATGGGCGAAATCCGCGATGAATGCGGCTACGACCTGCTGCAAGCGATGAATACCGGCCATGGCGGAACGCTCTCGACCTTACACGCCGATTCCGCCGTGGATGCATTGGACAGATTGGCGGATATGGCGCTCAGCGCCAGGACGAATTTGAACCAGCAATTCATCCGGTCGCAGACCGGCAAAGCAGTTGATTACGTTCTCTACTGCGAACGCGATCCCACGGGCCGACGCCGAGTGCGCGAACTGATCACAGTGATGGGCTACAGCCATGCGGAGCAATCCTTCGAGACGGAGGAAATCTATCGAGCTTCCTCCACGACGGCGGCGTGATTTTGTCTTGATCGAGCGGATGGGAACGCGAACCGGAGGCACGGCTATGAAAAGCCTTCTTGGGCACGGCGTGACAATCGGAATCTCGTCCCTGTTGTGTGCTCTTGAGCATGACCGCGCCGAACAGCCGACGAGCGAAAGCGGATGCGAGATGCGGCTCTTTGTCCTGAGGTCAGGCAACGAGGAATGTGGCTCTGGTCTGCCGGTCATTGCACTGATGGCATCGCCAGGAAGCGTGAAGTTTGCATGGTTCAGATGCGAGTCTCCCCGGATCAATTCCTCACTTGCTCGGTCACTGCTTCGGGGCCATTGCGACGCCCGGCGGCAAGCTCGCTCTTCTGCTTCGTCTTCGACACCCTACGGGTTACGGTTTCCATCTACGATGGACCCTCCGTAAATGCAGAGCTTCGGCCTTGGGAGTCGCGCCCACTCGCATAGCTTCGCCAGGTGTGAC
>Ga0255352_1000620_pt1 | contig 19777 bp, 10 predicted proteins | sample HBST0metaG_FD_189939 | JGI IMG/M metagenome (GOLD analysis project Ga0255352, IMG submission 189939) | Peat soil microbial communities from Stordalen Mire, Sweden - H.B.S.T0 | ecosystem: Environmental > Terrestrial > Soil > Wetlands > Peat | place: Sweden: Norrbotten County, Stordalen Mire...
ACTACACCCGCTACGCATCAAGCGGAATGGCGATAGCGCACCGAAGGGACGACCAGGGCGCAAGCCTGCTGCATCTGTACCTGCCCCAATACCTGCTTCAGTGGTTCATTCTGCGGTGAAGTAAGGTGCATTCTCTCAGCAATCATTTGTGCGGCAATTGGAATGGTGCTACGCACCGGGTGATTATTGACACTCCATCCCTCCAAGGGTCGTGCTGGGTGTACCAAAGGACACTTGAACCCACTCGAATAGATACAAACACTTAGGGCCGTCAGGTGTCCCTACGGACACGCGGGGACACCCAAGGACACCAGCCCGGAAAGAGAACATTCATGCCACTTCTAAGCGAAGATCAACTTGCCGCCGAAGCAGAGAAACGCGAGACCTATCGGCTGGTCGGCGTCACAACGAAGCTCAGTCCGCGTGAAGTGGCGGACGTTGAGCGCCTAGCTAAACGGCGCGGTCAGCAGCGCGGCGAACTTATTCGCCGCCTCATTCTTGACGAACTCAGCCGCGACAGTGGAGAGCCGACCGCCAGCGCAGAGCTGAGTGAAATTGTCGGGATCAGACTCATGCTGATGAACGTCCTGAAGCCAATCGCTGCCGGACAGAAGCTCACGCCTGAAGTCTTCGACAGCATCATGACGGAAGTGAAGAAGCGCAAAAAAGCCGTGGCCATCGAGGCACGGCAGGAAGCGGAGCGTGCGTGATGGCAACAACCCACTGGGGCCGCAAAGAATCGATCATCTTCCCGCCGCATTCCCCAATCTACAGCTACGGCGCGGTGTTCCTCGCGTTCGTGCTGACCGGCTGCTTTCTGTACCTTCGTTTCAGCTCTGGCCAGTCTCCCTTGCAGCAGTTTTATACGCCCATCTATGCGAGGACGGCGGCGGGCGGCGCGTTCAAGAAGCACAGCAAATACCAACTGCTGTACGTCGGCGACGGAACGAAAGCAGGCCGACTGGCCGTTGAGAGTGACGTGCAAGCTGGCACGACTCCCGCGCCAGGAGGCAAGCAAATCCCACTGACACTTTCGAGATCAGCAGCGGGGCAAGGACTCCGTGCTTTGTACCGCGGCCCACAGCAGATTTATCTTGACGCGACTCTGCACGAGTACCTGAAGAGGAGCGTGTTTGACGGCGACCAACTGCGGGACATCTACGAGATTCCGTTTCTGTTTGGCTTTCTTTCGCTGCTGGCGCAGCTTCCGTTTTCGATTACGAAAGACATCAAACGACGCAAGGAACTGAAGTACGGCCGTCTGCTCAAAGGGCCGGTGATGCTCACGCCCAAGGAGTTCAACCAAACAGTGAACGGAGACGGCATCGGCTTCAAAACCACCGAGGCAAAGCAGATGATGCGGATACCGCTTCAAGCGGAGGCGCAGCATATCGAACTGATGGGCGACACCGGCGCTGGTAAAACGACGCTCATCATGCAGATACTCCGGCAGATTCAGGGCCGCGGCCATGCGGCCATCGTCTACGACCCGGCTTGCGAGTTCATTCAACGCTTCTATTCTGAGAAGCGTGGCGACATAGTATTGAACCCGCTCGATGACCGTTGCCCCTACTGGGGGCCGTCCGAAGAGTTGCGGCGCAAGGCTGAGGCGAAGGCGATTGCAGCCTCTCTTTACCAGCCAACCAGCGACAAGAAGGGCGAGTTTTTCACGGAAACACCGCAGAAGATTTTCGCCCATCTCCTCACCAAAGGTCCGACGCCGGAGGAGTTGGTTGCATGGCTCTCGAACCCGGCAGAGATTGACCTGCGTGTGCGCGGCACCGAGATGGAGGCCATGATTGCGAAGGGCGCGCAGCAGCAGCGCAACGGCGTCCTTGCTTCGCTCGGACTGGTTGCGGACAGCCTTCGGATGTTGCCGACCAGGGAGCAAGCGGGCGGCAATACATGGAGTGCCACGGAGTGGGCCGAGACTCGCTCCGGTTGGATTTTCATCACGTCGAGCGCAACCGAACGCGAGGCGTTGCGCCCGCTGCACAGCCTTTGGATTGATCTGTTGGTCATGCGACTTTTGACCGCGCCGCAGCAGAACCAGACGCCGGTCTGGTTTGTGCTCGACGAGCTGGCCAGCTTGCAACGCCTGCCTCAACTGCATACCGCCATTACAGAAAACCGGAAGAGCAGAAACCCGCTTGTACTTGGCTTCCAAGGAAAGGCGCAGCTTGAGGTGATCTACGGCCACTTGGCCGAGGTCATGCTCTCCCAACCTGCCACTAAAATCTTTCTCAAGACGACGGAACCGAAGGCGGCAGAGTGGGTCAGCAATGCGATTGGAAAGGTCGAAATCGAGCGGATGAAAGAGACACACTTCGATGGTAGTCGGTCTGGCAGAAACTTCAGTCTTGACCGGCAGGTCGAGCCGCTTGTGATGGACTCCGAAATCTCGGGGCTGGAGAATCGGCACGCATTTCTCAAGCTGGGAAACAACGTGGCCCGCTTCCACTTCGAGTACATGGACCTGCCGCTGACCACTCCCGGCTTTATTCCGCGCAGGGGCGATGAAGATGAACTTCCCTTTGATTCGAAGACTCTGGCACAGAAGAATTTTGAAAGCCAAGCGCCGGAGATTGACCTTGAAGCCGAGCCACTAACCGCGGCGATGCTTGCTCGTCTCGAACCTGAAGAAGACGATGCCGAGGCCGAGCAATTGCAGCTAGACGAACCCGCCGAAGAGGAGCTTTCCTTGGTCCCTTCCGGCCCCAGCGTCTCGGAAGATACGGCCCAGGCTGATGGCGATCAAGAACCACAATCTTCGTTTCCCTTTCAGCAGTAGCGAGGCCGTATGCTCACCATCTCCAAGCCCCTCAGTTCCGGCCAGGCCCAGACGTACCATGCAAAAGAATTCATGTCTGCCGAGCAGAATTATTGGAAGCAGGGCGACGCGATTCTCGGAGAATGGCAGGGGCATTTGGCCGAGAAGTACGGCCTTGCCGGAGCCATCGACTCACAGCATTTTGCGCGGTTGAGTGAGGGCCAGAACCCCCATTCGGGCGAACAACTGGTTCGCCATCGCGCAGGACAGGAGTACATGAATTCAGATGGGGCGGTCGTCAAGCCGGTCGAGCATCGGGCTGGTTGGGATGCTACTTTCTCAGCTCCCAAGTCTGTTTCTCTGACTGCTCTTGTCGGAGGCGACGACCGCGTTCGTGTAGCTCACCGTGAGGCCGTGACCATCGCCCTCACGGAGTTGGAACGGTATACGCAAGCGCGCATAGGCGGGAACAATCCCGCCGAGACCACTGGCAAATTCATTGCCGCGAAGTTCGAGCATGACACCGCTCGTCCGGTCGATGGTTATGCCGCTCCACAGCTTCATACCCATGCCGTGATTTTCAATATGACGGAGCGGGCCGACGGCTCCACCCGCGCATTGCAGGAGCGCGGCTTCTTTGATACCCAGCAGTTTGCAACCGCTGTTTATCAATCGGAGCTGACCTTCCGGCTTCGCAATCTTGGCTACCAGATCGAGGCAGGCAAGAGCGGCGCGCCGGACATAAAAGGATATTCGCCGGAATACCTTGAGGCATCCAGCCCGCGCCGCCAGCAGATCGAAGAGGCCGTCGCAAAAAGCGGCTTCAGTGGGCCGGAGGCCGCGCAGATTGCCGCGCACAACACACGCGACAAAAAGGATATTCTCTCGTCTTCCGAGGTGCTCGCCGCTCATCGGAAGATTGCGAACGAGTTTGGCAATCAGGCCGACCGCGTTGTCACAGAGGCCAGAGAACGTGCGGCAACATTGGAGCAGAATCGTGTGCCGGATGCGCCCCAGCGAGCACAGGAAGCCGTCACGTTTGCCAAGGATCGCGGTTTTGAGCGAGAGGCCGTTACCGATGAACGTGCGATCATGCGCGACGCCTTGCGACGCGGCATGGGCGACCTCACTTACAGCCAGGTACGCGACAACTTCGACCAGCGTCACAGCTCCGGTGAGTTCAAAATCGCGCCTGGACAAAAGCACGAGACAGGGCGGCAGTTCACCACCCGCGAAACCATTGCGGCGGAGCTTGCGACTGTCGGCCACATGCAGCGCGGCCAGAATACTTTCGAGCCGATTATGCCAAAAGAACAGGCGGCAACTCACGCGGCCACCCGCAAATTCCTCAATCCGGCGCAGTGCAGGGCGATTGAGGAAGTGCTGACCAGCCGCGACCGTGTCCACGGCTTGCAGGGACTCGCCGGGACCGGCAAGACCACCACATTGGAAGCGATTCGGGAGGGCGCAGAGCGCAGCGGTTACGCGGTCGAAGGCTTCGCCCCGACCAGTCGCGCCGCTGCTCAACTGCGCGACGCTGGCCTCACTGCTGGCACTCTGCAAGGTTTCCTTGCACGCGGCGGTCAAGACCAGTTCAGCGGCGATCCCAACAGCCGCCACCTCTATATGGTTGATGAATCCAGCCTCGCCAGCACCCGCCAGATGCAAGCATTTATGGAGAAGATTGGGCCGCAAGATCGAGTGCTCCTTATCGGCGACACGCGCCAGCATCAGAGCGTCGATGCTGGCAAACCCTTCGAGCAGATGCAGCAGGCCGGGATGCAAACTTCGCAGCTTGACCAGATCATGCGCCAGAAAGACCCGGAGCTGCTTCGCGCGGTCGAACACCTTTCAAAAAACGAAACCGCAATCGGCTTGACGCTCTTGCAACAACAGGGCCGCGTCACGGAAATACCAGACAATGCCCAGCGCATTGAGGCCATCGCAAAGGACTATGTCGCCAAGCCTGAGAACACGCTGGTCGTCTCGCCTGACAACGCCAGCCGCCAGGAAATCAACAATGCGATCCGCACTGAATTGCAGGCATCTGGAGCCGTTTCCAAGGAAGATCACAGCATGAAAGTGCTTACGCCGCGATCCGACATGACCAGCGTTGATCGAAGCTGGGCGGCTCGATACCAGCCCGATGATGTTCTCCACTACACGCGCGGCAGCAAGGAACACGGCATTGAAAAGGGCAGCTATGCAACCGTGGTCTCCGCCAACCACAAAGAGAACCAGATCACCGTCCAGAAGCAAGATGGCCAGCAGGCCACCTATGATCCGAAGCGGCTGCAAGGCATTGCGGCCTACCGCGAGATCGACCGCGATTTTGCTCAGGGCGACCGCATCCAGTTCACAGCCAACAACCGCGAGCTTGCCGTTTCAAACCGCGATATGGGGACCATCGAGCGGATAGACAGCAACCAGGTCAGCGTGAAGATGGACGGCGCGAAAGAGCGCACCGTCGCTTTCGACGCCGCGCAAATGCGGCACTTCGATCATGGCTACGCCGTGACATCGCACAGTTCCCAGGGGCTTACCGCAGACCGGGTTTTGGTAAACATGGACACGAAGGTCCACCCGGAACTCATCAATACGCGCTTCGCTTACGTCTCCGTATCCCGCGCTTCCGAGGACGTTCGGATCTACACCAACGATGTCGCGATTCTGAGTGAACGTCTCAGTACCGACGTGACAAAGACCTCAGCCGTAGACCTTCAAAAGACCCAGGTCGAACCAAACCTCAACCAGCAAACCCAGGCAAAGGAGCCACCGATGACCAACAGCAGAGAGCATTCGCAAGAAGAACTTCGCCGCCAGATTCTTGCCGAGACGAACATCCACGCACCCGAAAACATCAGCGCCACTGCCGACATCGAGCACCGGCACAACGCTCCAATCCAAACAGCCTTACCAAATGAAGCGTCAGACTACGCGTGGAAACGGGAGACCGGCGAGGTCCAGAGCTACCAGCACAACCATGCGGGAAGTTGGCTGCACATCGACCCGCAAGGCCAGTTCTACGACCGGCAGGCGCAGCCGATTACGCGAGAAAACGCGCTTGAGCAGGCGGGTCACACATCGGCTCACTCAATGGGCGATAACGCCCAAGTGCAGTCCGGCAGTGGCAACAACAATAACGACCAGGGCATCAGCCTCTAGCTTCGACTGGGCTATAACAAAGCATCGAAGCGGTCGAGAGCTGCTGACAGTTCCCGTTTGGGCAACCGCACTGTCGGATCATCGGCAAGGAGACCCAAAGCAGCATGGAGAGCCTTCGCGGTCGTCAATCGTCCCCGGTGAATTTCATCCACGACCCACAGCACGCCGTGGACTTCAATCTTGTTTGCTGTTGCGAGCGCCCTGAGTTGGCTGTCGCCAGTCAGGAGAATGCTGCCAATGTGCATTTCGGCGAGTGCGTAAGCAAAGCCGTCATGGACAGACAGCCGGGGACGGCTCGTGATGACCTCTCGCGCACGGAGCACCTGTTGACCCGGCAGGTCCACAACCTGCAACCCGCCTTGGAGCAGCATCCGCTTTTCGCCAGTCGTGAAGCTGAGCAGTTCGTCCTCAAAGAGTGTGTTCGGGATGAGAATCTCATACGGCAGACTCAGAAAGACCCCGAGCAGCGAGGCCTTCTTGAGGTCGATGAGACAACTGCTGTCACTGACGATAATCCGCATCAGTCACCAGCGGTCCTTTCAAACCGGCTTCCACCAAGGGTAGGGGAATTCGCAGCAGTTCAGCGGCCTTGCTGAGAGAGACAAAGTCCTCAGCCAAGGCACGGTAGCAGAGCCGCTGGAAGCGAAGTGCGCACTCACGAGTTCCACGTTCGCTCGACGGTTCCAGTTCTTCCGGTTCCTGAGTCCGCCATCCGCGCGCGATGGTTTGGAAAGCATAGGTCAGGATTGGTTCGCTGATGACGCCAAGCTGCCGCAACCGCATCAGCAGTGCCGCACCGCTCACGCGGTACAGCCGCTTCAAGTTAATCAATTCCTGATAGCCGAGTGCGTTCCGCTGTTTCCCAACCTCACGGAGCAGGTGCTCCTTGGGCATCAGGAAGGCCCCGGCAAACAGAGTGGCGGCTTTCTCTTCATCCTTATCGCTGAGACTGTCGGTGTCAATTAGGCGGTGAGCCAATTCGTGGGCCAGGGTCAGGCGTCGGCGTTCCAAGGAAAATTCCTTGTTGACGACAATCACCGGCAGGCCGGGATTGTCCTTGCCGCGACCAACCATGCAGGTGAACCCGGATACCCTTTCAGGCAGAGAGACGATGAGCACCTTGAGGCCCTTTTCCTCCAGAAGTTCGGTCATATTGGGAATCGGGTCAATCCCTAGGCTCCACTTCTTCCGAACTTCGGTGGCGAGTGCTTCCGCATCGGCTGGTTCGCGCAGTGGGCGGGGCGGAACTATGGGGCACTGCCAGACGGAACTTTCCAACTCCAACACATGCTCAATCTGTAGATACCGTTCGATCCATTCCAAGACCTCAGTTTCGACGCTGGCCCGGTCGGATGCGGTGGTGCTGGCTTTGGTGCGGAACTCTACACCAGTCAAAACAATCCCCTGGGTATCCATCAGGTAGCCGACCGAAACTTTGAGGGCTTTGGCCAGGGCAATCAGGACGCCGGAACTCGGAATATCCTCGTTGCGTTCGTACTTACCAATAGCCTGAGCAGTGACCCTGTCGTTCATTGCAGCAGCCAAATCCCGTAGGGAAAGGCCAGCCTTACGCCTTGCGAGCTTGATGCGATCTGAAATCATGACCGACTCCTCGCTGGTTTACAGTTGCGATCCATTTGAATGTATTGTAAACTTGTTTCAATGCGGGGTCAACTGCAACTCTGCATTTCAGGAGTCCGCCTTGTAAGCATTTCAAAATCTGTATTCGTCGGAAATAGCGGAAAGCCAAACCATTCCCGCATATTTCACAGAACTCGACAATCTCGCTCTTCAACGATCAGAGTGCCGACGGGTGTGCGGTCGGAACCATTATCATGGAATGCAACGTGGATTTACTGATTCTGAATGTGTTATGCAACGTGTCGCCTTGCCAGATTGAGACTGGAGGGGCTGGCAAACGTTATTCTGCGGCGGTTTGCAAGACAAATGAGCCTTACCCCATACCACGCCCGGTATTTTGCCCATGAACTGACCAAGCGGTCCAGTTCGGCTTCGATTGATAGCCTCATGTCCGCCTTGGCTGACGCACAAGTGGACCTGAATCCTCACCAGGTTGAGGCCGCGCTTTTTGCTTTTCGGTCCCCGCTCTCACGGGGAGCGATTCTGGCAGACGAGGTTGGTCTCGGCAAAACCATTGAGGCGGGTATTCTGCTTTCGCAACGCTGGGCGGAGCGCCGCCGCCGTCTGCTTGTCATCTGCCCCGCCAACCTGCGCAAGCAGTGGGGCCAGGAACTGGCCGACAAGTTTTTCCTCCCTTCAGCGATTCTCGAATCCAAGACCTTCAACGAGGAAATCAAAAGCGGCAACCTCAATCCATTCGATCAACCCAAGATTATTCTTTGCTCTTATCAGTTCGCCAGGACCAAAGAGGCTTACGTCCGGCAAACGCCTTGGGATTTGGTTGTCGTTGACGAAGCGCACCGGCTACGAAACGTCTACAAGGCAAGCAACAAGATAGCCAACGCCATCAAGGCCGCAATCGCCGACCGGCAGAAAACGCTCCTCACAGCGACGCCGCTCCAAAATTCGCTCCTTGAGTTGTACGGCCTTGTCAGCATCATTGACGAGTTCACCTTCGGAGACCTCAAGAGTTTCCGAAGCCAGTTCTCGCGGATGAATACCCCGGACGACTACCGCGCACTTCGAGAGCGCATCCGGCCCATCTGCCAGCGCACTCTCCGTCGGCAGGTGCTCCCTTACGTCAGCTACACCAATCGCCACGCTTTGGTTCAAGAGTTCATCCCGAACGCCGACGAACAGCGGCTCTATGCCCTCGTCTCTGAATATCTGCAATCGCCACGACTCTATGCTCTCCCCGCAAGCCAACGTCAATTGATGACGCTCATTCTGCGCAAACTGCTGGCCTCGTCCACCTATGCCATCTCCGATACCCTGCTAGGCCTTGCCAACAAGCTCGAAGCTGTCGAGAAGGCGCAAGCTGCTCTTGATTCGCCGCCAGACGATCTTGCCGAGAACTTCGAGGCGCTTCAAGAACTTGAAGACGAATGGTTGGAAGACGAACCCGACGAAGTTGCTGCCCAGCCCAATACTGCGCAGCAACTTTCCCCGGAGCAGCGTGAAGAACTGCGCCTCGAAAAAGAAAAACTCCGTGAGTTTCACGAACTGGCAAAGAGCATTCACAAGAACTCGAAGGGAGAGGTGCTGCTCACCGCCCTCCGCAAGGGGTTCGAGGCCGCCAACAAAGCCCGCGTCAACCAGCACAACGGGAGCCTGCAACAAAAAGCCATCATCTTCACCGAGTCCCGCCGCACCCAGGAGTATCTCTACCGGCTACTGGAATCCTCCGATTTCGCTGGGAAGGTGGTTCTATTCAATGGCACCAACAACGACGCCAAGAGCGCCGAAATCTATCGTCATTGGCTAAAGCGCAACGCCAAAACAGACCGGGCCACAGGTTCACCCACCGCAGACAAGCGCGCAGCCATAGTCGAGTATTTCCGCGACGAAGCCAGCATCATGATTGCCACGGAGGCCGCTGCCGAAGGCATCAACCTTCAATTCTGCAATCTTGTCGTCAACTACGATATGCCTTGGAATCCGCAGCGCATCGAGCAGCGAATCGGCCGTTGCCATCGTTACGGGCAAAAGTATGATGTGGTTGTTGTGAACTTTCTCAATCGATCCAATGCCGCCGATGTGCGCATCTATCAACTACTTGACCAGAAGTTTCAGCTTTTCGACGGCGTCTTTGGAGCCTCCGATGAAGTCATTGGAGCTATCCAGTCGGGCGTGGATTTTGAAAAGCGCATCGTCGGCATCTATCAGCGATGCCGGACTCCCGAGCAGATCGTATTCGAGTTTGACCAGCTCCAGCAGGAACTCGAATCCGAAATCACCGAGGCCAAGGCCGTTGCTCAGGAGCAACTCCTCAATAACTTCGACCAGGAAGTAATCGAGAAAGTGCGTCTTGAAGCCCGGAACTCTCGCAACCGTTTCGAGGAACTGCTCTGGCGTGCGACAAGATTTTACTTGGCCCCTTACGCGCTATTCGATTCCGCCGGATACGGCTTTCAACTCGAACGGAACCCATTCAAGGGCGAAACCATCCATCCCGGCCCCTATCGTATGGGCCGCAATGTGGAGGACGCCAACACCTATCGCGTCGGCCACCCGCTCGCGCAGCGTGTGTTGGAACAATGCCTTGCCTTGGAGACGCCGCCTGTAGAGTTGCGCTTCAACCTCAGTCAAAGCGGCAAGCGGCTAGCCGTACTGGAGCCGCACAACGGCCAATCCGGCTGGCTCCTCTGTACCAAATTTTCCGTCGAGGCTTTTGAAGTCGAAGATCACATCCTTTTCGCGGGCGTCCGCGACGACGGCGAACCTCTCCATCCTGACACCTGTAAGCGGCTATTCGATCTGCCTGCCGAGTCTGGCCAGCCGATTCTCTCTTCGCCGCTACCGCTCCTTGATGAGCAGATCGAGGCACAGCAGCGCCAGATTCTTGATGAAATTGGCCTGCGCAACACCCGCTGGCTCGACCAGGAAGTCACCAAGCTCGACCGCTGGAGCGAAGACCTCAAGCTGGGCTTGGAGCAGGAGATCAAGGATCTCGACAAAGAGATTCGCGACACAAAGCGCGCCTCATCCTCCGCCGCGTCTCTTGCTGACAAACTCGTCCACCAGCGAACAATCAAGACGCTTCAGACGACGAGGAATCAAAAGCGCAAAGATCTCTTCGTTGCCCAAGATGAAGTCGAAACCCGCCGCGACGGGTTAATTGCCGACATTGAAGCACGCATGGCCCAGGGCCAGCGACAAACAGAGATTTTCAAGATTCGTTGGAGGCTGACATGACGGAACTCACAATTACCTGCCCGAAGTGCAAAACTGACTTTCCTTTGACGGAATCTCTTGCCGCGCCATTGATTGAGGCCACTCGTCAACAGTTTGAGCAGAAGCTATCTCAAAAAGATGATGAGATAGCCCAGCGCGAACAGGCCGTGCGCGACAAGGAAAAGCTGGTTAACGAAGAGAAGCGCGGACTCGAACAGCAAGTCGCGGATCAGGTGACGCAGCAGCTCAAGACCGAACGGGCGCGAGTGGTTGAAGAGGAATCGAAAAAGGCCAAACTCGCCAGTGCGGCAGAACTTGAGACGAAAGCTCAGGAGTTGACAGAACTTCAAGAGGTTCTCAAAGCGCGCGATGAGAAACTTGCCGAGGCGCAGAAGGCCCAAGCGGAGTTAATCAAGAAGCAGCGCGAGTTGGATGACGCAAAACGCGAATTGGAACTGACCGTAGAAACCCGCGTACAGGAGAGCCTTACTGAAGTCCGCACCCAGGCGAAGCAGGAGGCCGAGGAAGGGCACAAGCTCAAGGTGATGGAAAAGGATCAGGCCATCGCCACGATGCAAAAGAGCATCGAGGAACTAAAACTGAAAGATGAGCTGATAGCCCAGCGTGAACAGGAAGTGCGCGACAAGGAACGTCAGATGGTCGAAGAGAAGCGCGCCCTTGAACAGCAAGTTACAGATCAGGTGGCGCAGCAACTCAAGACCGAACGGGCGCGAGTGGTCGAAGAGGAATCGAAAAAGGCCAAGCTCGCCAGCGCGGCGGAACTTGAGACAAAAGCCCAGGAGCTGTCAGAGCTTCAGGAAGTTCTCAAAGTGCGCGATGAGAAACTTGCCGAGGCCCAGAAGGCTCAAGCGGAGCTAATCAAAAAGCAGCGTGAATTGGACGACGCAAAACGCGAGCTGGAATTGACCGTTGAAACGCGTGTGCAGGAGGGACTTTCCGAAGTCCGCTCCCAGGCAAAGCGGGAAGCAGAGGATGGACTCAAGCTCAAGGTAATGGAGAAAGATCAGACCATTGCCTCCATGCAACAGAAGATCGAAGAGTTGAAGCAGAAGGCCGAGCAAGGTTCCCAGCAGTTGCAGGGCGAGGTTCAGGAACTCGAATTGGAAAACGAGCTTCGGGTCAAATTTCCATACGACACGATTGAACCTGTCGCCAAGGGGGAGTTCGGCGGCGACGCCCTCCAGCGCGTCGTCAGCCCCGGTGGCCTGATGAGCGGTACAATCCTGTGGGAGTCCAAACGCACAAAGAACTGGAATCACAACTGGCTAGTCAAGTTGCGCGACGACCAAAGAAATGCCAAGGCAGACATCTCTGTGCTGGTTTCCCAGGCCCTACCGGAAGGCATTGAAACGTTCGATGTGATTGACGGGGTTTGGATCACGCATCCCCGCTCACTTTTGCCTGTCGCCACCATTCTGCGCCATACGCTTCTTCAGGTGAGCAATGCGAGGCTCATCAGCGAAGGCCAGCAGACGAAAGCTGAAATGGTATATCAGTATTTGACAGGCTCGCTCTTCCGCCAACGTGTTGAGGCGCTCGTAGAGGCATTCTCGTCCATGCAGGACGATCTCGACAAAGAGCGCAAAGTGATTATGAAGCAATGGGCAAAGCGGCAGCAGCAAATTGAACGTGTAATGGGGGCGACCGTCGGAATGCACGGGGATTTGCAAGGAATCGCCGGCAAATCTATTCAAGAGATTGAAGGCTTGGACATATTTGCCTTGAGCACAGGGGAAGACCCTTCTGTCGAATAAGTTTTTTTGGAAATGCCAGCTTCGAAGTTTGTTAGCCCGGAGCCGGGGAAGGAACAAGAATGCTCCATCGGATCGAGGAAATTCAAGGTGTAGGCCTGCTTCATGATGCCAACGGAAAGCCGTTTGCCTGTCACAAGGCTACCCTGATATATGCCGACAATGGTCGTGGGAAGTCCACTCTCGCAACGATCCTGAGATCAGCGTCCACAGGAAGCGCAATACTGGTATCCGGCTTTAAGACTGTAGATGGAACTCTACCTCCCAAAGCAGTTCTGCAATTTGACAGCGGCCACAAAGTCTCATTTTCAAATGGCTCTTGGTCCGAAGAGCGGCCAGAACTCGTAGTCTTCGACGCCGACTTTGTTGGCCGCAATGTGCACTCGGGCGGGGTCGTCAACACTGACCATCGGAAGAACCTACTCGAATTTGCACTGGGCGAGGCAGCGGTCACGGCTCGAAAAGATCTTGATGACGCGACAACCAACGCAAAGAATGCGAATGATGAAGTCCAAAGCCTTTCCAATCAACTTTCTGGCCATCATCAAGGCTTATCACTTGCGCAGTTTGAGCAACTCGCCCAAGTTTCAGATGTTGACGCCAAGATCGCCGACTTGCAGACGCGAATTATTGCAGCGAGCAATATCGCTGCAATCCAAGCAAGGCCAGTCCCAAAGAAAGTCACGGAGCCAGCTTTCGACATTGACGGCCTGTTCTCAGGGCTTGCATTATCTCTCGCAGATGTCCACGCGAACGCCGAGCAGGTCGTTAAGCAACATATCGACAAACTTGGAAAGAATGGAGCGGAGAGCTGGTTAAGCCAAGGCCAACAATTCAGTAACGAGGAGACCTGCCCGTATTGCGACCAAGACATTTCGGCCAATTCTCTCGTCCTTGCGTATCAAACCCACTTCAATGCAGCCTACAACGACCTGAAATCCCGAGTCTCTACCTTGCACAATGCAGCATTGACGGGAAGCTCACCTGACGTCATAGAAGGTCTTGCTCGGAGTTTCCAACTGGCGGCAGCGCAAGCCGCCGCCTGGGCGGAACAGGCATTAATTCAACCAATCTCATTTGGCCTGGTTGCAGCCCAGGCTGCGCTAACGGAATTCCGCGCGCGGGTTCTTAGCCTAACTCAGCGGAAAATTGCTGCTCCGGCAGAATCGATTGGCAGTCCAGAGGAAAAGTCCGCAATTGGAGCATTGTGGCAACAGGTTATTGCCCCAGTACTTGCAGCCAACGCAGAAATCGAGACGGCTGAGCAGTTAATCAATGCGTACAAGAGCCAGCTTAGCGGCGATGGTGTTCAGCAGTTGCAGCAGCAACTCATCATGTTGCAAGCAACCAAACGTCGCTATGAGACGACCGTCGTAGATCTTTTTGTAAAGATTGTAGCCGCGCGTCTGAAGAGCCAACAAGCAGCAACTACCAAACAAACTGCACGCGACACCCTCGACAACCTGATGACGGCGACGCTGACAAAGTACCAAACCGCCATTAACGCAATCCTCAAGAATTTTGGCGCATCATTCAGCATCAAAGGCATGAGCGCGAACTTCAGGGGCAATGCGCCACGCAGCGAATACGGATTACTGCTTCGGGGGAAATCCATTTCTCTCGAAGGTGGTCCGCCGTCTTTTTCGACAGCGTTGAGTGAAGGGGACAAGCGGACATTGGCGTTTGCATTCTTTCTCGCCAGCACGCTTGAAGACCCGAAGCTGGCCACGCGAGTTGTTGTTGTGGATGATCCAATGTGCAGCCTGGACGCCAATCGCAGACACCACACTCGTACGGTACTGAAAAAGATTCACGCAAACGCACAGCAACTCATCGTTCTAGCGCACGATCCCTTCTTTCTTCGCGATCTACGGGATGCACTGCATAAGGCTGACACGACAGTCCCCATTTCACAGTTCCAGTTGGTCGCAACGCAAAACAACTACACAACCTTTGCGGCACTCGACATCGACAAGGAATGTGAATCTGTTTATGTCCGAAACCATCGGATTCTGACGGATTACTCAGCCGGTAGCGGAGGCGACGCAAAGACAGTTGCCGACGCGATTCGTCCCATGCTTGAGGGATACCTGCATCGCCGATTTCCTGGTCTTCTTCCAAAAGACGCAATGTTTGGTGCGATTGTTGTTCTTGTCCGCGATGCCGTCCAGCAAAGTCCTTTGTGCTATGCGAAGAATCTCGTGGATGAACTGAATCAGATTAACGACTATGCAGGAGGATTTCATCACGATCCGGGTGCAGGCAACAATGCGGTTACGGCCACCGAACTGAAGACGTTTGTAGATCGTGCCCTCTGCGTGGTTCACAAGGGAGCACCAGCATAAGTTTGCCTTGAGCCAAGAGCATACTCACAATTTGTTGTTGATTACGGATCGGACAGGGAATGACAAAAAAGCAGAAGTTGGAACTGACATGGATTGGCAAGGAGAACCGGCCGCGGCTGGAGCCGCGCATCTTGCTTGAAGACCCGGAGAAGAGCTACCACGCCAAGCAGCGTGTCAGCGACAAGGACATCTTCGACAATCGGCTCATCTTTGGCGACAATCTGCTCGCGCTCAAGGCGCTGGAGCAGGAGTTTGCCAGCAAGGTAAAATGTGTCTTCATTGATCCGCCGTACAACACAGGATCTGCTTTTACTCAATACGACGATGGTGTGGAGCATTCCATTTGGCTGTCGCTCATGCGCGACCGGCTTGAATTGATTCGGCGTCTTCTCTTACCAGATGGAAGCTTCTGGGCAACTCTTGACGACAATGAAGCTCACTATTTCAAGGTTCTGGGAGACGAAGTATTTGGTCGTGATTGCTTTATTGCTGATGTGTCATGGCAAAAGCGCGATGGGCCGCCTAATGATCGGAAGATTGGCTCTATTCATGACCATATCCTGATTTGGGGTCGTGACAAGACAAGTACATCGAAGAAAACACTCGCAGAAGAACACTTTAATCTGATGCCTCGGACAGAGAAGGCGGATGCACAGTATCAAGTATTTTCGGAACCCGATGGGCCTGATTCAAGAGGACCATTTCGGAAAATCGATACGACTGCTAACGGTAAGGGAGGACGATATGTTGAGAGCCTTTTTTACCCAATCACCAATCCATATACGCGAGAGGAAGTATGGCCGCGTAAAGGCACTTGCTGGAGGCATAGTCGCATTGAAATGGAGCGGCTACAAGCAGACAAACGGCTGTTCTGGGGTGCCAAAGGAACCGCAACTACCCCAATGAGAAAGCTCTTCAAAAGTGAAGCTAAGGCTGGAATGTCTTCACCTTCGATCTGGACCGATCTCGCACTTAACCAACACGCGAGTTCAGAGATGGAAGCCCTATTTGGTGAGAAAGCGTTCTTTGAAACGCCAAAGCCAGAGGCGCTGTTGTCAAGGATTATCCATATAGCCAGCAATCCAGGCGACGTGGTGTTTGATTCGTTCGCAGGTTCTGGAACCACCGGCGCTGTTGCCCACAAGATGGGACGTCGCTGGATCATGGTCGAATTAGGCGAGCACTGCTACACGCATATAGTGCCGCGCATGAAAAAAGTTATCGACGGTGAAGATGAAGGTGGCATCACCAAGTCTGTTGGATGGAAAGGCGGTGGCGGTCTTCGCTATTTCCACCTAGCCCCAACACTTCTTGAGAAGGACAGCTTTGACAATCTCGTCATCAGCAAGCAGTACAACCCTGCCATGCTGGCCGAGGCCATGTGCAAGATCATGGGTTTTCAATACACTCCCGGCGACCTCTACTGGCAGCAAGGCTGCTCCACCGAGACAGACTTCATCTATGTGACGACGCAAACGCTTACCCGCGACCACTTGGCCGCATTGAGCGATGAGGTGGGCAAAAAGCGTTCCTTGCTGGTTTGCTGCGCGGCCTTCCGAGGCAAGGCCGATGCCTTCCCGAACCTCACACTCAAGAAGATTCCCCTGGCCGTGCTACAAAAGTGCGAGTGGGGCCATGATGATTACAGTCTGAATGTCGCCAACCTGCCCCAAGCGCCGGAACCTGTGCCTGCCCAGCTTGCAGGCGAGGCTCCCCTTGAACCGAAGCAAGCACGAAAGCGGCGAGCACGAATAGATACGATGCCGAGCCTCTTTGGTGGAGGTGCGGAATGAGTGTGAATGCAAAGCAGCAACTTTGGGCAATTGCCAACCGTTTGAGCCTGCGCCAACCACAGCGGGATTCGCTGGAGATTCTCGACAAGGTTTGCGAGTTGCTCCCTCTGAGCAAAGATACGGATGCAGCCCAGGCGTTGAAGGCGATCCGAAGCGCGTTTCCTTCCGTTACAGACTTCGAGCGGGAGTTCGCGTCGCTGTGCTTTGCTCTCGCTACCGGCGTCGGCAAAACGCGCCTGATGGGCGCATTCATCTCCTACCTGAATCAGGCTTGGGGAATCCGGCACTTTTTTGTGCTGGCCCCGAATCTGACCATCTACAACAAACTTCGAGACGACTTTACGGCGGGAACGCCGAAATACGTCTTCCAGGGACTTTCCGACTTTGCTCTTCATCCCCCGGAGATCATCACCGGCGACAACTACGAGAGCGGGCGTGGCATCCGCGCCGCCGACCTCTTCGGTGAGAGCGGCATCCACATCAACATCTTCAACATCTCGAAGATCAACGCCGAGGTGCGCGGCGGAGCCAGCCCGCGCATCAAGCGCCTGAGTGAGTACATTGGCGAGAGTTACTTCGATTACCTCTCAAAGCTCGATGATTTGGTGATCTTGATGGACGAGTCCCATCGTTACCGGGGTAAGGCCGGAATGCGCGCCATCAATGAGCTGAAGCCAATCCTTGGACTGGAACTGACCGCGACGCCGCAGATAGAGATGGGCAGCAAGACCGCCGACTTCAAAAACGTGATCTACAGCTACCCACTGGCCTCTGCCTTGAAAGACGGCTTTGTGAAAGAGCCAGCCGTGGCGACGCGCGAAAACTTCCGCGCAGAGAATTACGACGAAGCCGGTCTGGAAACAATCAAGCTGCAAGACGGCATTCGTGTCCACGAGCATACCAAAGTGCAACTCGACATCTATGCGCGGGAGACGGGCAGACCACTGGTCAAGCCGTTCATGCTGGTTGTGGCAAAAGACACGACCCACGCAGAAGACCTGCTGAAGAAGATTGAAGATGCTGGCTTTTTTGAAGGGCGATACAAAGGCCGCGTTATCACCGTCCACTCCAACCAGAGCGGCGAGGAGAAGGACGAAACTGTGCAGCAGTTGTTGAGTGTAGAGGACCCGGCGAATCCCACCGAGATTGTTATCCATGTCAATATGCTGAAAGAGGGATGGGATGTGACCAACCTCTACACCATTGTTCCGTTGCGTGCCGCAAACTCAAGGACGCTGGTCGAGCAGTCAATTGGACGCGGTCTCCGCCTGCCGTATGGCAAGCGCACGGGCGTAGCCGATGTGGACCGGCTGACTATCGTTTCACACGACCGCTTTCAGGAGATTGTGGATCACGCCAACGATCCGAATTCAATCATTCGTACCGGCGTGGTGATTGGTCGCGACATACCGGACACGCCGACGCAGGCCATGACGATTGCGCCGACGATCCTCTCTGTGTTGGGCATCACGCCACAACCGGAGCCGGGAGACAGCACGCAGGTTGGGCGCGCCGTGCAAGAACCGCTCTTCAAGACCGAACCTGAACGCAAGGTAGCGGAGGCCGCATATGAAACGATGCATCGAAGTTATAGCCGTCTGACGCGTTCATCGGAACTGACCTCGCCCGAGGTGCAGCAGAAAATCGTGGCGAGTGTCATGGAGGAGATCCGTCCTTTACAAGGTGAGTTAAGTGGTATCGTCGAGCCTGTCGATGTTGCTGAAGTTGTAAGAAAGGCAACGGAAGCTTTTATTGATCGCACCATCTTCATTCCGAAGATTTCTGTCGTTCCATCCGGCGATGTAACAGTTGGCTATCACGACTTTGATCTCGATTGCAGCAGCGTTCATTATCCTCCGGTGGCCAAGGATCTACTCATCCAGCGACTAACGGATAACCAGAGATTCAGACTCGTCAGCGGGGATGGAGTTGTCGAGGAGCCGCGACTAGAGAACTATATCGTTCGTGGCCTGTTCGACAAGAACGACATCGACTACGACGCTCATTCCGTGTTGCTCTACAAGTTGGCCGGCCAGCTCGTGCGGCACCTTCAGTCGTACCTGTCTTCCGAAGACGATGTGCGAAATGTGCTCCAGTATAACCAGAGTGAGCTTGTGCGCCTCGTCCACACTCAGATGAACCAGCACTACATTGAGAAGGCAACGGAGTATCAGGTATCCGTACCGATGGGCTTCCAACGGCTCAGTTCCAGCAGTGCCGAAGTCGAGCTTGGGAAGAGTGCAAGGGATTTCCGGCAGCCGGTTGAAGAGAAACTTCTTATTCGGGGTATGGTCTTCGGAGGATTCAGGAAATGTCTATATCCAGCGCAGAAATTCGACTCGGACCCGGAGCGCCGTTTCGCTACGATTCTTGAGGACGATGTAGATGTGCTCAAGTGGCTGAAGCCGCCGAAGGACTTACTGATGATTCAATACGCCGAGGAGGATAACTACAATCCGGATTTCATCGTCGAGACACACGGCGGGCGTTATCTGTGCGAGATCAAGCGAGCTACCGACATGGAGACAGCGAACGTGTTGAAGAAGGCAAAGGCGGCGATTCAATGGTGCGAACGCGCATCAACCGTGAGTGACCGCCCTTGGAAATATGTACTCTTGCCTCATGATGTGACCCAGATCAATCGAACATTTGCGAGCCTTATGCACCAGGTCCAATAGGCAAATCGAATTTCACAGAAGGCACTCCGTTCGTTGGGGTGCCTTTTTCTATTTCGTACTTCACCACCCTGCAAACCATATCGAGGCCAGCGTGACCGCTCCGCCTGGCGCTTTCCGTGCCGCCGTTCTTGCGAATGGCCTTGAATGACTTCTGCCCACACCGCCGTGTCCGCCCCGCTCTTCCCTTCAACCGGCGTCCGTACTGAAGCGGCGAACCCCGCCACCAAGAGCGCCCCCGATCCACGAAACCAAAGAATCAAGTGCTCGGCCCCAAGTCTTCCCGCCAACGGCATTCGTTGACCCCCCGTGCCGGGGCTTTTCGGCCAGGCCCGCGAGGTTCCGGCGGACTTTTTGAGCTGAGTCCCGATCTCCTTTTTGGTCACAATCAACTCGGCCATCATGGAGGCGTCAAGAACGCTCTCGCCCTGCGGCACGGCGC
>Ga0255352_1000623_pt1 | contig 19735 bp, 15 predicted proteins | sample HBST0metaG_FD_189939 | JGI IMG/M metagenome (GOLD analysis project Ga0255352, IMG submission 189939) | Peat soil microbial communities from Stordalen Mire, Sweden - H.B.S.T0 | ecosystem: Environmental > Terrestrial > Soil > Wetlands > Peat | place: Sweden: Norrbotten County, Stordalen Mire...
CACGTGCACCGCATCCTTCAGGTCGAGCGACTCGGTCAGCGTGGCCAGGTCGTCGGCATAGGTGTCCATGTCGTTGCCGTTCCAGGGCTGACTGGAGCGCCCGTGTCCGCGGCGGTCGTGTGCGATGGTGCGGTATCCATGCTGGGAGAGAAAGACCATCTGGTCTTCCCAAGCGTCGGCCTGCAGCGGCCAGCCATGGCTGAAGACCACGGGCTGACCCTCGCCCCAGTCCTTGTAGTAGATTTCGGCACCGTCTCTGGTGGTAAACGTGGGCATAAAAACCTCCTTGTTTCGGGTTGGGAAATGACTTGGGATGGGGGAAGTTTCTGGAACTTCGTCCGTTGATTGCGAGGGGCCCTTGGCAGCCGGGATTGCGCTGGGTCGGTCCGGCTGCGACCTCAATAGGCACAACTTAGAAAAAATCTAACAGACTGAGCGCAAAACGGTGTGAATCGAAATGCTCAGTCTTCAGATTCCGCCGCCGGGCTGTCCCGTCGCGAAAAATGCAGGGAAAACGGGGCCGCTGGGGGCAGTGCGCTTTGTGCGATGAGGGCGGAGTGTGGTCTCCTAGAACTACCCGCCTATGCTGAAATCACTCGAAGGCTACTTTGAATTCTCGCGCCTGGGAACCAACTGGCGCACCGAAATTCTGGCCGGCGTCACCACCTTTGTGACCATGGCCTATATCGTGCTGGTGAACCCCGCCATTCTGGCTGCGGCCGGAATGCCGCTGGCCGCGGTGACGGCGGCTACCTGCCTGTCGGCGGCCTTCGGCTCCATCCTGATGGGCGTGGTGGCGCGCTATCCCATTGCGCTGGCGCCGGGCATGGGCCTGAATGCCTACTTTGCCTACGCCGTGTGCATCAAGATGCACGTGCCCTGGCAGACGGCCCTGGGCGCGGTCTTTCTCTCCGGTGTGATCTTCCTGGCGTTGACGGCAGTCGGCATCCGGCAGATGATCCTGCACGCCATTCCGCACGAGCTTTACGCCGCGGTGGCCAGCGGCATTGGGCTATTTATCGCCTTCATCGGCTTTCGCAATGCGGGCCTGGTGGTGAGCGATCCCAACACCATGGTCAGCCTGGGCAACCTGCGCAATCCCTCCACCGCCCTGGCCATGCTCGGCCTGCTGCTGATGGTGGCTCTCCAGATCAGGAAGGTCAAGGGCGGCATCCTGATCGGGGTGGTTGCGATCACCGCAATTGCCTGGGCGATGGGCCTGACGCACTGGGCTCCGTCTTCCGGAGGCTTCTCCAGCCTGGCATCGACCGCCTTGAAGCTCGATATTCGCGGCGCGTTGAACAAAGGATTTCTGGAGATCATTTTCGTCTTCTTCTTTGTCGATTTGTTCGACAACCTGGGCACCCTGGTGGGCGTGGCCAAGCGCGCCGGGATGATCGGGCCTGACAACAACATTCCGCGGCTGAACAAGATTCTGTTTGCCGACGCCACAGCCACGGTTTTCGGCTCCATGACCGGCACTTCGACCGTGACCAGCTACGTGGAATCGACGGCCGGCGTGGCTGCGGGCGGGCGCTCGGGCGTGACCGCCATCGTGACAGGCTTGTTGTTCCTGCTGGCCATCGGCGCCGCTCCCTTTGTAGGCATTGTGCCTGCGGCGGCCACCGCTCCGGCGCTGATCCTGGTGGGGTCGATGATGCTGACCACCGTCTCCGAGATCAGTTGGCACGATCCGCTGGTGGCGGTACCGGCCTTTCTTACGCTGGTGCTGATTCCCTTCACCTGTTCCATCGCCAACGGGCTGGGCTTCGGCGTGATTGCCTGGGCCGCTTTGCACCTGGTGGCCGGCAAGCTGAGCCGCAGGGACTGGCTGCTTTACGTGCTGGCGGTGCTGTTTCTGATTCGCTTCATCTACCTGGGAACGAGCTAGAGCGGTTCCACAAGTGCTGTGCCTGGGAGCCACCTCGGTCGAGTGGCTTCTCCCTCAAGAAAAGGCCACCGCGAAGACTCTTTTTGAAGGCTGCACCTACTCTGGTTCCGCTCTGCAAAACAAAGTCTTCGTCGCGAGCAGCCTTTTTGCAGATCATTGCCCGCACCCCGCGCACAATCAGGATAAGCGGGTCAAGATGTCAGGGATTTGACCGGTCCGTGCCGCTCGAAGGGGTACCCCACGGAAGAAAAATTCGCGGGAGAAATTCACCTTTTCATCGCTTTTTATGTTGCAAATTATTCATAACAAACAATATACGAAATCACGTTTGACAGATTTCCACAGCCTGAACGGTATCAAAACCGGAGATTCAGGTATAAAACGCGGTGAAAAGGGAGGGAAAATGATCCGAAAATGGACCAAAATCAAGTCTTTTGACGGTTCATTGGCCCTGCCTTTTTAGGGTACAGAAATCGTGGAACCGCTATAGGGCAACGGCGGGAAGGATCCAGCTGCGGCGTTGACGGGTTGAATCCCCCAGCTTCCCGGCTGACCAAAAAGTCGTAAACTCTTCTCCGCCAACCCCTGTACTATGAGTGGGAGGCTTGAGAAGAACTCTCGACGGCACGTCCCCTTGGGGGGAATTCGCACAGGCGGGACCCGGTCCCGACCCATCCCTGCAACGAATCGGCCCTGGGAATCGCTGTGAATTTATTCGAGAAGCACCTGGGGCCCCTGCCGGAGAAGCGGATGAAGACGAGCTGGAAACTGGATGCAAAGGGATTGACGCTGCCCCGCTTGGCCTTGGCGGCCGCGGTTTCGTTGGCGCTGGCCCTGGGACTTTCGTCCTGCGAGAACGTGGCCAGCTACACGCAGCCCAGCCTGGTGCGCGTCATCGACGCTTCGTACATTGCGCCGGCGGTCAACGTGTTTGTGGAAGGCGTGGAACTGGCGGGCAACATCGGGCAGGGCACCATCACCTCCTATGGCACGCTTCCGGCTTCGGCCGCCGCCCTGATCAAGATCACGGCAGCAACCGGCGGGAAGGCGATTCTGACCACCAACGGCACGATTCTGGCTGGCCATGAGCACTCGGTCTTTCTCACCGACAACGGTGCGGCGGCCAACAGCTATGAAGTGACGGTGCTGGAAGACCAGCAGGTCCCGGCGGCCGGTGGCCACTCGGCTTTCCGCTTTCTCAATCAGGCGCCCAAGACTGGCGCCGTCGATGTGTACATGGTTCCCTCAGGCAGCACGCTGGCCAACACCGTTCCCATTGCGACGGCGCTGCCGGTGGGCGCGACCGCCGGCTACATCAGCTTTACTTCGCAGACTGTGACCATGGTGATTACCCCCACCGGCACGGTGGCCACCAAGTACACTTCACAGGGCATGAGCCTGGTGGGCGGCGAAGTGCGCACGGTACTGATTGTCGACACCCAGTTGACCAGCAATCCGCCGGTCCAGGTCTTCATGGCCAACGACGTGAACTAGGGCTTCTCTCGCGGCAGGGGAGACCGGGCTTCCATCAGGGAGCGAAGGCTGTCACTGTACCGCGGCTGCCGGCGCGTTATACTCTTCGCCAATGCAAACCCTGGACTCATCCATACTCTCGCTGTGGGCAGCGGCGCATGACACGGTCATCCTCACCATCGTTCTGGCCTTTGCGGGCTATCTGGTGACCTTCATGATCACCCGGATGCTGGCCCGGCGCCGCGACAAGCTCGAAATGGTGACCAGACGCCTGAACGAGTTCTACGGCCCTCTCTATGTGGCCTCCCAGGCCGGCAACATCGCCTACCGCTCGCTGCTCCAGAAACAGGGCAAGACCCAGAGCTTTCCCATCCTCGACAGCGAGATGAAGGAGTGGATGCTGTGGATGACCACCATCTTCATGCCGCTCAACGACATTCGCGAAAAAATCATCATTGAGAAGGCCTACCTCGTGATTGAAGAGCAGATGCCGCACTGCCTGCTGGATTTTGTGACCCACGTGGTGGGCTACAAAGCCGTGTTGGCGAAGTGGTCGGAGGGCGACTACTCCGAGCGGCGCTCGACCATCGGCTGGCCTCCGGAGTTCGACGTCTACGTCGAACGCTCGTATGCCGCCCTGAAGGCCAAACAAACCAGCCTGATGCACAATTCGCTCTGGCCCTACTACCATCAGTTCTTCACGCGGAAGCGCCAGAAATAGAAGCGAGCGCAGAAAGGGCCACCGCGGATTCACCCCGCCGTGGCCCTATTCCCTACTCCCTACTCCCTACTCCCTGCCTTCCGTCTACTCCACCACTTTCAGGCTGGTTTCCGCCGTGGCCAGGGAGCTGCCGCCCACCCAGATTTTGTAAGTGGTCGGCTCTATGGTGCGCTGGATCTCGACGTTGTAGAAATTGAGCTCGTCGAAGCCCAAGGGGAAGTCGAGGTGCTTGGTCTCGCCGGGAGCCAGGGAGACGCGGGCAAAGCCTTTCAGTTCGCGGACCGGCTGTTCCACCGAGGCCGAGGTGTTGCGGATGTAAAGCTGAACCACCTCGGTTCCGGCCACTTTGCCGGTGTTTTTCACGTCCACGCCCACGGTGGCCACCGGCTTGTGCCCGGAAGCCAGCACTTCGCTGACCGGAACCTCGGCGCGGCTGATAGCGGGCTGATCGTAGCGGAACCTGGTATAGCTCAAGCCCCAGCCGAAGGGAAACAGGGCGGAGTTTTCCTCGTCCATGTAGCGCGACATGAACTTCTCTCCCGCGTTGCGGGGCAGGCGGCTCAGGTCGCCGTGCGCCGGGCGTCCGGTGGGCAATTGCGCGTAGTAGAGCGGCTCCTGGCCCACGGCGCGGGGCAGGCTGGCGGGCAGCTTGCCGGAGGGATTCACGTCGCCAAAGAGCACGTCGGCGACGGCATGGCCGGCTTCGACGCCCGGGCTCCAGGCCTCGAGAATGGCGGGCACATGGTTGGCGGCCCACTTCAGCTCCAGCGGGCGGCCGGCCAGCACCACCAGGATCACCGGCTTGCCGGTGGCCACCACGGCCTCCAGAAGCTGTTCCTGCGCGCCGGTAAAGCCCAGCGTCGCGCGGCTGGAGGCTTCTCCCTCCATCCAGTCGGCGCTTTCACCCAGAGCCAAAATCGTTACATCAGCCTTCCTGGCCGTTTCCACCGCCTCGACGATGGTTTTGGCGTCGTCGGGAAGGGGCAGGGAGGCATGGGCGGAGTCCGCACCGCCGAAGCTTACCTGCTTCAGCACGTTGGCGTCTTCTCCGCTGAGCATCTCGCATCCCGGGGCGTACAGCAGCCGGTTGCCCAGCCGCTCGGCCAGCGCAGTCTTGAGTGTGACGACGTATTTGGGATCGCCCTTGACGGCCCATGCGCCCAGCATCTCGCGCTGGTTGTCGGCCAGAGGGCCGATCAGCGCCACTTTCTTTGCTTTGGCGGTGAGCGGAAGCAGATCTCCCAGGCCTTCGACGGGATCGTTCTTGAGCAGGACCAGGGTTTCGCCGGCCACCTTGCGGGCCACGGCGCGGCGCTCGGGCGTTGCGTCGTAGGCCGGAGACTCGGGGGCGTAGGGATGGTCGAAGAGGCCGAGGGCAAACTTGACTCGCAAGACGCGGCGGACGGCTTCATCCACGACGCTCTCGTGGATTTTGCCGGAGCGGACCTGGCCGGCCAGCACTGTTCCATAGAGGTTGCCCTCCATGTCCATCTCCACGCCGGCCTCCAGAGCCTTCCGAGCCACGGTGGGCCCGTCGCCGATGGAGTGGTTGATCAGTTCGGAGACCGCGCCCCAGTCGGAGACCACGAAGCCGTCAAAGCCCCACTCCTTGCGCAGAATCTGGTTCAGCGTGAAGGGATTCGCGGTGGCGGGAACGCCATTGATGGAGTTGAAGGAACTCATCATCGTGGCTGCGCCGGCCTCGACAGCGGCGCGATACGGCTCCAGGTACACCTGGCGCAGCGTGATTTCGCCCATGTCCACGGCGTTGTAGTCGCGGCCTGCAATGGCCCCGCCATAGGCTGCAAAGTGCTTGACGCTGACCGCGGCCGAATCGGGCTTGGAAAGGTCGTCCTGCTGGTAGCCCTTCACCCAGGCGCGGGCCATGGCCGAACCCAGGTAGGGGTCTTCGCCGCTGGACTCGATGATGCGTCCCCAGCGCGGATCGCGGGCGATGTCCACCATGGGCGAAAAGACCCATGCGATGCCGTCGGCGCGGGCTTCCGTTGCCCCGACACGCGCCACTGTTTCAGCCGCCGAAGGATCCCAGCTTGCCGCCAGCGCCAGGGGCACCGGAAAGGTGGTGCGGTGGCCGTGAATCACGTCGAGCCCAAAGAGAATGGGGATGTGCAGCCGCGACTTCTCCATGGCGATGTGCTGGTAGTGGTTGGTGGCCTCCACGCCCGTCACATTGAGCATGGAACCCAACTGGCCCTTGGTCACCAACTCGTCATAATGGAGATTGGAGGCGCCCGGCCCGGTGGCGAATCCGGCCGAATACTGCACCAGTTGCCCGATCTTCTCGTCCAGCGTCATCTGCTTGAGCAGCGCTTCGACCCGCGCGTTCAGCTCTTTCGATGCCAGTTGGGGGTTGGGCGCCGGAGCGGATTGAGCCGAAGCCGCAACGCAGCACGGAATGACAATCGTCAAAGCAAAAAGCAGATTCAGAAAAACGCGAAACGCTGGTCTTTTCATGGCGCGTTCATCATAAAAGGTTTGAGTTGGCACTGTCAGGGGGCAATCGCACACCAGAGCATTCGCTGGCTCTGCGGCGAAGACCGCCTCCGCGCTTCCTGGGGAGCAGAAAGTCCTGTCGCCCTGAACCCCTTAAATGCTCTACTCTTGCCTAAGACACGTATGGCACGTTCCCTTCGCTATTTCCATAAGGCGGTTTGGCAAGCCCTGGACCACGACGTACTGAACACGGCCAAGGCAGCCGCCTACTCGGGGATGCTGATGCTGTTTCCGGCGCTGGTGGTGCTCACCACCCTTCTGGCCGAGGTGCCGGAGGGTACATCGCTGGTGGGCGAAGTGCGCTTTGCTTTCGAGCAGTTTCTGCCCGCCGATTCGATGTCGCTGCTGCAGTCCGCTCTGGAAACCCGGCGCATTCACTCCGCCCAGGTGATTTTTTCCGCCGTCAGCCTGTCGATTTTTGCCGGCCTGGGCATGATGCTGTCATTGATGGAGGGTTTTCGGCGAGCCTACCGCCTGAAACGCGAAAGCTGGGGCTTCTGGGAGCGGCGTGCCCGGGCTCTTCTGCTGGTGCCGATTGTGCTGGTGCCGCTGGCCTTGGCCACCCTGCTGCTGGTTTTCGGACGGCAGATCGAGGGTTGGATGATCGACAATGCCGACCATGAGCTGCGCCGCGCCGTGATCTTTTTCTGGCGGCTGCTGCGTTGGGCCATCGCCCTGGCCACCAGCACCTGCGTTTTAGGGGCTCTCTATCACTTTGGCACGCGGCGCAAGGAACACTGGTTCCTGGTGGCGCCGGGGGCCATTACCGCGACCGTGGTCTGGTTTCCCGCCACCCTGGCGTTTGGCTGGTACGTGACGCGCATCGCCAATTACTCCATGTTCTACGGCTCCTTTGGCGCCGGCATCGCTACGCTCGTGTGGCTCTACATCACTTCGTTCAGCACCCTGCTGGGCGCGGAGCTGAACGGCGTCCTTTTCCGGGATCGCCAGCAACTCCAGGAAGATACGGCCGCTGCCCCGCATCCCGATGCCGATCCCACCGGTCTGTGACCGTTCTCACCGACGATTGCAAGGTCTCTCGCGCAGAATACATAAAGGCGGTCTACGGGCTTACCCCCGTGTACAATAAATCGGGCCGCAATCAGATTGAGCTTCCAAGAGCGGTCCCCTAATTTGCGCGTCCTTTCCACCATCGTGCAACCTGGCGTTTTCCTGAGGAAAATGCCGTTTCAGGCCGGTGGTTCCAGGGAAGAGCGATTTTAATACCGCGATAGCCCACTGAAATCCATTTGGAGTAATCCCCATGTCGTTTGCAGAACTGAATCTGACCGATACCGCCACTCAACGCCGTGCAAAGATCGTTGCCACGCTGGGTCCGGCCTCCAACTCTGAGCCCGTTTTCAGGGATCTGGTGCGCGCCGGTGTCGATGTGGCCCGCCTGAACTTTTCTCATGGCACCCACGAGGAGAAGCTGGCCCTTATCCAGATGATCCGCAAGGTGAGCCGCGAGGAAGGCAAGCCGCTGTGTATCGTGGCCGACCTGCAGGGCCCGAAAATCCGTACCGGCAAGCTGAAGGATCGCCTGCCCGTGCTGCTGACCGCCGGCGAGCGCCTCACCATCACGCCCCGCGAAGTGCCGGGCAATGCATCGCTGGTGGGCACCACCTTCAAGACCCTGGCCGAGAACGTCGAACAGGGCTCGCGCATTCTGCTCTCCGACGGTCTGATCGAGTTGCGCGTCCATGAAGTGCTGGGCGACGACGTGGTCTGCGAAATCATCAACGGCGGCATGTTGGGCGAGCACAAGGGCATCAACCTGCCCGGCATTCCCGTCCGCGTTCCTTCGCTGACGGAAAAGGACGCCGAGGATCTGGAGTTTGCGCTCAAGGCCGGCGTGGATGCGGTTGCCGTTTCCTTCGTCCGCACCGCTGAGGATGTACGCCTGGTCCGCAACCGGATCACCGCCCTGGGCGGCGAAACCTGGATCATCGCCAAGCTGGAAAAGCCCCAGGCCATCGAACACCTGGACGCCATTCTGACCGCTGCCGATGCCATCATGGTGGCTCGTGGCGATTTGGGCGTCGAAATTCCGCCTGAGCAGGTTCCCGCCATCCAGAAGCACATCATTCGCCGCGCTTCGGAATTCCGCAAGCCGGTCATCACCGCCACGCAGATGCTGGAGTCGATGATCGAAAACCCCCGCCCCACCCGCGCCGAAGTTTCCGACGTGGCCAATGCGGTGTACGACGGCACCGACGCCGTCATGCTTTCGGGCGAATCGGCCGTGGGCAAGTACCCGGTGGAGACGGTCTCCATGATGGCGCGCATCGTAGCCGATGCCGAGCGCAACATCAAGGAACAGAACTACACCATGGCCCGCGAGCGGCGCAGCAGCCTCTCCATCGCCGAGACCATCTGCGAAGCCACGGCGCACGCTGCCGACGACCTGGACCTGCGCGGCATCGCTCTGTTCACCGAATCCGGACAGACCGCCCGCCAGCTCTCCAAGTACCACCCCTCGGCGCCCATCTTCGCGCTGTCGCCGGTGGAAGTCACCATCAACCGCATGAGCCTGCTCTGGGGCACCACCCCCATCCGCTGCCCCAAGGTGAACACCACCGAGGCCCTGGTGGATTGCGCCGAACAACTGCTCGAGCAGAGCGGTTTCGTTCGCAACCGCGAGGTCATCGGCATCGTGGCCGGAACCCGCACCAAGTCCGGTTCCACCAACTTCCTTCGCCTGCACGTGATGGGCGAACACAACATGGAAGGCGTGCGCTTCTTCTCTCCGCACGACGATGAAAATGCTCCCGAGCCGGTGGTCGTGGCCAAGCCCAAGCGTCCCACCGCGCGGCCCGCTGCCAAGACTGCAAAGCGCAAGTAACCCGTTCCAAAGCGCAACAAGAAAGCGCCACTCCCGGCTGGGAGTGGCGCTTTTTTGTTGGGGCGCGATTCGCCGATGGAGGTGGTGTGGAAAGATCTACAGATTGGCCACCAGTTTGTATTCCTGCGCTACCGACTCAACCATTTTGCGCCGGCCATGACCAGGGTTGGTTTGATAGCTGGTGCGCAGCAACCCGGCCCTTTCCAAAAGCGAAACATCCCGGCTAACGGCGCGGACATCGCGCTTCAATCCCGCTGCCAATGCGGAAATCTGCTGCGATTCTTCCTTGACCCGGCGCAACAGGCGGACTCTCTCCGAGGTCAATATTTCCAACAGGTCCGCAGGGTCCTCGAAGCTGATCGTGATCCCCGGCGCGGGCATCTCCCCGCGGTCCATTGCCTGCGCGCGTTTCCGCGCCCTGTCGAAGTACTCCTCTGTGCTGGAGACCATCAGTTTGACTCTAGTCCTCGGCATCTTCGACCCTCCAAAGCTCGTGAAGTTCCTGGTAGAAACGCTCCAGCAAAGCATCGTAAGAGATGAACTCGATAGCCTCGGTCTTTCCCATGAAATGCCGGTGATGATAGCCGTGGCTGTTGTCATATCCCAGAACCCGGCCATGGTCCACGCGGCAGATGAGGCGGTTGATGTAGGCCAGGTTGTAGGCAATGACGTGCCCATCCTCCCACCAGGCCTCGTCCTTGAGGACACCGCCCTTGCGCTTCCCCTTTAAGCGATAGACCTCGGCAACAAGCTTACTTACCGGACGCTTACTCTTGCCCACGGAAGTATCCTAGCACAGAAGGGACGCTAAACGTCCTGTCTGAAGTAAACGGCCGGGAGTTGTATCCTGCTATTTCTCCGCCAACTGCCGCAGCACATACTGCAAAATCCCTCCGTGCTCGAAGTACTCTATCTCCTGCGGCGTGTCGATGCGGATCTTGGCGATGAACCGCTTCACTGTGCCATCGGCTGCCGTCGCCGTCACCGCGATCATCTTGCCCGCGGCGAAGCGCTTGGCCAGCAGCTCAGAGAGCCCCGGAAAGTCGAAAACCTCTTCGCCCGTCAGTCCCAGCGCTTCGGCATTCTGCCCGGCCTCGAATTGCAGCGGCAGAATCCCCATCCCCACCAGGTTCGACCGGTGAATGCGCTCGAAGCTTTCGGCGATCACGGCGCGCACTCCCAGCAGCTTAGGCCCCTTGGCCGCCCAGTCGCGCGACGAGCCGGAACCGTACTCTTTCCCCGCCAGAATCACCAGCGGAACGCCGCGCTCGGCATACTTCACGCTCGCGTCGAAGATCGACATCTGTTCGCCTTCGGGAAGCAGCCGCGTCACGCCGCCCTCGGTGCCCGGTGCAAGCTTGTTCTTCAGGCGCACATTGGCGAAGGTACCGCGCACCATCACTTCGTGATTGCCGCGGCGCGAACCGTAGCTGTTGAACTCCGAGGGCTTGACGCCGTGCGCAGCAAGATACTGTCCCGCCGGCCCGTTCGCCTTGATGTTGCCGGCCGGAGAGATGTGGTCGGTGGTGACCGAGTCGCCCAGAACCGCCAGAACCCGCGCACCCAGAATGTCGGTCACCGCCGCGGGCGTCTTTGTGATGCCGTCGAAATACGGTGCCTTGCGGATGTACGTCGAATCCGGCTCCCACTGATACACGTCGCCCAGGGGGAATTTCAATCCCTGCCAGTTGGCGTCGCCCTCGCTCACGGTCGCGTACTCGCGCCGGAAGCCTTCGCTGGAGACGCCCTTCTCAATGGCCGCAGCCACTTCGGCTTGCGTCGGCCAAATGTCGCGCAGGTAAACCGGATGGCCCGTGGGGTCAGTGCCCAACGCAGTGGTTTCGAAGTTGTGGCCGATGCTCCCGGCCAGCGCGTACGCCACCACCAGCGGCGGGCTCATCAGGTAATTGGCGCGCACGTCCACGTTTACGCGGCCCTCGAAGTTGCGATTGCCGCTGAGCACGCTGACCGCTACCAGGCCGTGCTCGTCGATGCTCTTGGAAACATCGGCGGGCAGCAGGCCGGAGTTGCCGATGCAGGTCGTGCAGCCGTAGCCCACCACGTTGAAGCGCAGCTTTTCAAGGTAGGGCAGCAGGCCTGCCTTGGCGTAGTAATCAGTGACCACGCGCGAGCCCGGCGCCAGCGAAGTCTTCACCCATGGTGGGACTTCCAGTCCTTTTTCAACGGCCTTTTTGGCGAGCAGACCCGCGGCCATCATCACCGAGGGGTTGGAGGTGTTAGTGCAGCTGGTTATCGCCGCAATCACCACCGACCCGTGGTCGAGATATTTTTCCGGATCCACGCCGAAGCGGGTCTTTACGGTTGTGGACGCAACCGCGGTGTCCGTCACCGCTCCGCGCTCCCACTTGGCCGCCGTGCGCGTTCCCAGCGGCTCGGCCGTAGGAGAGAGCAGGGAGGGCAATTGCTTCTGGAAGCTGGCGGCTGCATCCTTCACCAGAACGCGGTCCTGCGGGCGCTTGGGGCCGGCAACGCTCGGCTCGACGGTAGCCAGGTCGAGTTCCAGCGTTTGTGTGTACACCGCTTCGGGCGAGCTGGCGGTGTGGAAGAGTCCTTGTTCCTTGTAGTAGGCCTCGACCAAATTGATTTGCTCTTCGCTGCGGCCGGTCAGGCGCAGGTAGCGCAGGGTTTCGGCGTCCACGGGGAAGATGCCGCAGGTGGCGCCGTACTCGGGAGCCATGTTGCTGATCGTGGCGCGATCGGCCAAAGGCAGTTCCGCGACGCCGGGGCCGTAAAACTCGACGAACTTCCCCACCACGCCCAGCTTGCGCAGTGCCTGGGTTACGGTCAGCACTAAATCAGTCGCGGTCGCGCCTTCCTTCAGCTTGCCGGTCAGGCGGAAGCCCACCACCTGCGGCACCAGCATGGAGACCGCCTGGCCCAGCATCGCCGCCTCGGCCTCGATGCCGCCTACGCCCCATCCCAGCACACCCAAGCCATTGATCATGGTGGTGTGCGAGTCGGTGCCGACCAGCGTGTCGGGATACGCCACCAACTCTCCGTCGATCTCAGTCGTAAACACCACCCGCGCCAGGTATTCGAGGTTTACCTGGTGGCAGATTCCCATTCCCGGCGGCACGGCGCTGAAGTTGCGGAAGGCCGTCTGACCCCACTTCAGAAAGGCGTAGCGCTCGCGGTTTCTCTGGAACTCCAAGATCGTATTGGCATCCAGAGCGCCCGCGGTGCCAAACTCGTCCACCTGCACCGAGTGGTCGATCACCAGCTCGGCCGGAACCAGCGGATTGACCCGCTCCGGATCGCCGCCCAGGGTCTTGATGGCATCGCGCATCGCGCCCAGGTCCACCACCGCCGGCACGCCGGTAAAGTCCTGCATCAGCACGCGGGCCGGCATGTAGGCGATCTCGCGGCTGGGGTCGGCCGTGGCGTCCCAGTTGGCCAGAAATTCAATGTCCCCGGCGGTCACGTTTACGCCATCTTCGCGGCGTAGCAGGTTCTCGAGCAATATCTTCAGGCTGAAAGGCAGGCGGCTCAGGTCGAATCCGCGCGCCGTGAGCGCGGGCAGGCGATAGATGGTGTAGGAGCGGCTGCCGGAAGTGAGCGTAGCCCGGCTGGCAAAGCTGTTCATGGGGAAAAGGCCTTTCTATCCGCAAAAGAACGGACAACTCTCTGAATTTGAACGCCGGAAACTCCGTCGCGCGGAGATTCCACCAGGCGACGGGGCGTCCCTCAGCCCTCGCAGCGGAGACTGGGGAATCCACCACGCAACGGGAATAGATTACTCAGCAGAGGGAGCGGCGTCCACGGTCAGGCCGCCCGCGGCGAAAGCGCCGGAGCGTCGGCAGGTCGGGGAGGTGGGTTTGGCTGCGCACGGTTTCGAAGGCCAGTTCCTTGACCTGCAGAAATGATAATCGGTCCGACCAGGCCTCAGATTGCTGTACGAAAGCTGAGCGGGAATGAACGCAGGGATCCCGACCGGCCGTACCGACGGCGTCCGCACCGCCAGCCCTTATCTCAGCGGCCACCGACGTGGTGCTGCAGTTGTACTTCGCTGGTGCAGGCCGCCGGAAATTGGCTCATGTACCGATGCCCGCGCAGGGGTTGAATTTGCAGAGGAGACTTCCCTCAGTGGCGTTACAAGCTGCGAAAAAACTCTTCCCAAGACCTGTTTATCCGGCCAGATGTACTTCGAGCACCTCGAGGAACTTCGCAAGCCAGGCCGGGTGGGCAGTCCAGGCCGGACCGGTGACCAGGTTTCCGTCCACCACTGCGCCGAAGAAGTCGACCGGCACAAAGGTCCCGCCGGCCAGCTCGACCTCCGGCGCGCACGCCGGATAGGCGTTCAGCTTGCGGCCTTTGAGCACGCCCGCTGCGGCCAGCAGTTGTGGCCCGTGACAGAGGGCGGCGATGGGCTTGGCGGCGCGATCAAAAGAACGGATGATGTCGAGAACCTTGGCGTTGAGTCGCAAATATTCCGGTGCCCGTCCGCCGGGAATCACCAGGGCGTCATAGGAAGCGGGATCGATCTCGTCAAAGGTGGCGTTGAGCGTGAAGTTGTGTCCGCGCTTTTCGGAGTAGGTCTGATCGCCTTCAAAGTCGTGAATCGCGGTGCGCACCTGATCACCCTTCTTTTTGCCGGGACAGACCGCATCAACGGTGTGGCCCACCATCTGCAAGGCCTGGAAAGGAACCATGATCTCGTAGTCCTCCACGAAATCGCCGGCAAGCAGCAACAGCTTTGCGGGTTTCATCGCACTACCTCCATCCCGGAGTTTGCCACACCCGGCGGGCCGAATGACCTAGAATTTCGCCATGGACGGCGCCGTTTCCCCACTCGAAGCCCTGAATGCCCGGATAGCTGCCTGCGAGCTCTGCCCGCGGCTGCGGGAGTATTGCGCCGAGGTGGCTCGCACCCGACGCCGCGCCTATCTGGACTGCGAGTACTGGGGCCGGCCGGTGCCGTCGTTCGGCGATGAGCGGGCGCGGGTGATGGTGCTGGGCCTGGCGCCGGGCGCACACGGTTCAAACCGCACCGGGCGGATGTTCACCGGGGACGGATCGGGGGATTTTCTCTTCCCTGCCCTGTATGAGGCCGGTTTTGCCTCGCAGCCGAAGGCCGTTTCGCGCGACGACGGCATGAAGCTCAACGGTTTGTGGATTGGCGCCGTGGTCCGTTGCGCCCCACCCGGTAACAAGCCTACTCCGGAGGAGCTGCGCACCTGCGCCCCCTGGCTCGACGAAGAACTGCGGCTGTTGACGGAACTGCGCGTCGTGGTCTGCCTGGGCAAGATCGCCTTTGACGGGCTTCTGGCCTACGCGCGGCGGAGCGGACAGTTGGCGTCGCGCACCGGATTCATCTTTGCGCACGGGGCGGAGTTCACGCTGCCCGCCGGCCTGAAGGTAATCGCCAGCTATCACCCATCGCTGCAAAACACCAACACCGGCAAGCTGACCCGGCCCATGTTCCTCGCCATTTTCAAACGGGCGCGGGAAATGGCGGGGCTGGATTGAAAAAGTAGAAACGCACAAAAACATCAGAAACATTCCGGCATAAGTCCGGAGAAGGAAAGGAAGAGATGGACGAGCTGTCGAGAGGAATTCTGCGGGAGCTGCTTCCCCAGGAGAAAGAGGTGGTTCCGCCGCCGGTCAAAGGAAATCGCGTTGCGAATCCCATGGACCACTGGTCGCTGGCCATTCTGCGCGAGCGGGGAGAGTACCTGGGCAAGTTGGCCAAGCATGGAGACGGTTCGGCGAGCGAGACACTGAAGGAGTTTCCGGGGCACGCGGCCATGCTGTCGTTTCGCAACCGCAGCGGACAGGCCGAGGTGCACGATAACTTCGCCGATCTGTTTTACGTGCTGGAGGGTCGTGCCACGCTGCTCACCGGCGGCAAGGTAACTGGAGCCAAGACGGTAGCGCCGGGAGAGATGCGCGGGGATTCGATTGAAGGCGGCATGCGGCAGGAATTGCGGGCGGGCGACCTGGCCCACGTTCCGGCGGGCTTGCCTCATCAGATGCTGGTGGCCAACGACAAGACGGTGACCTGCTTTGTGCTGAAGATCGCCAAGGTCGAAGAAAAGCCGTAAGGAGAAAGAACGAGGGCCTCTTCCGTTACTAACATTGAGCTGACTCATGTTAGTCGCGGAAGAGGCCCTTTTTCTGGTTGAAAAATCTGCGAGTTAGATACTCTCCTCGGGTGCGGCAGTCAGCGCGAAATCCACGGTCTGCGTGCCGAGGCGCGGGTGTTTGGCGGTGAGGCGCACGGTGCCTGCAGTTTCTCCGGCGCGAACCCACACGGCGCATGTTCCGCCCACCAGGGAAAACGGGTTATCGCCAATCAGCTTCGCAGGGCCTTCCAGGGTAAAGGTCACGGGATCGTTGGCGTAGGTTCTTACCGCTCCGAACTCATCGGTAACGCGCACGACAACGCGCGTGGCATCGGCCCCATCTGCGATCAGAGTGCGATCGTCGGGCAGCAGGAGAAACTTGCTGTCAACGCCGCGGCCGGAGAGTGACTTGGAGATGGCGAGCTTGCCCTCGAGATAGCCATCGATGCGCAGATCGCCCCATTCGATATTGAACTTGCTGAGGTCCAGCTTGCGCAAATCGATCACGAATGGCGCGTACTTCAGATGGTCAAACTCGGTGCGTTCCGGATCGGCTTCGCCAACAGGAACCCAGGATGCACTTACATCGCCGGCCGGGCGCGCGAAGAGCTTGAGATGATCGCAGTTTGAGCAGACGACGGCCTTGGAGAAGCCAACAGACTCGTCGCTGTTTGCCCAGTGAAAGGCCGGTTCAAGCACGACTTCTTCCGAGGGGTCGCACTGCGACTTATAGAAGCCGGCAGCGGCCTTCGGCTCGCGGAAAATGTCGGTAACTCCGTGATAACAGATGCGGTCACCGGCGCCGAAGTTGGCGTGGGTGTTGTAGTCGAAGGCGCACCAGCCGATGCCGCCCGCATACTGCGGATTGGAGGCAAGCTGATTATGGATACGGGCGTGGCGCAAGGTATGTTCGCGCTGGCGCTCGTCATCGTCCGTGGTCTTGGTGGGGAAAGTGTGCCCGACAAATTCCGTGTTCAGATAGCGCGGATGGTTGGGCTGCTTGAGCGGGAACCCGAAGTCGTTCATGGTGAACACATCTTCGAGGAATTCGGACTCCTGGAAATAACGAATTCCGCCGGTCTGACGGGATTCATCAAGCGCGTGCGCGAAGGCGTTGGTGCGCGCGTAGAAGTCGTGGAAGTCGCGGGACTCGTTGATGCGCACGCCCCAGAGGATGATGGAGGGGTGGTTCCAGTCGCGGCGAATCATGCGGCCGACGTTGTCAATAGCCACCTGCTTCCATGGCTCGTCGCCGACGTGCTGCCAGCCGGGAATCTCTTCGAGGACGAGCAAGCCGATCTCGTCGCAGCGATCGAGAAAATGGCGCGACTGCGGGTAGTGCGAAGTGCGCACGATGTTGCAATGCAGGCCCTTGCGGAGAATGTTGGCATCCTGACGCTGCACGCGCGCGGGCATGGCCTGACCGACGAAAGGAAAAGTCTGATGGCGATCCAGGCCGCGCAGCTTGACGATTTTTCCGTTCAGCGAAAAGCCGTGATCGGTGAAGACCGCCTCGCGGAATCCGACGCGGCGCGTATCTTCGTCGATGACACGGCCGGCCTTCAGGAGGCGGACGTGCACCGTGTAGAGATGGGGTTGATCGAGGTCCCAAAGCTGCAGGTTGCCGAGACGCGAGAGGGAGATGGTGTGGCGGGTCGGATCCTTGGTCGTCTCAGTCGACGCATAGGCGGGCGCATCCGTATAAGGATCGAGCGCTGCCGGCGGGTCCACGGAGCCAGACGGGCCAATGACGCGCGTTTCCTTTGCAACAACCTGATCGCCGTTGCGCAGTTCGGCCTCGATCGCCAAGCTTCCGCTTCCGACCAGATCACCGGCCAGGAAGCAGCTCACCTCGAGGGATGGGTTGCCGCTCAGCACATCTTTGGGTTGCGCGAAGATGTTATCGATGTAAGTTGCTGGAACGATGCGCAGAGCAACTTCGCGATAGATTCCGCCGAAGGTCATGTAATCGATTTCATGGCCGAACGGGGGAATGTCGGCGCGCTCGGTCGAATCCACCTCAACCACCAGGACGTTCTCCGCATCGCGGCGCAGGTGCTGAGTCAACTCAAACGAGAAGGGGGTGAAGCCGCCCTTATATTCGCCCAAACGAGCGCCATTGATCCAGACGGTGGAGGCGGTCATCACGCCTTCAAAGTCCACAAACACGCGCTTGCCCTCGGCGCCTTTGGGAAACTTGAAATGCCGCCGGTAGGTGGAGATAAACTCGTAATCCTTGTCGTCGAAGCTGTGCCAGGGCAATTGAATGTTGGTGTGCGGAACCACGACGCGCTCGAAGGCGGAGTCATCAAATCCCAGCGATTCCGCGCCAGCCACTTTTTCCGGGCGAAAACGCCAGTTGCGGTTGATGGGAAGAATGGTTCTTCCCTGCACTGTTTTCTCATCCGCAAGCGCCGGTGAGCCAGTGAGAGCAGCAGAGGCCAGCACTACGCCGGCCGTCTTGATAAAGTCGCGCCTGATCAACGATTACCCCTTCCGCGTTTCAGCTTCAAGCGAATCGGCACAAGCCGTATTTCGCCTCCAATATTATAGGGGGATGGGAGCGCAGGTCTCACCGCGAACCAGGATGTTTTCAGCAGGTGCGACGGCGGTTGGCGGGGCAGCGAGGGGAAGTTTCAATGGCCGGACGCAGCAACCTGCAGTGAGCGCAATGCACCGAGCTGGTCTGGCATTTGGAGCGCTTTCGATTCACAATTGGAAAAGGTCCTGCTGGCAGTCAGGGCCAGGATCTTTCGGCTTGTTGCGCGGGGCCGGGATTGGCGCGAAACCACGCATCAACTGCATGGTGCGGTTGTGACTTTCAAAAATCGCCTGCAGTTCCAGGCAGCGGGGGCACCCACCCTTGATCGCGCCGATCCCATCCGCTTCCGGATCAAACATGGGATGCCGCGAGCACTTGCCGTGCCATTTCACTCTCTCAATTTTCAGCATCTTCATGCCATCATATCTTCATTTCGACACAATTTGCACTGAAGCCACAGGCGGTTTCGAACGCGGGGGTTTTGGCAACTTTCGCATCGACTGTGGACCAGATCGCCTATACTGCTGCAGATCGCATGAGGAGGCCACGAATGAGCAATGCGACCCTGTCCCCTGCAGACCAGCCGCTCTACGACCTGCTGAACGGAGCGTCTCCGGCGACCATTGCGGATGTCATCGCGCGCATGCAGGCAATTGACGCGCTGCTGCCGGCAAATGACGGCCTCAAGTGGTTCAACCGGCTGTATCTCATGGTGACGCAAGAGGTGGATCTGCACCCTCCCGGCGGCGCGTGGCAGAGCCCGATCTGGCTCAACCGCCTGGATGTTGTCTTCGCCGGCCTTTACTTCGGTGCTGTCGCTGATTCGCTTGGCGGAGGCTCAGCAGCCTCGGCATGGAACGCACTGTTTGAGGCGCGCTACCGCACGGGTGTGGATCGGATCCAGTTTGCGTTGGCAGGCATGAACGCCCACATCAACCACGACCTGGCCCTGGCGCTGCTGGGTACCGACACCGATTTGAATGTGGTTCCCGCACCGGATGGCCCGGAATTCGCCGACTATCAATCCGTAAATGGCCTGCTCAACACCGTGATGCCCTCGGCGCTCACCATGCTCGCCAACGATACGCTGGGGGTGCTGGCACAGGACACAGGCAAAATCGGCCGCCTGCTCGCCTTCTGGGACATTTCGAGCGCCCGCGAGCTTGCCTGGGATTTCGCCAACCACCTGCACAGTCTCACCGGACTGACTCGCGCCGCCGCCCTCAGCGCACAGGACGCACTGACCGGCGCCCTTGGCCGCGCCATTCTCGTCTCCGCCTGAACGCGCCATTCTCGTCTCCGCCTGAAAAGGCTGCGGAGGAGGCTTGTTTTCGGGCGGAATTCCCGGAATGCCGCCGTCCGACACCAACAAGCCATAGTTGGTTACGTTTTAGTTAAGTCTCCGCAGCTTTGCTCGACGGATTCCGTCGGCGCCGGTAGAATGGAGATGCAGTTCATAAGCAAGGCCTTGTGTACAGGGGCCTACCGCGCATTCAGGTTTGGGCGCGTTGTCTCTTGATTTCTATGGCATCTTGCCCAGTGCCAAATTTGATGAGACAATCATATCCGCGCTGGTTTTTGTGACGTCCGATTCCATCCGCGCGCAATGCAAGTTGCTGATTAAAAAACATAAGCGGGAGTAGTTCAGTGGTAGAACGTCAGCTTC
>Ga0255352_1000636_pt1 | contig 19324 bp, 17 predicted proteins | sample HBST0metaG_FD_189939 | JGI IMG/M metagenome (GOLD analysis project Ga0255352, IMG submission 189939) | Peat soil microbial communities from Stordalen Mire, Sweden - H.B.S.T0 | ecosystem: Environmental > Terrestrial > Soil > Wetlands > Peat | place: Sweden: Norrbotten County, Stordalen Mire...
GCCCTACACCGACCCCACCCTAGATAGGAGGTTTTTGTTCTTTGGCGGGGAGGGTGCGGGAGGGGCGCTCAACGCCCTCCCGCTTAAAGCGAGCGTAGCTCGCTGATTGCCCCGTAGGGGCACTCCTTTATCTTTTGGGGAGGTCTGGAGGGTGCTCCCTCCAGGTAAAGTGCGCCGGTAGGCGCACCGGTCCGCTCCGTAGGAGCGATCCTTATTGCAGCAGGGAGGTTTGGAGGGGCGGCAGCCTCTCCAAATGGTGCGCAGCACTTGTGAGATCAGAGATGGATTCGAAACGCTTGATCGTTAAGAATTTCCACTTTTGCGCGGGAACTACTCCTGTCTGTGTTCTTGAAATACATCATGGAAACCTCTTGTAATCTCTTGTTCTATATAGAGAGACCCGCAGGTCCGGTATTTTTGACCCGCAGGTCCGGTTTGGACAACTCGCAAGTCCGGTTGCTCGACTCGCAAGTCCGGTTTGGCATACCCGCAGGTCCGGTTTAACCTGAAGCGATTATCCGCAATGATTCTTGGCCATTAAGCCGCTTTTTTATTAGTAGTTTGCGTGCAGATTCGACCCGCAGGTCCGCTGTGGATTTGCACACTCTCCAGAACAGCCGCTAGCATCCTGTTTATCCTGCTTATAATCATTGACTTGCTGCCGTTTTCGACTCGCAGGTCCGGAGCAGGGAACTCTCTCTTCGATATGCGCGGCGGGACGTAGCACATCTATTTTTAAATTAATACCTTACGTCGATATTCGACTCGCAGGTCCGGACAGGACGAAAGCTGCTGCTCTATTCAGAATCGTGCGCTACACGCCCATGATTTGGGTGCATAGCAATGTTGGGTCAGCGTCGACAAATACGCATAAGTCCGGTTATAAATGTCTATACTTTGGTATTCATATAAATATAGAATCTGCGCTATAGTGGACATGCGAGATTGTTTGGAGGTACGCCGATGGCCAAATTGAATATGATGGCAGGAAAGAAAAAAGCTGATCCCGGAGCGGATGAATTGATTTCGCAGATTTTCAAAGTGGACCAGCCAACGTACATGAAGGTGCGCACGTTGGCGGCGGCGCGGCGTGGAACAGGCCGACCTGCAACCGGACAGCATATTTACGCGGAGGCCGTTCAAGAATACTTGGAACGTCATGCGGTGGAGCTTAAAGACGCAGCAAAGAGGGCATAGTTCACTTCAGCTAGGAGATCGGAATGGCAAGCCAGCGAACACGAAACTACAAACAAGAAAAGCACAGCGGCCAGCTAGAGCTTCTGCAAGGGCTGGAGGTTGTCCGCGAGGATCGCCACAAGGATACATTCGATATTCTTCAGCTCGCGCAAATTTTTGTGTTTTGTAGTCTGCCCTACCGCCCCACTGAAGAACGGCAGATCTCGCACACGGCCAGGCTTGGCGACGGCTCCACCGTCGAGGTGGTTTTTACCGCCATGCGCCCTGGCGTGGGAATTGCCTACGGCAATGACAGGAGTCTGCTGTACTGGCTCGTAGATAAGGCTATTCGCGAGGGAACCGCCACAATCTCATGGGAACACGCTTCGGACTACTTGAGAGCCACCGGACAAGGAGACGGCGGGCGCAATCGGGTTCTGTTGCGTGAGCGCTTCGAGCGCATCGCATCGACCGCCATCACGGTAGTCCGCAAGACGAACGAACGTCTCGATCAAGAAATCATACCGATCATTCGCCGCATCTCGCTGCCCGCCAGCATCACCGGGAAAGCCAATGCCTCTGAAGCGATTGATCGCAGGATGGGCCGAGCCGCCTTCGGTCTCCAGTTCGACGAGGGATTCGTCAGAGACTTCATGATTCATAAGGTGCCGGTCCTGCGGAGTCTCCTGGTTGCGACGCAGGCACGGCCACAGATGCAGGATTGCATGTTCTTCCTGATCTGGCGGTCCTACTCGGCTGCAAAAGAAAGCGTCGTGCCGTGGGATCGCCTGCGTGAGCAGTTCTGGCAAGCAGACTCAAACCAATCGCGCATCCGGCTGAGATTCAAAGAGGCTATCGCCTTGATTCGTTCCGCCTGGCCGGAACTTCAGGCGGAAGCCCGCTCTGCGGGCCTTTGGATCGCTCCGCCCAAGCATGGAATTCAGTTCCTGCCGCAACTGGAAAAACCACGGCATATCAAGGCGGCTGAGGAGCAGGAAGAAGTAGCAATGAAAAAACAGAAAGCGGCGGTCATGCTGAAAGGATTGCTCGGACCCGCAAAGAAGCCGCAAGGGCAACTCTGGAGCACTGGCACTTCCGACTAATAAACGATTCGACTGAAAGAGGGAGACAAGATGCAACACCGTCACCTAAATCACGAGGACTTCACGCTTGCCGCCATCGACGATGTGATCGACCGGGGCAAGCGGCAGGATTGGGCGGAACTGCGCCAGGCTGCATTGGCCGATCCTGCCATCATGGAAAAGGTGTTGCGGATTTGCCTATCCCAAGGCCGAGATCCTTATGCACAGCGGTATCGCTTCTGGAGGCACTATGCCGAACAACACCTCGCCGCTGCCTGAGTGGGAGCAGGTTCTTTCCTCTGCCGCCCATTTGGGCTTACATCCCCTAATAGAGACGCATCGTTAGTACTATGGTGCTTGTAGGAAACCCTGGCCGCGAATGGCTATATATACCTGATATAGTTGATCGAACCGGGCCGAACTCGAATACCGTCACCGCACCGATCGGCCATGTGTCAGTTGACAGGTTGAGTGTAGGGTTCCCGCTAGAAGTGCTCTGCACGTTTGCGGGTGTTTAAGAGGAGAAGATAGCACCATGAGCACCGTCGCTATCCCGGCGTGGAACGCACTCGGACTACTGCCCCCGATTGATCCCGACCTTCCGGCAAGCCCGGAACGCTCGCCCTATCCTGTATCTTTGAAAGATGTTGTGATGCGCTTCTCCACCACGCCGGAACGGCAAGCCATCATGAAAGGCTTCCTCGGCTATCGCGCTGCTTTGCACAAGCTGGGTATCACCTCCGGCTTTCAATGGCTGGATGGCAGCTTCATGGAGGAAGTTGAAACCATCGAAAAACGCGCACCTCACGATATTGACGTTGTAACCTTTGCCCATGATCCGGCAGGTGATCCGCTTTCCGATGCAGACATATCCGTTCTGATTCCTGGCGCGGCCAAAACCGCCTTCAAGGTCGATTCATACATTGTCGAGCTTGACCAGCTTCCTCCGCGTGAACTCACGTCCTGGTCGGCATATTGGTACAGCATGTGGTCGCATCGACGGAATCAAGCGTGGAAGGGATTTTTGCAAATAGAGATGGCTCCAACAGAGGATGCCGAAGCTCTTTCCTGGCTCACACAACTTGATATGAAGGGAGGGCAGTCATGAACCGGCAAGATCAGCAGCATTTGCTTGCAGAACAAAGGTTCCTGCAAGAACATCTGGATCGCCTGCCCGCCTCCGCACGTCTGACTCGGATGGGTGTTGAATCCCGGCTTCGCGGCGTTATCGAGCGACTGACTACAGAATTTGTTGAGGAACGCGAACCGGCGCGGGTGCGCCTGACGTTCAACGGTCGGCCCGTCATTGGCAGCTATGGCATATTCGCTGATTTCGGTATGAAGGCTGTAAACAGCTTCACCGATGCTGTGTCTACAGTTGCCGCCTCATTGAGTACGACGCTCGCTTCCATGGGGCCGGTGCCGAACAAAGAACAATATCAACTTCTCATCACGGGTTCCGCGCTGGGGTCATTTGGCTTTGAACTAGAGGAATTTCGCTCTGGGCAGCTTCCGCTTGAAGATGTTAGCCCGGTAGCACAGGCCCTTGAGCGCACACAGAACCTTCTGAAAAGCACTCTCGGAACCGATGAAGAGCTGGCCGATTCCGCATCTGACACGGACCCTCGCGCCCTCGACAAAGTTCGCGTCTTCCTGCAAACCCTCGCAGAAAATGAGGCCATTTGCACAATGCAGTATCAGAAGAGCAGCGTTCGCTTCACCGATGTAGGCCAAGTGAAAAGCAGCCTAGCGCGTCTGAGCCAAGACAATTTTCACGAGGAAGAGACCTTCCTAGATGGAGTATTTCAAGGTGTCCTGCCCAAAGGGCGAACCTTTGAATTCGGCATTTCCGATAAGGATGAAGTTGTGCGCGGCAAAGTCGGTCCGGCCATCCAAGATGCTGACGCTCTAAACAACCACCTCCACAAGGCCACCCGCATCAAGGTCATGATGACCCGCGTCGGCAGCGGACGCCCGCGATTTGTCTTGCTGGAAATGCCCGAGTGGGAAGCGTAAAACTCTCGCTCTCGTCATGATCGAACACTGGACAAGTCCAACGGCGGCCAATGTCGAATTCTGAAAACACTGCGGGGCTCTTATCCGAGAAGGAAGCAGAGAGATACTTTCAACGGCAGGAAATGCTGTTGGAGTTCTCGCGCCTCTTTGACTACAAAGAAGCGAGTGACCGCGCCGTCGCCATAGTTGGCCCTGCATTTCTGGACACGCTGTTAAGCGACATTCTCACCGAATTCATGGTTGATGACATTAAGGAAGTAAGCGAATTGCTCAAGCCAGATGGAGCTCTCGGCTCATGGGGAAACCGAGTTCGGGTCTGCTATTGCCTGGGGCTTATCGACAAAATTGTCATGGCGGACCTGAAACTTGTGGGCAAGATCAGAAACCGCTTTGCACATGACATTCGCGCCGATTTCTCCGCCCCTGAAATCAGCCAATGGTGCCACAAATTGCAGTGGCACAAAGTGGCCATGATGCATGACCCGCCGCCGGATGCAACCGACCGAGACTTGTTCCAAGTCGGCGTTAACCAACTTGTCGCGCATCTCAGCGGTATCCCCGGTATAGCGCGTTCCTGCAAACGCTCAAAAATCCTGGGGTCATAAGCCCCTTGCCGTTCACGGCGCACTACGATTTGTTCCGTTTCCTGAAGCGACCTCGGATTGGGGGCCGGGGAGCAATGGAACGAAACGTCGAATTTCAGCTAATACCTTGACCAAACTTTGCAACGAGGCCGTCCAGTGTTGAGCTGCCTATTACCTGGTCATCCGGGATGAGGACATAGAGCCAGCGTTTGCCGCCTGTCTCGACGGCATGAGTGTTGGCCGTGCTGCACCACTTGGTCGCGGCCTTCGCCTTGGCCTGCACGATGTCGTCGGCCAGCTCGTTGCGAGCCTTCACCTCGCAGATGAGCTTCTGGCTGGTGGTCTCGATCACAAAATCTGGCTCATAGGCATCGCCTGAGCGATATTCGATCTGGAATTGATTGCGGCCTGGCTTCAGCCATTTTTCTACAGAGCGTTCATCGTCTATGAGAACGGCGAAGCGACGTTCTGGATCAGAGTCAAACTTCTGGACAGTAGCGCAGCACTTGGCGAAACCGCCGAACACGGCGCGGCGCGTCTCCGACAGAGGCGAAACCGCCTGCTTGAATGAACGCACATGCTGACCGGGAGTGAGATTGAGAGGCTGGCTCTCCAGATAGCGGAAACCCCGCGTGACCTTGACCTCGAAGTCGTCCTCCCCCAGCGGAGTCTCATGGTAGTGCTGCATCATCTGGGCAAAGATGAACTCGGCAAGCTGACGGCCATGCCGTAGCAGGGCGCTTTCAACCTCGGCGTCCGTTTCCAGATAGGAACGAATGCGGCTTACCACTTGGCCAGATAGCTTGTAGAGCAGGTCTGCATGGGCGTCATAATCAACTTCGTTGCGCTCGATAAGATAGCGAACGAGATAGTCCTCTGACCGCTCCTCGTGTGGATCGTCTACGCTCTTGGCAAGATACTGCCGCACTTCGGTGCGGATCGTCTGAATGACCAGGCCATCGTCAACCGGGCGAACGTTGATGGTGTCCAAGCCGTTGAGATCGAAATCAGAAAAGTAGAAATTGATCTGGCGCTTGGGCAAAACCACGATCTGAGGAATGGAGATTGTGCGGTCGGCAACGATTGTCGCCACAACCTCAACGATTTTGTCTATGTCGAGCGGCGATTCAACGATCACGCCTTCAAGGGTCTGCTGTTGCGGCTGAAGCAACTCGCGGACTTCCCCGGCAATCTGCTGTTGAACGGCAGAATCGCGCAACTCTTCGACACTGGAGAGCTTGCGTTCATAGCGGCGAATGACATCAATGGTCACATTCGCAGCTTGGCTCCCCGCTGGTGTGCTAATAACTTGCGGTACTGCGGGCGCTGCTGGAGCGCCCTGAACGTCTGGGCGAGTGCCGGTAATCATGCTCTGCGCGACAGAGGGAAACTCCACGAGCTTCGCGCCGACCAGAGACACATCGCCCCCTGGTCCGATTTCAACGCGCTTCATAACGATGGAGCCGGGCTTCTTCGCTTCCTTGATGATTTCGTCAAACCGCTCATGGGCAATGACCGTGAGGCGGTCAACCACAGCGAATTCGTCTTCCTCGTTCCGAGCAACACGAACACCATAGGGCAGGCGAAGGCCGCGGCCAAGGGTTTGTTCCGTGAGAATATCCGAAGCTGAAGCCCGAAGCGGGACAATGGTGTAAAGATTGGTTACGTCCCAACCTTCCTTGAGTTTGTTCACATGGATGACAATATCGGTGCTGTTGTCCCGCTCCAGTTCTACTAGGCGTTTCATGGCGTCTTCATTCTCATCGCCCCGCAAGGCTGAATGAACCTCGATCACCCGGCCCCTGAAGCGGCCTTTGAAGAATTCCTCAGACTCGATATAGGAGCGTAGGCGGCCGGCGTGGTCGGTTTCCTGAGCTACAACAAGAATGAAGGGGTGAATCTTCGGCTTGCCGGTGACGCGGTGATAGCGGTCCAACTCGACCGAAACATGGTCGTGGTAGTGAACGGCGTCCTCAAGTTTGATCTGCTCCAGCTTCTCAGACGATACCGAATGAGGGTCAAAGTCCTTCCGTGTGGCAACGGCGGGTTCCTTTACGAAGCCGTCTGCCATCGCCTCACCCAGACTGTAACGATAGATGACATTGCAAAAGTCTACGGAATTGCTGCCAACGGTCTTGGGTGTAGCGGTCAGTTCCAAACCAAGGATCGGGTTCAGGCCGTTGATCGCCTTGGCTCCCGCGCTGGCGCGGTAGCGATGCGCCTCATCCATCAACAAAACCAAGTCGTCAAGCTTGGAAAGATAGCTGTAATAGCTCTCGCCGATGGTCTCCTGGAGCGCCTTCATCTGCGGCTTACCCCGTGGCCCCTCTTCCTTGTTGATGATGTCGATATTGAAGATGTTCACATGAATATCACCGCCAAACAGGGTACTGGAACGGCCTCCTTCAAGGCGGATACCAATGCCGGATTTGTAGTTTTCAACGGTGATAATTGCGGGCTGATTCTCAGCGAACTCGGCAATACCCCGGAAGACGTATTTCGGGCTTTCGGGCGTAAAATCGCCGATGAGCTTGTCGTAAATGGTCTTGTTCGGGGCCAGCACGAAGAAGTTGCGGCTCTTCCCGGTGAGGTATAGATAAGCGATGAACGCGCCCATCAACCGGGTCTTTCCTACGCCCGTTGCCAAGGCAAAACACAGCGAAGGAAACTCCCGCTCGAAATTGGTCACGCTCGGATAAAGGGAGTGGATCAGCTCCAACGCGGTAGCCGGATCGCCGCCCTTCTCCAAGGTAATGGTGTCGAGAACTTCAGCCAGAATCTCAAGCGAGGTTGCCTGCGGAGATCGAAGCGACAGGCGTTGAATGAGGGTGCGGACTTCACGGTTTGCCATTGCTTAAATCTCCTCCGAAAAGAGGTTTGGCTGAACAGTGGAAGTCTTTGCGTGCCGTGCTGGTTTGGCCTCTGGAGCCGGTGCCGACATGGGTAGGTTCTCGACTTTCAAGCTGTAATCATCCTTGCCCCATTCGCATTTGCGTAGCACTGCCTGGGGGATTTTCTTGACGGTGAGGTTCGGAAAGGCATCCGGGTTGGCGCGAAATGCCTTGCAGCAAACAAGCAGGCTTCTGTTCTCGCCCACTTCATCGGAGATGGCGGCGAGCTGCTCATGGGTGAGGCTCTGCGTGGTCACATAGATGGAATCCGTCTCGGAGGAATAGCCATGTATCCAGTACAGGCTGTCACTGGGCGCATAGGTAAAGCCCATGAGCTTGCAGACGGCCTCGGCAAGCATGGCGGCGTTGTAGTCCTTGGCAATGACCCAATTGCCCCAGCGGTCCTTTTCCAAAAGGGACGGGGCAAGGTGGTAGTACCGGAAGCCGCCGCCACCCTTCCAGCCCGCAGCTTCCGTAATGCCGCTGAGGTCATCGCCATCAATCACTCTCTTCATACGTGGGATAACGTGAGTATCACAGTGGTCTCCCAATTCGACCATGATCCAACGACGACCCATTTTGTGAGCAACTGCGCCAGTAGTACCAGAGCCGGCGAAGGAATCGAGGACTAGATCGTCACGCATAGTCGAGAGTTCGATGCAACGCTTTATCAGAGCTTCTGGCTTCTTTCCTTTCGGAAAATCTATTCCTCCTTCATTGTGAAGATTATTAGACAAGATGTCGTCCCACAATGTTGTGAGTGGCTCTCCAGCCACATATTCTCCATCGACCAGCTTGAGCTTATCTGAGTAAAAAAGAAGTCTCTCTCCATTCTTAAAATACATATCCGAATGTTCTGCTCGGCCCAGCTTCAGAATTGATGTAGGTGCAGCCTTTGAAGCGTCGATCTTCTCACGCGCTGCTTCGCTGACAGCGTCATAATCTGGTCGAGCAGTACGAATGACATTCTTCGAAAACTGCAAAACAAATTTCTCAATCTGCTCGGCATCATCTTTGATTATTTTCCTGGCCTCTTTATCTGGAATTCCAAGATGTTCAGCAAAAGCCTTGGCCAGTGTGATAATCCTCCAATTTTTATAGGGAGCGTCGATATTAACAATGAACTGTCCGTATCGCGAGTCTCTATCACGACCAGTAAATATGCGATTTGGCTTCCACGCCACCTTGTCTCTCGCGTAGATGAGGACATAGTTCGTGGTGCTTACGCAACCTGGATTTATGGCCTTGTGCCCAGTCGCAGACCCTTGCTTGAAAGTCACAGTGTACAGGCGGTTCGAACGTCCGAATATCTCATCAAGAAGGACTATAAGATAGCCTAGTTCATTGTCGTCAATGTGAACGAATAACGTCCCGTCTTCCGCGAGTAAGCTGCGAAGGATGATAAGGCGGTCGCGCATCTGCGAAAGCCACAACGAATGCTCGACTCCATCTTCATAATGGTCGAACATTTCTCCCGTGTTGAACGGTGGATCAATGTAGACGCACTTCACCTTGCCGGTGAACTCCTGCTCCAGCGCCTTTAGCGCGAGAAGGTTGTCGCCAAAGATGAGCCGGTTGTCGAAAATGTCATTCGTTGTGACCCGCGCCTTCGCGTGATAGCTCTTCGTTGGGTCTTCCAGCAGGATACGCGGCTCTAGCTTGGGCCGCTTATCCTTGCCAATCCACGTCAATTCGAGGCGCTGCTTAGATTTCATGATGAGACTTTCTGGTCTTTCGTTTCTGTTGGCATTGAAAGGTGGACCGGGCAATTGCCCTGAGTGTTTTCGGTTGTGGCCTCATGCCACCTCCCAGCGGATGGTAAACAGCGGGGTCATGGTCGGTACGAGTTTGAGGCTTTCCTGAATGCGGTCAAGCATAGACTCGACCTCAACCCGGATCGCGGCTCGGCGCTCGAAGAAGTCTGATTTCAGCTTATCCCGGCGACCTTCCATGGCGCTGACACGGCGTTTTTCAGCCAACTTCTCGGCCATAGGCAGGCTAGATCCTCTCAATGCCTTCTTGGCAGCCTTGATCTCGGCCTCGACGCCCTTCAGTTCGGTTTCAAAGGATTTTTCAAGGTCATCGGCATAGGCATCCAGCTTTTCGCTCTCATCATCGAGCCATGCAGCATTCTGCTGCTCGGCCTGGTCAAAGAGTTCCTGCCGACGGCGGGTTTCGATGACTGCCAAGTCCTGCTCTGGGGCCGGGCAGTCTGTCTCCGCTATGGTGGCCGGAACCGCCATAAGGCGCTCGATCGTGTCCGGGTGAACGTCCTGGCCGTTATCGGGCAGGACAGATATAACGAGGTGTTCCCGTGTTAGTGCCGGGGTCACAAGGCGCAGCTTCGCCACACGCGCCCAGCCGGTGGTTCCCTTCAAAAGCTCTACATCGCCCATCCTTCCCGGATAGGCAGTAAGGTCAAAGCGGAGATGGTTGACGACATTGAAGGCGCGCGCTTTGGCGCCCTCAATCAATCGAGGCGCAAGCGTTCCCTCGGTCAAACGGAAAAACTGCCAGCCTCGGTCATCGGCAAGGGGCCACTCTGTTGTAAAGGTCTGCCCCTGATAATCGAATCTCCGCTTGTCGTCGGCATGGAAGATGGCGTCTGGCAACTCGGCTTTCGCAATCAGTAGCAGCGAGAGTTCAAACTCCGAGAGAGACTGACGGATTTCGCCGTCTCTCGTTTTGAGCTGGCGGATTACCTGCTCATCGACGCTCTCCAGCAGCCGGTTGCGAGCATCCAACACCTGTTCGCTGATCTGGTCTTGCAAGTCGGCCTGGAGTTTGTCGAAAGCCGCATTTACTTCGTCCTCATTGCGGGCGCTCTGCACAATCTCCAAAATGCGCCGCTCGATGTCCACGCCCCGCTCGATCACCCCAAGCACTTCGTCGCTGGCTCCGAACACTCCTCGAAACAGCATGAACTTCTCGCTGAGAAGCTCGAATACCCGTTGCTCGGCTCGATTCTTGAGATTGAGAAAGTTGACCACGGTCACGTCGATCTTCTGACCGTAACGATGACAGCGGCCTATGCGCTGCTCGACGCGCTGCGGGTTCCAAGGCAAGTCATAGTTGATAACCAGAGAGCAAAACTGAAGGTTGATGCCCTCGGCCCCGGATTCAGTCGCAATCAATACGGCCTTGCTATCGCGGAAAGCCTCGACCACAGCGGCCTTCATATCAGCTGTTTTCGAGCCGGAGATCGCATCAGTCTCGCGGTGTCGGGCAAGCCAGCTACGATAAAGCGCCTGGCTGGATGGATCACTGTTCTGCCCATTCAACAAAACAATATCGTCGGCATAGCCGCTGGCGGTGAGGAGATCGGCAAGGTATGCCTGGGTACGGACGGATTCGGTGAAGATGACCGCCTTCCGCTGTCCACCCTTCTCGACGATCTGCTGCATGGCCTGGGGAAGCGCACTAACCAACTCATGGCCTTTGGCGTTCTTCCCAATCTTGAGAGCAAGGGCGCGGTAGCCCTCCAGCTCGTCGATCTCCTCGGCCAGCTTCACCGGATCGATGAGAATTTGCTCGAAAGGCTCTTCCTCTTCCTCCAGCTCCTCGGCCTCCTCGTCGATCACGTCATAATCGACCAGACTCTCGATGGATGGCGGCTGCTTGTCCTTTAGGCGCTCAATGATCCGGGCTAGCGTCTCGGCAACGGCGAATGTCGAAGAGCCAAGAATCTTGCGGACTACCAGCGTGACCAATGCGTTTGGCCGGTCTCCAAAACCGATGGTTCCTGGTCGTTGCAGATAAGCCGAAACCCCGCTGTAAAGCTGAATCTCGTCGTCGCCCGGCTCAAAAGAAATCGTACACGGGCACCGCTCGGTGTACTTGATAAGGCCGGTCTGCTGTACCTGACGGCGGAGTGTCCTTTTGCAAATGGTTTCAAGGCGCTTGCGCAGAAATAGCAGACCTGTGTTTGCAGTGCCGCTATTCACATAAGCACTGCGGAACGCCCCTTGGTCGCCAAAGAAATGTTCATCAATTACGGATACCAGACCATAAAGCTCCATAAGGGAGTTTTGCAGGGGTGTGGCAGTCAGAAGAACCTTGAAGAACTGTCTACTCGCATCGCGGAGGCGTTGGGCGCGTACCGCTGTGCCCTGCTTGTACACATTCCGAAGCCGGTGAGCCTCATCAAAAACAATAAGATCCCATCTGCCATGAGCGATGTCTTCGGCCTTTATAGCCGCAAACTCGTATGAGGTGATGGTGATCTTGTCGGCCTGCTCGAATGGCCATGAAACTCCGGCCTTTCTGGCCTGTTTGTAGGTTTTGCTCTCGACAATGACAGATGGCAGCGAAAACTTCTCGATAAGCTCCTGGCTCCACTGCTTGCGCAAAGAAGCCGGGACAATCAGGAGGATGCGGCGGCGGCGCTCAGCCCAGCGTTGGGCAATGACGAGGCTTGCCTCGATGGTCTTTCCCAGACCAACCTCGTCAGCGAGAATGACTCCCTTGGAAAGGGGGGATGCCAGAGCAAACAGGGCTGCATCGACCTGATGCGGGTTCATGTCCACACGCGCCGTCGATAGCGACTGTGAAAGGGTGTTCTCGCCAAGCCCTTCAAGGGTAATGCGATGCGCAAAAAAACTGCTTTGCTGAAGACTGAAATCATTCATATTGAACTGTATTCACTTCTACAGTGTAAGGAAACACCCTGCTCTTTTGCGCTTTTGGTCAACATCTCCTGAAGCCCAATCGTTACCCCCACCTCATTTTGGGTCACTTCAGAAACCCGAAGGGCGCAACGGCCACGCTGACCGCACTGCATGATAGCCCCGCCACTGCCAAGACAAAGTTCATTCTGGGGGGTGTGCGCCCTCTCCTATTGCTTCTCAAAAAAGTGAAGTAGAACAGGCACTTTTTCGTCAGTGCTGAAGGCAAAGCCCAACTGCTCAACGGCGTCTGGGTGCTTCTCGCGCCACAATTCCAACAGCAGCGGCGACAGCGGCAACGGATCTAGGACGGTCTGCAGACGCTCAACTTTTGCGTGGCAGGCTGGGCAAAGCGAGATCATCAGCGGCAAGGTGGAAACGCCCGGCTTGCGATGATGCACAATAATAGACCGCTTGGTCCTGCCCGGTGCTCCGCAAACGCGACAAGCATAGCCATCGCGTTCAAGTACCTGCTCGCGCAACCCGCCGAAGTATTCCGCATCCTGCCGCTTCAGGGTGTAGCAGGTGCCGCAGAGTCCGAGCGCAAGAATGTCCGTCCGCCCGCAAGGGCAGCACAAGGTCCGTTGCCTGCTCATGCGTCTGGACTTCACTGTCCAGCCTCTTGGGTCTCCAAATATCTATAGAGCGTGTACCGGGCTATGCCGAATTGACGCGCCAACTCGGTTTTGGAGTAGGTCCGCTGCTGAACGGCCACACGAAGTTGCTGCACCTGGTCCGGACTGAGCGCGTGCTTGCGGCCTTTATATGCGCCGCGCTTCTTGGCCAGCGCAATGCCCTCGCGCTGCCGCTCGCGGATCAACTCGCGCTCGAACTGCGCAAAAGCGCCCATGACACTGAGCAGCAAGTTGGACATGGGCGAATCATCGCCGGAAAAGGTAAGGTTTTCTTTGACGAACTGGACGCATACTCCGCGCCTCGTCAGGTCACTGACGATTTTACGCAGGTCGTCAAGGTTGCGAGCAAGCCTGTCGAGGCTATGACAGATGACGGTATCGCCCTCGCGAACAAACTCCAACATTTGCCGGAGCTGCGGACGCTTGGTGTCCTTACCTGAAGCCTTGTCGGTGTATGTCTTATCGAGATCCAAGCCGTCGAGTTGACGAACTTCGTTCTGATCGACCGAACTGACCCGCACATAGCCGACAATTTGCCCTTTCCCTTTTATTGGAGGGGTCTGGGGAGTGCAAACCGTCTTTTTAGACCCTATGACTTTCCGTGTCATACCGTCACAATAACATAAATTGGACTCTATTGTTACGATTTTCAGTATTCATTGGATTGTCTCGTTGGAGTATACTCCAATATGACATATTCCCTAGCGTACGATTTTTCCGTTTCGTGAGCTGACCCCTCTAAGAAACAAAGCTGCGGCGTGGCGATCTAACGACCCTAGTCCGCCAGCTCGCTTGCCTCCTCGCGAGAGACGTAAACCTCAGTCGGATTAGGCATCGAGAGCAGAATGATGCTCTGGATGATAAGACTGGCAGTTTGTTCGCTACAGTCTCCAATCTCGACGAGGCCATGGGCGAGATCGTTCCTCAGATTGAAGCCACTCCGCTTATCGATGTAAAGGCTCTTGAGAAAGAGATAGAGGTTCTCTTCGACCGATTCGATTACCTCGGGCTCTCGAAAGAAGTCGTTCATGTTTTTGTGCTCAAAGAGGTGCGGTTGAGCCGGATTAGGCTTCGTCTTTGCGACGCCCAGCACTCCGAGCAGCTCTCGCATCATGGTCTCGACTTGAGGAACAAGGACATGAACGGCCTTCATATAGTCGCCGTGCTCGTATGCCTCAAAGCCCTGCTCGAAAAAAACTCGGCGATCTTCGCGAAAGAGAGGCGAGCCAACGAGCATCTCATCAATGAGTTCCGATGGAGTGACCTTGAACTTTTCCCGTGCGGCCCGAATTCCTATGACGAGGTAAATCATCTTGACCTCAAGATCCTTGCGAAACAGCTCGACCAGATTTCCACCAGGATCATCGTCTGGTGTTCCAATCTGTGAGGAAGGTAGGCCGTTGTTACCAATGTAGCTGCGCGGAATCATACGAGAGAGCAGGGATTCTTCTTTGGACTCTGTGATGAGCTTACGCAAGGCGTCTGGATCGGGAAGGCAGGCGCTAGCGAGCCGAAACAACGCGGGATAAGCATCGGTGCCGACGAGCAACCGATTGATCAGCTTTTCCGTTTCCTGCTTATCCAACGAAATAGTGTACTCAAACGATTTCATTTCCAGATGAGCTGATTCTCCTCTCTGCTCGATATAAAGGTGAAGGGCCTTAGCTTCTTCGGGCAGGGCCTCCTGCTCGTAAAGGATCGCAATCGAGCGTAGAAGCCCGATTGCCCGCAGCGAAGTCCATTGCTCCGCGTTACGACGATGGACCTCTCCCACCACTCTGACGACCCGTTGACGCTCGCTCCTTTCCTTTAGACATTTGAGCAGGGATGATCCCGCGACATGACACGCATATTCGTTTGAGGCTGCTGAGGCGTCGGCCAATCTCCCTTGCAACTGATCCAACATCCAACTTGTGAGATCGGCGGGCATGTGTCGAATCCCCAGGAATGTGGATGAAGGCATGCTCCAGATACCGATGCTGGTAAGCGGTGCTGATTCGCCTAACTCCAGGATTTTCGTAGACACGGTCCGAATGAGATCTGAGTCATTTAATTGGCTTGCGACCATCAATGCGCGGTGGAGTGGAAAGGTAGAGGCAATTGGGACGCCAAACCGCTGTTCCGAGACACCCTGTAAGTAAGCATTCACTGCTATCTTGGCAAATTCGAACGGGCGAGCGCCTCCCCCTGTTATAGCCTGTTCCAGATCCCATATAGCGTCTGCGAATCTAGCCCTTACGACAGGATCATTTGTGATCTCGACGCGCTGCTTCCATCGTTGAATGCTGGCCACGTCCAGCTGACGGATATCAGGACAATGAATCACGCTTCCGTCAGCCTGTTCCTCTGATGACCTTGGCCGGAAGTATGTGTTCCAGCAACTCTTCACCCGTGGGTTGCCATGGAATGTTAGCGCCGCGACCTCAGCTTCGACTGCGTGGCGCTCCTGATCCGTGAGTTCCAGCGATTGTGCGCCGAACGCAATCGCGTCTCCCACCATGAACAACTCACGAAGTCCACCGTTCAGACCAAACTGCTGAAATGCTTCCTCAACAAAAGGCAGTGACACAAAATTTTGAATCGAGTTCGACATAGTTATCACGCTCAATCCCTGGAAAGCATTTCGTTTCTTGCTCTCAATCTAGTATGGCTCGCGGATGTTTAGGCTGGCCACCAGTTCTAGGCTAGTGGTTTATATCTCGAAGACCAGCAAGAAGCCGCAACAGCTTTATCCCACTGTCAACCGCACTCGCAATCAAGGCATCTGTCACGGACCCGCCGGAAGGATGGATCAGTTGATTTCGAACATCCCGGAATTCCATGAGCGCTTTGGCGATCTGCGGCGTGATAACTCCTTGCTCAGCCAGGCTGCCGACAGTGCGGCTCCATACAATCGACCGTTTGGAAGGAGAATCGTCATGACCTAGCTGGACAAGCATCCGTTCGATCTCTATGCCGATCCTGACTAGCATCATCTCCTTGTCAGTGTCGAACAGCGTTCGGTTACGCGGATCGGAAAAAAAGTCTCCCCAAGGTGAGCGCTGGCCCTCGGCTTCGACCTGGCCTCCGGTCTCATTCGGTGCAAGGTCAGGAGATGTTTCGACCTGAGGCTGAACGGCATCGGCTTCCGAGTTCACAGCGCGCTCGACGCTTTCATCTAATTGCTTGACCTTGCGGAAAAGGATCTTGGTTTTACCGAATTCCAGGCTCTCAATCACAGCACCAAGATCTTCCAGAGGTACGAAAAGCAGGAGAACGCCAACCAGTATAAGCGCAATAGAAGGCCAATCTAATGTCACCCAAGCTGGTTTGAAAGCATGAACCGCTCCAACAAGGATAAGAAGCACCGCGATCAGACGACCTTGCCACGGCTTCATGCGCCAAGCGCCAATATTGTCGAGCTTTTCTTTTTCGTCCGCCACAAACTCTCGTCTCCAAGCAATGGTACATCAGTGGTACAGACCTTTTTGGTCAACGTGACCTGGCGTCTACCCAACCCGCGCCCTCGCACCTCACACATCGTGATCCATTGCTGCTGCCGGACCCTGCACACTCGTCACATTCTGCCCAGTCTTCTGTGTTCAGCCTGCTTCCGTTGACACCACGGCATCGCTTACCGCCGACCGTGCGGCCGCACGGGCCATTGATCAGATTGAGACTATACGACACGTGTCTACAGACCGTGCAGACTGCACATGGCTTCTGTTGGCTCATAACCCAGGTCTCCTACATATCTTGAATGAACATCGTGAAGGGGCGACGACCAGCATTCCAAATCGTTCTCTGTAACTCGCAAATCTCTTTGTCGTGTCCCTCACAACCTCTATCCAGAACGAGAGTCACCATTTTGTCCTTCCCGATGAATCTCAGGCCCTGATCGCCATCGCCGTCGTCAACGCACTTAATGTCCACCACTTCAAAAGACTGTACGGCCATAGTTTCCCTCCAAGTTGGTTCACAATCCACGAAAATCGTAACACGGGTGGCGGGAGAGGCCCACATCGGCAACGGTGCGTACAACCACCGGCTGAGACCTGGGAAGCAGAATACTCCTCTGTTCAAAGTAACTCCTCGCAAACGCCCATGTAGCCAGAATGGATTCTAGCTTTCTGCCAAAACCCCCTTACCGCTCGGCAAGCAGTGCTGCCTAAAAATGGATTTGAGGCGCAGTGGAACGGAAAACCGGGTTAGGAACTTTCCTTTGAAGGATCTGTAGCAATACTATTTAACCAACCAGAAAGAGGAGAATTATGGCAGATAAACGAACGGATGACGAACTAGACCGCATCTGGAAGTGCATCGAGGATGGCAAGTACAAGGAAGCCATCCAAAAAGCGACTGATTTTTTACCGGGACCCATCATTGGACCTGAGCGCTTGTTCTCCGATGAAGGTGGAGACTGCATGAGCATACCTAATAACGACGGCACTCATCGCGATATTTATCGACGGAAGTCGAACTCGAAGCAGTGGGAAATCATTTAGCTGTCGCGGGGAGAGCCTCTGACAACATTCAGGATCGCACCCAAACAAGTCGTCTGGCGAGGTGCCGAATGCGAGCCCATTGCCCGGTTACTCCTAGCACGATGATTTTTCTGATCGTCAGATAATCTGGATAGAAGCCGCACGGACAATGAGCCGGAGCATTTATGTTCGCAAGCCGCTACACCTAGAAGTGCCCGCGTGAGTCGTATTGCTCAGGCTTCCGTCCGTCCGCCCTGCACGCCTCACAATCACTGATGTGCGCATTCCGTCGCCCATATACCTCATGAACGCCACGGGCTGCGTTATAGATGGCTTCTTGCCGCTTCTTATCTGAGTTGTGAGGGTACTGCTGTGGCGAGCTTCCCCGCGCCATGTCTTCGGACACCATTGCTCGCGCTATGTCGTTACTCAATTCGTCGTACTTAGGGCAGGACATGACACAAGAATAATCCATTTTTTAGGCTGTAAGGAGTAGGCCCAACACTTCTGCTACTCATGATGATGTTGGGCCTGGATCTCTCACCTAACCGACAGACTGTATTCGCCATCGTCCACCGCAATGCTGTGATCTTTTCTTGTATCGATGTTGGCTGGCTGAACCGTCGGAATGGCCTGCTCGGATTTGCCGGTCTCTGCACGGAGGGAGGTAGCCTGGGTTTGAACGCTCAGTTCTGTGTGGGTCACAGCCTGCTCGCCGTGGACGCGTCCTATTTCTCCTCCGCCTTGAAGCTGTTCAGCCCGTCCACCATGCTCAATATGTGCGCTTTGACCGTTGTCGAGGGGCGATAATCCCGCTGCTTGCCGATATGCGGAGAGGGAAATTCTGTTTTCGTCGGCTTTTTGTTCAAGGGCTGAGCTGAGTCGTTCTCTGATTTGTTCATAGTTTCCCTCCTGGAGCTTGCTCAGGTGTTCCCACCCTGACAGGCCGATGCTGTTGTTCAATCCGTTGGATCGGTCGATCACCACAAGGTTAACCCTGTCGCCGAAGTGTTCGTGAATCTTTTGCAGCCCCTCGGGCAATTCGCTTTGAATCCGGGCCATCGCCTGGATGCTTGCGCCTCGGCCTTCAATCTCGAAACGCTTCAACGTATTGTCCAGAGCCACCTCGGGCGGAGTGTGAATAGCTACGATGGTTGGGACCAATCCCGCATCGATGGCCTCCTGAATCTTTGGAATGGCTGTATCCGAGCGCGAAAGCTGTCCTTCATAGATAACGCGTTCATCGTTGCGGAATGGACCGCCATACATGATCGCTGTGGTTTTGCCTGCGCCAGGCACGCCGGTCAGAAAGACGGCCTGGTCGCGCTCCGGATGGGAAGTGTCGCTGACCACCCGCGAGTATTGCTCGGCAGCGAGCACGGCAGCCGAGTTGTGCAGCGGCGTGTTGTATCGCGTCCTGCTTTCGTTCGAAGCCGCGTACTCAGGGAAGGTTTCCTTCATCAAGTCGCTGCTCACGTACCGGCCTTCAGATGAGCGTGGATCTTCGACGTATGCGTGCAAATACTGGTCTGGGTCGTACTCGACCGAGGCCGCAGTGCGGATCTGCAAGTCCATCCGATCATGTTGAGGGTACTTGTTGATCTTGATCTTGTTCATTCAATACCTCACGTAATGTCACGCTTCGGATTGCATGGAAACGGTAATGCAGGGCCGTGGAAATGGCGGAGCCGTGCAAAGTGTGGAACGAAAAAGCTGTCCCACTCTTCGGCACCGCCCCTTGGAAGACGCCGGTGGAGCTGACGTCTCCCACATTCCCACCGCCCCCGACGACGGATATTTGAGTGTCAAGAAG
>Ga0255352_1000639_pt1 | contig 19238 bp, 15 predicted proteins | sample HBST0metaG_FD_189939 | JGI IMG/M metagenome (GOLD analysis project Ga0255352, IMG submission 189939) | Peat soil microbial communities from Stordalen Mire, Sweden - H.B.S.T0 | ecosystem: Environmental > Terrestrial > Soil > Wetlands > Peat | place: Sweden: Norrbotten County, Stordalen Mire...
GGCCTATTGAGCGCCTGATTGATTGGTAACGGCTCTCCTCGCTTGGTCATGGCCGCCTCCTACTGCATCGTCTGCCCGGTGAGCGAGCCAATCCAGCCAGCGCCCCAGCCCAATACGGCCGCGCCAAAGAGCGCGCCGAAGAGACCGGGAATCGCGTCCTGGAATCTTCCCGACATCATGCGGATTCCAGCGAAAATCAATCCGCCAAAGCAGATCACAGCGCCCGCATAGATGGCGAAGGTTTTGAAAGTGTTCATCAGCGTGGTAGCGCCAGAGAAGTCCATCGTCCCCTGGGCATGGGCCACGCCGGCAAACGAGAGCGCAAGAAGGGTTGGGACCATCGCGCGGATGGCCGAGTGGAGTGTGGTTTTGAGTGGTTGCTCCATCCACCGGTTGGCAGATGAATGCGGCTGCCGATTGCGACTGGCATCGCGTCGGAAAATACTGCGGAGTCGATTCACTTTGCACCTCCGCTGACTTGAGCGTCAGCATTAGCGCAAAGTTAGAGCGGTTCCGAGTCCGCGTCCAATGAATTCCAGGGAGACCGTTATTCCATTTGGGAATAACGACCGGGTTTTGTGGGGGAGGATTTGCCTACAGTTTGTAGTCGTGGATGGTTTCCGGGGCTCCGGAGCCACCCTTATATAAGGATGCTTCCACTGCTGGACGGACCGCGACGCAGCAGGTGAAGCTGGTTCCGTCTGTCAACTCAATCTGGACGCGCGTCCCGTCTCCGGTGTCGCGGTGAATCCTGAGCAACTGAATGGTCTTTCCTGCCACTTCCGGACAGTCGATGAAATCGGTTTTCATGGGTTCTACCTCTACCTCCTTAAGAATCGTACCCCTTCCACCTCAATGCTGGCTCAATCCGGTGAATTTCCCGTCAATGGGGCAGTTTTCGGCAACGCACTGGGCGAGAGTGGGCATGGATGCAACTCTGACCAGCACATTATCACACTCATCGTGTGTAGACGCATAGTGGTCAGCCTTCGAGCATGGAGATGTGGCCCCACGCTCCGTTAAGTCTCGATTTGGCGCAAGGTTGCGGCAACTCCGTGACGAGCGGGGCTATTCCCAGGAAGAGCTGGCCGAGCGCGCCGGACTGCATCGCAACTACGTCGGCGGTGTCGAGCGCGGCGAGCGGAACGTCGCGTTGGAGAACATCGTCAAACTGGCGAAGGCGCTTTCCGTCAAACCGGGCGACTTATTTGCGGATTTCTATTGAGGCCCCTATGCGATGCAAGCCTCTGCAAATGTAGTGTTCTTTGCTCAGCAGCGGCTGCAATCTGCCGCAAGATCCTGTTTCAGCACATACAGGACAGGGACGACAAGCGGCGGACGACCTGAGATTCGCTGCGCTAGCGGCACTTGGACAGTGGGGTGGGTCGCTTATGCCAGGGAAGTTGCACTTTGCGAAATGGATAGCGCAAGTCTATCACCATCTGATAGACTTGCTATCGAAAGCCGAGGTTTACGAGATTGCTCTACCAACGCTCAATGAGCATTGAACAGCGTTTGGTGGCAGTATTGCGCCTGATTGAAACCGAGAACTATTCGACGCCGATGATCTCAGAGACGTTAGGCATTTCCATTCCTACTGTTTCTCGCCATGTTTCAGCTCTCCGGGAGCGAGGGTTTGACATTCGATCCCAGCGGAGAGATGGCGTATGGCGTTTCGTTCTCGTTCGCAAACAAACAAACCCTTCGTTCCCTCGTGACGTTGAGAGCGAGACTGTGGGGGCAAGTAGGCGGGATGTTGGCCGCGGAAGAGCGAGGATTGCATGAATGCTGACATCGTTACGCGCGTAGTTCGGGCCATTGTTGACGGTTCGCAAAATGACCTCGACCGTCTTGCAGAGAAGATCGTTGATGCGGAGCGGCGTGCTGGTCATAAGAGACTAGCGGACCAACTGGAAGCTATCCTCAAACTGCCCCGGAAGCGAAATAACGGAAATCCTCCTAGCGGCGATTCAGACCGTAAACTCACGGAACTGCCGCTGAGCCGCAGGAATGCGGAGTCTCTGGCGACTCTTTTTCCGACAGAAGCCTTAGAACATCACATGGTGCTACCCAAGACGACCGAAGAGCGGTTCGCTCGCATAGAAAGCGAATTCGCTGCTCGGGATCGGTTGCGCCAGCACGGATTGAAGCCAAGAAAATCTGTTCTTCTCTACGGACCGCCTGGATGTGGCAAGTCGTTAGGTGCAAAACGACTCGCGTGGAACACGGGCTTGCCTCTGATGAAGGTTCGCTTCGATGCTCTTATCTCCTCTTATTTCGGCGAATCAGCATTGAATCTCCGTAGCATATTCACCGCCGCCAAAGAGTTTCCTTGTGTCTTGCTCCTCGATGAGTGCGACTTTATCGCGCGTTCACGCATGAACAGCAAGGACATAGGCGAAGCATCGCGCATCGTAAACTCGCTTCTGCAATTTATGGAAGATTACGATGCACCTGGACTTCTGGTTGCTACGACGAACGTTGAATCTTCGCTAGATCCTGCCCTTTTTCGGAGATTCGATGATGTGTTTTTCGTTCCTCCGCCCGGACCCGAGGAAATCAACAAGCTGCTACGACTAACTTTGTCGGCAGTTCGAATGGCAGAGATGATTAACTGGGAAAGAGTCTGTGACGAACTATCCGGTGCCTCTGCTGCTATGGTTGTCAAGGCCGCTCAGGATGCGGCAAAAGCTGCGGTGCTTGGAGAAACGAAGGGTGTTACAGAAACCCTTCTCTTGCAAGCAGTGGCAGAGATTCGCAAAGGTGATCGCATCGCGCAGGAAGGGTAAGTCATGCCGGGTGAGCATAATTTCGAACATCTTCCGTTGTTACTACGCTATGAAGGCAGAGCGCGCTTGCAGGGTGGAGGCAGGCAGTCGCCACAAACACTTGCAAATCGGAATGCTCGTCAAGCTCATAGTGCCGCACTGCTCGGTGCAGCGCAGTCTCTCAGCGCCAACTGGAGAAATAGACGTGAACTCAGGGAAGATGAATTGCCCACAATCCCAGCGGGCATTCCGATTCTTTTACAAGTCGATCCGGGTCTAGACTTGGATGTTCTCCGCGAAAAATTCTCTTTCGAGATTGTTGCGGAGCAGGAAGAGGGCTACGTTATCGTTGCATCTGAAGACGTTGACCTAACTCAGTTCTTGGCAATGGTCAATGGATTTTCAGTTCAGGTGCATGGTTCGGCAACAATCGCGTCAGTACATCGGTTGTTCGATGATCCCAACCAAACCGACCGGCTACAGCGGGTTCTTTCTGAACGTCTCTTCGAAGAATGGCCCACCATTCGTGACGAGCAGATCTATATCGTTGACATCGGAATTAGTTGCACAGGAACACAGGAAATTCCCGTTTACCCAAATCGGGGCAAGAGAGACTCCGATGCTGACTGGGCAAGGAAAGAAAGCGGTTGGTCACAAGCAAGAGCAAATGCGTATGAGGCTTGGGACAACATTAAGACGACCCGCGAGACTGAGATTGAGGCGTTCGCTCGATTTTACAGTGCTGAAATCCTGCACCTTATCGATGGTGCGGCCTTCGATGCAGCAGTGCTGCCAGACAGCTTTACAGTACGACTCCGTATTCCTGGAAAAGGTCTACGAGACTTCATCCTGAATTATCCCTACATCTTCGAGGTCGTAGAGCCAGAGGACATAGCATTACCTCAACGCACGTCAGAATCACAATATCACCCGGATGGCCTCACACCACCACCACCGCCCGACGTTGAAGCCCCTGCCGTGTGCGTTATCGATAGCGGAATTCAACAGGCTCACATACTGCTCCAACCTGCTATCGATCAAGCAGCTTCGTATTGTTTTCTACCAGGACGCAATTCAAATGAGGTAGACGATCAGGTATCTCCAGGCGGCCACGGAACCCGTGTAGCTGGAGCAGTTCTTTATGGCGAGAATGTCACAGTAAATTCCACATCTCAGCTTCCATTTTGGATTCAGAACGCCCGCGTGCTCGACCAGAACAATCGAATGCCGGTGGAGTTGTTTCCGCCCGAGGCAGTTCGGTCGATTGTGGAGCGTTATGGCCAAAGTGCTCGCCAGACACGAATTTATAACCATTCGATAAATGCGAGCGGACCATGCCGCACTCGATACATGTCCGCTTGGGCTGCCGAAATTGATCTGCTCTCCGCAACCCATGATGTACTGATTATTCAGAGCGCAGGCAATCTGCCAATTTCTGGAACCACAACACTGCCAGGTGTGAAAGAGCATCTTGTTGCAGGTCGTGATTATCCCTCGTACCTGTTGGAGGCTTCCTCAAGAGTCGCGAATCCAGCGCAGAGTCTTCAGGCTCTCACCGTTGGGTCTGTTGCCTACGGACAATTTGAACAGAACGGTTGGCGAACCTTCGCGCAAGGGAATGGAAACCCTTCAGCATTTTCTCGAACAGGCTTTGGAATTTGGAACGTCATCAAACCCGAAGTCGTCGAGTATGGTGGAGATGATGTTCGAACGATCAATGCCCCACCTGATGTTCAAGCGGGCGGACGCATAGCAGCGGCGTGCCCGGAGTTGATTCGCTCGACCATGTTCCCCCCTGGTCCAGCGTTTGATCGGGACGAAACGGGAACCTCTTTTTCAACGCCCAAGGTTGCTCGCATTGCAGCGCATTTACAGAGACTTCTACCCGAAGAATCGGCTCTGCTGTATAGGGCGCTGATTGTGCAGTCGGCTCGCTGGCTCAATGGGCTGATGCGATCCTTGCTGAATTGCGAGGACTCGATCAACGTAACGATCAGGAGAGGCGTCAGGAACTCCTCGATCAGGCCTCCCAAACAATTCGCCTGATTGGCTACGGTATACCAGACCAAAACATAGCGACAACGAACACAGACTACCGCACTACTTTCATCACCAGCGGGGAAAGATCGATACGCGCACGCGAATGCCACATTTATCAGGTTCCAATCCCAGCTAGTCTGCGTGGGCAAGCAGACGAATTCGATATTCGCATTGATGTAACGTTGTCCTACGTCGCCCAACCCCGTCGAACTCGCCGCAATCTGCGGCGGTATCTCTCAACATGGGTAGATTGGAAAAGCAGCAAACTTGGCGAAGGGCTGGCCGACTTTCGAGTGCGTGCGATGAAAGAGGAAGAAAACGAAGCAGACCCGCTCCCCGGTGCCGTTCTTCCTTGGACCCTACACGAAAAATCCAACGACGGCTGGATTCGAGTCACAAAACGCAACAGTGGCACAGTTCAAAAAGACTGGGCGGTTGTGAAATCTAACAGGTTGCCAGATCATTTCTGCATTGCAGTTGTTGGTCATGCTGGTTGGAGCCACGACCCGGATTCATATGCCAGATATGCGCTTGCGGTTTCGCTGGAGATACTGGGGCAGGAGATTTCGATTTATGAACCGCTGCGCACAGCGGTCTTAGACCTCCAGACAGAGGTCGAAGCCGAGATTGCAATGGAGGCCGAGATCGAAATCGAAATGCCTTGAGAAGTTTATAACGAAGGCTTTTCGGCCTGAGGGGGTGGCGAATATAAGGGGAATGCGCAAGTGCCGTGGCGCATCCGAAATCTACCCAAGGATTTACCCAAAACTCATACGTCTTGCACGTGAATACAGGTGCTTAGGCGGTATTCTATGTGCGGTTAAGTTGTTGATAGTACAGGTAATATGCAGCTTGACACGGAAGAGGTCGCTGGTTCGAATCCAGTCGTGCCTACCATATTTATCAATAGCTTAGATGGAGGGCCCGAATTTTCTCGCCTGTAAAACATCGCCTGCCTTCGTTTTCCCGTCTCTATCTCTTAGTTGATCGTCTGTGAATTCTGCTGCATAACCGAAGCGTGCAGCAGGGTGAGACTTGAGTCGCATGGGTCGCACGACCACTCGGCCATCCCGGCCGAGTGGATCGTAGGGCTGGTGCTAACGATCTGAATCCTTGTCCTTCCGGCGGCACGTTGAACTACAATCGCCGGTGACATTATGGCTGCGCAAATTCATGCATTGACTTCTGTTCCTGCCATCTTCTCCGCTTGCAAGCCGACTTAGGGTTTTTCCGGCGTGAATGCAGCCGTTTTTCCCATTCCGATTGGCCATCTGACTGCTTTTCCACCAGAAGCTGAAACGATCCTGAGCGAACTCGCACTATACCTTGAGCAGCGGTTTGGAGTCCCGGCGTTCCACGCACGAAGGCTCATGCAATCCAGCGCGACCGGGGGTTTGCCGCGCCGGCTGAAGAGCGTGCTTGAGCACATAGTTCAGGCGCAAACGAGATCGGGTTTCACAACTTACCCTCCCCCTGTTTCGCAAAAGAAGCAACTGGAAGCAAACGTGCGTCAAGTAAGGGCGTTCACTGACCTTTGATTGCTCTGGCTTTTGCCAAAAGAGAAATCAGGCTGAACGTCTGTCCACATCCTGTCTTGCCCGTCAGGCCGGAAGAATGGAATCAACTATGCCCACCGATTTCGGGGATATCGCTGCTTACCATAGCCATGAAGCCTCCCGTTATTACGTCCTTGCGCAGACCGCGCGCGACGAGGGAAATATCGGCAAAGCCGAGTACCTGGTCAACATGGCTGCGCGTCACGCCGAAGCCGCTCAGGAGCAGCAAATGGTGATGATGCGAGAACCCGGCTTATCCACCGCAGGGTAGAAGCCCAGTTTCAAGTAAAGCTGTCGACCAGGAAAAACAGAACAATTAGTTTAGGTTCGCGGCCGCTTACAGCTTTGCCACCGCGGCAGACAATAAGAGCGCTGAAGGCATGGGGCCTCCAGCGGCAATTGTTAACCCGAGTTCGATCAAGCCTGCGCTTTCAGCGCCGCCATACTTTTCAGCGTCTGGCTCACAAACGCGTGATCCTCTGGCGCGTCCAGCTTGATTGACCCAAGGTTGATCTCAACATTTGCGAGGGCTCCTTCGAGGGCGGCTTTTGCCAGGGCGATTGCGGTCGTCAGGTCAGAACTCATGTTTGGGTTGGTGATCGGCTTTAGCCTCAAGGCAATCTGTTGCACTGCGACGGCACGTTCGGCCACTCCGAGAGGCACGGCAGTCGCTTGTTGAAGCGCATCTATGATCATCCGTTCGCCAGCGGAGGATTCTTTCGCCGCCTTGTACGCCTTCATGACCACGTTGTAAGACTCGGCGTCGGCGTCGATGGCGCACTTCATTTCCTCGCGAAGTTGAGCGAGATGATTGCTGGCTTCGCTGAGCTGGCTTTCGTACTGCAAGTAGGCCTTCTTGCCTCTCGACATGGACGCGACCATCCCGGCCAGACCAGCGGCCATGGCGCCAGCGGCTGCGGCGGCGCTTCCTCCCCCTGGAGTTGCTGTTGGAGCCGCCAACTGTTCAATGAAGGGTTCAATGCCCGCGCGCAGGCCGCCGACGGCTGTTTTTCCGCTCGTCACTGCGGCAAGACGATTTTCAAGGATGAGCGAAGAGTCGAAGTTTTCCACTTGCAGGAACCACTCGGCGGCCTGTTCCAGAGCTAGTTTGGGAATCAGTCCGACAATCTCGCTGGAAACCGGAACGACGCCGTAGCGCTGCGCCTCGCGCTTTACGAATTCAAAGACGCGGTGGATGGGGGTCTGCTCGAAGTCGGTCAGGTTCATTGAGACCTGCGCCATGCCGCGGACAAGGAACCCCGCTCCCTTGACGAAACGCAGGCCGCCGCTGGAGAAACGCACAGCTTTGGCGATTTTCTTGGCGATAGCTACGTCGGCCGTGTTCAGAAAAATGTTGTAAGCAATGAGCGGTTTGCGCGCGCCAACCACTGTGGCTCCGGCCGTCGGATGCACGCGCGGCTCGCCGAAATCGGGCTTGCGGGCGGGATTGGTGGCAATTTCGTCGCGAATGCCCTCAAACTGGCCGCGGCGAATGTTTTCCAGGTTCTGCCGCTCAGGCGTCGTGGCGGCGGCTTCATACAGATAGACCGGAATTTCAAAGCGCTTCCAGATTTCGGTTCCCACGTGGCGGGCCATCGCCACGCAGTCTTCCAGTGTGACGCCATCGATGGGGATGAAGGGAACGACATCGGTCGCGCCCATGCGCGGGTGCGCACCCTGGTGGCGCGTGAGGTCGATCAGCTCGGCAGCCTTGCCCACGCCGCGAATCACGGCCTCCTGAATGGCTTCTCGTTCGCCGACCAGCGTGATCACGGAGCGGTTATGGTCGGAATCCATCTCCTGATCGAGAAGATAGACGCCGGGAATCTTCATGGCTTCGACAATGGCTTCGACCTTGCTCGCATCGCGGCCTTCGGAGAAATTGGGAACGCATTCAACCAGAGTGTTGGGCACAGGAAGAAGGATAATGAGCGCGGCTCGATCCGGCAACTGGCGCTGAGAGCAAAACCAGAGTAAACGTGCCTTTGTTAAGAGCCGGGAATGTGGCTTTTTCTTGCGGAAAAAGCCACTTAAGGACATGGCTTCTGGGTACAGCTACTCTGGTTCTGCTATAGGGCGCACTGCGCCGTTCGCGCGCCGGTAGTATTCTGTGTATCGGCTTTTGGGAGCTGCATGAAGGCGCGGCAGCAGTTCTTCAAATAGGGAGAGCGTATGACGACGGCAACAGCTCCGACAATTCGAGCGCCTCGCGGCAGCCAGTTGCGCTGCAAGGGCTGGCAGCAGGAGGCGGCTCTGCGCTGCCTGATGAACAATCTCGATCCGGAGGTGGCCGAGAGGCCCGCGGATCTGGTGGTCTATGGCGGCATCGGCAAGGCGGCACGCAACTGGGAGTGCTTTCACGCCATTGTCCGCGAGCTGGAAAACCTGGGGAGCGAAGAAACGCTGCTGGTGCAGTCGGGCAAGCCGGTGGCGGTGTTTCCCACACACGAGATGGCGCCGCGGGTGATCATCGCCAACTCCAACCTGGTGGGCAAGTGGGCCACATGGGAGCACTTCAACGAGTTGGACCGCAAGGGACTGATGATGTACGGGCAGATGACCGCCGGCAGCTGGATTTACATCGGCACGCAGGGAATTCTGCAGGGGACCTTCCAGACCCTTGCGGCGCTGGCCGAGCGGCACTTTGGCGGGTCGCTGAAGGGCAAGCTGGTGGTGACCGGCGGCATGGGCGGCATGGGCGGAGCCCAGCCGCTGTCAGTGACTCTGAACGACGGAGTCGTGCTGGCCGTCGACGTGGACCGCAGCCGCATCGAGCGCCGCGTAGCCAATCGCTATTGCGACATGATCGCTGAAAATCTGGATGAGGCGCTGAAGCTCTGCGAGAGCGCGCGGCGCGAAGGGCGGGCGTTGTCGGTGGGCCTGGTAGGCAATTGCGGCGACGTGCTGCCTGAGATTGCGCGGCGAGGCGTGGTGGTAGACGTAGTGACCGACCAGACCAGCGCGCACGATCCGCTGAACGGATACATTCCGCAGGGACTCACGCTGGATGAGGCCGCGGAACTGCGGCGGCGCGACCCCGGCGAGTACGTGCGCCGCTCAACGGCGACCATGGTTGTCCACGTGAATGCCATGCTCGCCTTGAAGCGCGCCGGCGCCATAGCCTTCGACTACGGCAACAACATTCGCCGCTTCGCCTTCGATGCCGGCTGCGCGGACGCGTTTCTGATTCCCGGCTTTGTGCCGGAGTACATTCGCCCGCTTTTCTGCACGGGTACGGGGCCGTTTCGCTGGGTGGCGCTCTCGGGCGATCCGAAGGACATTGCCCGCACCGACGATCTGGCCCTCGAACTCTTTCCGGACAATCAGATTCTGACGCGGTGGCTAAAGCTGGCGCGGGGCCGGTTTGCCTTCCAGGGGCTGCCGTCGCGTATCTGCTGGCTGGATTATGGCGAGCGCGCGCGGATGGGCCTGGCGATCAACGAACTGGTGCGCAAGGGCGAGATCTCCGCGCCAATAGCGATCGGACGCGACCATCTGGATACCGGCTCGGTGGCCAGCCCCTATCGAGAGACAGAGAAGATGATGGACGGATCGGATGCGGTCGCGGACTGGCCCATTCTGAATGCGCTGCTGAACACGGCATCGGGCGCGACGTGGGTGAGCTTCCACCATGGAGGTGGCGTGGGAATGGGTTACTCGCTGCATGCCGGACAGGTGACCGTGGCCGACGGCACTTCGATGGCAGCGCGCAAGATTGAGCGCGTACTCAACAACGATCCCGGCCTTGGTGTGGTTCGCCACGCGGACGCGGGCTACGAAGTGGCGCGGCAGACGGCGCGCGAACGCGGCATTCGGATGCCGATGGCGGGTGAATGAAGATGGCCGGATCGCTCGCCGTCGTCAACATCGGGCAGCTTGTAACGCTGGCCGGGCCTGGGCGCGCGCGTGCCGGCAAGGAACTGAGCGAACTGAGCCTGGTTGAAAACGCCGCGTTGCTCGTCGAGGACGGACGCTTCGCCGCGGCCGGCGCGTATGAGGAACTTCGTTCGCGCATTCCCGCTGGAACCACAATCATCGACGCGGAAGGCAGTTGCGTGACGCCGGGCTTCGTTGATGCGCACACGCACCTGGTCTTTGCCGGCAATCGCGCGGCTGAGTTCGAGCAGCGCATCACGGGAGCCACTTATCAGGAGATTGCCGCGGGCGGCGGAGGCATTCTGAGCACAGTCAGGTCGACCCGCGCGGCAAGCGAAGAGGAGCTGCTCAAGACGGCGCGGCTGCGCCGGGACTGGATGCTGCGCTCCGGCACAACCACCATCGAGGCCAAATCGGGCTATGGACTGGAGCTTGAAACAGAGTTACGGATGCTGCGCGTGCTGGCGCAACTCAATGCGGAGGGTCCCGCGCGCATTGTCTCTACTCTGCTGGCTGCGCATGCGCTTCCTCCGGAGTTCGCGAGCCGCCGTCAAGAGTATGTCCACTGGATTGAGGAAGAGCTGATTCCCGAGGTTTGTGCTGCAAAGCTGGCCACCGGGTGCGATGTCTTCTGCGACGATCACGCTTTCACCGTGGATGAAGCGCGCAGCGTGCTCACCGCGGCGCGCCGCCACGGCCTGCGCTTGCGTGTTCACGCCGAGCAGTTCCGGCCTGGAACTGGAGCCGCGCTGGCCGCGGAACTGGCCGCGGCAACCGCCGATCATCTGGAGGCCGCCACAAGCGAAACGCTCGAACTGCTGCGCCGAGCCGCCGTGCAGCCGGTACTGTTGCCGGGCTCGGTCTTCGCGTTGGGGCGCAAGCAGTATCCACAGGCGCGGAAGATGATCGAGCTGGGCCTGGGAATCGTTCTGGCTACCGATTTCAATCCGGGGTCGTCTCCAGTGGCGTCGATGCCCTTCATTCTGTCGCTGGCCTGCGTGCAGATGTGCCTGACCCCTGCCGAAGCCTTGACTGCGGCGACGCAGAACGCGGCGTGCTGCCTCGGCCTGGGGGATCGCGCGGGCTCATTGGAAGCAGGAAAGGATGCCGATTTTCTGATCCATGAATTCGGCGATTACCGCGAACTCGCGTACTTTATCGCCGCGCCTTTCAGGCCGCGCGTCTTCGTAGCAGGCAAGGAAGTAATGGCGTAGAGATCCGGCGAGAGTCTATTACCATCCGGCGGCTTTAGAGACACAACCTTCTTTAATCCTCTGGCTCGACGCCTGGCAGCAGTGGCTTGTTGCGAGGGCGTAGCGGCATCCTATAGGGCCTACCCCCCCCACCCGTATTTTGGGCGCAAAATACTTGTTTTCATGAGCTTACGGACAGTGTTCCGCTGCAAAATCGTCAAAACAAAGGAGTTGTCCGCAAAATAGTCCAGGATAAGGAGTTAGCAGCTCTTTTGCAGAACAAGAAGAACGATTGGAGAAACTCCTCCTGAGAATTATTGTGCGACGAAACGGCAAAATGATCTGCAAACAACTGCGCCTGTTGCAAACCCTGAGGCGACTCACACTCTGCTTTGAAGTTTGTCAGCGGGTGCAATGAGAATCGACTTCGGAGAGATAGTCTTGACAATATCAAGACGGCAATGTAAATTGGCGATTCTTGTTAAATACTCCCCCACAAGTCATGAAAGGAAAGAAACCCATGAAACGGGTTAGGTGGTTCCGCGCATTTGGATTGGCCGCAATCACATTGATGCTCAGTGTTACGCTGGGGGCGCAGGGCGACCCGAAGGATCTGCCTCTCAAGAAGCTGCAGGACATCAAGAGTCAGTCCCTTGCGAGGTCCGCACATCCTGAAGTTACCGTGACGGTGGCTCCCCCGGTCTTTTATTCTGTGGCGCTGCCGGCTTCGGGCGCCATTTTCTCAGCAGACACCTCCACGACGAAAGGCGATCACACGCGTGTGGAGAAAGACGTTACCAACAAGACGAATGGCCTCACCTTTCGCGATGAGGACACCGCCAACCGCGTGGCGAAAGCCATGATTCATGCGATGGAGTTATGCGTCGGCGTGACCAAGAAGAACTCTTCTAATGCTTCAGTGACACCGTGAGGCAAAGACAGACTCGGCCGAGGATACTCAGGTACTCGGCCGGAATCACCAAGGAAACACAGACCCGAAAGACGGAAAAAATGAGGAAACGATGACGATGCCTATTCTTCGCAGTGTTATGAGAAACGGTTCAGCAGTACTGATTATTGCCGGCATACTGGGGCTTGGCAGCCTGGCTGGCGCAGCCACCGATAAGAAGCCGGCGACCGCCAAGCCAGCGGCACCGGCCAAGCCAGCGCCGGCTGCAAGACCAGCCGGGAACCCCGGCGCCGGGGCGGCGCAGAGGCCCAGCACTGGGCCTTCCGCCAATCGCCCAATTGCCAATGACCCTTTTGCCAACCGCCCGGCAACGAGCAGCCCTTCACTGAATCGTCCAACCACGAGCAGCCCTTCTGTCAACCGCCCTGTCACTGGCGTTCCAGCCACGCGCGGGGGGCTGACAACGAATGTCAGAGGCGGGACGAACCCGGCCTTTCACAGCCCCACTCCCAGGGGCAGCAACGAGCACGTCACCAAAGCCGGCAGCGCTGTGCGCACTCGTCCCAACGGCAAATTGAGCGACGTGCATGACGCCAAGCGGGGGATGGACGTCCACCATGGGCTGAACGGCAACCGGAGGGTCGCAGTGGAGCGCCCTGACCACAGCCGCCTGGTTTTCGAGCGGGGCCGTCCAGGATACGTACAGCATGGCTACAGTTACCACGGCCACGATTTTGGCCGGCGGGCTTACTTTTACCATGGCCATGAATACAACCGCTATTACCGCAGCTATGGGTACCGCGGGTTGAATCTGAACGTCTACGCTCCGGGCTTCTATTTCGGCCGCGGCTTCTATGGGTGGGCATACAACCCCTGGGCTGCTCCGATCACCTTCGGGTGGGGATGGAGAGGGAGTCCGTGGTACGGGTACTATGGCGGCTATTTTGCGCCTTACCCTGTGTATCCCAGCGCCTCGTACTGGCTTACGGATTACGTGATTTCGCAGGACCTGCAGGCAGCTTATGCGGCACATCAGGAGGCCGGCGAAGTGGACGGCGCCCCAACCTCCGCGGGCGCTCCTCCAGAGCTGACGCCTGAAGTAAAGCAGCAAATCGCCGACGAGATTAGAAACCAGTTGGCGCTGGAAAACATGGAGGCGGCACAGACCGCGCAGCATCAGGATGTGGACCCCGGTTCCAGCGGGATTGCCCGCCTGTTGGCCGATGGCAAGTCGCATGTATTTGTGGCCGGAGGCGCGCTGGACCTGGTGGACGCCAACGGGCAGGAGTGCGGAATCAGCGACGGCGATGTGCTTGCGCTGCAGACGCCCCCACCAGCCGACGCGACCGCCGCGGACCTGGTCGTCATGGCCAGCAAGGGCGGCCAGGAGTGCCAGAAATCCAGTACGGTTACGGTGCAGTTGACCGACTTGCAGGAGATGCAGAACCAGATGCGGGCGACCGTCGACCAGGGACTGCAGGAGCTACAGGCCAAGCAAGGCACGGGCGGGTTACCGCAGGCGCCGCCATCGGCCCAGGCCAAGCCGACTCAGACGGAGTATGCCGCGATTGCGCCTCCGCCCAACCCACAGGACGAAGCCGATCTTCAGCAGCAGAGTCAACAGGCCGACCAGTCCGAGAAGGAAGTAACCGGGGAAGCGTCGCAGGAGAACGGTGTTCCTGTCAGCGCCGCTCCGGCTGCGCCTGCATCGGTCAAAGCGGGCCAGACTTCCGATTAAGCGCAGGCTGCTCTGGGCGCTCCGGCGAGGGAGGCCAATCCTGACCCCAAGGTCATGGGCACGCACTCACTTGATTGCGTTCAGGCTAGAGCTTTTTCGGAGATTGTCTAGAGCGGAGTTTTGCCGGTATCCCACCCATTCCGCAGAAAAGCGCGGAATGGATGGGGCACGGAAGTCTATAGCAGAAGCCAAAATGCTCTAAACGCCTTTGCGTTGTACGCATGATGTAAAGGGCATCGCGCGGATTACTGCGCAAAAAGAAAGGGGGAGTATGAAGATTGCCAAGAATGTTTTTGTTATCAAATCCTGGTCGGCAAGCAATAAGCTGGATAGGGACGGGAACTTTGTCAACATCCAAGGCCGTGCTGGGGGCCTGATGTCATGGCTGATGAGCATACTGGGAATCAGCCCAACCGTTAGCCTGAAGGCGCGCGGCGACAGGATCATCTTCCAGGAGGGATCGCTGGAAGGGACCGCCAGCTCAGTGACCCCAATGGAAAACATCTGCTCCATGTTTTACGCTTACAAGCGGCCTCTGATGGGAGCGATATGTCTTGGCGTGGTGTTGGGAGCCGCTACCTTCTTCCTGCTTGGAATTCCTGGAATACTGATCGCAATTTTTTATTACTTTCTCAACAAGAGTCTCACAATCGGTTTCAGTGATCTTGGTGGCCACGTGAGAGCGATTGCCTTTAAGCGCTCAGTTATAGAAGGCCAGGAAATTGATGAAAACGCGGCTGCCCACGTATGCGATATTCTGCAAGCCTTAGTTGATGCCAGACGCGAGAAAACAATGAATACCGGGGGAACGCCGCTCGCTCCTGCTTCCGCGCCAGAGCCCGCACCGGTTCCATCGCAAGCCCGCGTTGAGCCGCCTTCTGCGATTGTCTCCACGCCGCGCCGCTGCAAGCAGTGCGGCCAGCCTCTTGATGCGGGATCTACCTTCTGCGACGAGTGCGGAAAGCAGGTTGAGTGATATGGCAAGCAAATTTTGCAGCAAGTGTGGAAGAGAAGTGCTGGCCGGGAAGCGCTTTTGCGGGGGCTGCGGTCAGGCTATGCCCATGGCCGTTGCGCTGCCACCGGATGAGGCCGCAGCAGCAACGCATGTCTGCGGACAATGCGGGACGGCCCTCGTGCCGGGAAAGCGCTTCTGCAAGAAATGCGGCCACGCGGTAGACGATCTCGCGACAGCGGCGGGATCCACTCAAGTTTCAGAGTCCGCAGTTGTTGCCGAAACGGCGCCAGTTGCGGCTTCGGTAGTTCCAGTCTGCGGCCGATGCGGCGCGGCTCTGACCCCTGGGAAGCGATTCTGCAAGTTGTGCGGCCAGCCGGCCGGCGCACCGGCGGCTTCCACAACCTTCGATCTGCCGGGTTCAGCGCCCGTGCCGGCAGAACTGCCGAAAGCTGCGATAGATCCAGCCCCGACGCCGGACCACGCGCCCACAATCACAATGGAGATAGCGGTTCCTGACCCGGAGCCAATCGCTGAGGAAAATCCTCAGGCCTCGAAGATAGAGGAAGTTGAGGAAGCAGAGGAAGCAGTTCCTCTTCCGGCAACCTCTTCAGCAGAGATTTCAGAAGCCGCGCCGGTGGCTGTGCCCCGTGACCTGTCGAAGGCGAAAATCGGGTTGGCCATTGGCTTTGCCGCAACTGTGCTGGCGGCGGCCGGTGGCGGCTGGGCGTGGTATGTACATGCGCATCGGCCGGTTTCCTCCGCGGCGGGATCGGCTGCTCCAGCCAAGCAATCCGCTGCGCCGCTGCCAGCCCAGGAGCAAACCCAGGCAACGACGACGCAAGCGGCCAAACCGCCCGCTGGAAGTTCTGAACCCGCTGTTGCCGAAGCACCGCGGACGGCACCCCAGTCTGCGCTCAAGTCCAGTCAGAATACGACGCCAATTGTTCAGCCGCAGCGCTTTGGCCCGACCGGGCACGGGAACCCGGCGGCGCCCACTCCCGTGTTTCAAAAGCCGCCGGTTTCGCCGCAGGCGCCGTTGCTGCCATCGCCTGGGCAGGCGCGCTCGGGTGTGCTGCACTATCAGGGACCGCCAGTGCCTCATGGCGGGACGGTTGCCTTTGACAAACTGCCTAAGGCGCGGCTTAAATTCACCTTTGACCGTACGGCGTGGCAGTTGCTCATCAAGCCCAATCCGGACGGAACAAAACGCGTGATCTTGATCTCGCTGGCGCAGGGCTATCAATCGAATTGCGATCTTGGTTGGGAGATTGTGGAGTAGGCGTGCCGCCTGTGCTTCGCCCAAACTTCGACTGGGCGAAGTTACAATCTGATTTTCATCCAGGAGGCAGTTCCGAGTGGTTTTGCCCTCAGCATACGTATCCCTAAACCGGCTGGTTTCGGGGGGATTTCCTTTGGTTTTTAGAGCAAAACAGAGTAAACGTGCCCTTGGTGAGAGTCGAGAAGGTGGCTTTTTCTTGAGGAAAAAGCCACTTGAGGACATGGCGTCTGGGTACAGCTACTCTGGTTTTGCTATAGTTGCGCCGGAAACGCAATAAAATCAGCGGGACCCATAAGGGAATGCTCGATGCGGAATAGAACTCCATTGAAGGCTCTCTGAGGATCAATCTGGCCACAGATCCTGCGCCCGCGGACAGAACAGATAAAATTTAGCCAGCACCCATCCCCTGCAAGAATGGAAAGGCCCTCGAGGATGAACAGCTTTGCCAGCCGCAGTACGCTCGCCTCCGGCCAGCGCACCTATACGGTTTACCGGCTTCCAGCGCTCGCCGCGCGCGGCTTCAACCTGGCTCGTCTGCCTTTCAGCCTGAAGATTCTGCTGGAAAATCTGCTGCGCCGCGAAGATGGCGTGAACGTAACCGCCGCCGACATCGAGTTTCTGGCCAACTGGGACGCCAAGGCCGAGCCCAGCCGCGAAATCGCCTACATGCCGGCACGTGTGCTGATGCAGGACTTTACAGGCGTGCCCGCCATCGTCGATCTGGCCGCCATGCGCGACGCCATACGCGCGCTGGGCGGCAACCCGGAGCGCGTGAATCCGCTGGCGCCAGCCGAGTTGATTATCGACCACAGCGTCCAGGTGGACGAGTACGGAACTCCCGCGGCCTTCGGCGCCAACACGCTGCTCGAGTTTCATCGCAACCGCGAGCGCTATGCCTTTCTCAAGTGGGGCCAGACGGCCTTTCGTAACTTCAGCGCCGTGCCGCCCGGCATGGGCATCTGCCACCAGGTCAATCTGGAACACCTGGCCCGCGTCGTCTTCACCAAGGAGTTAGATGGCGAGTTAGTAGCTTATCCCGACACGCTGGTTGGCACCGACTCCCACACCACCATGATCAACGGCCTGGGCGTGCTGGGCTGGGGCGTCGGCGGCATCGAGGCCGAAGCGGCCATGCTCGGCCAGCCGGTCTCCATGCTGATTCCGCAGGTGGTCGGCTTCCGGCTCACCGGCAAGCTGCGCGAGGGCGCGACGGCCACCGACCTGGTGCTGACCGTGGTCCAGATGCTGCGCAAGCTGGGCGTTGTCGGCAAGTTTGTCGAGTTCCTCGCTCCGGGCGTGGCCGAGCTGTCGCTGCCCGACCGCTCCACCGTAAGCAACATGGCTCCCGAGTACGGCGCTACGTGCGGCCTCTTCCCCGTGGACGCCGAGACGCTCAGCTATCTCCGCCTGACCGGCCGCAGCGAGGAGCAGATTGCGCTGGTCGAGGCCTATTACAAAGAGCAGGGCTTGTTTCACACGGCCGAATCGCCGGAGGCCGAGTACACGCAAACGCTGGAGCTGGATATGGCCGCCGTCGAGCCCAGCGTGGCCGGACCCAAGCGTCCGCAGGACCTCGTTCCGCTGCGGGATGTAGCGGAGAGCTTTGCCGAGCAACTGCCCAGTCTGCTCGCGCCCACAGCTGAGCCGCTGGGAACGAGGACGGCGGCGAAGTGGGAGCGGGGGGCGGTCACGGATGCGGCGCTGGCGGGGCAAGAAAACGCAGGTCCTTCGACTCCCTCCGCTGGCGCTTCGGTCGCTCAGGATGACAGAGCATTCAAGGAGGCGACAACTGTTCAGACGCGTTTCGGCGTCGACCCGGAAAAATATCTCGATCACGGCTCGGTAGTTATCGCGGCCATCACCAGTTGCACCAACACCTCGAACCCCTCGGTGATGATGGCCGCTGGAATTCTCGCCAAAAAGGCCGTCGAAAAGGGCCTCACCGTGCCGCCGTGGGTGAAGACCTCGCTCGCGCCCGGCTCGCGCGTCGTCACTGATTACTACGCCAAAGCGGGCCTGCTGCCGTATCTCGAAAAGCTGCGCTTCAACGTCGTGGGCTACGGCTGCACCACCTGCATCGGCAACTCCGGCCCGCTGCCGGCCGACGTGAAGCAGAGCATTGACGAGCATAACCTCGTCGCGGTCAGCGTGCTCAGCGGCAATCGCAACTTCGAGGGCCGCGTCAACGTCGATGTGCGCGCCAACTACCTGATGAGCCCGCCGCTGGTGGTGGCGTACGCGCTGGCCGGCAGCATCAAGCATAACTTCGAGACTGACGCTCTGGGCCTCGACCAATCCGGGCAACCGGTTTATCTCAAAGAGATCTGGCCGACGCAAGCCGAAGTCGCCGAGGTTATTGAAAAGGGCGTATCGAGCGAGAGCTTCCGCCAGGAGTACGCGACGGTGAGCCAGGGCGACGCCAACTGGCAGGGGTTGAAATTCCCAACTGGCGACGTGTATCAGTGGGAGCCGGATTCGACTTACATTCGCAAGGCTTCTTACTTTGACGGCATAACTCAGAATCCCGCTCCAGTTACAGACATTCTGGGGGCTCGCGTTCTGGCCGTCTTAGGCGACTCGGTAACTACCGACCATATCTCCCCGGCCGGAGCCATCAAGGCCAACGGCCCGGCAGGCCAGTATCTTGCCGCCCACGGCGTGAAGCCGTCCGACTTCAATTCGTACGGCTCGCGCCGCGGCAATCATGAAGTCATGGTGCGCGGAACATTCGCCAATGTGCGCCTGCGTAACAAACTCGCTCCGGGCACAGAGGGCGGCGTTACGCGCCTGTTGCCCGAAGGCGAGCAAATGTCGATCTTCGACGCGAGCCAGAAGTATGCCGAACGCGGTGTGCCTCTGATCATTCTGGCCGGGAAAGATTACGGCGTCGGCAGCTCGCGCGACTGGGCCGCCAAGGGGCCGA
>Ga0255352_1000645_pt1 | contig 19136 bp, 15 predicted proteins | sample HBST0metaG_FD_189939 | JGI IMG/M metagenome (GOLD analysis project Ga0255352, IMG submission 189939) | Peat soil microbial communities from Stordalen Mire, Sweden - H.B.S.T0 | ecosystem: Environmental > Terrestrial > Soil > Wetlands > Peat | place: Sweden: Norrbotten County, Stordalen Mire...
GCGGGCAAACAGCCCCGTGTCCTCGAAGATCGGCGTACGGATCTCGCCGAAGTGATAGCGGGCAAAGACGCTCCGCGCGGTGGCTTCGATGCGGTTCCAAAGCTCGGTTTCAGGCGGCAACAGATCGCGCGTTCCGCGCACGGCTTTTAGCGTTTGACTCATCGTGATAACCTTCAGATCAACTTTATAGGATACAAGGCGGGGTCGATGGCATTGGCGTTGCATGCAGCGGAGTTGTTGGCATTTTGGGCGGGAGCTGTCCAGCAGAACCCGGTGGTGGTGCAGTTCGCGCAAAATGCTGCACCGATTCAGGTGCAGGTGCTCCCGGAAAAAGGCTTGGCGATTGCTACGTGGATCGGCCCGGTCATCTCTGGCCTGCTCAGCTTCTTTGTTGCGTGGATGGTTTTTTCGCGGCAAAGCAAAAAGGAACGCGAGCAATGGGTGAGAGATCAGAAGAAAGCGGAGTGGAGCCGTTTGCTAGAGATAACAGGTCGCATGCGTATCCAAATGCGATTTGGCTCAGAAGATCAAATAATCCGAGCAGAAATAATACGAACAGAACTACAGCCTCAGATTCGAGAATTGGAAGCGGCATTATCGTGCTGTGTCTTCATCGATAGATTTGATGAAGATGCAACAGGCTTGAGCGCAATAACTCCATTTTTTCTTCTTACAAGCAAGAAAATTGACAAGCTAAATTTTCTATTTTTACATTCGGAAGACTTAAAAGAATCAACGTCAGCGCAGATAGACACAATGAGGCGTAATCAATTAGCTGCAGACAAAGACTCAATACGAATAATCACGAATGAAATCATGAATGAAGTTGTAGGTGCAACTCACCTTATTCGTGAGGAAGCCGCAAAAGATTTGCAATCCTGAGTGGATGTTTCTTTTGGCACGTTTCCAACAAGCGAGCTTTGTAACAAGGGCATGGCTTCAGCCATGCCGATAAACGCCCTCCCCACAACGAGCGGCTTTAGCCGCTGCCCGCGCGTCCTTCAGGGGCTAAAGCCCAACCTATCCATACGATGCTTTTGCGGCACGGCTGAAGCCGTGCCCTTATTACAAAGCCTGCTTGCGGCTGAGGGCTTTCGCTTCTTCTAAAGCCGTGTCTTTGTTACAAAACCTGTTTGCCGCCGATGTTTTTCTGTTCGTAGCCAGGTTCTTTTGCCGCCTCTGAAACCGCTCCCTTGCTACAAAGCTGACAAAGCCCTTCTTTGCGCAAAGTCACGAGGAGAATCATCGCACCCCGTAGGGTGCGGCGAAGATAGCCCCGGGTGAAACCCGGGGAACACAGCCCCCGCGTGCACCGCCGCCCTGTAGGGGCAGCCTGAAACATTCCTCAAAACGTCCGGTGAAAGAGCCGTAGTCGCATTGCGCTCGTGATCGGGGCCGCTGTGCTCAGCCGCGACGGATCGCCTCGCGCAACGCTCCGTCAATGCGGGTCTGCCAACCGCGGCCACCGGCCTTGAAGTGCTCAATCACCTCTGGGGAGAGTCGCAGCGAAACCAGTTTTTTTGTCGGAGCCTTCTGCGGGCCGCGTTTGCCACGTCGCACCAGCTTGCCATTGCGGATGAGGTCGGCTTCGGCCAGCCAAGTGCGTGTTGCCTCGGCATTATTCGGGCCATACGGTCCGTCGTCTGGTTCGTAGGGAATCGGCGCGTCCTCGGCAGTTGCCTGCACGCGCTTCCAGTCAGTCTCGCTCGGCATCTTGTTCATACTGTGAGCGCTCCTCTCTCGACGCCACACGGAAAGAGAGGATGCGCACGTCCTTTCCGCGATAGGTGTACGTCAACGCCAGCATTCGGCCATGGATGAGAGCCAGCGCCAGATCGAGCCAGCGCTTTTCGCCGCGCCGGTCGTCATATCGTAGATACAATAAAATGGAAAGGTCAAGAACTTTCCGCATCCTCCGGCAGAAAATAACATCCAAGCAAGCATGGAATATCGTCTGCTGGGAGGCTCCGGCCTCAAGGTTCCCGTACTCAGTTTCGGCGCTGGCACTTTTGGCGCCGGTAATGTTTTCTTCGATGGGTGGGGAGCGTCGGACGACGCTGCGCATGCCCGGAAGATGGTCGACATCTGTCTCGAAGCCGGCGTGAATCTCTTTGATACGGCAGACGTTTATTCGGACGGCAGCTCGGAGGAGGTGCTGGGCAAGGCCCTCGCCGGTCGCCGCGATCAGGTGCTGCTTTCGACCAAAACGACCTTCCGGCTGGGCACGGGGCCGAACGATGTGGGCAGCTCGCGCTACCACCTGCGCCGGGCGCTTGAGGCGAGCCTCCGTCGGCTCGGCACCGACTATGTCGACATCTATCACCTGCACGGCTTCGACGCGCTGACCCCCATCGAGGAGGTGCAGCAGACCCTCGACAGCTTTGTCCGCGAGGGCAAGGTGCGCTACACGGCCTGCTCGAACTTCTCCGGCTGGCACCTGATGAAGTCGCTGGCCGTGGCCGACCGCAACGGCTGGCCGCGCTTTGTTTCGCAGCAGGTCTACTACTCGCTGGTGGGCCGCGATTACGAGTGGGAGCTGATGCCGCTCGGGCTCGACCAGAAGGTCGGCGCGATGATCTGGAGCCCGCTCGGCTGGGGTCGGTTGACGGGCAAGATTCGCCGCGGCCAACCGCTGCCGGAGCAGAGCCGCCTCAACTACAAGAACGTCGAGTTGGGCCCGCAGGTTCCGCTCGAACACCTTTATAACGTGGTGGATGCGCTCGAAGCTGTGGCCGCCGAAACCAACAAAACGGTTCCGCAGATCGCGCTGAACTGGCTTTTGCAACGGCCTACGGTCTCCTCGCTCGTCGTTGGCGCCCGCAATGAGGAACAGCTTCGCCAGAACCTGGGCGCGGTGGGTTGGAATCTGACGCCCGAACAGGTGGCCAAGCTGGATGCGGCCAGCGCCGTTCCGTTGCCCTATCCTTACTGGCATCAGCGCCAGTTCACGGAGCGCAACCCGCTGCCGGTGTAAGTTAGCAGCGACAAGCCCACAGTGGGCAGCAAAAGAGATTCCGCCCTTTTTCGCCGGAATGCGGAATGGGGCGGGCTTGTTTTCCAATAAAAATACTTCCCAGCGGGATAAAGGTTCTGTACTCTGTGAAGTCGTCCTCCGAAGCGCCTGCGAAGGCCTGGTTTCGGCAAAAGTAGCCCCGGGCTTTGGTATTCTGAATACTTGCTCTAGCCAGGAGGTGGCCATGCCGGAAAATAGAGGCAGAAAACATCATAAGGACCGGTTGGCCGAAGCGCTCCGGGAAGAAATCGACATCATGATCGAGGGCGAACTTTCCGACCCTCGCATCGATTTTTGCGTGGTGAGCGAGGTTGTGCTCAACCCCGGAGGCAAGGCTGCGCGCGTGTATGTGGCTGTCGACGATTCGGACAAGAATAAGGACATCGAGAAGGCAGAAAAAGACACGGTAGCCGGTCTGGAAGCGGCCAAGGGCTTTATCCGCAGCGAGGTGAAGGAACGGCTGGGAATGCGTTTTATTCCCGAACTGATCTTCGAGGCCGACCGCTCCAAACGCTTCCAGGCGCGCATCACCGAACTGATCGATCGGTCGCGGAAGCGGCAGAAGCAGTCCGCCGCAACTTCGGCTGCAAAATAGCGGCTGGTTGCGCACAACAGAGCGCTTATGAAGAATGCACCGCTGTTGAACCCGGCTTTAAGCACGCCCTCGGGTGCAATCCTCGAAGGTGTGTCGGGCGGTGAGGCAGATGTCGATGCTCCGGTGGGCGAGATTCTCGCCGTGCTTCGCCGGGGCCATCGCTTTTTGGTCAGCTCGCACACGCGGCCCGACGGCGACGCCATGGGCAGCATGTTGGCCATGGGCATGTTGCTGCGCGCGATGAGCAAGCAGGTCGATCTGGTGACCGCCGACGGTGTGCCGGCCACCTATCGCGGCCTTCCCGGCGCCGGCCAGGTCGATCACGTGTGCCATATCCATGGCCACTACGACGCGGTTATTCTGCTGGAGTGCGACAGCATCGAGCGTTCGCGGCTTCAGGGGCTTGACGACTATTTTCTAATCAACATCGATCACCACGTCTCCGGCCGCAACTTTGCCCCGTTGAATTGGATCGACTGCCGCGCGGCTAGTGTCGGCGAGCTGGTCTTCCGGTTGGTGGAGGCGGCGGGCGTTTCCTTGACTCCCGAGATGGCCACCTGCCTTTATGCCACCGTGCTGACCGATACGGGCGGCTTTCGCTGGGGATCGGTTTCGGCCTCGACCTTTGCGTTGGCGCAGAGGCTGGTGGAGGCCGGCGCCGAGCCGATCAAGATCGCCACCGAGCTTTGCTTTTCGGTCTCCCTGGCCAAGATGCTGCTGATCGGCGACGCCCTGCACACTCTTCGGCGCGAAGGGGCTTTGGCCTGGTTCTGGATCTCGGACCAGGAGATTCAGCGTGCCCATGCTACCGAAGAGGACAGCGAGGGAATTGTGAATATGGCGCTGGCGATTGCTGGTGTCGAGGTGGCGGTTTTTCTGCGCGAGCTGCCCGAGGGCAACTTTCGCCTGAGCCTGCGCAGCAAGGGAAAAATCGACGTTGCCGCAATCGCCGAGCGGGTTGGCGGCGGCGGGCATGTCACCGCTTCCGGTTGCACGCTCGACGGACCGCTCGACGCGGCGCTCGAAAAAATCCTCGCCGAAGTGCGTCCGGCGATGGCGTGTTGACGCGCAATTTCCCCGTATCTGTTAGCCTTGTCCCTGTCGAAAACTAAATCGTGTCTGCCGGTCAGCAGGAACAACCGCGGACCGGAGCCGGGAGCTTCGAGCGGGCCACTCGATCCTCTTCCCGCATGAGAAAGATACACTGTTGGAGAAGTGCTGAAAGTGTCCATGAACGTGGAACCGACAGGAACCGAACCGCCAACGCGCTGGCATATCCAGTGGCCGGCTGGGCCGGCCGTACGCGAGGCGGCGGTCTGCCTCTTTTTTACGATCTTTTTCCTGGCCTACGGGTTGACGCCCCTTTTGGGCGGCGACGGGCTGGGGTTGGTCGGTGCCGACGAGCCGCGCTATGCGCAGATCGCCCATGAGATGCTGGACCGCTTCGACGCGTCGCACACCATCAAGGAACGGTTCTCAGCCTGTGTGACGCCTTTCCTCTACGGCCATCCTTGGCTGGAAAAGCCTGCCCTCTACTACTGGCGGGCGATGTATCTGTTCAAAGACTTCGGCGTGCATGACTGGAGCGCGCGCCTGCCCTCGACCACCTTCGCCTTCATGATGGTCGGGTTGATCTATCTGCACATGCGCCGTTTCCGTCTGGGCGGCCATCTGGATGCAGCGCTGATCACCGTGGCCTGCGTGGGCGTTATTGGTTTTTCGCGCGGTGCCTCGACCGACATGCAACTGGCCGCGCCGCTGGCCATCGGCCTGCTCGGCTGGTACGCCTGGTATGAGACCGACTCCAAATTCTGGCTCTACGACATCTACTTTTTCACCGGTCTGGCGACGCTGGCCAAAGGTCCGGTCGCGCCCTTTCTGGCGCTGGTGATTATCGCGGCCTTCGCGCTGTTGCGCCGCGACTGGAGCATGATTCGCCGCTCCTTCTGGTGGCCGGGCGCGCTGCTTTACTTCGCCATGGTTCTGCCCTGGTTCATCGCCGTGCAGCATCAGAACCCGACCTTCTTCCGCGAGTTCTTCCTCGAACACAATCTGCAGCGCTTTGCCACGGATCGCTACCAACATCAGCAACCGGCCTGGTACTACCTGGCCGTCGTCGTGTTGGCCATGATGCCCTGGACGGTGGTGGCCATTCGCGCTTTGATCGACGGCGCGATGACTTCGGTCTCCGAGTGGCGACAACGCTACTCAAAGCATCGCAAGCCCTGCTCGAACCGCCCCGGCGACGCCTTCCCCGAGTTCCTTGTGCTCTGGGCGCTGATTCCGATTCTGTTCTTCAGCTTCTCGAAGTCGAAGCTGCCGGGTTACATTCTGCCCGCAGTCCCGCCCATCGCGATTCTCACCGGCGACTACCTCTTTCGTCGTCGCGGCCTGGGGCTGAATCGCTGGATTCTTCTGGGCCACGCGCTGCTCTGCGGCCTCATCACCGTCGTCGTGCTGCTGCTGCCCTGGTTTGTGGCGCACGGAAACACGGTGCCGCCGATTGAGGCGCTGATTGCCGCCGCCATGGCCGCGCTCGGCTCCACGCTGCTGATCCTGATCGTCACCAAACGCTACGGCGTTGAAAAGCTGCGGCTGGCCACTTGCGCCGTGATGGTCGTGCTGATTGTCTTTCTCTATGGTGTCGGGCCGGTCTTCGGTATTCCCGGCGTTCCGGCCACCAAGCGGGTGATTCACCTGCTCGACCGCTCCTACTCGGCGCGCCCTCTGGCCGACCGGCTGAGCACGCTGACCACGCCGGACGGCACGGTCGCCGTCTTCCGCGTGCGCCGCGATGTTGAATACGGCCTGTCCTTCTATCGCAATCACGCCGTGGCCAACTACCAGCAGGACGGCGTGCCCGCCGAGCAGCATCTGCTGGTGGCGCGCATGACCGGCCGTGGCGGCAAAGACCTGAACACCGAGGCCGCCCTTGCCCAGTACCTTGCCGACCGGCCCTATACGCCGCTGTTCTACTGGCCCGAGCAGGGGCTGGAAGTCTATCTTGTCGGAGCAAAGTAAGGCAGTTCGCAGTTCAGAGTTCGCAGTTCACGGCCAATGTTGCTTCCGGCAGATTTGCGCATGCCTCCGAACTCTGTGAACTACGAACTCTGAACTGCGAACTGCTCCATGCTACTCTGGCCTTTCATACCCTTTGGGAGCGTTCTTTTGCAATCAGCCTTGTTTCTTGTTGCCGTTTTCGAGTTTGTTCTGCTCATCTTTTCGCTCAGCTTTCACGAGTGTGCCCATGCCTGGGTGGCCTCGCTGCTCGGCGACCAGACAGCCCGGTTGCAGGGCCGTGTCACGCTGAATCCGGTGGTCCACGTCGACCCCATCGGCACGCTGTTGTTTCCGGCTCTGGTCATCTTCGGGCCGCTCTTGGGCTTCGGCCTGCCTTTCATGCTGATCGGCTGGGCCAAGCCGACGCCGGTGATCACCCGCAACTTCAAGAAGATTGTCCGCGATGATAATTTGGTCACCCTGGCCGGACCGCTCGCGAACCTGCTGCTGGTGCTCATCTCGGTCGGCGTGCTGGTGGTCATGGCCAAAACCCTGCCCGACGGTCCGATGATTGTGCTGGCCTCGTTCCTGGCCGCTTTCCGTCCCGACGCCATGTCCGCGGCGCACCCCATCGCTCTTTTGGCCAGTCTGGCCATCGTCATCAATCTTTCGCTGTTCATCTTCAATCTGATGCCGATTCCGCCGCTCGATGGCAGCCGCGTGGTCCGCAACCTGCTGCCCTACAACGCGATGCAGGCCTACGACCGGATCGGTGGCTGGATGAGCTACCTGCTGATGATCTTCCTCGGCGGCTTCATCCTGCGCCTGTTCCTGAACCCGGCGCTCGGCGCGATCTATTCGCTGCTGCTGCACATGAACGGCGTCAGCACTACCATGATCCAGTAGAGCATTTTCGGAATTGGTGTAGACCGAGAGCACGATGCTAAGTGGCTTTTTTCTCAAGAAAAAGCCACCTTGCACATCGCTTAAAAAGTCTATATGTATTCCGAAAATGCTCTAAGCGCGGCTTGCCCGGCTGCCGCTACAATAAAAAACAACGTTGATCCCCCGAAAACCGCTCGCAAAGCGCCTCTTCGGGGCAATCTTTTCGAAGAATCGCAGGCACATGGCAGAAATAGCACAATCCTCGTCCCGGCCGCGCGTTTTAAGCGGCATGCGTCCCACCGGCAAGCTCCACCTGGGCAACTACATGGGAGCGCTGGCCAACTGGATCAAGCTCCAGGACCAGTACGAGAGCTACTTCTTCATCGCCGACTGGCATGCGCTGACGACGGACTATGCCGACACCTCGCGGGTGAACGCCAACATCACCGACGTGATGCTCGATTACCTCGGCGCGGGCCTCGATCCTGAGCGCTGCACCATCTTCTTGCAGAGCCATGTTCTTGAGCACGCGGAGCTTGCGCTGCTGTTGGGCATGGCCACCCCACTCGGCTGGCTGGAGCGCGTGCCCACCTACAAGGAGCAGCAGGAGAACCTTACCGGCAAGGATCTGTCGACCTATGGCTTCCTCGGCTATCCGCTGCTGATGGCCGCCGACATCCTGCTGTATCAGCCGGATTTTGTGCCCGTCGGCCAGGATCAGACGGCGCACGTCGAGCTGACCCGCGAGGTCGCCCGCCGCTTCAACCAGTTCTACAAGCTGGGCGACCGCGAGGTGCTGCCCGAGCCCAAGGCTCTGCTGACCCCCTCGCCCAAGCTGCCCGGCACCGACGGCCGCAAGATGTCGAAGAGCTACGGCAACACCATCCAGCTCACCGAGCCAGAGGCCGATCTCCGCAAGAAGTTGAAGACCATGGTGACCGACCCGGCCCGCGTCCGCCGCACCGACAAGGGCGACCCGGCGAAGTGCCCGGTGGGCGATCTGCACAAGCTATTTTCGAGCCCCGAGACGATGGCCAAGGTCTGCGACGGCTGCACCAACGCGACCATCGGCTGCATCGAGTGCAAAGGCTGGGCGGCCGACGCTCTGGTGCAGGTGCTCAGCCCGTTGCAAGAGCGCCGCGCCAGCTACTCGCCCAAGCGCGTCGAAGAGCTGCTCATTGAAGGTTCGCGCAAGGCCCGCGCCCGTGCCCAGCAGACCATGGTCCAGGTGCACGAGGCCATGCAAATGCCGCTCAGCAACAAAAAGAAGTATTAAGCTGGTGTGCGGGTTTTTCTTCCTGCCCGCCGGGAGTTGAATCCCGACGGGCAGGCGCAAGTGCAATCAACGCCTGCAGTCAGGCCCGTGGCGGCCGAACGAAATCGGTGCAACATAGGAGCAGTCCGTGTCCGAGACCCAAGAAAATTTGGCCGCCGAAGGCGCTGAGGTCGTAGCCGAAGCAGCCATGCCGTCTGCCGCGCCTGCCGAACCCGAGGCTGCGGTCGAAGCGCCGGCCGAGGCTACAGTGCTGTCGTCCGCTGAAGCTGCCCCAGCCGTCGCACTCGCGAAAAAAGAAGAAAAGGCGATGATCACGCGGGAGATCACCGACGACGATCCCTTCGCCATTCTGGTCAACAGGGTCTACGAAGGCCCGCTCGACCTGCTGCTGGACCTGATCCGCAAGCAGGACATCAACATCTACGACATCCCCATCGCCCGCATCACGGCGCAGTTTCTGGCCTATGTGAACCAACTCAAAGCCACCGACGTGGACACGGCCGGCGAGTTCATCTACATGGCCTCGCTGCTGATCCACATCAAGAGCAAGATGCTGCTGCCTCGCATGCCCAAGGGGCCGGAGGACGCGCTCGACGATCCCCGTCGCGAACTGGTCGAACGGCTGCTGGAGCACGAGCGCTTCAAGAATGCCGCACAGATGCTGCAGGAGAAGCAGATGCTTGAGGCCGCATCTTGGACCAATCCCGGTATCCGCGAGTTTCAGCATGACGAGGCTACGGAGCCGGAGATCGCCGCCGACACCACCGACCTGGTGCGCATCTTCCGCGAGATTCTCGAACGGCTGCGCAACCGCCCGGTGATCAATGTCGACGACGATTCGGTGACCGTCGGCCAGATGATCCAGTACCTCACCCGCCGGCTGACGATGGAAGACAAGCCGATCTCGCTGCACCGGCTTCTGCAGCACAGCCGCTCGGAGCGCTCGCTGATCGCGATGTTTCTGGCGCTGCTGGAGTTGGTGCGGATGCAGGCCATCCTGCTTCGCCAGGACCGCGTCTTCAGCGAGATCTACATCAAGAAGCAAGAGGGATTCGAGGCGGCGCTGAACCAGAGTGTGGTCCCGGTCGAGGATGAGTGGCGGTAGTCTAAGATCGAATATTTTGTAAATGGCAGAAAATAAAAACAATAATTGTTCTTCGGTCCCCCTGCGATCAGTGGAGCATGGGTAACCTGTGCCTCGGGAACAGGTCATGCAGATTGCCGATCAGCTCATCGAGCGCTGCCGTGAGGCCTTCGAGCGACTGACAGCCCGGAATGGGACGTTCCCGGAAATTTCTGAGCTCTTCACACGTTCCGGTGTAAAATTTATATAAGTATAGCCTGCGGATCTTCCGCCGGACAGGTTCGCAATCGCCTCCAAAGCGGTTGCCGGGGTTTTATGGACGCCTCTCATTACGGCTCTTCAATGTACTCTCAGAGTTCCTCCCCTTCCTATTTTCAAAATTCAGTGGTTGCATGTTGTTGCTGGAGGACCAAGCGGTCCCGGAATCTCTCCGGCCGTATTGGTGATTTCTGATGGCCGATCTCGCCACGGTAGTCCATAGCATTCCTCAAGGCAAATCCCTGCTTGACGGTAAGATGCAGAAGTCTTCGAGCCGCCTGGGGCTATATACCTTTGTGGGGACCTCGCTGGTGGGTGTGGCCTATATCGGCATCCATATCGCCCGGGACTTGCACGATGTGACGGTGACCAGCGTCTGGCCTTACCTGCTTCTGGCGCTGGCCCTGTTCATCGCCCTGGGGTTTGAGTTCGTCAACGGCTTTCATGACACGGCCAATGCCGTGGCCACGGTCATCTATACGCACTCGCTCGAACCCACCAGCGCGGTGGTCTGGTCGGGGCTTTGGAACCTGTGCGGCGTGCTGTTTTCCACCGGCGCGGTGGCCTTTGCCGTCATTACGCTGCTGCCGGTGGAATTGATTTTGCAGGTCAGCTCCGGGGCTGGCTTTTCGATGGTCTTCGCGCTGCTGCTGGCGGCCATCCTCTGGAATCTGAGTACCTGGTGGTTGGGTTTGCCGGCCTCCAGTTCGCATACCATGGTCGGCTCGATTATCGGCGTCGGCATCGCCAATCAGTGGATGAACGGTCGCAGCGGCACCTCGGGCGTGGACTGGGAGCAGGCGACCAAGGTGCTGAAGGCGCTGGTCGTTTCGCCGATTGTCGGCTTCTGCTGCGCCGCGCTGCTGTTGCTGTTCTCGAAGGCGATGGTGCAGTCGCTGCTGCGGCGCACGGGCGTTTGTCTGGCCATGGCCGCCGGCATCGCGGCTCTGGCGCGGGTCTTCTCCGCGGGCTGGGCGGGAATGGCGGTTTCGGGCGTGGCAGCCTTTTTCGCCACCTGGATCGTGGCGGCCTGGCTGGCGAATTATCCGGCCATCTTCGAGGCACCGCGCGGGCAGGAACCGCCGCCGTGGCCCATCCGCATCCTCATGATTCTCACCTGCACGGGCGTCAGCTTTGCGCACGGTTCCAACGACGGGCAGAAGGGCATGGGGCTGATCATGCTGATTCTGATTGGCACGGTGCCGACGGCCTATGCGCTGAACCATGCCGTGACGGCCGGCGACATTGAAAGCTTTCTGACTGTCAGCCAGCAGGTGGGGCAGGTGCTGGATCAACATATTGACGCGTCAACCGCCGCCGCTGGCGGCGATCCCCGCGCCAAGGTCACTGACTACATCCGGACCAAGAAGCTCACGCCCGAGACGCTTCCAGCGCTGCGCCAACTGGTCAGCTTCCTTTCCGCCGAGGTCCGCCAAAACGGCGCTTTTCAGTCCGCCCCGTCGGCCGATCAGACCAACGTGCGCAATGACATGTACGTGGCCAGCGAGGCGTTGCGGCTGATGGACAAGAGCGGCCAGCCCTGCTTCGCTCCCGCCGAAAAGGCGGCGCTCGCCAACTACAAGGGCAAGCTCGACAAGGCCACCAAGTTCATTCCCGATTGGGTGAAGGTGGCCGTGGCGCTTGCGCTGGGCCTGGGCACGATGGTCGGCTGGAAGCGCATCGTGGTCACCGTGGGAGAAAAGATTGGCAAGGAATCGCTGACCTATGCGCAGGGCGTCAGCGCCGGGCTGGTGGCGATGTCCACGATTCTGGCCGCCGACCGCTTCGGGATGCCGGTATCGACCACGCACGTGCTGAGTTCGGGCGTGGCCGGCGCCATGGCGGCCAATGGCAGCGGCATCCGCTTCACCACGGTGCGCAACATCGCCGCCGGATGGGTGCTGACCCTGCCGGCAGCGGCGCTGCTCTCCGGCCTGCTTTATTACCTGTTTCATGCGCTGAGCTAGAAGAGGCAGGGAACAGTGTTCAGTAGACAGGGAGCGGTCACCTGTTCTCCGGCTACAGGCACGGTCCAAATAGGGAGAGGAAACGGCTTCAGAGGCTGCGCAGAAACTCGGGGGCAAACAAGTTTTGTAAAAGGGCACGGCTTCAGCCGGGCCATAAAAGCCACGAAAGAAAGGGTCGGGCTTTAGCCCCTGTGGAACTTCCCTTCTCGAAAAGGCCAGTTCCAGCCCTTTTTCCGCAGCTTGTTCAGCCACGGACGCCTAATTCCAGAATGCGCGAGGATGTGCGAAGTTCGCTGGAAAACAACCGCAGATCCTTCGACTCACCACCCCCAAGCTGAAAAACGCTTGGGGCCCCGTTCGCTCAGGAGGACAGCCGTTGTCTTCCGCCGTCCAACAGGAGCCGGGCCCTTTCGCGGTTCCCCTAAAGAATCGTGAGATTCATGGGCGGTTCACTCTCTACTGCTCCCTTTTGACGGACAACTCCCGGTAAGATGAAGGTACGGTCCCCACAAGACAGGGCAGGATTCTGCCCAATGGCCTCCTTTTTCATCCAACGGCTGGAAAAAGAGGCAAAACGAGTCTTTTGGGCGCTCAAAAACGCTGAAAATGCGCAGAACGGCTTCGCATCCGCTACGATACTGAAGGTACCTATTCGAGCATGAGTCTGAAAGCAAAGCTGGAAGCCGTCATTTATGCCGCCGAAGAGCCGGTGACCCTGGCCCAATTGGCGACTTTGTTTGCCGACGAGGCCTTGGAGTGGAAGGCCGGGCAAGAGGCAGCAGCACAAGAGGCTGAGGCCGAACGCGTACTCGAAGAGGCGGTACAGGCAGCTCCGTTGCTCGAAGGAGTGGCACTGGCCGAGGCCGCCGAAGCCGCTGTTGCGGAAGTCGAAGCGCAGGACGTGGTTGCAACAACCGAAGCGGAAACAGCTCCGGTGGAAGAACAGGCTGAGGCCACGCCGGCTGTCATGGTTGCCGAAGAGGGTGAAGACCCGTCGGAAGCCGCAACGCCGGAGGCCGATGAGGCCGAAGCCCGGCGGTTGGCTCGTTTGCGCGACCGCGAGGTGAAGGCTGTTCTTCGCGCCGAACTCGATCAACTGGTGACCGACTACGCTTCCGATAGCCGGGGCGTGGAGATTCGCGAGATCGCCGGCGGCTATCGCATGGCGACCAAGCCTGAGTGTCACGACGCGGTGCGCGGCTTTGTGAAAAGCCTCAAGCCGCCTTTGAAACTTTCGTTGCCGGCGCTGGAAACTCTGGCGGTCATCGCCTACAAGCAGCCGGTCACAGCGCCCGAAGTCAATGAGATTCGCGGCGTGGAATCATCGGGCGTCTTCGGATCGCTGCTGGCGCGCAAGTTGATCGCCACGGCGGGCCGCAAACAGGTGATCGGGCGACCGATCCTGTATAAGACGACCAAGGAATTTCTCCTCCGCTTCGGACTGAAGGATCTGAGCGAACTTCCGTCGATGGAGGAGTTTGAAAAAATGGCGGCCAGCGAGCTCGAAGAGCCTGCGTCGGCCGTGGATTCTATGGATGAGGCCGCTGCCGAAGCGGTCGCGGCGACGGAAACAGTGAAGGAGGCGACGGCCGGAGAGGCCGACGTCCAAGCTGTTCCGGAGTCTGCCTCGCCTGCCGAGGAACTGGTCGAGAGAGCCAGTGAAGTGACGAACGCCGTCGAGGCGTCCGAAGCAGAGAAGGAAACCGATAACCCCGCTCCCGAGGAAGCGCCTGCCGAGCCTCCTCCCGCCCCATAGGCAGAAAGAGACAGCTTCCCCATGATCAAGAAAAAGATAGCCGCTTCGGCCAAGACGAAAGCATTCGCGCCGAAGGCCAAGACCTCGCGCGCCCGCGCCACAAAGACTCATTTTGAAGAACCGATGGAACCCTCCGGCATCGAGTTGGAGATCGTTGCGCTTGACGGCGGTCCGGCACCGGTGAAGAAGACCGTAGCCAAAACCGCAGCCAAAACCCCGGCAAAGACCGCTTTCAAGCCCGCCGCGAAGGCCGAGTCGAAGACGGCCGCGGCCAGGCCCGTACGCAAAACCGCAGCCAAGGCCGAACCGAAGGCAGAAGAGAAGGTCGAGGCCAAGGCCAAGACACCTGCCAAGCCGGCGAAGAAGGCCGCGGCAAAGGTTGAGATCAAGGCTGTGGTCGAGGCCGAGGCAAAGCCCAAGGCCGCGAAGAAGCCCGCCAAGCAGGCCAAGGCGAAGGCCGAGGAAGCAGTCGAGGCTGAAGATGTCGAGATCAGCCCGAAGGCCGTGCAGGCTGCCGTCAGCAAGTTGCTGAAGGCTGTTGCCGCGCAGGAAGAGTCCGACGAAGAGAGCGGCGAAGAAGAGATTGCCGACGAGCTCGAAGAAGACGCCGAGACGGAGGCAGTTGAGTCCGAACTCGAAGAAGACGGCGAGATCGTCGACGAAGACGAAGATGAGGATCAGGACGAAGACGAGTTCGAGAATGTGCACGTCGAGCGGCCCGCGCCGAATCTGGAGCGTTTGCAGAAGATTCTTTCGCACGCCGGCATTGCCAGCCGCCGCCATGCCGAAGAGATGATCCTGGGTGGTCACGTGCAGGTCAACGGCCAGGTGGTTTCAACCCTGGGCGCGAAGGCCGATCTGTCGCAGGACCACATTCGCGTCAACGGCAAGCTGTTGGTTGGCGCCGAGCGCTCGCGCTACTTCCTGCTGAACAAGCCCAAGGGCTATGTGACCACGGTGAGCGATCCCGAGGGCCGGCCCACGGTGATGCACTTCTTCGAGAAGATGGGCGAGCGGCTCTACCCGGTCGGTCGTCTCGATTACCTCAGCGAGGGTCTGCTGCTGATCACCAACGATGGCGACTTGGCCAACAAGCTGACGCACGCCCGCTACGGCGTCGAGAAGGTCTATCTGGTGAAGGTCTCCGGTCAGCCGACCGAAGAGGCCATTGAGGAGCTGCGCGCGGGCATTTCCATCGACCGCGGCCAGCCGGGTTCGGACAAGGTGCAGATTGCGCCGGCCCGCATCCGCCAGATCCGCGAGGGCGACAACCCGTGGTTTGAGGTGGTGCTGGTCGAAGGCCGCAATCGCGAGCTGCGCAAGATGTTTTCGGCCATCGGACACTTTGTCGAAAAGATTCGCCGCGTGGGCTACGGCCCGCTGGTGCTCGACGTTGAGCCGGGCAAGTTCCGCGAGCTGGATGCCGAGGAGGTCGACGCGCTGCGGCTGACCGCCGCGGGCAAGCTGAAGCCTCGCAAGATCAACGTTACCAAGATGTTGCCGAAGGATGCCGGTCGTTCGGTGGAGATCGACAAGGAAGTGGGCGCGGAGCGCAAGGCGCGGTTTGCCGGTCGTCCCAAGCCGAGCTACGGCGCGGGCCGTCCGCAGGGCAATGCTCGCTTTGACCGTGGTGGAGAGCGCAAGCCCTTCCATTCTGCCGGCCGCGAAGGCCGTCCCTTTGAGAGCGGCCGTTCCGGCTTTGGCCGTGGACCCGAGCGCAAGTTCAGCGAACGTCGCGAGGATGATCAGCAGGGTGTTGACCGTCCGAGCAGCCCGCGTCAGTTTGACTCGGCTGGTCCTGACCGGGGCGCGGAGCACCGTTTCGAGAAGAAGCCTTTCGGCAACAAGCCCGGTTTTGGCGCGCGTCCGGGGGGCCGCCCGAGCTATGGAGATCGCCCGGCAGGCAAGCCGAGCTTTGGTGGCCGTCCGAGCGGTGGCTCGAGCTACGGCAGCCGCCCGACGGGTCGTCCGAGCTATGGTGATCGCCCGGCAGGCAAGCCGAGCTTTGGCAGTCGTCCAAGCGGCGGCTCGAGTTACGGCAGCCGCCCGACGGGTCGTCCGAGCTATGGTGATCGCCCCGCAGGCAAGCCGAGCTTCGGTGGTCGTCCAAGTGGCGGATCGAGTTATGGCAGCCGTCCGACGGGTCGCCCGAGCTACGGAGATCGCCCGGCAGGCCGTCCGAGCTACGGAGACCGTCCGGCGGGCAAGCCGAGCTTTGGTGGTCGTCCAAGCGGCGGATCTAGCTATGGTGATCGCCCGACGGGTCGCCCGAGCTATGGGGATCGTCCGGCAGGCAAGCCGAGCTTCGGTGGCCGTCCTGGCGGCAAACCCTCTTTCGGTGGCAAGCCTTCCTTCGGCGGTCCGCGCAAGCCGGGCTTTGGCGGCGGCCGTCCGGGTGGCTCCTCGCGTCCGGGCTTCAAGAGCGGCCCGAAGCCGGGTGGTTTCCGTCCGGGTGGCGGCGGACACAAGCGCGACTAATTCAACTTGACAGTTAGCCCCATGCGCCGCATACTCCACCTTCCCATTGGAAGGTGGGGGGGCGGTGCATCTTTTTGGGGTGAAAGGGATCTAAGAGGCCATGAGCTTGGAAAAAGCAACCTTCGGCGCTGGATGTTTCTGGGGAGTGGAGGCCGCGTTTGCCGCCATTCCGGGAGTGAAGAGTACTGCGGTGGGCTATGAGGGTGGTGCGCTCGAACGGCCCAGCTACAAAGACGTGTGTACCGACAAGACGGGCCACGCCGAGGTGGTCGAAATCGAGTTCGACCCGGCCGAGACCAGCTATGAAAAGCTGCTCGACGCCTTCTTCTCGCTGCACGACCCGACGACTCTGAACCGGCAGGGGCCGGACTGGGGCACGCAGTACCGCTCGGCGATCTTCACCCACTCGCCCAAGCAGGCAACGGCGGCGCGCGCCAAGGTCGAGCAGTTGACCGCCGAGGGCCACTACAAGCCCAAGCGCATCGTCACCAAGGTAGAGCCGGCGCAGAACTTCTGGAAGGCCGAGGAGTACCACCAGCGCTATCTCGAAAAGCACGGCCAGAGCGTCTGCCACATCTAAAAGGCAGTTCACAGTTCACAGTTTGCAGGGAACAGGGAACAGGGAACAGGGAAGATTTTGTTCGCAGAAAAGGCCCGACATTTGTCGGGCCTTTTGCTTGTTACTGGATCGAAGGAATGGGCCGCACGATTACTCGCTTTTCGGCGCGTCCTTTTTCTCTTCGTCCACGGAAGCGGTTTCGCTGCTCGCGGTCTTGGAAACATCTGTTGCGGCTTCCGGCTGTGCGTCGATGATTTTCGGCGCGCTGGCCTGCTTGGGTGCAGCCACCAGCGCGATGCCGGCCTGCTCGGTCGGCTCTTCGCGCCACAGGCAGACGATCCACAGAATCAGCACCAGGACGTAGACGATGCTGTTGGAGTTGTAGAGCCACTCCTGAATCTTGAGGGCGTGTTCGTACTCGGCCTGCGAGTGGGGAATGGTGTGGGTGGCGATGTACTGCCAGATGCCGCGCACGGCGATCTCTGCGAGGGCGGCTACCGAAAGTCCGACGATGATCTGCAGCGTGTGCGTGCGCCATCCGGCTTTGTAGCGCCTGCCGAAGATGCAGACGACGATGCCAAGTTCAATGGCCAGCAGGTCGGCGAAGAGATAGCCGCGCTGGGCCACCACCTGCACCAGATGTAGCAGAAAGACCATGGGGACGGGGCTGGCAATGGCGCTCCACGCGGGCCAGGGGCCCCAGAGTGCGACGACCAATCCGCCGACCGCGAGCAGCCCTGCCGTGCCGGTCGTCCATTCGCGCCGCGATGCGCCGGCAAAGGCCTTGCGCGCCAACTCGACGGCCACGGCAATCATGGTCAGGCTGGCGACCAGAGCGAGAACCAGAAAGAAGGTGCTCATCACGACCGGGTCCATGCGCCCGTAGAGCATCCGGCTGGTTAAAAGCCGCAGAGCGATCAGGCCGATCGAAAAGCTGAAAATTGGATAGCGCCGGGCGCGATCGCGTCCGAGCAGGACAATCAACAGAACCAGAAGCGCGGCGAAGGTCAGCGCCCAGAGCGTTTGGACGGTCGTAAAGGCAAAGTTCAAATGCATTCGATCCTTATCCCCAGCCGCGCGGGGTTTGCAACGCGGCTCACTATATCAGTGTAATCGCCGCGCCCCGCGCCACAGGCCATAATGTTGTTATGCTCATCCTCGCTTCCGCCTCGCCTCGCCGCCGCGAATTGCTTTCTCAGGCAGGCTTTTCCTTTCAGATTGTTCCTGCCGACATCGACGAACGCGTTCATGCGGACGAAGACCCGGTGGCCTACGTGACGCGGCTGGCGCGCGAAAAAGCCCAGGCGGTTTTTTCTGGATTGGCTACGGAAAATGCGGATGCGGTTGTCCTCGGGGCCGATACGACGGTGATCGTCGACGATCAGATTCTCGGCAAGCCCGCAGATGCGGCAGATGCCGCGCGCATGTTGCGGTTGCTGGCTGGGCGCAGGCACCGCGTGGCGACCGGCGTGGCCGTGGTGCGGGCCGGTGCGGTCGAGTCCGCTGCCGAAGTGACCACGGTCGAGTTCCTGCCCATGAGTGAGGAAGAGATTGCCGCCTACGTAGCCACGGGCGAGCCGATGGACAAGGCCGGAGCCTACGCCATCCAGGGCCGTGCGGCGCGCTGGATTCCGCGCATCGAGGGCTGCTACTTCAACGTGGTGGGCTTGCCGCTGGCGCTGGTTTCCGCGCTATTGAAGGCAGCCGGTGAAGGCGTGTGATAGATCTTTCCCATTTCGCTTTCTGTCCTGTTCGTGTCCGTACAGGCCGAAGAAAATGGAGCCGTGGCATTCAAGAAGGAAACAAAAGGGTCCAGACACGGGTGGGACAGGAAGGAGAGGTGTGGAAGAGTGTTCCATGCCCACGATTTTGCTTCCCGGTATGTGCAAATTGTGGCCTATACTGCCATCAGACCTGTGCACCCGCTCTCTGGCGCGCCCGTCGCGACCCCTATGGTTACGCAATCATCCCACAAGCGCGCTGCTGAACTTCCTACGATTCCCGATCGCCTCTACTTCAAGATCGGCGATGTTGCGCGAATCTGTGGCGTCGAAACCTATGTGTTGCGCTTCTGGGAGACGCAGTTTCCGCCGTTGAAGCCGAACAAGAGTGGCACGGGGCAAAGGCTTTATCGCCGTCGCGACGTTGAACTGGTGCTGGAGATCAAGCGTCTGGTGCACGACGAGGGCTACACGATTGCCGGTGCGCGGCAGTCGCTTGAGCAGGGCGGCGGCCAGCGGCGTTCGCCGGAGGCGGCCCGCACCG
>Ga0255352_1000647_pt1 | contig 19110 bp, 17 predicted proteins | sample HBST0metaG_FD_189939 | JGI IMG/M metagenome (GOLD analysis project Ga0255352, IMG submission 189939) | Peat soil microbial communities from Stordalen Mire, Sweden - H.B.S.T0 | ecosystem: Environmental > Terrestrial > Soil > Wetlands > Peat | place: Sweden: Norrbotten County, Stordalen Mire...
GGCGGGAATCATCATCGTCTGCGTCACCATCGTGCTCTGGGTGCTCTCGCACCTGCCCGTGACGCACATTGCCGGTGTATGGCAAACGCCCGCGCTCACCGACAGCATCATCGGCCGCCTCGGTCATTTCATCGAGCCGCTGATCGCTCCGCTCGGCTTCGACTGGAAGATCGGCATCGGACTGCTGTCGAGCGTGCTGGCCCGCGAGGTTCTGGTCAGCACCATGGGCACGCTCTACGACACCGACCCGGCCACGCACGGACTCGCGCTTGAGCAGGCCATTCATCACGACATCGCCCTCGGCGGCGCACTGGCTCTGATGATCTTCTTCGCCTTCGCCCTGCAGTGCACCTCGACGCTCGCCATGGTCCGCCGCGAAACCAATAGCTGGAAGTGGCCCGCCGTGCAGTTCACCTACATGCTCGCCCTGGCCTGGATCGCGGCCTTTGCCGTCAACCACATCACCATGGCCCTGCTGCGGTAAAGGAAGACAGGGAACAGGGAACAGGGAACAGGGAACAGACTGTTCCCTGTTCCCTGTTCCCTGTTCCCTGTTCCCTGTTCCCTGTTCCCTGTTCCCTGTTCCCTGTTCCCTGTTCCCTGTTCCCTGTTCCCTCAAGCATTCTCCACCCCCGCTACAATAAGTCCATGCCCTCCCGCAGCCTGCTCAAGCTCACGATCGTCGACCACGGCACGGAACTGACCGTCGAGGCCACGCGCGAAAACAGTCTGTGGGAACAGTGCGCGGCCTTTGCCGCCGTGCTCATCGTTCTCTGCCTGCTCTGGGGGGGTGGCGGCAAACAGGCGCAGATCTTCGCCATCCTCGGCGCGTTTCTTCTGGTCGCCGGCTATCTGCACACACGCCGCGCACGCAACACCACCACGCTGCACGCCACCATGAGCGAATTGCGCACCGAGGGACGCACGTCCGAAACTCTCGTCTGCAGCGACGTGATGCTCATGCAATACGACCCCGGCGACGAGGACGATCCTTCTGGACTTTATGTTTTTGTGCCCGAGCGCTACGTGTGTTTGCTGCCACGCCTCAACGCCGAACAGACCGCTCGCGTGCTCGCCGCGCTTGAACGAAAATTCCCCGGCCTCACCCTGAACCGCACCCCCACCGGCGCGCTCGACGACGACTCCCGCGGCATGATGAACCTCTGGCTCAACCAGCCACCGAGCGACGAACACCCCGACGAATAAAACGCGATGACAAGCGCGCGGCGACTGGAACGGCTGCCGCGAGTGCCACCTCAAGCCCGACCTGTTGCTGATCGCTGATCTACGACAAGCCCGACGCAAAGACACTGCGCTTCGTCCGGCTCGGCCCGCACAGTGAGTGATTCGGGTAGGTATTTACATACGATTTATGCCGCCACAACCTGAATGCCGACGGCATCCACGCGACGGGCGGCGGTCTTGCTTTCAGGGCCGACAACAATCTTCACCGGCCGCCCCAGGCGCACCAGGCAATCCATCATTTTGATCTCGCTGATGCCACGAAACTGGCCACGCAGCATGTTGGAGAGCTTCGGCTGCGTAAGCCCGAGAACCTTGGCCGCCTCCTGCTGGCTCCAGCCGCGCTCGCGTAGAATCTCCGCGATTTTCGTAACCAACTGCGCTTTCACCAGCATCTGGTCGGAGTCGGGAAAACCCAACTGCGCATAGATGTTTTTCTCATTTTTCACTTTGCTCACGCCGACTCTCCCCTGGCCTGTCGCTCGGCCTCTTTCAGCCGTTCGCGAATCAAATCCATCTCCGCCTTGGGTGTCTCAATGCCACGCTTCGATTTTTTCTGGAAGCAGTGCAGCACGTACACCGCATGGGCTATCCGCACCGTGTAAACCGCTCGATACGCATTGCCGCGCCAACTCTCCACAACCTCCAGCACCCCGGCCGAACCAAACCCCTTCAGCGGCTTTGCGTCTGGATGCAGCGCGCCAGCCTGCGCTTGATACAAGGCAAAGCCGAAGCTCTGCTGCACCTCGTCCGGCATCGCCAGAAGATCCTTCTTCGCCGAGCCAATCCAGTGCAGAGATCGAAGATCTTGCGCCATGTCAATTATACCCACATTGGGATATTTATCCAGCGAAAACCAGCGGGGGTCAAGAATCTGCGGAGGAATGATCCGAACGAACTACTTGCTCGCCTGAATCATCTGCTCAGCGTGTTGTAGACTGGTTTCGGTCACCTTGGCGCCGCTCATCATGCGGGCCACCTCGCGGGTACGGGCAGCCGCGTCGAGAGTGCGGATCTGCGTTTTAGTGCGGCCTTCGGCCTCGCGCTTTTCCACCACCAGATGCTGATCGGCGAAGGCGGCGATCTGCGGCAGGTGCGTCACGCAGAGCACCTGCTGCGCGCCCCCAAGCGCCTTCAGTTTCTGTCCCACGGCCTCGGCCGCGCGACCGCCAATGCCGATGTCGATCTCGTCGAAGACCAGCGTGCGCGGCGCCACCTTCTTCTTGCCCTTGACGTTCTTGGCCGCGTGCTCTTCAACAGCCACCTTCAGCGCCAGCATCACGCGCGACATTTCGCCGCCCGAGGCAATTTCCACCAGCGGCTTCAGCGGCTCGCCCGCGTTGGTCGCGATCCGGTAGCTGACCGTGTCCCAGCCCGCGGTCGTCCACGCCGTTTCCTTCTCGTTCGCGGCGACGGCCACATCGAAGCGCACCTTCATCGCCAGCGAATTGATCTCCGCCTCGGCCAGCTTCGCCAACTTGCCCGCAGCCTCACTCCGAGCCACGTTCAACGCCGCAGCCACTCTCCGATATTCCTTCGCGGCAGCAGCAAGGGTCGCGCGCAGCGCCTCCAGCAACCCGTCGCGATCTTCCACCTCGGAAAGCTTGCGCGCCGCCTCTTCGCCGAAGCCGATCACGTCCTCAATGGTCTTGCCGTACTTGCGCTTGAGCCGGTCGATCAGCGCAAGGCGATCCTCAATCTCTTCGAGCCGCTCGGGCGAGGCGTTGATGCCCTCGGCGTAATCGCGCAGCGTCGTCGCCACGTCATCGACGGTGGCGCGTGCATCGGTCAACTGCTGCAATGCCTCGACAAAACGCGCGTCGTAGCGTGATAACTCTTCGACATTGCGCTGCGCGGCACGCAGTGCGGTCTCGGCCGAGGATGAGCCTTCATACAACTGCTCGAAGGCACCCTGCGCGGCCGCGTAAAGTTTTTCAGCGTTGGCCAGCACGCGCTTCTCGGTTTCGAGCGCCTCGTCCTCGCCCGGCTCCAGATGCGCCGAGGCAATCTCCTTGCTCTGATAGCTCCACAGATCGACCATGCGCAGACGGTCCTGTTCGCCATCGACAAGGTCTTCGAGTTTCTTCTTCGCCTCGGCCCATTGCGCGAAGGCCTGGGAGATTTCGTCGGGAAAGAGTCCGGCAAAGCGGTCGAGCAGGATGCGCTGCTGCGCCTGATCGAAGCTGACCAGCGTCTCGGTCTGCGCGTGGACCAGTGCCAGCTCCGGCGCAAGCTGCTTGAGCACCGCCACCGTGGCCGGCTGATTGTTGATGAAGACGCGGCCCTTGCCCGAGGCGTGCACCTCGCGCCGCAGAATAACCTCCGCGCCCTCAACGTCGATGCCGTTAGCTCCAAGCACGGCTTCGGCCCCGGGCGTGGCATCGAAGACGCAACTGACCACGGCCTTTTCCGCGCCGTGGCGCACCACATCGACCGACCCCTTGCCGCCCATCAACAGGGCCAGCGCATCCACCAGAATCGATTTACCGGCGCCGGTTTCGCCGGTGAGCAGATTCAATCCGGGACCGAAGGCCGCAACGGCATGATCGATCACGGCGTAATTTTCAGCGCGCAACTCGACGAGCATGGAAGATTGCACCTCTACTAAAGCGTGGAGCGCGAGGCGGCCCGAAACCCGCCCCATTCGCCCAAGACAATTTGAGCGCAGCATAGCACACACGCGGCCCTTGCGCAGAAGTCGAACATCTTTCCCGATCTTGCAGATGCGCGACAAGGTGCATGATCGGTCACTTGGGTTTCTGGCCCGCATTCTGTTACCGTGAAAGATGAGGGGAAATGCCGATTCTTACTGCTGCATTTGTCTATCTGTTGCAGGCCGACAGCGGCGCCGCCCCGGCCACAGCGCCGGCCGCGGCTTCGAGTGCGATCACCGATATGGCACATAACATCGGACCGATCGCCATTGGCGTACTGCTTTTGTTGCTGCTCGCGAGCCTCTACTCGTGGACTATCATCCTGAGCAAGCTCTCACAGTTTCGCCGCGTCACACGCGAAAGTCGCCGCTTCGTCCGTTCCTTCCGCAAGGCCACACGCCTGCAGGAGATTGCGACGATGGCCAGCGAGTGCGCCACCAGCCCGATGGCACAGGTCTTCGAGGACGTCTACGAAACCTACAAGCGCCAGACCGGCGGCTACGGCCCGCCACGCAACCTTCTTCCGCTTGAACGCAGCGCCCAGACGGCAGCCAGCGAAGCAATCACCGGCCTGGAACGTCGCATGACGTGGCTGGCGACCATCGGCTCGGCAGCGCCGTTCATCGGCCTGTTTGGCACGGTGATGGGCGTCGTCGATGCCTTCCACGGTCTCGGCTCCGCCGGTTCGGCTACGCTGCGCGCGGTTGCCCCCGGCATCTCGGAAGCGCTGATCACCACCGCCGCGGGCCTGTTTGTGGCTGTGCCTGCCGTGATTGCCTACAACCAGCTTTCCAGCCGTGTCCGGGTCTTTGCCTCGGCCATCGACGACTTCTGCCGCGAGTTGCTGAACTCGCTCGAGGAGATTCCCGTCCGGGCCCCACAGCAGCCGACGCGCGAGCCGGGATATCCCCGGGAGGCCGAACGTGGCGTTTACAAGTAGCACCGGCAAAACACAAAGCACGCTGGCGGAGATCAACATCACGCCGCTGGTCGATGTGGTGCTGGTGCTGCTGGTCATCTTCATGATCACCGCTCCGGTGCTGCAGTCGGGCATCGATGTGAACGTGCCCAAGACGCGTACCGTCAAGGAGATCACCGAGCAGCGCACGGTCGTCACCATCGATCACGACCAGCAGGTGTTTCTTGGCGACAAGCCGGTGAACATTCACGATCTGCCCACGAGGCTGGCCTCGGGCGGCGATCCGACGCATCAGGTGATTTATCTGCGCGCCGATCAGACCGTGCCCTTCGGTGCCTTCGCCTCGGTGATGGACGCCGTCAAGCAGGCCGGCATCACCAACGTGTCGATCGTGACTCAGCCGCTCGACGGCAAGTCGTCGGCTGCGGCAGACAGCGGCAACTAGGGCGGGCAAGCCCTGTGGCGGGCAAGCGCCCGTCTCTTGCCCTTGGCAGGTTAGATAGCAATGAACAAGGCGCAACACAACAGCGGAGACCCTGAGTTGGGACTGCATCCGGAGCCGATTGCGGCCTCGGCCACCGGCTCACTGGTTCTGCATGGCATTCTGCTCGCCGTCGTGCTTGGGTGGGGATGGGCCATGGGCCTGTTCCACCATAATGACTGGGGCAGCCAGGGCGAAGGCAGCACCATGCAGGTCAGCCTCGCCAGCGACGCGCTTCCCCTGCCGCCGACCGAAGTGAACAAGAACGTGCTGTCGACCGAGACACCGAGTCCGGCTCCCGCGCCGCCTACCCCCAAGCCCGTCGAGCACATCGACGACAAGGCGATTCCCATCGCCAGCAAGGTCAGGCAGCAGACGCAGCCTCAACAGAAGCAGCAGCCCACCCAGCAGAAAACACAGAAGAACCAGCCGCAGCCACAGCGCGACAACCTGGCCCACTACGGAGAACAGTCCGGCAGCGCCATTCCGCACGGCGTGCCCAAGCACGGCAACTTCGGTCCGGCCCAGGTGGGCGACAGTGACTTCACCAGCATGTTCGGCTGGTACGTGAACCAGATCAACCAGAAGATGTCGCAGAGCTGGAACCGCTACGAGGTCGATCCGCGCACCCCGCACGGCACGCGCGCCTTCATCGCTTTCGTCATCCATCGCGACGGCAGCCCCACGAATATCCAGATGGACCGTTCGAGCGGCAGCCCCACGCTGGATCGATCCTGCCTGCGCGGCGCGCAACGCATCGATACCTTCGGCGGCCTGCCCCCGGCTTATAATCAAAGCACTTTGAAAGTCTCCTACTACTGCGAGTACTAATATAGCTAGGCTCCGCTCCCTACCGATGGAGCCGGCTCGTCGCGCGCCCATGGCACGCTTCGACACACAGGAGGTTTCCCTTTCGCATGAAGGCTCACGTCAGACTTCTGCCGCTTTTTCTGCTTTCGTTCCTTGCTTTGGCCGCTTGCCCGCTTCGCGCACAGGACTGGGTGCATACTGGCACCAACCTCGGCAACCAGCGCATCCGCCTGGCCGTAGCCGACTTCAAACCCGTCGGCGCCGAAGCGCAAACGCCCTCGCTCAAGGCCACCTTCGATTCCACCCTGCAAAGCGATCTGGCGCACGCCGGCCTCTTCGATATGGTTTCGAAGAGCATGATGCCCGAATCGCGTCCCGGCTCGCCACAGGAGATCTCGATCAACCAGTGGTCCTCGATGCCCACCAACGCCTCCATGGTCACCTTCGGCGCTCTGGCGGCCAGCAACGGCCGGCTCATCGTCTATGGCTGGCTCTTCGACACGCATAACGGCGCCAACCCGCAGATTCTCGCCAAGCAGTACAACGAGGCGGCCAACGTGGAAATGGCCCGCACCGTGGCCCACCGCTTCGCCGACGAGATCATCTACCGACTGGGCGGCGGCATCAACGGCATCTCCGAGACCAAGATCTATTTCGTCAGTTCCCGCTCCGGCTCGAAGGAGATCTGGGCGATGGACTACGACGGCCAGAATCAGCATCAGGTGACACATCTGGGCTCGATTGCCCTGTCGCCCCGCATCTCGCCCGACGGCAGCCGGCTGGCCTTTGCCGCGCTCGATCGCGGCGGCTGGTCGATCCGCATGTACTCAGTCGAGCTGGGCCGTATGATCGGCTTCCCGGCCGGAGTCGGCGGCGGCAGCAACCTCTCGCCCGCCTGGAGTTCCAACGGCGCCAAGCTCGCCTTCTCCTCCTCGCGCTCGGGCGACTCCGAGATCTGGGTGGCGAGCGCCAGCGGCGGCGGCCTGCACCGCGTCACCACCTTCCGCGGCCCCGACGTCGCTCCCACCTGGAATCCCAAGACCAACGGGCAGATCGCCTGGGCCAGCGGACGCACCGGCCTGCCGCAGATCTACACCATGAGCGAGGACGGCTCGAGCGTGCAGCGGATCACCGACGGCGGCTATGCCGTCTCGCCCTCCTGGTCGCCCAGCGGACAGTTTTTGGCCTTCAGTTGGAACCGCAAGTACGGTCCGGGAGACCCGGGCGGCAATGACATCCACATCATCGACATCGCAAGCAAGCAATATCTGCAACTGACGCACGAGTCCGGCTCGAACGACTTTCCCAGTTGGGCACCCGACAACCGGCACATTGTCTTCGAACGCCGCGTCGGCCACCGTTCCGATATCTGGACCATGCTCTCCGACGGCACCGACCAGCATCAGCTCACCCGCTCCGGCAACAACTTCATGCCGAACTGGAGTTGGAAATAGGCAGATTCCCTGTTATTTTTCATGTAGGAAAAAGGCGCAGGTCCTTCTTAACCTGCGCTTTGTTCTCGAAAATGAACTATCATCATACTCGTTGCCGAAATCACGCAGCAGGCATGTGCGATTGTCCTTTGATCGTCTGCGGGCAGGCAGGAACGGTAACACATCGGGAAAGAGATCGCGACGCCAGGCGCTTTGGGGGCGCTTAGAGGAATATTGCGAATCTTTCAAAGTTTTTTTCATTTGCATTGCGGAAGGAGTATTCCATATGAATTTACGGAATCGCGTTCTTGCTGGTGTTGTTCTCCTCGTCGCCCTGGTTGCTGTTTCGGGTTGTAAGAAGAAGCGGCCTGTTCCCCCGGCGCCCACCGCGCCTCCGGTCGCCGCTCCGGCCCCGACCGCCGAGTTGACGGCTACCCCGTCGGCGATCACCACAGGTGATCAGGTGCAGTTAAGCTGGCGGACGAGTAATGCCGCCACGGTCTCGATCGACGGTATCGGTGATGTGCCCACTTCGGGCGTGAAGACGGTCAAGCCCGCAGTCTCGACCACCTACCATTTGGTGGCTCGCGGTGAAGGCGGCTCGGCCGATGCTTCGGCTAGCGTCACTGTCACAGCCCCCCCGCCGGTGCAGGTTCCGGTCAACACCCTGAGCGTGGAAGAAGAGTTCAAGGCGAATGTGCAGGATGCCTTCTTCGACTACGACACCTATGACGTTCGCGGCGATGCTCAGGCCATTCTCGCCAAGGATGCCGCTTATCTGGTAGCCCACACCGACATCAAGATCGTCCTCGGCGGCTACTGCGATGAGCGTGGTTCCAACGAGTACAACCTGGCGCTCGGACAGAATCGCGCCGATGCCGCCAAGAAGGCTTTGGTCGCTGCCGGTGTGGCCGAATCGCGCATCCGCGTCATCAGCTACGGCAAGGAAAAGCCCTTCTGCTCGGAATCGACCGAAGAGTGCTGGCAGCAGAACCGCCGCGCCGGCTTCTCTCTGGACCGCTAACCCGATAGCCTTTGCAGGCGCGCGCCCCCCAAAGGCGTGCGCCTGCAAAGAGGAATCTTGATTTGAAGCGGCTGTGGCATGCGCCGTCCGGCGGCAGAGAGCCCATCAAAGCCGCTCGCAAGGATGGTGGAATGCATCTACGACGCACAGTTCGCAATCGTATTGTTTGGGCGGTCGCCTTGGCCGTCGTTCTTTTTGTCGCCCCCCGGCCGGCGCACGCCGTTTCCAAGGAAATCATCGAGCTGCAAACTCAGGTCCAGCAGTTGCTCGACATGGTGCAGAGGCTGCAAACCACCCTCGACACCCGCTTCGGCGGTATGCAGAATCTGGTTCAGCAGACCTCCGATCAGACCGCGCAGATGAACGCGGCCATCAACACACTGCAACAGAAGCTCAACGCGCAGAACGAGGCCTCCGGCGGCAAGATCGACACCGTCAGCGGTCAAGTGCAGTCGCTCAACGATTCGGTCGATGAACTGAAGTCGCGCATTGCCAAGCTCGACAAGACTGTGCAGGAGCTGCAGACGCAGATGCAAAACAACGCTCAGCAGCCCCCGGCCAGCGGCCAGATGCCCGGCGTGGCTCCTGCCCTACCTGCCGCTTCCAGCGCCCCGGCCCCGACAAAGAAATCCTCGGCCAAGAGCGCTCCCGAAAAAAACGCATCCCCTCTCAGGGCCGCTCCCGTAATGACGCCGGACGGCGGCCAAGCTCCACCAGTCAAGGAAACCTACCAGGCCGGAGTGCGCGACTACAACGCCGCGCGGTACGCTCTAGCGACCGGTGAGTTCCAGGACGTTGTGCACTACTACCCCATGGACGATCTGGCCGGGTCGGCGCAGTACTACCTCGGCGAAATCGCCTATCAGAAGCAGAGCTACCAGGACGCCATCAGTGCCTATAACGCCGTGCTTGAGGGCTTCAGCGGCAACAAGATGGCCCCTGCTGCCCAGCTCCACAAGGGGCTGGCGCTGCTCGCGCTCAACAAGCACGACGCCGGCGTCCGCGAACTGCGCACGCTCATCCAGCGCTACCCGCAGGCTCCCGAGGCCACCCGCGCCCGCACCAAACTCAACGCGCTGGGTGTCAACGCCTCCGGCAAACCCAGCGCAGCGCGGTAGTAAAGACAGTTCGCAGTTCTAAAAACAGTTCACAGTTCACAGCAAAAAATCCCCACCCTTTCGGTGGGGATTTTTCTTGGACTATTTGCTACGCACTACACGCTATGAACTGCGAACTACGAACTGCTTTTATAACTGTGAACTCAAAAAAGCCCCGCCGACCGGCGGGGCTTTTGCTACTGCCCTAGTACGTGCGGATCCTTTTCCTCGGGGATGCGGCTCTTGTGGTGGCGCACATCGTCGCCCTGCACCCAAAAGATCACATCCTCGGCGATGTTGGTCGCGTGGTCGGCGATCCGTTCGAGACTCCGCGAGATCATCAGCGCATTCAGCGCCAGCGGCGCCAGATGCCCCTGCTCGGCCATCACCACCGTCAGAGATTTGTAGGCCGCGCGGTTCATCGCGTCCACCGCGTCGTCCATCAGCAGCACCGCGCGCGCTATCTCCGCGTCGGCTTCGATAAAGGACTGCAGGCATTTGCGTACCATCTCCGAGGCCAGTTGCGCCATGCGCGGAATATCCACCGGCAGATCGACCACCGGCATATTGTCCATGTGCCGCACGCGGTCCGAGATGTTCTTCGCCGCGTCGCCCACCCGCTCAATGTCCGCGTTGATCTTGATCACCGACAGGATGAAGCGCAGGTCGACGGCCATCGGCTGCTCCATGGCCAGCAGATCCAGCGCCGCCTGATCGATCTCCCGTTCGAGGCGATTGATCGCCATCTCACTGCGGTCCACCAGATCGCAGATCGACAGATCGCGCACCCTGTAGGCCTCGATCGCCCGCTGAATCCCCTGCTCGGCCAGACCGGCCATCACCAGCAGGTTCTCCTTTAAATCCTCAAGGCTCTGTTGAAACCGTAAACGTGTCATCCAAACCTGCCCGTAATGTAATCTTCCGTACGCTTGTCGCGTGGATTGGTAAAAATCTTCTGCGTCGAATCGAACTCAACCATGCGGCCGTTGAGGAAGAAGCCGGTCATCTCCGCCACGCGCGCCGCCTGCTGCATGTTGTGGGTCACGATGACGATGGTGTACTGCGACTTCAACTGAAAGATCAGGTCCTCGATCTTCGAGGTTGAAACCGGATCGAGCGCCGAGGCCGGCTCGTCCATCAGCAGCACCTCGGGGTCGACCGCCAGCGCGCGCGCAATGCACAACCGCTGCTGCTGGCCGCCCGACAAACTCGCGCCCGATTTTTTTCTTAGATCGTCTTTGACCTCGTCCCAAAGAGCGGAGTTCCGCAGCGACTTCTCGACAATCTCGTCGAGCGCATGCCGGTTGTTGAAGCCGTTCAGCTTCAGCCCCGCCGCCACATTGTCGTAGATGGACATGGTAGGAAACGGATTCGGCCGCTGAAAGACCATGCCCACGCGGCGGCGAATCTCCACCGGCTTGGCGTCGGCGTAGATGTCCAGGTCCCCCATGCGCACTGAACCTGTCACGCGCGCCACCGGATTGGTCTCGTGCATGCGGTTCAAGCAGCGCACAAAGGTGCTCTTGCCGCAGCCCGAAGGCCCGATCAGCGCGGTGGCATGATTGGCCGGGATGTTCAGGTTAATGTCCTGCAACGTGTGATTGCTTCCATACCACGCATTCAGGTTGGAAACCTCGATGCCAACGCCCACTTAATTCGCCCCTTTCAAAACGCCGCGACTGGTTACAAACCGGACCAGCGAAACAGCCAACACAATCAACACAATCAACACCAGTGCTCCGGCCCAGGCCAGACGATGCCAATCGTCATAGGGCGAGATGGCGTAGACATAAATCTGGAGCGGCAGCGCGGCAATCTCGCGATTGAGATTGGTGCTCCAGAAGGCGTTGCCGAATGCGGTAAAGATCAACGGAGCCGTCTCGCCGGCCACGCGCGCAAAGGCCAGCATGCAGCCGGTGATAATGCCCGGCGATGCCGTCTTCACGGTGATCGAAAGCACCGAGCGCCAGTTGGGCACGCCCAGGCCAAGCGCCGCCTCGCGCACCACGTGCGGCACCATCAGCAGCATCTCTTCGGTGGTGCGGCAGACCGTCGGAATCATCATGATGCCCAGCGCCACGCCGCCCGCAAAGGCCGAGAAGTGATGCATCGGCACCACCACCAGCGAGTAGGCCGCGATGCCCATCACGATCGACGGCACGCCGTTCAGCACATCGGCCGTGAAGCGGATAGCATTCGCCAGCTTGGTGCCACGCCCAAACTCCGACAGAAAGATTCCGCCGCCGATGCCGATCGGCACGCCGATCAAACTCGCCATCCCCAGCAGAATCGCCGAGCCATAGATGGCGTTCGCCATGCCGCCGCCCTCTTCGCCCACCGGCTTCGGCACCTGCGTAAAGAAGGCCAGATTCAGCGAACTGGCGCCCTTGTAGATCAGGTAAATGAAGATCGCCACCAGCGGCGCGATCACCAAAATCGTCGACAATACGGCAATCGAGGTCGCGGCCAAATCGGCCAGACTCCGCCACTGATTGCGCAAAGTGTTTTGAACCCTGCTCACGAAAAGCCTCTCCTTAATTCACCTGTGCCGGGGTGCCACGCGTGACCACCCAGACCAGCAGGCGGGCAATGGCATTCACGATAATCGTCACGATGAACAGCGCCAGACCCAACTCCATCAACGCGCTCAGGTGCATGTCGCTCGATGCCTCGGCAAACTCGTTGGCAATCACCGAGGCCATCGAGCTGCCATTGGACAGCAGCGAGCGATGAATCTCGGGGCTGTTGCCGATCACCATCGTCACGGCCATCGTCTCGCCCAACGCGCGACCCAAACCTAGAATGATCGCACCCACAATGCCGATGCGCGCATTGCGCAGCACGCCCATGCGGATCATCTCCCAGCGCGTCGCGCCGAGAGCCAGCACCGCCTCGCGCTGCGAGTGCGGCACGGCCAGCATCACCTCGCGCGTCAACGACGAGATAATGGGCAGAATCATGATGGCCAGAATGATGCCGGCGGCCACAAAACCAAGCCCGGTCGGGTTATCGTCGCCAAAGAATCCCGTCCAGCCCAGCGTGGTAATCAGGAAGGGATTCACGTACTCGCGCAGCAGCGGCACCAGCACGAAGACCGCCCACAGGCCGTAGATCACTGAAGGAATCGCCGCCAACAGCTCGGTGAGAAAGGCCAGAGGTCCACGCAGGACCTTGGGGCACATCTCCGTCAAAAATACAGCCACGCCCACGGCCAGCGGCACTGCCAGAAGCAGCGCCAGCAGCGACGACAACAGCGTGCCGTAGATGAACGGCAGCGCGCTGAAGTGCTCATTGACCGGGTCCCAGTACTGCGCCAGATTGGTCGAGGGGTCGACAAAAGCCTTGTAGAAAAAAGCCAGACCAAATTTATGCCAGGCCAGTTGCGAACGCAGCACCAACTCCGCGGCAATCAGCACCACGATCGCGAAGATCGAAAGCGCGCAGCCCAACATGAGCCAGGCGAAGCTGCGGTCGGCTACCGCCGAGTTGCCCCGCTCCAGCAAAAACTTGCGCACCGCCGAGATCGGCGCAGGTTCTGTCGGCGTCTCCGGCAGCACAGCCTGCTCAACCGGCAACTGCACCTGTGCAATATGAATTTCAGGCACCTTTACACTCACTTCATTAGGCTAAAGGGCAAATGTGAATGGAAGGTTACAAGTAGGCAAAAACCAGGCTACGGAATGAAGAAAAATCGGCGAAGTTTTCGACACACGAGCAGAGTCTGCCCAACACCGCCGAAAATCTCTCCGTTGTGCCGGCGACGCAGAGCTTGCCATAGCCAGATAATGGCCGCGATCTTCTTTAAAAAATCGCTATACTTGACAATTCTTTGCTTTTGCGAAGCCCCGCAAACATGCTACAACTCCAACATGGCCAGTACAAAAAAGAATGCAGCGCCAGCCGGTCGCGTCAACCTGCGCATGTTAGCCGATTACCTGAAGCTATCGCAAACCACCGTCTCTCTGGTGCTCAACGACTCGCCCTCAGCCCGGTCCATTCCACAGGAAACGCGCAACCGGGTCACCGAGGCCGCCAAAAAACTCAACTACCGGCCCAATTACTTCGCCCGTTCGCTGCGTCAAAGCCGTTCCATGAGCGTCGGCGTGCTGGCCCCCGACCTGAGCGAGGGCTACTTCACTCGCGTGATGAGTGGCGTGGTGGAAGAGCTGACGGCGGCCCACTACTTCTACTTCACCGCCTGCCATGACTGGAAGAAGGACCTGATCGCCACCTATCCGCGCCTGCTGGTGGAGCGAGCCGTCGACGGCTTTCTGCTGCTGAACACGCCAGCCGACCAGATCGACGTGCCCACGCCGGTGGTGGCCATCTCCTCGCACAGCCCGGCGCCAAATGTCACCAACATCGTTGTCAATCACCGGTCCGCCGTCTCCCAGGCCCTCACCCATCTCTACCACCTCGGCCATCGGCGCATCGCCTTCATGCACGGTCCCAAGGCGATCCCCGACTCCGAGGTGCGCTGGGAAAACATCCAGCAGGTAGCTGGTGAGCTTGGCCTCACGCTCGACCCCTCGCTGGTCGTCCGGCTCGACACGACCAACTGGTCGACCGAATCCGATCCGCATCCCATGAATCCTGAGATCGGCTACCAGCCCATGCGCGCCCTGCTCGAAAAAACCCGCGCCTTCACTGCCGTCTTCTGCTTTAACGACATCGCGGCCATCGGCGCCATTCGCGCCCTCAAAGACGCCGGACTCGGCGTGCCCACTGACGTCTCCGTGGTCGGCTTCGACGATATTCTTTCCGCTGCCTACGTCACCCCGTCGCTGACCACCGTCCGCCAGCCGCTGGCCGAGATGGGCAAGCGCGGCGCGCAGGTGCTGCTTGAACGCATCGCCCACCCCGACCAGGAGTTTCCGACAGAGATCGTCATGGAACCCGAACTGGTGGTACGCGAATCGACCGGCCCGGCTTCAGCCTAGAGCGAAACCAGAGTCACTGTGTCCTGTCGAGAGTTGTGTAAGGTCGCCACTCCCTGATGGTCGCGCCGACTTGAATACCTTGCTTTCGGGATACATCAACTCTGGTTTCGCTATAACGGCGGTACGCACCATAAAAAATGCGCCGCCGATGGTTGGATCGGCGGCGCAAAAATACGAAGGAAAGGGAAAAACTAGCGCTGAATGCGAGCCGAACCGCCCTTGGCGAAGGCCCGCACCTGATCGAGGGTCGACATGGTGGTATCCCCCGGGAAGGTGGTCAGCAGAGCGCCGTGCGCCCAGCCCAGCCGGACGGCTTCAGCCGGCTCTTCGCCGTTCAGCAGACCATAGATGAAGCCGGCCGCAAAGCCGTCGCCGCCGCCGACGCGATCAATCACGTCCAGCTCGGCCGTCGGGGCCGTGTAGGTCTTGCCATCCACCCAGGCCACCGCGCTCCAACTGTGGTGATTGGTCGAGTGCACCTCACGCAGCGTGGTCGCCACCACCTTGACCTTGGGCAGCTTTTTGACAACCTTGTCGATCATGGCGAAGAAGGCCGAGGGGTCGAGCTTCGAGGCCACAGCCACATCCTGCCCCTCGATGCCGAGGCCCTTCTGCAGGTCCTCTTCATTGCCCACCAGCACGTCGACATTTTCGACAATCTTGCCGAGAGTCTCGACAGCCTTCTCGTTGCCGCCCTGAATGTTCCAGAGCTTGGCGCGATAGTTCAAATCGAAGCTGGTGATGGCGCCGGCGGCCTTGGCCTCCTTCATCATCTCGGCCGCCAGAGCGGCAGTCGTGGGCGACAGCGCGGCAAAGATGCCGCCGCAGTGAACCCACTTGACGCCCTCGGCAAAGATCGCCTTCCAGTCGAAGTCGCCCGGCTTCAACTGCGCCGCGGCCTCATTGGCGCGGTTATAGAAGACCACCGGGGGACGAACGCCGTGGCCCTGATCGCTATACACGGTAGCCATGTTCGGTCCGCTCACGCCGTTGTGCTCGAAGTGCTTGTAGATTGGCTTGACGCCCATGGCGCGGACGCGCTCGGCGATCAGATCGCCGATCGGATAATCCACCATAGCCGCGGCAATGGCCGTCTTCTGGCCGAAGCAGTCGGAAAGATTGGCGGCGACGTTGAACTCACCGCCGCTGACGTGGATCTTGCACTCCGTCGCCTTGCGGAAGGGAATCACTCCCGGATCAAGCCGGTGGACGAGTGCTCCGAGAGAAAGGAAATCAATCGCAGCATCCTTACGAATTTGCAACCCGTGACTCATGGTGTTCTCCTGTGAAGCTCTGTACGGTTCCGTGCTTGGATCCCTGGCCCGGAACACTCGAACATTATAGCCAAGTGGTCTGACCACATAAAAACTTTCTTCAACCGCGCCGCTGCAACCTGTGGCGCGAAGCCCGCAAAACTGGCCACGCACAGGCGCGCAAAGCCGCTTTCACACCGGCCAAGTGTACTCCAGAATGCACTCGGCCGCGAAGCTGGAAAGCGATGGGCCGTCCAGCGTATAACCCAAACATGGTGGATTTTTCCGCAGAAGGGCTTACGGACGAACTGGATGCGTGGCTGGCGACGGACGGGCTGGTGCTGGCCGCCAGCGAACGCGCCGCGCGCGCGCTCACCACGAGCTATCACCAAAGGCGTCGCGACGCCGGTCTGACCGCATGGGCTGCGCCTCGCATCGTCTACTGGCAACAGTTTCTCCGGCAGTGCTGGCAGGAGCGCACGCACGACGCGCGACTGGTGCTTTCCGCCCTGCAGGAGCAGACGCTGTGGGCCTCGCTGGTGGGCGCTGAGCGGCAACTGGCCACCGCGCTCGAAGGCCCGCGGGCGCGGATGGGCAAGCTGGCCATGGAGGCCCATGCCCTGCTCTGCGCCTATGCCACCGAGCAACTGGCCGCGCCGCTGCGCGCGGGCTGGCAGGCCGATCAAGCCAGCTTCAGCCGCTGGCTGGAGCAGTTCGACGCTCGCTGCGCCAACGAGCAATTGCTGAGCAGCGCACGGCTGCCGCTCGAACTTCTGCGTTTGCTCGAAGCAGAGAACGCCGCGCCGCGACCTCCTCTGCTGCTGGTCGGCTTCGACCGCCTGCAACCAACGCAGCGGCGGCTGCTCACGGCCTGGGGCCAGTGGCATGAAGCCGCCGCAGGTCCGCGCGCCGCATCGGTTCACTTTTACGAAGCCGAGGACGAGGCTACGGAGCTGGCCGCCTGCGCGCGCTGGTGCCGCGAGCGCCTCAACGCCAACCCGGAGGCGCGGCTGATGGTGATCGCGCAAAATCTGGAACGGCGGCGCGGCGTAATCGAACGCGGCTTTCTGCGCCACTGCGGCGGCGGCTTCGAGTTTTCGCTAGGCGTACCACTGTCGCAGACCACGCTGGTGCGCGGCGTGCAACGGCTGCTGCGCTGGCTGCGGCAACCGATGGACGAGCACGAGGTGGACTGGCTGATTTCAACCGGGCAAACGGCCAGCTCGAATGCGGAGAGCGCCGCGCTGGCCCTGCGCATGAAGCGCCTGCGGCGGCGCGACCGGGAACGCGCCCGCTGGACGCTCGATGACTTTGTGCGCGAACGCTGCGACACACCGGCTCCCGAAGACTGGGTGAAGCGGCTGCTGGCGGCGCGGGCGCTGTTGAACGAGCAGAGCGCGAAGCAAACGCCGCTGGCCTGGTCGGAACTGGTGCCGCGGCTGCTCGCGGCTGCTGGCTGGCCCGGCGCGCGACCGTTTTCCAGCTCCGAATACCAGAACCATCGCGGCCTGCTGCAAGCGCTGGAGACCGCGGCCGCGCTCGGCTTCGACGGCCAGCGCATCGACTGGTTCAGCTATCTTTCGATTCTCAATCGCGTGCTGCATGAGACGCTGTTTGCCGCCGAGTCGGCCGGTGCGCCGATTCTGATCGCTGGTCCGACGGAGACCGCAGGCCTGGCCGCCGATGGCATCTGGTTTCTTGGCGCAACCGAAGAGGGCTGGCCCGCCACGGCCCCGCCGCATCCTCTGCTGCCGATTGCCGTGCTGCGCGAGGCACAGATGCCGCACGCGCTGCCCAAACTCGACTGGGCGCTGGGCGAGGCCATCACGCGGCGTCTGCTGTCCTCTTCGCCGGAGGTGCACTTCAGCTACGCGCGGCAGAAGGATGGCGTGGAGGCGCGCGCCTCGCGGCTCGTCACGCAGCAGGCCTCTGCACCGCAACCGCTGCCCGCACAGTGGCACGTCGCCACAGATGCCAAACCGCTGACGGTTCTCTTCGAGGATCGCTCGCGGATTCCCTTTCCGCCGCAGAACGCGACGGGCGGATCTTCGCTGCTGACCAATCAATCGCAGTGCCCCTTCAAGGCCTTCGCCACGGTACGGCTCGATGCGCGCGGCTGGCAGCCAGCCGAGGCCGGACTCACCGCCAAACAACGCGGCACGCTGCTGCACGCGGTGCTGCATTCGGTTTGGAGCGGCGCACCGCACGGCATTCGCACGCAGGAAGAATTGCTGGCCATCACGGACCACCGCGCCTTCGCCGCAAAGCACGTCGAGCGCGTCTTCGCCGATCATCTGCCGCCGGCCTCGCAACAGATGCCGCGCCGCTATCTCGAACTCGAACAGAAGCGACTGGCGCGACTGGTGGCCGAATGGCTCGACCTCGATGCCACGCGCGCGCCCTTCACGGTTGTAGACGTGGAATCGGATTCCCTGCCAAAGATCGGAACACTGGCGCTGAAGATGAAGCTCGATCGCATCGACCGGCTCAAGGACGATTCGCTGCTGATCGTCGATTACAAATCCGGCGAGGTCTCGCCGAAGTCCTGGGATCTGCCGAGGCCGGAGGACGCGCAGTTACCGCTCTACGCCAGCTTCGGAGTTCCGCCCGACGAGGTGCTAGGCGGACTGGTCTTCGCCAAGGTGCGCACCGGCCAATGCGAGTTTGCCGGACGCGTCGGCGATGCGCGCGAAACCCTGCTGCCCTCGCTGAGCGCGGCCAAGGACATCGCCAAACATCCGCTCACCGCCGAGATGCTGATGGACTGGCGCGATGCGATCACGAAGCTGGCGCGTGACTTTGTGGAAGGCCGCGCCGAGGTCGATCCCCGCCAGTATCCGCAGACCTGCGCCTATTGCGAACTGCACGCGCTCTGCCGCATCGGGGAAAACCGCGCGTTGCTCGAAGAAGATTCCGATGCGGAGGAAATCGATGCCTGAGACTGCTCTTCGCCCCTTGCCCCCCGATCAGGACGAGCGCCTGCGCGGACTCGATCCCTCGCGCTCGGTGCTGGTGGAAGCGCCGGCCGGCTCGGGCAAAACCGACCTGCTGACGCGCCGCTTTCTCGCTCTGCTCAGCCGCGTGGACGCGCCGGGCGAAATTGTCGCCATCACTTTTACCCGCGCCGCCGCCGCCGAAATGCGCCACCGCATTCTGGCTGAGCTCGAAAAGGCCGCGCAAACACCGGCGCAAACCGCTCCGCCCGACGATGCGTTTTCCATGGAGGCGCTGGCGCAGCGGGCACTCGCACACTCGAT
>Ga0255352_1000650_pt1 | contig 19074 bp, 13 predicted proteins | sample HBST0metaG_FD_189939 | JGI IMG/M metagenome (GOLD analysis project Ga0255352, IMG submission 189939) | Peat soil microbial communities from Stordalen Mire, Sweden - H.B.S.T0 | ecosystem: Environmental > Terrestrial > Soil > Wetlands > Peat | place: Sweden: Norrbotten County, Stordalen Mire...
GTGGAGGCGGCGACTCCGGCGGAGGGTTTGGAGGCTTCGGCGGCGGCGGTTTTGGTGGCGGCGGGGCTGGAGGAGACTGGTAAGACTTTAGGGTTGGTTGGCCAGGCATTAGAAAAGGTGTGGGGTTTCCCACCCTTTCGCCAGAAGCAAGGCGAAAGGATGGGGCACCCAGATTTCCGGGGGAACCTGCAAACCTCGAACCGTGGGTTGATTTTCAAGTTTTCATACGAAGGGGGCTTCCTTGAGTGGAAGCCGGAGGAGAAAAAACTGTATGAGTCGTGGACTTTGGATTGGGTTGGGCGTGGTGGGAGTGTTGGTTTTGGCTGTTCTGATGGTCTTTGGCAGCTATGTAAGCGCCAAGAACCAGATGGTGGCCAAGGATGAAATTGTGAAGAGCACATGGTCGGACGTGGACGTGCAGCTGGAGCGACGTGCCGACCTGATTCCCAACCTAGTGGAGACCGTGAAGGGCTTTACCAAGGAAGAGAGCACGGTTTTTGGCGACATCGCCAACGCGCGCGCCGGGATGTTGAATGCGCAGGGGCCGCAGGGCAAGATCGCAGCCAACGGAAAGCTGGACTCGGCGCTGGGACGGCTGCTGCTGTTGACCGAAAATTATCCGCAACTGCGGTCGAGCGACCAGTTCATGCGCCTGCAGGACGAGCTGGCCGGGACTGAGAACCGCATCACCGTGGCGCGGAAACGGTATAACGACTCCCTGCGCGACTACAACACGTTTGTGCGCCAGTTCCCCAACAGTATCTGGGCGGGGATTGCCGGCTTCAAGGAGAACAACGCGTTCTTCGAGGCCACCAGCGCGGCGCGCACGGCGCCTTCCGTCAAGTTCTAAGACGCTGGTCAACAATCTGCATGGACAGAAACGCCCCCGAAGAATTCTTCGGGGGCGTTTGTTGTGGGCTGCCGATTATTTCTGTGCTTCGGAAGGCTGGCCAGCGACCTGGAGATAGTTCTTGACGCTGAAGACGCCCGGAACGCCATTGGCGCGCATGTAGGCGACTTCCTTGTCAGACTGGCTGTCCACAGTGCCGTAGAGCTCGACGTTTCCGTTCTGCACCGAAATCCGGATGGGCTTGGCGGGGTCAATCGAGTACTTGCTGAGCGTCGGATAGCCGTAGACGGCACGGGCCACTTCCATTCGGGTCCGGTCGTCCATGATGGAGACGGGATCGACCTCGATTTCGCCGACCACCTCTTTGACGCCGGGATAGGTCGAAGCCAGGGCCAGAGCGGAGTCCTTGTCCACATCGGTGCGGGCATGGCCGGCCAAGGTGACCACGCCGTTCGCCACGCTGACGGTAATGGCATTGAAGGCGTTGCCGTAGCCCACACGGTCATAGGTCAGCTTTTCTGCGAGCTTGGCCTGGAGTTCCTTGTCGGGAACGGTGGGTCCGGCGACCTCGATCAGGTTGCGCACCGCGGAGACGCCCTTGGCGTGGCGGATGCGCTTCTCGGCGTCGGCCTTGTACTCGTAGAGATCGACGCTTCCGGAGAGGGTGGCAATACCGCTCTCTACGTTTACCTTGACGTCGCGAAACTGTTTCTTGTCGAGCCGGGAGGCAGCTTCGGCGGCGGTCGGGTTTTCAGTCTGCGCGGACGCGCCAGCGGCCTGAGCGTGCGGAAGTGCTGCCGCCAGGGCCATCGGGGGAAGGTTCAATAGGGCTGCGGCGAGCGTTGCCGCCAGGAACGCAGCGCGGGGATTACGCATCGTCCAAGTCATGTTTTATTCCTCCTCGTTCATTGCTTACGATGATTGCGACAGCCGCTGGGTTTCTTTCTGGATTGCCGGATTTTGTTCCACGGCAGAAATCCGACGGCTTGCCGTACGCCGGTATAGACACCGGATTTGGTGAAAGGTTACGGGCGAGTGTGGGGAGGCTGGGAGAGCCGAACGGGCCATGCGCAGGGATTTAGCGATAGCGGCGGGTGGCCTTGATGACCATGGAGATGACGCCGGATTCGTCGCGGGAGAGCAGCAGGGAGACGTGGTGGTTGATCGCAACTTCGGCCTGGAGGAGCTGCTGGGCGGTGGTGTTGACGTTGGTGGCGTACGTGAGGGTGACCTTGGATCCGAGTTGCTCCTCGACGGTGATGCGGGAGGTGGAGTTGCCAAGGGCGCCGAGGTAGCTGGGGTCCACCTTGACGGCTCCGGCGCCGAAGAGGCGCTGCACGCGGCTGCTGACGGTGGCGTTCAGGGCGCCGCCGAGCAGGGCGTCGGTGGCGGGGTTGGAGCCGGCCGACTCCTGTTGCGTGGTATAAATACGCTGCTGATTTTCAGTGCGTCCCAGGGCCAGCAGGGCCACCACATCGGCTTCTGGCAGCGGGGGGTCGCTGCGATAGGTGACGGCCATCTTCTGCGGGGTTCCGTGCAGGCCGAGGACAATGTCGTAATCCTCCACACGGGCCGTGGCGTTCAAGTCGATGTTGGGCTGGATGCGGACCGGGTTGGTGAAGAAGATGTCGCCGCGCTGCAGTTCGTAGCGGGTTCCGGCGATGGTGGCGGAGCCTTCGGTGACGGAGACGCGGCCCAGCAGAGAGGGCGAGGCCATGGTGCCGCGCAGACGGAGGTCGACGTTGCCGGCGAGCTTGGCGTAGGCGTTCTGGAAGCTCAACTGCGGCGAGGAGGCCAGATGCACATCGAGGCGGATGTGGTTGGAGGGAGCGTCCGGGGGAGCGATGTTTGCAGTAGCGCTGGCCTGGGAAGCCAGGGCGGCAATGTCCAGGTCGGGGCTTACGGAGAAGCGGGTGATGAGCACGTCGCCTGACAGCAGCAAATTGCTGCGCGCGCCTTGCAGGTGGAAGCTGGCGTCGGCCTGGGAACTGACGCCGGCCGGATAGCGGATGCGAATGCCCTTGCCGGTAACCGAGAGGTCGGCATAGAGGCCGTTCTGGTAGGCCAGGAATCCGCCAAAGCTCAAGAGGCCGCCTCCGCTCATGGCGGTCAGGGACTTGACCTCCAACCGGTTCTGGTTGAATTCGAGGGTTCCGTGCAACTGGCTCAGGCCGTTGGGAATATCTTCCAGGGAGATCGAGGCGTTCTGAAAGTCGATGCGGCCTCTGAAGCCGGGATTCGACAAGGGGCCGTGGGCCTCGACCTGGAAGGTGGTGGTTCCGGAGGCGGTCAGGTCCGGATCCAAAGTCTGGGCTACTTTGAGGTTGATGGCACCGCTAGCGGCAAAGTCCAGTTGCTGGCGGTCTTTGAGCGCCAGGTTGCCCTGAACGTGCATGTCGGTTTCATCGCCGGTGACGTGCAGGGGGTCGAGATGGATGAGGGAGTTGGCGAGCGTGGCGTGGACGCCGCCTTCGCTCTGCAGATGGACGCCGGCCACGGTGACCGCGAGCTGCTGCAGGCGGGCTTCGCCGCGGAGGTTTTCGGGGTGTTTCAGGGGGCCTTCAAGAGTGACGGTTCCCGCCAGAGCGGATTCGCCGCCGAGATCCTGCACATGGGCCATCTTGAGCAGCGCGCCGATGTTGAAGCGGGAGAAATCGAGTTTGGCCTGGGTGGCAAAATCGCCGCTCAGCGCGGTTTGTCCGTGGGCGACGAACTCGGCGCCCTCCAGGCGGGTGGACGCATCGTAGGTGGCGAAGCGATTGGCGGTGTGCGCCACCAATTCCAGGCCGCCAATCGTCTCTCCGCCGAGAGCCAGGCCGGCCAGGGTGGCGTGCGCCTCAAGGCGCGGGTCGTCGAAGGTTCCCGAGCCGGTCACGGAGAAGGCGAGCTTGCCGGTGACGGCCAAATTTTCGCGTCGCGTCCACTGGATGCGGGCAACGTCGATGCCGGAGCCCTTGGCATCGACCTCGAAGCGGTGGGACTTCAGGTCGTAACTTCCGTTGGCCGTGATCTTGCCCAGGTTTTCGTCCACAGTAACGGAAGTGAGCCGGACCTTCTGGTTGGCGATGTTGCCCTGGGCGCGGAGACGGGCGACCGGTTCTCCGTAGATGGTGCCGCCGTCCAGCTCAACCCATCCGGTGGCATTCAGCGACTGGATGGGCCCATCGGCATCGAATTGGGCATCGAGTGCGCCGGCTATGGGGAGGGATTGGCCGGTAAGCGGCAGCAGTTCCTCGATGCCGACCTTGCTGGCGCGGGCATGGGCATGGAGAACGGAATTGGCGCCGAAGGAAGGAACGGACGCCGCCGCGGCTGTCAGTGAACCATCCACGGAGACCAAGGACTTGCCGCGCTGGAGCTGGCCGCGGGAGATCTCCACGCGCGCAGCCGAGTAGCTGCCGGTGGCCTCGACCGTATCCCAAGTGACAAGCTGAGGGTTGCCGGCAGCGCCGTTTGCCGGCGGAATCTCGATGGATAGCTGGGTGGCCTTGGCGGTGCCGGAGATACGTGGATCGGCAAGGGCGCCGGCCCATTGGCCGTGGAAGTCGCCTTGGCCGGCCAGCACGATGGGCAGGGCAGCCACTCCGGACTTTCCGTTGCGCACCATGCCGAGGTCGCGCAGGACCGTGTCGAATTCGCCCAGCTTGTGGGAGTGAAAATCGACGGCGATGGAGGTGGGCCGGGCTAACGGATAAACGCCTAAGCTGCCGTGCGCCTCGATCAGGCTGGCGGGAGTGTGCACCTCGAGTTTGGCAAGGTCCACGGAGCCGTTACGCTGGAAGAAGACGCCTTCCACCGCGCCCGTGGTGGGAACTTCACCTGCTACGGGTTTGGAGGAAGGAGTCAAGCCGAGTGAAGACGTGACTGTCAGCGTGTTGACGTCGCCTTTGGTCCAGACGGCGACGGCGGGACCGTTCAGGCGGGCGTCCAGGCCCAGACGCTGAAAAGGAGCCTGGCCCACCATATCCAGGAGCGTATCGAGGGAAACATCCCTGAACCGGGCCGTGACCTTGCCGTCGACCGGGATGGTAATGTCGTTGGGCGACGGAGGCGGAGGAGGCACGACGCGGGTCGGGGCTCGGAGATCATGAGTCCTGGCGCCGCTGGGAGGAGCCGCGCGCAGCGTTGCGGCGCCTGGAATCATAGGCAGCCAATGAACCAGCGTGAGGTCTCCTTCCAGCTGGCCGCCCTGGCGCAGACGCGCCACGATGGAGTGGACGAGCAACTGCTGGGGGTCGGCATGAACGCGCGCATCGAGGTTGATCCCTGTTTCGACGACGCCGGTTCCAATGTAGGAGCCGCCGTCCACATGAATGGTGCCGTCGGCGCGGAATTCCCCGTCCTGGCCGGCTCCGGCGAGGTCGAGCCGTGCAATCCCCTGGGGCGCAAAGGTGTATCCGGTAACCGGGTCAAGCAGCCGCATGTCGAGGTCGCCGGTGGCCTTGGCCTGCCAGCGGGGCTGGGCAAAGTTCTGCAGCGTTCCAGAGATTTCCAGGGTGTGTCCGGCGGCAGTGAGGTGCAGGGAGCGCAGATAAGCCGCGGCTCGCACCAGGTCCAGCGTGGCGTCGAAGCGGCCGTGCACGGCTTGCGCAGGTTTGTGGGGCGTGGCGCCGCGAGCCAAGGTGAGGTCGGTTGCACCAAGTTCGATGTGAAAGCTCTCCGGGTTTCCGCCGGCCGGGAGTGCGTAGGCCATGCGCAAAGTGGCGTCGTTGGCGGCAAAGTCGAGCGGGATGTAGCGGTCCTGGAAATCGAAGGCTGCGGCGCGGCTGTCATAGTCCAGTACGCCCTGATCGACGGCGATGTGTCCGGCCTTGAGATCGAAGAGCGTGTCCAGCGCGGACTTGCCCGGTTTTTGTTTCTTGCGCGGCTGCGGCTGGTTGGTCGAGCCGTCGGGGTAGACGATCAGGTGGAGGCGGGGGCGGGTGACTTCCAGATGGCGGAGCAGGATGCGCGGGCTGAGCAGGTTGAAGACGCTGAAGCCGACCCGGAGATGATCGACCTGAGCGTAAGGAGCTTCGGTGGAGGCTTCGCGGCCGTGGAGGACGAGGCCGTCGACTTCGGCTTCCAGGCTGAGCAGATGCCAATGGAAAGAGGCGATCTCGGCGCGGCCTCCGGTTGCAGATTCCAGATTGGCAACCAGGCGCTGACGGACCATGTCTTCAAAATCCGCGGAACTGGCCCAGAAGTAGGCGCCCACGGTCGCCAGAGCCAGCAGGATGACGGCGCCGGCCAGCGAAAGAGGAAGGTGGCGCAGAAAAAAGCGGCGCAAGCGGCGGAACTTTTCCGGAGTGCAGGGCGCGGATGCGCGGTCTTTCGCTGGCTCCGCCAAGGGCTGGGGAGAGGATTGAACGGCGGGCTTCTGTGGCTCATCCGGCGGGGTAGGGACAGTGGGAACGGGAGGAGTGGATTCAGGATCGCTCATCGGCTGGTTTTCCCTCCCTCTGTCTGGTTTTCCGGGGTTTCCAGAGATGGGTCCAGAACCTCCACGTCGCCCTGCTTGCGCAGGTTCTTGAGCCAGTCGTCGAAGAGCGCGTTCACCTGGCGCTGGAGCAGGATTTCCTCGATGCGGGGCGAGACCTTGTCCAGCGAAGGAATGGCGTCGCCCGCCGCATACTGCGGCAAGAGCGTGTTGTGATAGTAGGCTGCGATCTCGTCGGGAGAGATGAGAATGCCCTGGCGGAAGCGCTGCTCGATGAAGCGAAGGATCTGAAGCCGGTGGCGGAGATAGCTCTGTATGCGCGCCGGCGTCAGTCCGTTGGCGGCCAGGAAGGCCTTCCATCCCTCATCGGCGACGCAGTTTTGTCGAACGCAGGCGGGCAGTTCCTTGCGCAGCTCCGAGAGGCGCGCATCGATTTCGGCCTGGGAAGGCTCCATGGACTGCTCGTCTTCCTGGCGCATCTGTTGCTGGATAAGATCGCGGGCGATCAACTGTTCGAGAGCCTTTTGGCGGGTCAGAACTCCGAGGCCGGCGCGGGAGGGGTCGAGGACTGCGAGGCGCAGCTCGTCGTCCAGGTCGCTGGCCAGGATGGCCTGATTGTTGACCACGGCCACCACACGGTCGAGCACAACGGCGCTCGGCAAGGAGGGCGTCTGGGCCGCGCAGTCAGCAGTTCCCGCGAAAGCCAGCAACATCGCCAGCAAGCACAATCGGGCTGGCTGGAGGGCGAAGCGGAGCGGGATGGAGGGCCGGTTGCTCATCAGAAGGATTGTCCCAAGCTGAAAAAGAAATTGAAGTGCGGGGCCTGGCCTACATGCGGGTTCGTCTCGTAGGACGGCACACCGGAGTCGGTGCTTGTCGGCTTGATCGAGTAATCGATATTCACCGGATAGATGGGCGGATTCAGGTTATAGCTGAAATCCAGCCGGATAGGTCCGACCGGCGTATGGTAGCGCAATCCAACTCCAGGTGCATGAGAGAAATAGTTGAAGCTGCACGTTCCTTGCTGGCCGGTCGAGGTGGTTGGGCCAGAAGGAACATAGGAATTGGGATCGCCGGTCTTGGCAATTGTTTTGCACGAATCGCGATCGGGCTGGCGAATCCGCAAGGCGCTGGCCCAGGCATCGCCAGCGTTGGCAAAGACGTTCCCCATGTCATGAAAGAGGACGATGCTGACCGCGTCGCCAAGCCAGGGAAGGTTGGGCGGAGGGAGGCGCAATTCGGTACTATTCGCAAGAGCGCCAGCGCCGCCGATGGGGTAGCCGGTCTCAGGATCGCGCGGGCCGGCCGCATTGATTGAGAAGCTGCGCAAGGACGTGGCTCCGCCGGCATAGAGGCGTTCGGGGAGGGGGATCAGCTCACCGTCCGCAGGGCCGAAGACGCGCTCCTGTCCGTAGCGCGTGTTGCGGGCCAGCACAAAACGGCCCTTGTCGAAGCTGTAAAAGCTGGAGTTGGAGACGTCCAGGCGATTGAACTCGGTCTGGGCGCCAAAGCGCGAGCCAGAAAGGAACTCCTGGAAACTGGTGTAGGTGCCGCGATGCGCGTCGAGAGGGGAGTCGCGCTTATCGCGAATCCAGGTGATGCCCGGACCCGCCACGCGCGTGGCGGTGGACAGCGGAGCAATCGCACCGATCCAGACCTGCAGGCTGCTGGCCGCGACTTTGACGCGGCGAAAACTGAATTCGTAGTCCAGGGTGTTGGCCTTGGAGAGAAAGGAGCCGGGGGTGTTGAAGTGTTCGGTCCAGCGCGCGCCGGCTTCCAGCTTGGAGGCCACATACGTGGTCACATCCTGGCTGTTGGCATAGCCGCCGGAGAAGGTGAAGCCGAAGTTGCGGTCGCCGTAGAGATGCGGGATCTGGAACAGCAGGTTGATCTTCTGTTCGATCAGGCCGTAGGTGCCTTGTAACGAGGCCGACTGTTCGCGGCCGAAGAGGTTGTTGCGGGTCAAGTTGGCGATCACGCGGGGACTGATTCCGGTTTTGCCGTTGGGGTTGCACGGAACACCTGCCTGGCTTGCGCCACTGCAATTGTTCACGGGCGTACCGGTTTGCGCCTCAAAGCCGCCGCCGTAGGTCAGGGCCCAGCGCCGCGCCTCCACCGCTTGCAACAGCACGGTCTTATAGGCTTCGTCGCCGGAGGGGTTCTCGACGGCCGTGTCGATCTCGCTGAAGAGGGCAAACTCGTACAAGTTGCGCTGCGTCTCGGCCAGGGCCGTCTCGTTGAGCGGGTCGCCAGGATGGAGGATGATGGCCTTGGCGACCGTGTCGGGGCGGGTGAAATGGAGCCCGGTGAGCAGTACCTTGCGCACGAAAATCTGCTGGCCCTCGGTGATGTGGAAGATCACGTTCACCTTGTTGGGGTCATCGGGATCTGCTTGCTGGGTTACCTCGACACTTGCCTTGTCGAAGCCCCGGCTCAGGTAGTCGGTCCACAGCGAGTCCCGGTCGCCAGCCAGGTTCTGGGGCGAGAGCAACTGCCCCGGAACGGTGTTCATCTGGGCGGTGAGCTTGGCCGCGTCCACATGGTCGTTGCCTTCGATGCGCACCGAGCCGACCCGCTGCTGGTCGCCTTCCTCGATGTGGTAAACCACGAGGAGCGGCGCGGGCTTGCCTTTGGGGGCATTCTTGGCAGTGTCCGTGGTTGACTCGGGGGTGATTTTGACCTTGAGGAAGCCGTTATTGCGATAAATGGTCTGCAAAGCGGCAATGTCGGCCGACACCAGGGACTGTGAATAGGCGCCGTGGCGGTCGAGGGAGTCGGCGGCGTGTACGTTGAGCAGGTCTTTGAGAGTTGCGGCGTTGAAATAGTGGTTGCCCGCGACCGAAACCCGCTCGACGCGGCGACGGGGCCCGAGTTCCACTTTGTAGAGAATGAGCACCTGGTCGGTAGTGGCGGGTTGCTGTTCATGATCGACCTTGACGTCGAAGTAGCCCAGGCGCTGGAAGTAGTCGCGCAGGCGGCGATTGCCCTCATTGAGCAGGTCGTCGTCCACGGTGCCCTCTTCGAAGACCGGAATCACGTGCTTGAGGCGATCGGCGCTGAGGCTGGCGCCCTGCACCTGCACTCTGACCTGGGGTCCGCGGGTGGCAGAAAACCGAAAGCTGTCTCTTTGCGTCCGAGGGTCGTACTGCTGGGACTCAACCTTGATTTCCGCCTCCAGCCGCTGATCGCGCTGGTAGTGCTTGAGAACCCCCGTCAGAGCGCGGTTGGCCGTCTCATGGTCCACCCGCGAACCCGTGCGGAGGTGAGCACGGTGACGAAAATCGCCAGCAGTCAACCCCGAGTCGCCGGTTACCTCGACGGCGCCGACCCGCGCCTGGGGGCCGGAGACCACGCGAAAGGCAATGTCCACGAGCTGCTCGTCGGGATGAGGGGTCAAAGTGGGCTTGATGACAGGTTCGTGGAATCCGTTCACGCCCAATGTCCGGCGCATCTCGTCGAGCGCCTGTGTGAGCCGGGCCTGGGTAAAGCGGGTTCCCGGAGACAGCTGGCTGGCGCGCTGCAATTGTGTATTGATATTGGCGCCCTTGGCTCCATCTACGGTGACCGCGCCGATGAAGGTGCGCGGCGCGCCGCAGAAAACAAGAGCCACGCCGTCCTGCAGGGGCGATGCCTCCACGTCGACGGTTTCAAAGATGCCGGTGGCAAAGAGCTGCCGCAGGCTTCTTTTCAGGTCGTCGCGCCGCAAGGGCGCTCCCTCGAGCTGGGCAAGATGGCCGGGCAATGGGGCGAGGCGATCTGCAGAGACCCCCTGGAACGCGATGCTGCGCACCGGCAGCCCCTCGAACTGAGCCAGCAGGTCGGGGGCATTGACCGCGGGGATCTGGGCCGGGAGTGTGCCCGCGGCGCCGGAAGCGCGGTTGGCCGGGCCAGCATCCTGGCTCCAGCCGATGGGATTGCTCATGCAGAGGGCAAGACTCCAGGCCAGCAAAATGCCGCACCACTCGCTGCACCGCCCTGCCGGCTTTGCTCTCAATACGATCTCTCCCAAAAAGTGCGGGGAAAATTACCCCGGTGCGCAGCAGGAATGCAACCAATTCAGAGCCCAAAGGACCGGCCTCTGGCGGTCGAGCAGAGAAGCTCCGTTCTTCGGGGCTCTGCCCTTTATACTAACGAGGAACCGAGCCTGGTGCAGCAGCTCCGGACTCGGGATCGATTTCGAAGGACGAGCATGCCCGATCTCCGGTCTTCCCCGCAATTACCAGAACCGGCCCGCCGCTTGCCAAACGGGGGTGCGCCGAGCGCCGCCGAGGACGTTGGCCTCGAGGTGAACCCACGGACAGGTTTGACTGCTTCCAGCGAAGCCGACATCCTTGCCAGAGCCCAGGGCGGTGATCATTCTGCCTTCGCCCAACTTTACTCCCTTCACAAAAGACGCATCTACTCCTTATGTCTGCGCATGGTGGGGAATATGGCAGAGGCCGAGGATCTGGCCCAGGAAGCATTTCTTCAACTGCACCGCAAGATTGCCACGTTCCGCGGCGACTCCGCGTTTTCCACCTGGCTGCACAGATTGACGATCAATGTAGTGCTGATGCATCTGAGAAAGAAAGGGCTGTCTCTCGTGTCGATGGATGAAGCCATGGAACCCGCACCGGAGGGAAATCCGGGGCGGAGCTTTGGGGCTCCCGATCTGACCCTGTCCGGCTCCATTGACCGGTTGGCGCTGGAACGCGCGGTGGCCGATCTTCCCGCCGGTTACCGGCTCATCTTCGTTCTGCACGACATTGAAGGTTACGAGCACAATGAGATAGCCTCCATGCTGGAATGCTCGATCGGCAACAGCAAGTCCCAGTTACACAAGGCGCGGCTCAAACTGCGCGATGCGCTGCGGTCATTTCCGCGGCAGGAGGCGCGCCGATGAAGGAAGACACCATCCTGATGGACTGCGAGGAGTTCCAATCCCAGTTGCCAGAGATGATCGGCGCCGGTGGAGATTTGGCCTCCCATCCGCATTTGCAGAGTTGTGCCTTGTGCCGGGCCCTTCTGGCTGATCTGGAGACCATTGCCGAGGCTGCGCGCCGGCTTTTTCCCATCGAGGAACCACCGGACGAACTGTGGAATCAGATTGAATTGGGAATCCAGCAAGAGAAAAAAGCCAGTGGCCCGGAATGAGGGCTGATCCGGAATGAGGTTTGGCGCCGTGCGGAAACAGGGATTTGCGGTCGCTCTGTGAGTCATGCCTGGGACAAAACCAAAAGGATACATCTCAGGGCCTAGAGCGGTTCCACGATTGCTGTACCCCCAAGAAGCGGGCTCGTTTTTGGCCTCATTTTGCACCGAAAGAAGTGCTTTGCGAGCCTTTTCGCTGTGGAAATCTTTCAGTTGATATTTTGTAAGTCGTTTTATATGAGTAAGTTGCAAAACGAAAAGCGAAGAAAAAGTGAATTTCTCCCGAAAATTTTCCCCTCCGCTAGTCCCCCTTCGACCGGTCGAGACCTGTCCCATCCCTGACATCTTGAACCGCTTATCTTGATTGTGCGCGGAGTGAGAGAAATAATCTGCAGTGAAAATGCCAAGCCGGGAACGCCCGAAGACACCGAGCAGAGTCTGAGAGCACCCGGCGGCCAACCGGCACATACTGCAATACCCTCTGTCCTGCCTTCGCTCATCCGACCTGAAGATCCCCAGAGCCAATTCAATTCAAATCAAATACAGACCTGTAATGCGCCGGCGTGCCGGCATGGGCTGGAGGGCCTGTGCGCCGATTTCATCTCACTCACCCTCGCGTACTTTTCAGCCGATACAGGCATCGAACCATAGTGAGCACGATCCTTCGTGAGGAGCTCCTGCAACAGCTTGGGGGCAATTTGCTGGAATGGGATTCGAGTAGAAATTGCTCAGGCAGTGCCGGGGAAGAAGGAACCGTTCGGGACCCCGCAGCGTACGCGAGTGAAAGGATACCCCAAAATGGAGCGAGAAAAGGCCAGCGAGCGAGAGATTCCAGGGCAATCGCATGAAGGTCATCTTGATGACAGATTCGCCGTTTTGCGCCGCCCCTACGGGGCTGGCGGGCTATTGTTGGCCCCCTTCCCCACGCTGAAGCGCGGGGCTAACCACCATTGCGCCTCCGGCGCGATGAAAATCAGAACCAGTCTGGTCAACAACTTGGATTCATGCGATTGCCCTGCGGAACATTCTGAGCTGTGGCGGACAAGTTTTCTGAAACTTTTGGAATTCTGCGTGGTCTAATGAAGAAAAGTTGATACGAGGACACTCAATGTCAAAGCAGCCCCCCGAAACGTCCCAGTCGATAGGTTCCCCAAATTCGGACAGCCCAACCGTGCGCAGGATCCCGGTTCTCCCGGTCCGGGACACTGTCTTGTTTCCCCATGCAGTGCTGCCGCTGACAGTGGGCCGCGAGAGCTCCATTCAGTTGATCGAGTCCCTGGGCGAAGAGCGATCCATTGTGGTTACGGCCCAACTGGATCCGCGCCTGGACACGCCCAAGCCGGACGATCTGCGTGCCGTCGGAACCCTGGCCACGGTGCACAAAGTGGTGCGCATGCCCAACCAGAGCCGTTTTGTCTTCACCGAGGGAGTGGAGCGGGTTCGCCTGGTGCGCTACGTGCAGACCGAGCCCTTCATGATCGCCGAAGTGGAGACGCTCGAGGATGACGAGCCAGAGGTTACGCCCGGTTCGGAAGCCCTGGTGCGGAATGTGATCGGACAGTTCCAGCAGATCGTGACGGAGTCGCCCACGCTCTCCGATGAGCTGCGGACGATCGTTGCGAATATCGAGGAGCCGAGCCGCCTGGTGGACTTTGTTTCCTCTTCGCTGCCGTTTTTGACGACCGACGACAAACAGCAACTGTTGGAAACGCCGGGAATCGGGACGCGGCTGGAATTGCTGAACCAGCACCTGGCCAAGGAGATCGAGGTGCAGCAGTTGCGCGCCAAGATCCAGACCGAGGTGCAGGACCAGGTGCAGCAGTCGCAACGCGACTACTACCTGCGCGAGCAGCTCAAGGCCATCCAGAAGGAACTGGGCGAGCAGGACGAGGGGCAGCGGGAAGTGGACGACCTGCGCCAGAAGATCGAAGCCGCCGGCATGCCCGAGGACGTGAAGAAAGAGGCGATGAAGGAGTTGTCGCGCCTGGGCCGCATGTCTCCCATGGCCGCCGACTATTCGCTCACGCGCAACTACATCGAGTGGCTGGCGGTGCTGCCCTGGGCGAAGAGCTCGGGCTCGAAGATCGATATCTCCAAGGCCAAGGAGATCCTCGATGAGGATCACTACGAGCTGAAGAAGGTCAAGGACCGCATCCTGGATTACCTGAGCGTGCTGGAGTTGAAGCCGGACATGAAAGGGCCAATTCTGTGCTTTGTCGGACCTCCCGGAGTGGGCAAAACCAGCTTGGGCCGCTCGATTGCGCGAGCCTTGGGCCGGAAGTTCCAGCGCATCTCGCTGGGCGGCATGCACGACGAGGCGGAGATTCGCGGCCATCGGCGCACCTACATTGGCGCGCTGCCGGGCCAGATCATCCAGAGCATCCGCCGCGCCGAGGTGAACGATCCGGTGATCATGCTGGATGAGGTGGACAAGCTGGGGCGCGATTTCCGTGGCGATCCGGCCTCGGCGCTGCTGGAGACCCTGGACCCGGAGCAGAACTTTAGCTTCCGCGACAACTATCTGGACGTGCCTTTCGACCTGTCGAAGACGCTCTTCATTTGCACGGCCAACATGCTGGACACGGTTCCTCCGCCGTTGCTGGACAGGATGGAACTGATCTTCCTGCAGGGCTACAGCGAAGAGGAGAAGGTGCACATCGCCAACCAGTACCTGATTCCGCGCCAGATCAAGGAGAACGGAATCACGCCGGAGCAGATCGAGTTTCCCGAGGACGCGGTGCGCTACGTGGTGCGCCACTACACGCGGGAGGCTGGAGTGCGCAAGCTGGAGCAGACGCTGGGCACGATTTGCCGCAAGCAGGCGCGACGCGTGGTCGAGGGCCACAAGGAAAAGCTGGTGGTGACGCGTGAAACCATCCAGGAGTTCTTGGGCGGCATTCAGGTGCGGGTCGAAACCGAGGTGGCGGAGCGCGTGAAGCGTCCCGGCGTGGCCGTAGGGCTGGCCTGGACGCCGGCCGGCGGCGACATCCTGTTCATTGAAGCCAACAAGATGAAGGGCAAGGGCGGGTTCACCATGACCGGGCAGATTGGCGAGGTGATGCAGGAGTCGATGCAGGCCGCGCTGACCTGGGTGCGTTCCAACGCCGCAAGCCTGGGACTGGCCGAAGATTTCACCAAGGAGATCGACCTGCACATTCACGTGCCGGCCGGTGCGATTCCCAAGGACGGGCCCTCGGCAGGTGTGACCATGGCGGCTGTGCTGGCTTCGCTACTGACCGATACGCCGGTGCGTCCGCTGACCGCCATGACCGGTGAGATTACGCTCAGCGGCAATGTGCTGCCGGTGGGCGGCATCAAGGAGAAGTTTCTGGCGGCTCGCCGGGCTGGAGTGACAACCATCATTCTGCCCGCCGAGAACCGCCAGGACGTGGAGGAAGATCTGACGCCGGAGCTGATCGGGGGCGTGGAGATTCACTATGCCAGCCGCATTGAGGACGTGCTGGCTGTAGCCTTGCCGCAATTGAAGGCCCGGCAGGATGCGATGCCTGCCGCCGAGGTGCTGGCTGTGAGCGCGGCGAGCTAAGAAGCGCAGAACGGAAACAAGGAAGGCCGGCGAAGCTGCCGGCCTTTCTTGTGCGCATCGACCGATTGCCGCCTTCCGCGTCTAACCGGCAGGCGGTATTCTCTTTCTCGATGATGCAGGTGCGAGTTCTTGGTTTTGGCGTATTGAAAGATTGGCTGGGCGCTCAGGAGACAACGGTTGAGTTGCCGGAGGGCGCGACGGTCGCCCAGTTGCTCGTGCGGCTGGGCGCGGCGCAGCCCCTGCCGCGCGGCATTGCGGTCAGCGTGAATGCGGAGTTTGCCGCGCCAACCCAAGGGCTCAACGAAGGCGACGAGATCGGGCTGCTGCCGCCGGTTTCGGGCGGGAGTGCGGAGGCCAAAGTTCCGGGTGTAGATTCCGGAGATTCGGAGGTTGCGACCGCGCTGATGCGGGGGCCGATCGATGCGGAGAAGCTGGTGGCCGCGGCCAAGCGGGGCGAGGACGGCGCTGTGGTGGTCTTCGACGGCATCGTGCGGAACAACACGCGCGGACGCCGGACGCTTTATCTGGACTATGAAGCCTATGAAGAGATGGCGGCAAAGCAGATGAAGGAACTGGCGCTGGAGGCAGTTAGCCGCTTCGGCGTGCGCGGCGTGACCATGGTTCACCGGCTGGGGAGGCTGGAAGTGGGCGAGACGAGCGTGTTGATCGTGGTGGCTTCGGCGCATCGCGGAGCCGCATTTGAGGCTTGCCGCTGGCTGATCGATACGCTCAAGAAGACGGTGCCGATCTGGAAGAAAGAGACCTTTGCGGACGGAGTGGTGTGGGCGGCGGGAGAAGCTTTTCCCGCCGGGGTGGCCGTGGACGCCGCGGAGGATTCGGATGAAGCGTGATTGGAGCGGAGTTCGAAGCCTGTTTCTGCTGGTGGGGATGGCGCTCTGCGCAACGGCCCTGGCGGCGCAGGAGATGACGCTTCATGTGGACGTGAAGCTGGTCAGCGTTTTTGTGAACGTGACCGACCGCAACGGGGCGATCGTCGGCGGGCTTACGCGCGACGACTTCGGCCTCACCGAGGACGGGCGACGGCAACAGATTGCGGTTTTCGAGCGCCAATCGGAATTGCCGCTCAACCTGACCCTGGCCATCGACACCAGCGGCAGCGTGAAAAAGGACATGGAACAAGAGGCGGAAGCAGGGCGGAGGTTTGCCCACGCGCTGCTGCGCCCGCAGGACCAGATGAGCCTGCTGCAGTTTGCCACCGAGGTGCGCGAACTGACGCCGTTTACCAACAAGCTGAGCCTGATCGATCGGGGCCTGGGGCAGTTGCGCTCGGACTTTGCCACCGCTCTTTATGACGCGGTTTACCTGGGCTCGAATCGGCTGGGACCCAAGCAGGGGCGCAAGGTGCTGGTGCTGGTCTCGGATGGGGGTGACACCGCCAGCACGGCCACTTATGCGAAGGCTCTGGAGCAGGCGCTGCGCAATGACGTGATGATTTACAGCGTGATCGATGTGCCTATCGAGGCCAGCGCCGGGCGCGAACTGGGCGGTGAACACGCGCTCATCACCCTGGCGGAACAGACCGGTGGAAAGAGCTTCTACGTCAGCGAGGGCGGGCTCGACAAGGCTTTTGCGCAGGTGAGCGAAGACCTGCGCACGCAATACCTGCTCGGCTATTACCCCAGAAATCAGGAGCCGGGAAGGGTATTCCACCGCGTAGAGGTCACGATTCCCAGGGCCACGGCGGAGGCATTCAACATTCGTCACCGCACCGGCTACTACGGGGATTCGCCGGTCAAGGCCGATTGACCTCGAAAATCCTGATCGCCGCACGATGATTTTCCGTTCATTTCCAAAAAATGCTGCGGAAGGACTGAGACAAGGCTGTTTTCTACGGCGCACCCGCCCCTTTGCCGTTTGCATCTAAAATGGCAGCATGACTCCGACATCGTCTTTGCGCCGACGCTCCAAGACGCCTCCACCGGGTGAAACCGGTCAGGAGATGCTCTATCTTCGCTCCCTCAGCGACCGCCAAGTGAACGTCGCCATCAAGTTGCGCGACGGAGAGACGGTGCGCGGCTGGATTGAGTATTTCGACGATGGAATGCTGCGCCTAACGCGTGAGGGGAAGCCCAACCTTTTCATCTACAAACATCAAATCAGCACCATTACCGAGACCGGCCGCCACAAGACCCCTCGTATTGCAACCAAGAGTGGGTTGAGCGAAAACGGATCGGCGCAGAGCGGGGTAATTTCGTGAGTGAAGAGCAAGCGGGTGTGCCGGCATGGGTTCCCAAGGCTTCAGCCATTGCACGTGAGGCGGGAGCAAAGCTGCGCACGTTTTTTGTGGCTGGTGTCGAGACGGAGTACAAGGGCGATGTGGACCTGGTCACGGTGGCCGATCGGACCTCGGAGAAGCTGATCCGGGAACGGCTTGCCGAGGCTTTTCCGGAGCATGGAGTGTTCGGGGAAGAAGGCACCAGAGACCGGCTGGAGGCTGAGTTCCGCTGGTACGTGGACCCCCTGGACGGAACGACCAACTTCGCGCACGGGTTTCCGCACTTTTGCGTCTCGCTGGGGCTGGAAAAACGCATTCCGGGCCAGTCTGCGGACCAGGATGGAACGCTGGTGGCTGCGGTGATCTACGATCCGCTGCTGGACGAACTCTTTGCCGCGGAACGGGGACGGGGCGCCACCCTGAACGGCCGGCCGATGCGGGTTGCGCAAACGCCGGAACTGGCTGAATCGCTGGTGGCTACCGGTTTTCCCAGCCGCAAACGGCACGAGAGCCCCAACGTGCACTTTTATCAGGAATTCACACTGCGCTCGCACGGGGTGCGCCGGGCCGGTTCGGCGGCGCTCGATCTGGCGTACGTCGCAGCAGGACGGTTGGAAGCCTTCTGGGAGTTCAATCTGAATCCCTGGGATACGGCGGCCGGAATCTTGCTGGTCGAAGAAGCGGGCGGGCAGGTGACGGGCTTCGCCGGGCAGCATTTCAAGTTGGACAGCCGCGAGATTCTGGCTTCGAACGGCTTGATTCACGCGGAGCTGGTGACGGTGTTTCGGGATTTGTTCGCCGGGCGGAATCTGGAACCCATTCCCACGCCGCAGGAGTTTGCCGCACGGCGGGCGGAGCGCGCGGCCGGGTAAACGCATGAGCGTGCGCCATTTGGGGACGGAAGGCCGAAGGACGATTCTTCCCGCTCCCGCATCTTGAAAGTGGGCTCCAAGGGGTGGCGCAGTCCTTGGGGTCCTGTGCTACTATCACGTCGAGAAGTTTAGTTCCCCGGAGAAAAATCAGAGATGGCATACGTCATTGCAGAACCCTGTATCGGCACCAAGGACACCGCCTGTGTGGACGCCTGTCCTGTCGATTGCATCCACCCCAAGAAGGACGAAGACGGTTTTGCCGAGTCCGACCAGTTGTTCATCGACCCGGTCGAGTGCATCGACTGCGGCGCCTGCGTCCCGGCCTGCCCGGTTTCAGCCATCTTCGCGCAGGATGACCTGCCGGAGAAGTGGGCTCAATTCACCGAGAAGAACGCCAAGCACTTCGGCCGCTAGTCGGTTCTGCGGTACCCACTGCATTCGAGTTTCAACAGAACGCGCATCCCGGCTGCCGGGGTGCGCGTTTGTGCGTATGCGCCGCGTGGACCGAGGTCCCGGGCGGAACAACAGTGCGATGATGGAAACGCATGAGCGTGCTTACTTCAGAGGCCGTGGTTTTGCGCACCTGGCCGGTGCATGAGGCCGACCTGATCGTGAGCATTTTTACGCGCGACTATGGACGGGTGCGGGGCGTGGCCAAGTCGGCGCTGAAGAGCCGCAAGCGCTTTGGCGGGGCTCTGGAGCCGATGACCGTGGCGCGGGCCTGGTTTGCTGAGCGGCCGCGGCAGGAACTGGTGCGGCTGGACCAGTTGGAGATTATCCGGTCGCCGCTTTCCTTGCCGGTGGATGCTGTGCGCATGACCGTGCTGAGCCTTTTTGCCGAGTTGCTGGACGAGGTGCTGCCCGAACGCGATCCGCAGGAGACGGTCTTCCGTCTGGCGGTGGCCGTCCTGGAGCAGACCACGGTGGAACAGCCGTGGATGCCGCTGACCTACTTCCAACTGTGGATGACGCGGCTGATGGGGCTGCTGCCGGACATTGCGCATTGCACGGTCTGCCGCGAGA
>Ga0255352_1000653_pt1 | contig 19027 bp, 16 predicted proteins | sample HBST0metaG_FD_189939 | JGI IMG/M metagenome (GOLD analysis project Ga0255352, IMG submission 189939) | Peat soil microbial communities from Stordalen Mire, Sweden - H.B.S.T0 | ecosystem: Environmental > Terrestrial > Soil > Wetlands > Peat | place: Sweden: Norrbotten County, Stordalen Mire...
GCAGCAAAGTGGATTGGGAGAACGAACGCTGCAAAGAGCAGCGCAGAAAATGGGGCTAAAGAAACAGCGCGCCGGAGAGCATGGTCCGTGGATCTGGAGCCTTGGCTGACCATACACGACATTTTTTTGGCATACCCGTCAATACAGTGAATTGACGCCTATGCCAAAAAGTTGTCGGGGAAGCCTTGGAGACTGATAGCACTCCGCTTTTCCGCGTAGCGCTATCGCAATCCCTGATGTTTCCCGACAAGGACTTGCACCCCAAAAGCTGTCATCATGCATGACGTACCACAAAAAAGGCTGCGGCAATACGCCGCAGCCTTTTTTGCTTGCTCACTTTTCTACCAAGCGACCTTTGCCGAGAAGGTGACCTTGCGACGACCACCACTTGTCACAGTAGGATCGCCAAAGCCTTCGCTCTCGCCACGTAAACCAGCATCATCGAGATAGCTATCGATGCTGGCATAGTTGGGATGATTGAATATGTTAGAAAAGTTAGCGTTAAACGACGCATTCATGTTGTTGCGCAGCTTAATGGATTTGGACACCGACAAATCGCCCGTATTCGTCCAGAAATCGCGTGCATCATTACGACGGGTATTGCCCCACGGCGTATTATGCACCGACTGCGCATACGAACTGTTCATGATGTAGCGCACATCGTCGGTCGTTACTGTGGTTGCCGAAGCATCACTCGTTGAGTTTGCGACATTCCAGCTAATCAACTGCGTGCCTGAAAGTGAGCAGGATGCCCCGCCATAAAATTTGCAAACATCACCGGCATAAGCACCAACTTTGCTCGGATTGACTTTGTGGTTTCCATTGAAAGGACGAAGGCCGTCGTATACGCCCGCAAAGGTGGCATTGAATGTGTAATCGGTATTCCCTGAAGCCCCACTGTAATAGTCAAAATAGTATTGCGTCGGGGTATAGCTCTGTCCAGAAGCAATGTAGTATGTTCCTGACACGCCCCATCCACCCAGAGCGTGACCAATCAGCCCATGCTGTTCTTTGTAGGCCGGAATCTGTTCAGCAAATGTGAAAGTGAAGTTATGCGGAAAATCGATGTCTGACAAACCATGTTCTCCACTCTTGTAGTTCAATGGATTTTGCGAGAAGGCAACTGTATCCGTAGCGAAAATATCACTTGCGTTATCGGTTGTTTTGCTGAAAGTGTAGGATGCCTTCAGCAACAATTGATGGAACAGGTTATCGGCACGTAGCTGGGCCTGCAATGCATGATAATCGGAATAAGCGGTATTCGTGCGCTTGCGGATCACTGAGCTGTTTCCATCCTCACGACCATTGGAACCCAGTGTAATCGTGGAAGGAACTTCATCCGGGAAGTTTGCCTTCAGACCTGCCAAGTACGGGTTGGCATTAATGGACTGGAAAAGATTCTTCCCGTGGTTTCCAACGTAACGGGCCTCGGCAACGAGACCGGTTGTAAGTTCGCGCTGAATGCCCAGCGACCAGCTATGCACCTGATCGACTGTGAAGTTTTTGTCGACGGTTGTCTGCGCATATGTGCGCGGATCGCTGACGCCTTTAGTCAAGTAAGACGATAGGGCAGAACGAACATTAGGCCCAGTCGGCGTTGAAGGAAGAACATTGTCGGTCGACGATCCTGATATCGTCTGCAAAAGAACCTGTGGCGCAGAACTGGCCATATTCAAATAGATGTTGTAAAACGGCGGATCATAGGCCAACCGATAACCACCGCGAATCACCGTTTGATGCTTCCCTCCCAAAAATGACGGAGAATACGCAAAGCCAACGCTAGGAGCAAACAGTTTGAAGTCACTGTCCAGATGGGCAGCAGTGGTAATAGAAAGATCAAGGTCAGGATTCCAGAGAGGATCGGAGCCCTCCTGACTCTTGACGTCCTTATCGTGGAAGAGATTACTCGGTTGGCCGTAGAAACTGTAGGTAAGGCCAAGATTCAGTGTCAGGCTTGGGGTAATCTGCCAATCATCGCCCACGTACAAAAAGGTATCGTACTCCCGAAAGTCGAGCTTGGAATCTCCACTGGCAATGGTGATAGAAGCAGGAGTGCTCACCAGATAGTTCGTCCAGTTTTTAAACGAAAAGCTGCCATTGAGGTAAGGCAAAAAGACATTTGGCGATCGCTGATATGTCCAATTAATGCCAGCTTTCAGATGGTGCTTTCCTAGCTGGTAGTTGAGGTTGTCCTGAATCTGCCAATCGTTCACGATGCGGCCTTGAGGCATAGTTGTGCCTGCGCCATAGCCAAGATTTCCGCTTCCTGTTGTCACATGTGTAACTGCCTGATCGATCTCGCCCATGCTCGGATCTGAACCGTTGCTGCTTCCACCAAACTCGACATTATTGCGACCAAAAGATACTGCAAATTCGTTCACAAGAGCGTCGGTGAAGGCACGCGTCCAACCCAGCTTAATGGCTTGTGCAAATGCTGGCTCGTTATAGAAATAACCAGCAGGGCCATTATCATCGATATCAAACCAATTGTTGCGATTCAACAAATAGCGCGCGGTAATCGTGTTCTTACCGGACTGATAGTCAAAGCGAGGTAGCCAATTAAATTGATGGTTACGTTCGGGAACACTCCTGGATATACCACCCACCTCGATATCGCAGCTTACGCCATTGTATGTCAGCGTAGTGGTTGTTGTATTCGTCGCTACAGGACTTCCCGTGCTGAAGCCGTACGGTCCGTACCCCTTGAGCGCAGCCAAAGCATCACTGTTTACCCACGAGCAGGCAGATGCCTGTGTAATTCCATTGGAAGTTGGCGTAAGAGAATCACTATGACGAAGGTCAGTGATGTGATAAAGTTCCTGGTTAAAGCCATTGAAGAAAAACGCCTTGTTTTTGATGAGGGGGAAACCGATTGTAAATCCACCAAACTCGTCATTGGAGCGAGGCAACGACGTCAGATCCTCAAATTCTTTTTCCACGTTTGTCAGGGTTTCTAACTTGTTATTCGTCCAATATCCATAGATGCTTCCGTGAATATTGTTTGTTCCTGACTTAGTTACAATATTGACGACAGAACCACCATTGCGTCCATACTCGGGACCGAAGTTATTGGTGATGATCTGGTATTCACTGGCGAACTCGGCATCGCTTACCTGCAACGCTGGACCAGTCACTGAGTTGTCGTTGTTATTCTGGCCGTCGATCTGCTGGTCGTTGTTGCGCCCGCGAATGCCATTTGACGCAAAAGACGCACCGTTGTAATTGGCGAAACTACTGTCGCGAGTTGCATTGACGCCTGGAACAAGCAGAGCCAAGTTGTCAAGGCCTTGGTTTTGATTGACGCCTGTCAGCAGTTGGATATTTTGCGAAGAAAAAGTATTGGTAATCTGCGCTTGCGTGGTTTCAATAAGGGGCGTGTAGGAATCAGAGACTTCTACATTCACTTGCGCACCCGCAATGGCAAGTTTCACAATGCCAAGGCCACTATCCAACGAGGTCTGAACCACAACGCCGATGGTCTTGGGGCTGAATCCATCTTTACTGATTTCTACTTTGTAGGTGCCAGGAGGCAACAAGCTGAAGTGGAAAACACCCGATTTTTCGGAAACGGTTTGCGCTACACCACCGGTTTGGACATTCGTCGCCTTTAGAGCAGCATCTCCAAGCAAAGCGCCAGATGAATCGGCAATGCTGCCAGAGATTGATCCTTTCGTCACTTGGGACAGCACCGATATTGGAATCAATGACCTTGCCCCCGGAAAACGTACCTCATATAGCGCTCTGAGAGACTATCGAAGGAGCGAAGATGGAGCGTATACCGAGGAAGGCGTACACGTACGAGTTCAAGCTGGAAGCGGTTCGGCTGGTCGAGTCCGGCCGGCGTGTTTCCGAAGCGGCGCGGTCGCTGGGCGTGATCGAGCAGACGTTGTCGAACTGGATCAAGGCGCACAAGTCCGGCAAGCTTGTGGCCCACGGTCGTGGGTCGAAGCTGACCGCCGAGCAGATCGAGATCCGCCAGTTACGCGCTGAACTGGCGCGGGTCAAGATGGAGCGCGACATATTGGGAAAAGCGGCGGCGTACTTCTCGCGGGGCCAGAAATGAAGTACGCCCATATCCATCGCAGTCGTCATTTCTGGCCGGTTCGCTTGCAGTGCGAGGTTCTCAGTGTCAGCTTCACGGGCTATCACCAGCATCACTTGCGCCGCAAGAAGCTCTCTTCCCGCCGGCACATGACGGACGATGCGTTGCTGGTGCACATCCGAGCCATCCACGCCGAGTTTCGCGGCGCCTATGGCTGGCCCAGGATGGGTCGTGAGTTGCGTCGTCGCGGCGTGCGTGTGGGCAAGGAGCGGGTACGCCTGCTGATGCAGCAACATGGCATACAGGCGCGCGGCAAGCGGCGATTTCGCGTTGCAACCACCGACAGCAACCATAAGTTGCCGATTGCGCCGAACCTTCTCAACCGTAACTTCACCGTCACCAGGCCCAACACGACGTGGACCGGCGACGTGACTTACATTGCTACCGAAGAAGGCTGGTTGTATCTGGCCGTGGTGATCGATTTGTTCAGTAGGCGCATCGTGGGCTGGTCGATGAAGACGACGATTGACCGCAGCCTGGTGATCGATGCACTGGAGATGGCCTGCCTACAGCGAAGACCCGAGGCCGGCAAGGCGATCTTCCACAGCGATCGTGGCAGCCAGTATGCCTCGGATGATTTTCGCGAAGTCATGAAGATGTACGGTCTGATTGCATCGATGAGCCGCCGGGCCAACTGCTGGGATAACGCGGTAACGGAAACGCTGTTCGGCTCGCTCAAGGTCGAGCGACTGCACGGTGAGAAGTTCATCACAGTGCGTGCAGCAAAAGATGCGGTGATGAACTGGATCCTCTGGTATAACCAGAAACGGCTACACTCGACGATCGGTTACCAGAGTCCAGCCGAGTTCGAACAGGCATGGCAGTCGCAGCGCGAAGCGGCCTGAAATGCAGGTTGTGGAAGTATGGAAATCGCAAGAACGCGATTCCCACACTCCCACAACCTCGACGGCTACGGGATTATCCCCTCAACCCCTGCGCATATGGGGGACGCAGTCTGAGGGCAAGGTCATACCTTCTCATATTCCCAACGTCAGTCGCCGATTCGGTTATTTCGTACACTCTGCGCGAAGTCGCTCGGTTGAACATGATTCGTGGCTTCAATAACGCACTCAATCGAAGACAAGCAGGTCGAATCTTCAAAGACGCGGTGCGTCATTTCGGAAGAGAGAACAGAGTAACGAAGGAGGGGGGCCTCGACAGCAACTCTCGCCCGCCTGGACTATCGGAGATGGCGTTCCGTTTCGATCACAACCGCTATTTCCACCTTGTCATACTGCACGACGACATCACGGAAGTCCTCAATGAAGGCCTGGATGCGACTCGCCAGCCGGTTCCTGGCGTAGCCGATTACATCGGGAAAATTTCTTCCGTTCTCGCTCAACGGTCCGACTGCGTCGGAGGTTTCACGCTTATCGTCATGGTTGGCGTCGGTCGCCCTTATCAGGTGGCAACTCCCAACACGTTACCTTCGGGATGGTCGCTCCAAGTTTGGTCTTTGTTCGATTTCGAATACTTCCAGTGGCTGGAACGGGACTGGGAGAGGATGCTGTGGAAAATCTCGCAACAAAGAGAAATGTTGTCGGCCCGGCAAATTGAGTTCGTTTCACCGGATGATGCGACGCTCTACGCATCATGGATGAACGAAGAGTACCGTCTTATTCCACGCGAAGCCGTCGAGCCCGGTCAGGTTCTCGTTAATATTAGTTGCGGTGAAGTCTTCAGCCTGCGCGAAAAGGCTCGTCGTCGCCTTGACAACCATGCGGCCTACCGACCCGACTTCCAGACTTGGGTCACGATTTGCCGCATCAATCCGCTCTCTTATTTCAAGGAAGACCTACTGAGGCTCCGTTATGGTGCCCCTGACCTGGCAGCGCAAAACCTTCTCGCGGGCGCTGTCGAAAATAAAAACAGAACATGGTGGCTTGACTGCTCTCTTTCAAGGTATCCCGATGCAGACCGTGGTTACATATTCAAAGTTTGGGAAACGGCGTTGATATGGCTGGAGCGTGTCGTGACCGTAGCGGAAGAGCAGCTTCTATGGGAGCCCCAAAGAAACCCAATAATCACCCTAAATCTTTCGGCCATCGCCTCGATTGAGAACTGGGATTTATCTACGATTCAAGCCGTGGCACCCGTCAACGCGTTCAACACGGAGCTTGACGAACACGGCTTCACTGTCACGGTTCCAACAGCGTTCGTTTCGATGGGAAGAAGCTCACAAAACTTCGCAGAACGGCTCTTTGCGAAGGCGTTCGTCTTGGGTGCGTCGCTTCTTGGGGGGAAACGACTCTCCGACTCGGAAGTAGAAACAGTCATCGATCCCCTCCACATATCGCCCGATGAACGACATATGCACACGCTCATCACCACGGACCATCGGGACTACCTCAGAGAGTTTGGCGAGAGCGAGTTCAAACTCCTAAAAGATGCTGATGTTCATTTTGCAGATGCGGGGATTGGATACGAAGCCGGTGTAAACGAACCAACGGTGATTGAGGATCGTCAACGATGCAAAGAGTTCTTAAACAATGTCGTGGATGCTTTCTGGGCGCGCTGTCGGCAGCGGCTCGGGAAAATCGACAGAAAATCTCTGGTTTTGCGTTGCCTTCAGAACAACGAAGCCATCATCGCCGAACAAGAGAACTGGACGAGAACTCGCCGTGCGGTGGCCGCGATCCATAAAGATCAGGCAGATGTGCTCTCTGCATCTCAACAGGCGAGAGAAAAAATGGATCGAACGCAAATCTCCCACCGACTCTTGCTCGAGATGGCTATCTGCACGTGTCCGGAGTCCGGCGGCAGAGAGGCGACCCAGGAAGATATCGATTATCTGGGTACTCAAATCCTACAGATGGCGGCGACTGCGCAAGAATCGGATGCGATGCGGGCGGAGGCGATCCCGGCCTGGGTGAGAGTAGCGCTGGCCGGCGATATCCGACTGTCTTCGGATTTCTCAGATCTGATGAGGCCCTACCTCATGAGCCATTTTGAGGTCACGCACCGGCGAGATATCCAAGACTACGAAAGCTATCTTTCGGAACCCATGCGAGGCACAAAGACTGAGGAAGAGGTGTTCGGTCCGGCTTTCGTTCAAGCGTTTCTGGATGAGTATGGCATTTCTCCAGTGAGACTTGCAGACATAGCGACTGTCCTCGCCCAGGACGCACGCGAACAGCAAGTGAACATCGTCGTTCGTTCCATAAATTCTCTCCTGGAGCTTGTGCAAAAGGCTGGATTCTCGGAAGCCGAAGTGGACGGCCTTGTTCAGCATTTTCTGCTTCCGGCGCGTCCCGATTGGACGAAAGTGTCGCCACCATTCCGGACTAAGGATTGGTGGCCTTGGCGGTATCGGAGACATCTGTCTATGATGACGCGGCCTTTAGTGGGTTTAAACAACTTAGAGGTCGCATACGCTCCCGCGTTTTGTGACGACTCCTTCCGGCATGTGGTGATGGAGGCGTACACAGGCGCCTCTGATACCGAGTATTTCGCGTCGTCGACGATGAAGAAGTACATCGGGTCAGCGAACGCGAAGAGGGGGCTCGAATTTAATAAATCAGCCGCTGGCAAGTTCAACGACTCGGCTGGAGGGTGTGGACTGAAGTCGAGATGAATCGCCTGCATTGCCCTGGAGAGGAAGCGTCAGGGGATATAGATGTGATCGCTGAAAAAGATGGAAGAGTGTATCTATGCGAATGTAAGGATCTGTCTTTCGCGCGGACGATTACTGAAGTCGTGGAACAGTTGGGGAGATTTCGCGGAAAACAGGGAGACGAATTGTGGAAGCATCTTCGCAGAGTGAAATGGGTTCAGCAGAATGCCTCCCAGCTCCGCTATGTTGTTGGCCAGGAACCCGTCGAAACTCGATCGCTGTTGATCACGAGCAAGGTTGTTCCTATGCAGCATTCGAAGGCGTTTCCAGAACAGGTCGTGCCGATCGACTCGCTGCCCGCTTTTCTGGAAAACAAAGCGTAACCGCTGTCCATCAGTAGATCACCCCAAGTCAGTTCGCAGCGTCATTTGATCGCTTGCTCGGCCCTGACAAGCCGTGAGCGTGTGGTCTGGGCATGTTGACTCGCGTTTGGATAGGTGCTTGGGATCTGCGGGCTCCCTGGAAGTGTCCACCTATTTTTAAGTGGACACTTCGAGCAGTGCCTAAGTGTGTTGTGCCGAGTCTTCGTCAGCGAGGTTCCAGGGAAGCAGTTCATCGATCCGGTTGACGAGGTGTTCGGCAATGCAGGCCAGGACCTGGCGAAGGTACCCTTTGAACTGGATTATCGCGCGCCGACAATCACTGGTGAGTGCAAGACCGGCGGGGTATATTAATGTTTCAACGGCTCGTCTCTACGGTTGATGCAACAACAGCCCGAAAGACCCCGATTGCCCATATAGGGTTTTTAGGTTGTGCTGATGAGGAAGAAACTCCTTTTGATCCTCGGAGCGGGCAGTTCTATCGCACGAGGAATGCCGTCGGTTCCAGCGCTCGACCACCTCATGAGGCAATGGGCACATGATTGGGCGTCGTCACGCGGGTTTCCCGATTATTACGGCGTTCTTGCGAATGAGATCGAAGCCTATTATCGGTCCGGGCCATCCGGTCCAAGGCCATCGCTGAGTTTCGATAAAATCTTGGGTGAGATCGTGGCCCTATCCCATTGGATGACGCCTGCCCCGTGGGGTGACACACTGCGGCAAGCCGCGTGCAATGGAGCGCCTCCCCCAAAACTTCGCTTTCCAAATCCGTCGTTTTCCGGCGATGCGCCTTATGGTCCTACAGTGATGCTGAAGGACCAACTTCAATATCTGCTTAGCGCGCTCGTCCGGCACATGCGCTCCCTATGCCGGAATCTCAATCTGACGAATAGCGCTGCAAACCAGTACCACGCACTTTTCCATGGGCTGCGTGATGTCTTCGATCTTGGAGTCTACAATCTCAACTACGATACAGCCGCGCTATCGGCCTGCTCCGGTGCCTATACCGGATTCAGCGCCGATGGTGCGTTCGAGCCAACCGGCGTACATGATCGCAATGAATGGGGATTTGTGTATCACTTGCATGGCAGTGTGCATCATTCGCTTGTTGGAGAATTTGGAAACGAGATCCGTTGACAGAAGGATCTCGCAGGGACATTCTTCGACGGCCATCAAGGGCTAGCAGGTGACAAACGGTCGGACGGCCGGTCGTTTCCGAAAACGACGTTAATTGCGGGCGGTTTCAAGCTCGACCAGCTCCTGGTCGAGCCGTTTCATTCGTTGCATGCGGCATTGGTGCGGCACGTCTATGCGGTTGATGCGATTTTGGTTGGTGGTTATGGATTCACCGATGTCCAGATAAATCGCGCACTGCGCAATCGGTTGGCTGGTCCGAGACAAAAACTGCCCGTTCTGGTACTCGACCTCGCGGGCGACAGGACCGATCCGATGGAATTTCGTTACGATCCTTGGGCGTATGAACTATGCGGTGCGCTGCATGCGAGCGGGAGCTACTTCTTTGAACATGGTCACACGTCTCCGCCCATACCGTCCGAACTTGCGGCGCGAGGCGCGTTTGAAGTCTCCACCCCACACCGGGTTGCCATCTGGTACGGCGGCTTCGGGGAGGCGGTAACGCGTCTCGATGGCATTGTTCCCTGGCTCAACGGTCAGGCCGATGAAGTGCTCGCTTCGGCTCTTCCAGCCCTCTAGGCAGAATCATCCTGCATTAGTCAGGCTGGTCACTGGTCAATGTCGTCGAATACGCCACGTGCCTGCGCCGGCAAGAGGTCCGGCGTATCTACGTCTCCAAAGCTGCGCGCCGGTCGATCTGTTTTGGGTTCACTCTCAGTTTTTTCAGCGATCCATTGCTCGATGGATTGTACCTCCTTATTGATGTTGGCCAGGATCGCCGGTTCGTCTGCGAATTCCTGCTTCAGGGCTGAGAACGAGTCGATGAGAGGCTGCATGTGCTCGTCGGGGGCCTGATCAGAGTTGCGGTTGGACTGCCAAGTTCGTCTTATATCCGCGAGGTTAGGCAATAACTCACTCCGAACGCGCTCGCGAAATGCGGAAAGCTCGGCGGAAGTGAACACGCTTTGAGTCCGGAGGTTCTTGAGGGCATAGAAGTCCTCGCCGTCAATCGCGTAAGTAACGACAGTTGTCACGAACTCCTGGCGGTATTTCTCGGGCAGGATTCCGAACTCATGAAGCCGTATAGCCAAACCCACTTCTGATACCGAATCCAGGAAGAGTCCCGGCTTTGATATTCGTTCGAAAATATCGCTGTGCTGCTCAACGTATTGAAGCAGAAATTCCTTTGAACAGCGCGACGAGAGAAACCGGTCGATACGGCCCTTGCTATACCATCTGGCTAAGAACGGCGTCTTGTACCGGGTAGTCGAGGAGAACTCATCCAACCTCTGAATCACGAGCGGGAACAGCCCTCTTGGAAGAGCAACGGCCCGCTCAATCCCGACATCGCCGCAAGTCACCTGCGCTGTCAATTTGTCTATTGGACTGCCATGCACATAGATACCGAGCAATTCATGACTTTGAAGCAAGAGACCCGCATAGGCGTCACCAACCGTTGGATGCTTGAATCTCCAGGCGTCGGTTCCTTCCGCCGCCGTGTATTGCACAAGACTTCCATTAAGAGATTCAAGTGCGGTAATGCACCCTCCCAGATTGCTCCCCAATCGCTCGATCGCCTCCCGCTCCGATTCTTCCAGCTTTATCGGGCTTTCGAGGGAGTTGTTCCTCATGTATATGAGGGCGAGCGCCGCTTTGCTGTGATCGTCGAGTCCCCGGATCACTTCTTGCAGTAAGAGCTCCTGCTTTTCAACGAAGTCATTCAGGTCATAACGATTGAGGCCAAGCTTTGGCGTGAATATCGGATCTCCGAGACGCCGCGCGGTCTCGGGAACAAAGCGCGAATGGGCGGCAATGAAGGGAAGATGAGGCTTAATCGCGGACCGGAATCCTTTGGCCTGCTTCCCGAGCTTGATGTGGTTGTAGAGTATCTGCTGCTTCTCCTCCAATGTCAGATCATGAACGTCAATCACGACCTGGCTCTCCCGGAGAAGCGGGAACGCGCCTTCCTTAAGATCGTTTCGCGCCCGCTTATAAATGTAGTCGCGCGACGTCATCACGATCTTGGCCCGCTTGCGGAGCATTGTGTTAATCATGGGGAGAGCATGGTTCCACCCATTGACAAGGAAGGATTCGTACTGCGTCACACCGAAGGCGTCATCCACCCAAAAGAACTGCGATGGTTCATCGGGATTCCACCGTTCAACAACCTTCTCGGCGTCATCCAGCTTCAGTGTGGAGGCGCCCCACTGATCCAACGCGCCCATCGAAAGCATGGAAGCGATAGTGGTCTTTCCGGCGGCGGGCTCTCCGATCAGGAGTACAAAGCCGTGTTGATTCAATGCTTCCGCGGCTTTACGATACGCGCCCGTCAAAACAACTTTGGACAGGTCTTCGCTCAGCGAAGTGAGCAACGCCTTTGCCTGGGAGTACGCTCGTTCGTCCAGAATCTGACTGAGATCGCCAAGACCATAGAGCCTTGGCACCAACATGCGGAGACGCTTGTTTTCTCTGATTTGATCGCAGATCCAGGTTGTGCCGAACAAAACAACCTGTTTGACGCCGACGCCCTCGAACAATCGGCTGACGTCCTCCGCGACCGAACCGGAAAGTCCCGCGTTCGTCATAAGAATGTAGTTGTCGCAGCGCTCATTATGGACAAGCCGTCTTGCCTTCTCCACTTCATCGGAGAGATCAGAGAGGACCAAGTTCTTTCCAAGCTTGCTCGTGAACTTGCACTGGATGACAAAGCGCCCTTGAAGTGCATCCCCCTTTCGGGACTTCCACTTTCCGGCGAATGCTCCGTCTTTCCCGGCGTCGGAGGAGTCCAAATAAGATTCCACGGTCTGGCCGAGGATTTCGCGCGTAATTGTCAGGCATAATTGCTGAAAATCATGCCAACCAAGGCAATGCAAGTCATACATTTTTACCCTCGCACCTAATGAGCGGCGATAAAGTCTCTGTGCTGATTCATAGTTCAAACCCCGGCAAATACTCTCTTCATCACCGCTTCAAGCTCGTGAAGCGAGGTCCCGTCAGGCTGAGGTATAAGCTCGCAGAGGCTCCTGACAACATCCGCCGTCTTCACCAGCGAACAGAACGATTGAGCCTTCGAGGGTTTGTCTGCGCCCACGGCTTCTGGCGGATAATAAGCTTCGATGGCCCCCTTCTCCAATACAAATACACTTGAATCATTCAATTCCGCGAGAAGCGCGCGCTTCTTCGCGACGATGTTCACCCGTGCCGGATCAAGAAGCACTTCGAGCCGCGGGTTCGATTTCTCGGCGATGAAGAGCTGATCCAGAATCTGGCATTGCTTCGCGATGTCTCCCTGTTCGCGGGCTGTGCTCAACTGCTCATATAGAGCTTTTGCCCGTTCACGCTGAAGCTCTTCTTTCAACAGTTTTGGCGATGGTTTGGCCAGCTTGTTCTCATCCTCGATTATCTTGTCAACGTCTCTCAGAAGATCTTCAAGCAGCTCCTTCGCTCGGGGAGAGGGGAGCGTCTTATCGAAGTCCTTTATCAGGATGTCGAGATCAGCGATCATAGCGACATCGACATCAAAACAGGTGAAGAAGTCCTTATACCGCTTGAAACTCCCCTTACCGGATATCTTCACCAAGCTCGTCGAGGTGGTTTTGAAGTCCCAACCCGGATTGAGCAAGCTGGCTATATGTGGAAGCACAATCAATTCACTGTCGCCCTCCACAAGGACGATCTTTTTTGAAAAGAATGCGAAGTTACTGCTTTCAAAAGAAATGAGCTGGAATTTGTCCTTCTCGGAAACCGCAGTGAGATCAATCGGGCAGCATTCGCCAATCGGCTTCGCCGCATCCTCGGGCTTCTTCTTCACCACTTTGATGAAGGTTTTCGTAGTATCCGTAGAAAAGAAAAGAGGTGAGTGAGTTGTCACAACTACTTGATGCTTTTGTGAAATAAGAGCCAGGGCATCAAAGAGAATGTTTTGCGCCCGCGGATGAAGATAGAGTTCTGGTTCCTCGAAGAGGAAGAGGAATTTCTCTCTGGCGGGCTTCCCGTCCTGGACGTCCTTTCTCCAGGTCACGTCTTGCGATAACTGGACGTAGCTCCTGAGAATACTGAAAGTGATAGCGCGCTTGAATCCATCACCTTTATTGTCAACCGAGCCTCGAACGCCGTCGTCGGCCACGATATTCGCATTGGAAAGGACAGTCTTTATTTCCGGGGGTGGGATCTCAAGCTCAATTACGACGTTCTTGAACGTCTCCTGCAGATTGCTCTGGATGGTCTTTTCAATAGCTTTTACCCGATCCATCCGTTCATCGACGACGTTTCCGTCCTTATCCGTAACGCGGTTCAGCTTCTTGCGTAGATTCTCAAAGGTCTCTGCGGCCTCGGTTAAATCGCCCTCAATCACATCCAAGAGAATATTGAGAAGTTTGCCGAAGGAGGCGCTTTCTTTCGTCTTCAGCTCATCGGAGAAATCCTTGACCGCTGGAATGTAGACGGGTTCCGGAAGAATAGATCGGATGCTGTTATCAATGCCGGTCGGCAAGGCTATGTCCTTCAAAACAAGCTGGTCGGCCGGCAACTTGCTGACATACTCTTGAATAATTTCCTTGGCCGCCTTCTGAGTTGTCACTGACTTCGCTGTAAGGGCATCCGTTGCTTCGGGGTAAAAGGCTAATAACGTTTCTCCAAGCTCTTTTCCCTTTTTCCCTTTGAATGTGTCATCAATCCTCTCGTCTTCATATTTGGTGTTTTGAGGAACTGCGGTGACAACGCGTAGTTTGGAAGTACCATCCTGGGCATATCGCCGGGCCAGAACGATGGACGCGCTTTTCACATAGGGGGCAATCTTCGCGCGATGCTCTTCCGTCAGCTTGGACAACACTTCATCAGTGACATCCTCGACTTTTACCGTGATAACGATGTCCTGATCGGGATCGTAGAATTCGGTCTTCGAGAGCTTGGTGCCATTGATAAAGAGGAGCAAGGCCTGGAGCAGTGACGATTTTCCAGCGTTGTTCTCTCCAATGGTACAAACAAAATCTGAAAGGGGGGACTCGGTACTCCGCAGGCCTTTGTAGTTGCTTACGGCCACATGTGTCAGTTTCATCTTTCACTCACCCTCTCGTTCTCCGGTTACTCCTCTTCATCGTCCTCGGTGGTACCAATGTCCGCCGCTTCCTCGGTGGGAATGAGCGGCACGACCTGCCCCGCGAAATACTCTTCCAGCCGCGTGAACAACGCCTCGGCCGTCGTGCCCCCCTCCGCGAGCTTCTGTGCGAACTCGCGACCGGGATGGAGCACGTCCCACGGGGATTTGTACTGTGTAGCGCGGCGTTTACCGGGGTCCTTGTTGCCGAATCCGTCGATGACGAGGTTCCAGATGGGTTTGAACTGCTCGATCATCATGTTCTCGCCAAGCGGAATCCAAATGTCGTCAACAATCAGCGAGCGAAAGGAAAAATCTGCCAGCTCGAGGTTTGTCGCCTCGTCGATGGAGTTCGCGTGCTGGCGCAAGCGATCGCGAAGCGCCCTTCCCTTCGCTGCGTCGAACGAAAGTCCGCCCTTGCGGGCGCCCTTCGGAACGGCCTTGCCAACGTAGATGGGCTGCTCGAAGTTTCCGTCCTGGTTCTTCACGACGACCGACTGGTAAGGCGCGAAGGCACCCGTGTAATAAATTGCGTACACGCCGGCGCCGACGAGATCCGCTGTCTCGGTGAGCGGCGCGACGGCGCGCGTCAGCAACGCCTCCGCGACGCTGCGTCCAAGATTCATCTTGTCGAGTGGATTATAGGGGCCGCCCATTCTCACCCCTGCGCTTTCATCGCGAGCAGGGTGTCGGCCACGGATCGCGCCACCGTCTCCGCCAGCCGCACCGGCACCGCGTTGCCGAGCTGGCGCATCGCTTCGGTCCAGGGGCCGCGGAAGGTGTAATCGTCGGGGAAGGTCTGCAGACGCGCCCCTTCCCGCGCCGTGAAATACCGCACCGATCCGTCAACGCGGGCGAGCATGTTCTCGCCGCCCGGCACGCCGTGATCACCAGCCTTCAGGGTTTTCGCAGGCTCGTCAAAGGGGCTGCCCGTGTGTCCCGGATAGCTGCGGGCACCGGGATTGAACACATGGTTTGCGATACCGTTGCGCGAGTATTTCTCGGGGTCGGGCAGGCCTGCGAGGGCGTCACGCACAGTGAGCCATGGATGCTTGCCGTCGATCAGTATGTCGCGAATTTTCTCGACGCGGGTCGCCTGGCGTCCCGAGAGGACGGGACGCTGGCGCTTCGCCACCTTGTGACGATCCCAGTATTCTCCCGTGATCCATTGCGAGCGCAATAGCGAATCTTCCGAATTGGTCTCCTGCGGAAAATTCCAGCGCGCGCCGAGATCGGAGCGGAAGCCGACAAGGAAAACGCGCTCACGCCGCTGCGGCACGCCGAAATTGGCAGCGTTGAGCAAATTGAAAATCACGTTGTACTCGGAGCGGTTCTTGTTGGACGTGTAATGGCGCTCCAGGCGGACGCGATGGTCCCTCCAAGTCTCATTCTCGCGGCGTTTCAGGCTCGGATAGGTCAGCTGCAGATGGATGTACCCAAAATATTCCGCGAAGGTCTCCCGCGTCAGCCCCTTCACGTTTTCAAAGATGAAGGCCTTGGGACGCAATTCGCGCACGGCGCGCACGGCCTCGGGGAACATGTCACGCGCGTCGTTGTAGCCGCGGTGCTTGCCGCCTAGCGAAAAAGGCTGGCAGGGTGGACCACCGGAGACGACCATCACGTCCTCGGCGATTGTGGCGTAATCGAATTTGCGCACATCGCCCTCGAATAACGGCCATTGTTCCACCGTGCGCAGGTGATGACGCTGGTTCTCGCGGAACGTCTCGCAGGCGTCGTGATCCCATTCGATGACGGCCGCGTGATTGAATCCGGCGTTCGACATACCGATGGCGAGGCCTCCGGCACCGGCGAAGAGTTCAACGCTACGCATCGAGAAACCTCCTTAAAGTTCGCTTCAGCCGCTCGATGTCCTTGAGCTGGCACTCCCAGATCGTCAACACTTTCCAGCCCTCCTTCGCAAGCAGTTTCCTGTTGCGGGCGTCGCGCCCCTTGTTGGCCGTGAGCTTTGGCTCCCAGAAATCGAGGCGGGATTTGGGCATGCGCGCGAGCGCGCAGTGCTCGTGCCGGTGCCAGAAGCAACCATGCACGAAAATAACCTTGGCGCGACCGCGAAACACGAGATCCGGACAACCCGGCAATTTGCGATCATGAAGCCGGTAGCGATAGCCTTCCGCGAAGACGAGCCGGCGCACGAGCATTTCCGGGCGGGAGTTCTTCGAACGGACGCGCGACATGATTTCGGAGCGCTCGGAGGGAGGGATAGTGTCCACACGATCACTCTCCTTCCGGTCGCGCGAACAGCGGCCATTTGTCGGCGAGATATTTGTCCACGGCGTCGCGGACGACCCAGGCGACGGAGACCTTTTTCTCCTGAGCGATCTGCTCCAGTGTCGAATGCACCTCGGGAGGCAGGGAAACGGAAACGCGGGGCGTGGGGGATTTTCGCGCCGTATTTTGATTCGTTTTCATGCCGCCCCTCCCCTTCGTGCATCACATTACAGCACGGTGCCGCACCCGGCAAGCTTCTGTTCAATCGTAAACCGGAATAGCTAAGGGAAACAGGACATTATTCGCTTATTGTTCGCTAGTTTGGTTTGGGCGTGGCGGATTCTTCCTTCTCCGTTGCGACGACCGGCCCAAAACGGATAGCCTCGGGTTGTTCGGGAACCGGCCGCTCCGCCACATGTGGCCGCGATGAATGGATGGAGAGCGGGTGTGAATGGATAGGCGCGGCGGCTTCGTCGGTAATCAGCAGGCCCAGGGTGATCCCGCCAACAAACACGATCTCATCAAGAAAAGGAGCCAATTTGCGTACTGCGTCTTCGAGCAGCGGCAGGTTTGGATCAGGCATGGATCTCCTTTTCAAGAATTTCGATTGCCAAATTGCGTTCCCGCGTTCTGCCGCTGCGGATGCGTCCGAAAGCGCTAGTACGCCATAGAACCTGGAATCGAGTAAAGCGGCCTTAGGTGCTCCCTTATAGAGAGGAATGATCGGGATTCCCCAGACCTTTCCTTCCGCATACGGCCAGACCGTAGGCGGTTCTCCGTCTTCCCAAAGACGCGACTTCAAGGGCTCCGCGGCAGCGGCCGTGGGTACGCCCCGCACCAGAGAACCCTTGACTGGAGGAAAAGCGTACCTCAATCCATACCCCAGGAATTCGAGAAGTGCGGTTCGATGCACCCGCTTTTCTGCGCCGGAGATGTAGAGCAGCCCCGAATCAACGCAGCGTTTTAGCGCCTTGGACACTTCCGATGGAGAGATGAAGAGGCCTTCTGCCAACTCCTTTGACGGAAGATTTGGCTCGTTCTGAATAGCGAGCTTGAGGAGAAGCGCAATGTCCTGGCCTTGCACTAAACTATTGCATCCCTGCAATTTCCAATTTGGAAACTAGAAATTAATGTGGTTTACGACCTTGGAATGAGGACAGATACAAACGCAAGAGATTCAGGGGCAAATCCACCATGCAGTTGTAGCGACTGACCTTACCAGAATGTCGCAATGGGGGTTCTAGCTTCGTCAGTGACTACAATGGACCTTGTCGAACATGCTATGGATGGGTTCGCGCTGGGGAGGTTCAAGTCGCATGAGAAATCTGCCGTTGTCGAAGGTTTACCAACTGCTTGAGCCGGGACCGGTGGTTCTTTTGACCACGTCGCATAAAGGCCGTGCCAACGTCATGGCGATGTCCTGGCACATGATGGTTGAATTCACACCACCGCTGGTTGCCTGCGTCGTCAGCAGCGCCGACTACAGCTTTGCGGCGCTACGCTCCACCAAAGAGTGTGTCATTGCTATTCCGTCTCGGAAACTGGCGCGCAAGGTCGTTGGCATTGGCAACTGCTCTGGCCGGGACGTAGACAAATTCAAGCGCTTCAGCTTGACAGCAGCTCCGGCCAAGCAGGTTGCCGCGCCACTTGTCGCCGAGTGCTTCGCCAATCTGGAGTGCAAGGTTGTCAATGCGCGGCTAGTGAACGAGTACAACTTGTTCGTTCTTGAAGTGGTCAAAGCCTCGGTCGATGCTGCGCAGAAAAACCCGAAGACGATCCACCATCACGGTTACGGTGAGTTCATCGTCGATGGAAGGAAAATTAAGTTGAAATCCCAAATGCCCTAAAGGACGCATCGCTTTTCACTCTAGGAGCGAAAAGAATGGCGTGTTTCCACCCAGGACGCGGTGTGTCGCTTATCTCGTAATATCTATTGCTCAAAATAGGTCGTAAATAAATCTCTTGCGCGTTTGATTCCTTCCTCAGTCATCACCACGAACTTGGCCTTGCTTCTGGGATCGGAAATGTAGCCTTTCTCGTGCAGCCGGTCCAGGACCTCCCAGGCATGGCCCTTCCATGCGCGCGTTACGTCTTTCTCAGAGAACATCGTCAGAGACGGTAGCGCCAACGTCACTTCGTCCACCTTGTCCCGGTTATATTCCATCGCATCGTTCTCCCCAATTTGGATTGTCTCAGTGAATGGAAGTCAGGGTTTCCCTGTTTCACGCTGCATCTTTCATCTTGATCCTTCCGGGAAGGCTCACTTTTGGGGTGGGAAGGATGCGTGGCCCTTCCCTCGCTTCGACCGCCGATTCAGCTGGCGTTCTACGCTTCCCATCCATGCGGGGCCTGTATCCTGCCCCGCAACGCCCGGCCCTTACGTGCGTACAAGCGTGCGGCAATTCGGAAGTGGACCGAATTTCTTCTTCGTTCAAGTGCCCCCGCTTCATGCGGCTTTATGGCAGAGCCGGTCGGAACCTGTCAAGGGTCTCCGCTGCGCTGCGATGAACGGGCAACCAACGCCCGCCCTTGAC
>Ga0255352_1000656_pt1 | contig 19022 bp, 15 predicted proteins | sample HBST0metaG_FD_189939 | JGI IMG/M metagenome (GOLD analysis project Ga0255352, IMG submission 189939) | Peat soil microbial communities from Stordalen Mire, Sweden - H.B.S.T0 | ecosystem: Environmental > Terrestrial > Soil > Wetlands > Peat | place: Sweden: Norrbotten County, Stordalen Mire...
TCTATGTGGCCGACGAGGTCTTCTTCACCGGCACCGCGGCCGAGGTCACACCGGTCCGCTCGGTGGACAGGATTCTGGTGGGCGGCGACGGCAAGCCGGGCGAGATTACCCAGAAGCTGGCCAATGAATACTTCGCCATCCTCAGCGGCCACAAGCCGGACCGCTTCGGCTGGCTCACACCGGTCAAGATCAAGGCGACGGTGTAAAGCTGGTTCAGCAGGAAGCAAGGCAAACAGCAGAGGCGCTCGAATGATCGAGCGCCTCTGCTGTTTATGGTGCCTGTTTCCTTGGTTCCTTGGTTTCTTGGTTCCTGAGTGCAGTGCCGCCGAAGTTTTTTGAGAAACAACCGCAGATCCCTCGACTCACCACCCCCAAGCTGAAAAACGCTTGGGGCCCCATTCGCTCGGGAGGACAGCCTTTGTTTTTTTGTTGAGCATTTCGGTGCGAGGACACTGTTCCCTATTCCCAGCACCTGTTCTCTGTTCCCTAGTCCCTACGTCCCTGTTCCCTCGATGTCCCTACGCCTCGTCCTTGCCGGGGCGGAGCATCAGGTCGTGAATGGCCTGGCGCGGGTCTTTGTCCTCGTTGAGGATCAGGCCCATCTGTTCGGTGATCGGCATTTCAATCTCATACTGGCGGGCAAGGCCAAGCGCGGCTTCGGTGGTCAGCACGCCCTCGGCGACCTTGCCGCCGAGGCTTGCCAGAATCTCCGGTAGCTTGCGTCCCTCGCCCAGAGCCTTGCCGACGGTGCGGTTGCGGCTGAGCGAGCCGGTGCAGGTCAGCACCAGGTCGCCGGCGCCGGCCAAGCCCGCCAGGGTTTCGCGGCGTCCTCCGCAGGCCACGGCCAGCCGGGTAATCTCGGCGATGCCGCGGGTGATCAGCGCGGCGGCTGAGTTGTACCCCAGGCCCATCCCAGCGGCCACGCCGGCGGCAATGGCGATCACATTCTTGAGCGCGCCGCCCAGCTCCACGCCGACAATGTCACTGGTGGTGTAGAGGCGCAGCGATTCCGAGGAAAAATCATGCTGAATGCGCGTCGAGACCGAGCGGCGGGTGAAGGCGACGGTGACCGCCGTTGGCTGGCCCTGGGCCACCTCCTGCGCGAAGCTGGGGCCGCTGAAGGCGCCGATAGGCAGGGCAAGACCGGCCTCGCTCAAGGTTTCGGCGATCACCTGGGTCATGCGCAGGTAGGTCTTCCGCTCGACGCCCTTGGTGGCGCTGACCAGAATCTGACCGGTGTGCAGATGCGGGCGAAGTCGGGCGATGGTGGGCCGCAGAAACTCCGAGGGCACAACCGAGACGACGATCTCGGCCGTGGCGACTTCGGCGTCGTCGCCGGTGACGACGAGTTCGGGCGGCAGAGAAAATCCCGGCAGGAAGAGACGATTTTCTCCGGCGGCGGCAATGGCCTGGGCCTCGTCGGCGCGATGCGACCAAAGTGTCACCTGGTGGCCACCGTGGCGGCTCAGAGAAAGAGCAATGGCGGTTCCCCAAGCTCCGGAACCGAGGACAACGATGCGACTCATGCGGTTTTCTTTGCTCCGAAACGGTTTTCCGTCCCCGTGAGCAGGCGACGGATGTTCTGGTGGTGCTTGGCTACGATCAGGAGCGCGGCGATCCACTGGGTGGCAAGAAAGGCCGTCGATTGCGGCCCGTGGACCAAAAAGAGCGCAAAGAGGGGGAAGCTCAGTGCGCCCAGAATGGAAGCCAGCGAGACGTAGCGGCTCAGAAGGAACACGAGGATGAAGACCGCGACGGCGGCCAGCGCGGCCCAGGGAGCGGAGGCCAGAAAGACGCCGAATCCGGTGGCGACTCCCTTGCCACCCTTGAAACGCAGCCAGACGGTGAACATGTGGCCAACGATGGCACACAGTGCGGCGATGGCCTCGGCCGTGCGCAAGGGCGTGGCGGGCATCAGCAAAGCGCCGAGAAAGCCCCCCAGCCAGACCGCCGCGCAGCCCTTCAGCGTGTCGAGCAGAAAAGTGACGAGGCCCAGTTTCTTGCCGCCCGAGCGCAAAACATTGGTGGCGCCAATGTTACCGCTGCCGACCGCACGGATGTCCTGGTGGCGGAAAAGGCGGATCAGAAGGTATCCGGTGGGAACCGAACCCAACAGGTAGGCGGCTGCCGCAATGAGAGCAATTGCACAAAGCATAACGAATCAGAGTTTAGCAGGTAGGGCGTGGAAAAGTGGCCGGGGCCGGCCGCCGAAGATCAAAGCGACGCGGAGGCTATGTCGTTTCGGCTGAAAGTTTTAGTGAAATCTTATCGGCCCGGGGCGGAACTGGAGCTCCAGTTGCAAGGCAAAAGCTGAGATCTTGCTGCAGGGAAAGGCACTTGTATCGATGCGCTATTCTGCTTCTTCTTTACGGAAGCCGCCGGTCATGGACGTCAAGGAAAAAATCCTCCGGGAGAAGTTCGCCCACGCCTTTGCCGCGAAGCAGGCCGGACAACTGGAACAAGCCAAGGCGCTTTGTCTGGAGGTTCTTGCCGTCAATGTTCGCCACGCCGGCAGTCTGCATCTGCTGGGCATCATCGAGTATGAGAGTCATCACTACGAGGTCTCCGCCAAGATGATCGCCCGTGCGTTGGCGGTTGAGGGGAGCAATGCTTTCTACCACGGCAATCTTGGATTGGTCTTGCATGCCATGGGCAGGCTGGATGAGGCGAGCGAGGAATACCGGCGGGCGCTGAAGTTGAAGCCGGATTATGCCGACGCCCATCAGAATCTGGGCAATCTGTATTGCGCGCAGGGGCGGCACGAAGAGTCTTTGCGGCATTACAAACGGGCCGTCAACCTGCACCCGCAGGACAGTGCCGCGCGGACCAGCTTGGGCAATGCCTATCTGGTTCTGGGCAAGTTCGAGAAGGCGATGGAGCAGTACCAGAAGGCGCTGGAATTCAAGCCGGACAGCGCCGACGCCTATCACAACATCGGAACGGCGTATTTGAATCAGGAAAAATGGAAACAGGCGCAGGAAAACTACGAACGCGCGCTGGCCATTGAGCCCCATTACGCGCTGGCTTATTACAACCTGGGCATCTGCTTCCAGAAACAAAAAAAGTGGGAGCGGGCCAGGGAATACTACGAGAAGGCCCTGGAGTTGCAGCCGGATTCGACTGCTACGTTGATGAACCTGGGCGTTGTTTTTCGGGAACAGAAGAAATACAAAGAGGCGGCGGCGTATTATCGCAAGGTTCTCGAAGTTCGTGACGATTCCGCCGAGGCGCACTGCGGCCTGGCGGATATATTGCTGAACTCTGACGTCATCGACGAAGCTCTCGTGCATTACCAGAGAGCGGTTGCACTGCGGCCGGACTACTCCGAGGCCTATTCGAATCAGGGCTGTGCCCTGGGCCGCAAGAACGATCTGGACGGGGCGCAGCACAGCTTCGAGCGGGCCGTCGAGTTAGACCCCGGCCATGTGAACGCCCACTGCAATCTGGCCATGCTGCTGCTGTCGCGCGGCAACTATGCCGAGGGATGGAAGCACAATGAGTGGCGCTACTGGCACAAGGATGGTTCCACGTGGAAGTTCTCCGAGCCGCTTTGGACGGGAGAGCCGCTTGAGGGCAAGCGTATTTTGCTGCACGGCGAGCAGGGGTTGGGCGATGACCTTCAGTTTCTGCGCTACCTCCCCTTGGTGGCCAGGGCGGGAGGCAAGGTGTTGCTGGCGGTTCCCGTGACCTTGCGGCGTCTGGTCGAGCAGATGCCTGAGATCAGCGAACTGTATGTGACCGGCGACAAGCTGCCGGGGTGCGACTTGCAGTCGCCGTTGATGAGCTTGCCGATCGGCTTTCACACCACGCCGGAGACGATTCCCGCCGAGGTTCCTTATCTGACCGTGCCCGAGGAGGCGCGGCGCGCGGCCGAGGCGCTCTGCTGGCCCGAGAAGGGGCTGCGCGTGGGGTTGGTGTGGGCCGGTAATCCCCATCATGCCAACGACCGTAACCGTTCGATGAAGGTCTCCGACTTGGAGCCGCTCTGGAAGGTTGACGGCGTGCATCTTTTCTCGTTGCAGATGGGGACGGGCGCGCAGCAGGTGGACGGGACTGCCGGGCCGCTGATCGATCTGACGCCGGGCGTCGCGGATATGGCGGATACGGCGGCCCGCATCGAGCAACTCGACCTGGTGATTGCCGTCGATACCTCGGTGGCACATCTGGCCGGTGCGCTGGGCAAACCAGTCTGGCTGCTGGTGGCGTTTACTCCCGATTGGCGCTGGTTTTACGAGCGCACGGACAGCCCCTGGTACCCGAGCATGCGCCTGTTTCGGCAGTCGACGCCGGGCGACTGGAAGACGGTGATGGAAAACGTCTGCGCCGCGTTAGCCGAAAAGGCAGCGGAAAAATCCCAGGCATAGCCCTCTGCGGGAGACACGGCAGAATTGTCTGGCGTCGTCGGCTGCTGTTCGCCGCGCGTTGGCGCTATAGCGAAACCAGAGTTGATGTATCCCGAAAGCAAGGTATTCAAGTCGACGCGACCATCAGGCAATGGCGACCTTACACAACTCTCGACAGGACACAGTGACTCTGGTTTCGCTCTAGGAAAGAGAGATCGCCTGACGCGCGGTGCGGACCTCGGCGGCCAGAATCTGAAGAATCTTTATGGAAAGCATGGGGTCGGAGATCATCAGAGCGCGAAAGTCCTCGCCCGAGAGAAAACTGATTTTGGATCCAGGCCGTGCCGTAGCGGTCAGCGAGTAGGCCCGGTTGCCGATCAGCCCGGGAAGACCAAGCAGAGAGCCGGGCTGCGCATTGGAGGTCAGGATGCGCGTGCCGTCTTCGGAGTCCAGCGACATTTCTACCTCCCCTTCGTGGAGAAGATAAACTCCCGTCGGGGCCTCTCCCTGGTGGAAGAGCTGCTGCTGCCGGCAGTCGACCGGGGTAGCGTGCTGACACAGCACCTCCAATAGTTCGTGACTGGCAAGAAACGCAGCAGGATCCAATTGCATGAAAGGGCTCCCAAAAGAAATGAGGGAATCGAGGCAAGGCTGCCAAGACTCCCATGCTCATCATTTCATTCACTTCGGTTTGGGAATGTGATCCTGATCACGCGAAGTTGTGACGCGACGACGCGTGATCCTCGCGTGACGCACAAATGCTCTAGGCGGAAGCGAGCCTGGATGTTTGCCATGCTTCAAGCGTGTGTTCCAGATGTACGCCGCGCGAGCCTTTGACGAGCGCGATGTCGCCAGGGCGGAGGTTTTCAATCATCCACTGACCGGCGGCTACGGCGTCGGCCAAAAACAGTGCGCTCACGCCCGCCGCACAGGCTGCCGAGGCCAGGTGTTCGGCTTGGCCGCCAACGCCGACGACCAGATCGATGCCAGCCTCGGCGGCGGCCTTGCCGCAGGCCGCGTGCAGAGCCGGGCTTTGTTTGCCCATCTCCAACATCTCGCCGGCAATCAGAATCCGGCGGCCCTCGGTGGGGTGCGCGGCCAGCGAGTGGATCATCGAGCGCAACGCCTCGGGATTCGAGTTATAGCAATCATTCAGGATGGTGACGCCGGCCATCTCCAGAATCTCGCCGCGTTTGTCGCCGGCGGTCAGCGTTGTCAGCGCGGCCACGGCGGCCTTCCCCTCGACGCCAGCTTCCAGCGCCACGGCGAGACCCGCGATGGTGTTGATGGCATTGTGTTCGCCGAGCAGTTGCAGCGTGTAGCTGCCCTCTTCGCCGTGCGCGCGGAAGCGGACGTGCAGTCCGGCCGGGTCCTCGACGACGGAGAGAATCTGCGGATCAGCGCAGGGGCCGGAGCCGAAGTAGACGACGCGTCCGCGGAAGTCGCGCCCGAACTGGGCCACATAAGGGTCCGAGCAGTTCAGAAAGGCGACGCCGTTCGACGGCAGCGCGGCCACCAGTTCGAATTTGGCGTGGGCAATGCCGTCCTGCCCGTCCTCGAAGTTTTCGATGTGCGCGGTGCCGACGTTGGTCACCACGCCCCAGTCGGGAGCGGCGATGCGGGCCAGCGTGGCGATCTCGCCCGGATGATTCATCCCCATCTCGATGACGGCGATTTCGTCCTCCGGCGTCAGCCGCAGCAGTTGCAGTGGCAGGCCGTAGGCGTTGTTCAGGTTGCCCTGCGTCTTGAGCACGCGGAACTTGGCGCCAAGCGCGGCGGCGATGGCCTCTTTGGTGGTTGTCTTGCCGGCTGAGCCGGTGACGGCCACCACGCGCTTGCCCCACTGCCGACGCACGTGCGCGGCCAGCGCCTGCAGGGCGATCAGAGGATCTTCGACGACCAGCATCGGGGCCTGCAGCGCGGCGTTGGGCAGGGAAGCGAGCCGGGCGCGGGAGACGACGGCCGCCGTCGCGCCGCGTTCAATCGCGGTGGCGACGAAGTCATGGCCGTCAAATCGCTCTCCCTGAATGGCGAAGAACAGCCCCCCCGGCTCGACGGTGCGCGAGTCGATGGAGTAGCTGGAAACCGACAGGGAACCGGCATGGGGCACCTCGGTGGGCGCTTCGACGACAGCACCGGCTCCGATGGCGGCTTCTGCAAGTGTCAGGATCATTGCTCCCCACCATAGCCCAAATCGCCCAGTGTGGAAAGGGCTACTTGAGCATCGTCGAAGGGAATGGTGTGGTCGGCGAGAATCTGCTCCTTCTCGTGTCCCTTTCCGGCCAGCAGCACCACGTCGCCGGGCTGGGCGGCCTCCAGCGCGAGACGAATGCCCGCGGTGCGATCCGGTTCGACGGTGTAGCTGACGCCCGTTTCCTTCAGTCCCGGTTCGATTTCGGCGAGAATCGCGCGCGGATCTTCTGTGCGTGGATTGTCGCTGGTGACGACGACGAAGTCCGAGCCGCGTCCTGCCGCCAGACCCATCTTCGGGCGCTTGGTGCGGTCGCGGTCGCCGCCGCAGCCAAAGAGCGTAATCACGCGTTTGCCGGTCTTTTCCGTCATCTGGCGGGCCAGGGCCGTCAGGTTGATCAGTGCGTCGTCGGTGTGCGCGTAGTCGACGATCACCGAGAAAGGTTGGCCGGCCTGCACCGGTTGGAAGCGGCCGGGAACGGGCTGCAACGTTTCGACGGCCTTCACCAGAAGATCGAAGGAAACGCCGCGCGCGTGCGCTGCCGTGAAGGCCGCCAGCAGGTTGAGGATGTTGACCTCGCCCGCCAGATGCGAGTGAAGTTCGGCATTGCCCGCAGGGCTCTCAAGCTGGATGGTTGCCCCGGCCGGGGTGAGCGTGTAGCTGGCGGCGCGCCAGTCGCCCTTGCCGATGCCGTAGGTGCGTACTTCGGCTCCGGCGCGACGGGCGGACTTGGTCAGCGAATCGCAGCGATGGTCGAGCGCATTCAGCACGGCCACGCGCGGGGCCGGGTAGCGCGTGCCGTCGAACAGCAGTCGCTTGGCGGCGTAGTAATTTTCCATCGTCTCGTGATAGTCGAGATGGTCGCGCGTGAGGTTGGTGAAGACGGCCACGTCGAAGAGGATTCCGGTGGCGCGGCCCTGGTCGAGGGCGTGGCTGGAGACCTCGGTGACCAGCTCCGTGGCTCCGTGCGCGGCGGCGTCGGCCATCACTTCGTAAAGATCGCGCGGTTCGGGCGTGGTGTGCATCGAGGGGCGAACCTCGCCGGCAACGTGGTACTCGATGGTGCCGACCAGCGCCGTGGTGCGTCCGGCGGCGTTCAGCAGAGCCTCGGCCAGAAAGGCCGTGGTGGTTTTGCCGTTGGTGCCGGTGATGCCGATGGTGGCCAGCTTCTTTTCCGGATGGCCGAAGAAGGCGGCGGCGGCCTCAGCCAGCGCGCGTCTGCCATGTTCCACCTCAAGCACGGCTACGTCGGGGTTGTAGACGAGCAGGTGGTCGAAGAGTAGCGATGAGTCGGTGAGGATGCCCGCAGCCCCGGCGGCGATGGCCTTGGGGACGTAGCGGTTACCGTCGGTCGAGCCGCCCTTCATGGCGACAAAAACCGAGCCGGGACGGACGCGGCGGGAGTCGTATTCGATGCCGGTGACGGCGACAGTGGAGTCGCTGCCGGGTCCGACTGCGGTGATTTCGGTGATAAGTTCGTTCCAATTCATGCTGGTTCGATTGTAGAGCGGTTTCAGAAATGCTGCAGAAGGGAACAAGCACATACAGGAGAGAGAGACAGTTGTCCGAAAGAATATCAGGGGAGAGATTGTAGGGGGGATCGATCAACTTTATGGTGCGCCCGGAGGGGTTCGAACCCCCGACCTGCTGATTCGTAGTCAGCCGCTCTATCCAACTGAGCTACAGGCGCACACAACCATCTTGCCAAAAGAACTTTGGAATGATGGGGAATTAAGGGAAATGCGGGGTTTTATGGTGCGCCCGGAGGGATTCGAACCCCCGACCTGCTGATTCGTAGTCAGCCGCTCTATCCAACTGAGCTACAGGCGCACATGCCTCACAACCACTAAAAAGATAGTACCAAGGAAGCAGATGCGGCGCAAGGCGCCAAGCCGGAAACCTTGGAAACTTCTGTTGATATCAGACAGCTTCGGCCTGTACCGTGTTTTCTTCGCGGGCAATCTCCAGGCCGCTGCGGCGGACCAGACCGGCCACCGTCGGCTCGTTGAGTCGCGTGGCGTCGTATTCGATCAGGAGCTTGCTTGCCTTGAGTCGGATCTGGCGAATGCCGTAGACGTCGTGCAGTTGTCCGAGAGCCGCCGCCATGGCTTCGCTGGGCGGCGTTGCGATGCGATAGAGAACCTCGACCGTGGTCATAGCCGCATCATACCAAGATGTGGGCCGGGTGCCGCGCAGTTTTTTGCGAAAAGCTGGCGCATGGGATTCGGTCTTACAGCGACTTCAGATAGTTGCGAATCTCGCTGCTGGTCCAGTCCTGCGAGCCGACGAACTTGCGGCGGATCATGCCCTGGCGATCAATGACGTAAGTCTCCGGCCACATATCGCTGTGGTAGAGGTTGGGCACGGTCTCCTGCGGGTCGCGCACGGTAATCAGGTCCACATGCCGGCGAGCGAGGAAGTTGGTGTAGGACTGCGCGTCTTCGTCGACGCTCACGGCCACGATCGCCACATCGGGCATCGAGTGGTGCAGGGTGAGCAGCGAGGGCATCTCCTGGACGCAGGGACCGCACCAAGTGGCCCAGAAGTTCAGCAGCACCACCTTGCCGCGGTAGTTGGCCAGATGCACGCTGGTGCGGCCGTCGGAGACGGTGAAGTCCGGCGCCGGCTTGTTCATCAGCAATGGATGCGCACCGCGGTTGCAGGCCGCCAGCGCAGTGAGGGAAAGCAGAAGCCAGGACGTATTGCGAAAAAATGGAAAGCGCACAAATTTATAATACGGAGCGAGCAGGGAAGAACGAAAGGGATGAAACGATGAGCGCCGAAAAGCCGGAGCAAAATCCGTCCAGCGACACCACCTACACGCCGGTTCTGGGATTGTCGGAGGACTCGGGCGTGCCGAAGGATTGGCGCGAGCAGGTGGCCGAGGCCTTTTCGGGGGCCGTCTATGACCAGCCCGAACCCGTCGAGTTGATGGAACTGACGGTGATTGTGCCGGCGCGCAACGAGCAAGACTGCCTGACCGCCTGTCTCGCCTCGCTGGTCGCGCAGTCGGAGGAAGTCTTCCTGCTGGGTAGGGACTGGGAACTGGTGGTCGTCGACGATCACTCGACCGACCGCACAGTCGAGATCGCCTGTGGTTATGCTGGCGTCACCGTGCTGGAAGCGCTGAAGCTCGAAGCGGGTTGGACTGGCAAGGCCAATGCCGTGTGGACCGCGGCCCGGCGCGCCCGTGGCCGCTGGCTGCTGTTTACCGATGCCGATACGATTCACGAGCCGGGCGATCTGCGCCGCGCCCTGCATGAGGCCGCGCGGCACAAGGCCCGGGTAATGAGCTATTCCCCTCGGCAAATCGTGACCGGTTTTGCACAGCGGGCGTTGATGCCGCTGGTCTATAGCGAACTGGCGCTGGCCTATCCGCCGTCGAAGGTCTCCGACCCGAAGGAGTTTGTCGCCGCCGCCAACGGCCAGTTTCTGCTCGTTGAGCGCGAGGCATACCGGCGCATCGGCGGTCATGAGGCGGTGGCGGGCGAGGTGCTGGAGGACGTGGCGCTGGCCTTTCTGGCCAAGCGCAGCAGGCTGGGGCTGCGCTTCCGCTATGCCGACGACGCGGTTTCAACGCGCATGTACCGGACGACGAGGGCCATGGTGGAGGGCTGGACGAAGAATCTGGCGCTGCTATTCGCGAATGCTCTGACGCTGGCCTTGTGGCGCGCGCTCGATTTTTTTCTGCTCTTTGTGTTGCCGTTGCTGGCGGCTGTGCTGTGGAATGCGAAGTTCGCCGAGCACTCGATTCAGTGGCTGGCTGCAGGCTGGGTGCTGGCGATTCTTTGGCTGCGGACGCTGGTCCGTTTTTACGCGCGGGTTGCCAAATCGAACTTTCCGTTTTCGGATTGCGCGCTGGCTCCGTTGGGGCTGCCGCTGTTCGTTTTTTTGCTCTACCGCAGTTGGTTTCAGCATAAGATTCTCAAGCAGGTGAACTGGAAGGGGCGCAGCTACGGCGGCCAGCGGGCTGCCCCGCGATAGACGCCTTCACATTTTTTGGCGCAAATCTTGAAGCCTGTCCGTCGGTTACAGCATCTTTACCTGCGGGGGGACGATGATCGAACTCACGCGGCGCGCGAGCTTTTCGGCAGCACACTATTACTGGTGCGAGGCATGGTCGGCGGAAGAAAACCAGCGCGTCTTTGGCAAATGCGCCAACCGCAATGGCCACGGGCACAACTATACGCTGGAGGTGACGGTGGCCGGTGAGCCCGATCCGGTGACCGGCTTTGTTGTTGACCTGAAGTGGCTCAAGGCGGTGATCGAACAGCAGGTGCTAGAGGCCTGGGACCATCGCCACCTGAATCTGGAGACCGAGGAATTTCGCCACGCGGTGCCGACGACCGAAAACATCGCGATTGCCGCCTGGAAGCGGCTTGCCCCCGCGCTCGAAACTGCCCATGGCGCGAGTCTGCGGCGGATACGGATCTACGAAAGCCCGGAAATCTTTGCCGAGTATCGGGGGGAGCAGTGAAGGCTTACTTCGGACGGCGGTATATGCTGAGCGCGAGTCACCGGCTGCACGCCGAGTCGCTGGACGCCGAGGCCAACCGGGCGGTGTACGGCAAGTGCAACAACCCGCACGGGCACGGCCACAACTACGTTGTCGAGGTGGTGGCGGCCGGTCCGGTCGATGAACAAACCGGCATGGTATTGAATCTGGCCGATCTGGATGCAGCGGTTCGCAGTCGCGTTCTGGACCGCTTCGACCATGCGAATCTGAACTGCGATCCGGTCTTTGCCGACCGGGTGCCCACCACGGAGAACTTTTGCCGTGTGATTTACGAAGTGCTTCGCGACGCGCTGCCGGCAGGTCTCTTGGACCGGGTTCGCGTCGAAGAGACGGAAAACAACTTCTTCGAGTACGCTGGCGTTTGAAGCATTTCTCCGATTGCTGTAGATCGAAAGCAGAATGTCGAGGGTCTTTTCCCTCAAGGAAAAGACCCACTGCACGCAATAGAACACGGCACGTGTATTGGAGAAATGCTTTAGCGTGCGCTTGGACAGAGATCTCGAAAACGAGAAAAACACCCGATTCCCCCGGGTAGAAGGACAAGAGGCATGGCGCATCCCATCGCAGTAAGCAAGCCGGTCCGCAGGGCCGAAGAAAATGAGGACAGCTTGAGCGCGTTCTCCACGCAAGATCTTTATCGCGAGATTTTGAGCCGCATCGGCGAGGATCCGGAGCGCGACGGGCTGCTGAAGACTCCCGAGCGGGTCGAAAAGTCGATGGGATTTTTGACCAAGGGCTATGAGGAGAACCCGATCGAGGTTCTGCAGAAGGCGCTGTTCGATGTCGAGTACGACGAGATGGTCATCGTCAAGGACATCGAGATGTTCTCGCTCTGTGAGCATCACATGCTGCCGTTCTTCGGCAAGGTGCATGTGGCCTACATTCCCAACGGCAAGGTCGTGGGCCTGAGCAAGATTCCCCGGCTCATCGAGGTCTTCGCCCGCCGCCTGCAGGTGCAGGAGCGGTTGACGCGCCAGATTGCCGACGCCATTCAGGAGGCGATTCATCCGCAGGGCGTGGGCGTGGTCATCGAGGCCCGCCACCTGTGCATGATGATGCGCGGCGTGGAGAAGCAGCACTCCTCGACGGTGACCAGCGCCATGGTGGGCTGCTTCCGCGAGCGCGAGACGCGCAGCGAATTCCTCACGCTGGTGCGTCAGAGGGGTACAAACGACCTCTAGAGCGAAACCAGAGTCACTGTGTCTTGTCGAGAGTTGTGTAAGGTCGCCACTGCCTGATGGTCGCGTCGACTTGAATACCTTGCTTTCGGGATACATCAACTCTGGTTTCGCTATAGTCGTCCCGTTTTCCTCTGCGCTGCTTGAGGTTTCTCCTTTAAAGTAGTGGAGTGAATGGACTTCTCGTAATCGATAAGCCGGGCGGCATGACCAGCCACGATGTGGTCAACCGCCTGCGCAGAATCACCGGCGAGCGCTCGGTGGGTCACCTGGGCACGCTTGACCCGATGGCCACCGGCGTTTTGCCGCTGTTGATGGGTAAGTACACGCGGCTGGCGCAGTACTTTTCCTCCGCCGAAAAAAGCTATACCGGGGCGATCCGCTTCGGCTTTTCCACCGACACCTACGATGCCGAGGGCATTCCCGACAGCGAAGACCGCTGGCTCACGTTGGCCGAGCCGCTGACGCTTGAGGTCATCCGCGCCGCCGCCGCGCGCTTCCACGGCAAGATGGCGCAGATGCCGCCGGCCTTTTCTGCAAAGAAGATCGCTGGTCAGCCAGCCTACAAGCTGGCCCGCGAGGGCAAGCCCGTCGAGCTGAAGCCGGTCGAAATCGAGATTCTTTCCTTCGAAATTCTCTCGCTCGACGGGGCCGAGGCGCGGTTTGCCATGCGCATCAGCGCTGGTGGCTACGTCCGCTCGGTGGCGCACGAACTTGGGCAGGATCTCGGCTGCGGCGCGCATCTGAGCGTGCTGCGACGCACCCAGGCGGGTGTCTTCCCCGAGGCCGAAGCGCATACCCTTGAGGAACTGGAACCCTTCGCCGGGAATCTTGAAGCGCTTGAAAATTTCTGCGTTCATCCGCGCAATCTGCTGCTGGAGATGCCGTCGGTGACTGGAGACGTGGCCGTGCTGGGACGCCTGCGCAACGGTGGGCAGGCCAACCTGCCGGAGTTTTCGGGCGCGCCTCTGGTCAAAGTTTTTTCTGGACCGCGCGAACTGGCTGGCATTGCCCGGCGCGTGGCTGGAACGCTCTTTCAGCCGGTGGCCGTCTTCAGTTGATGGGGTGAGCAAAAAATGAACGAAGATTCCGCCCGGCTCTCCTGATGGGGCCGGGCCAATCTTTGCTCCCGATTTGGATGCGCGAAAGGCACGGTCGTTTCCGTGACCCGGCGGCCGGTAGCCATGCTTTTCCTGCGCGTGACTATAATCACCACGGGACGCTTCGGCGTTGGGCGAAAGATTTTTCGCGGAAGGGAATTCCGCCAGATGAGTACTGACGATTCAATCCTGCAACACGAGCGGGAGATTCCATGCGCTTCCCGGCGCATTGTGAACGATTTCAGCATTACGATTGCCACGGTCAATGGCTCCGGTTCGCAGTCGGCGAACAACATTCTGCTGAAGAGCATCTTCGAGATGGGCGTTCCGGTCGGCGGCAAGAATCTCTTTCCGTCGAACATCTCCGGTCTGCCCACCTGGTATACGATTCGCGCCAGCAAAGATGGCTATCTGGCCCGCAAGCCGAAGAGCGACATCCTCGTCGCCATGAATTCTGAGACGGCGCGCGCGGACGTGATGGCGTTGCCCGGTTGTGGCGTGGTGATCCACGAAGAGCATCTGGATCTGGCGCAGTATCGCGAAGATCTGGTCTGCTATCCGGTGCCCTTCGACAGGATCACCGCCGCTGTTTGCCCCGAGCCGAAGCTGCGCAAGTTGGTCAAGAACATGATCTACGTGGGCGTAGTGGCCGAGTTGCTGGAGGTTGATCTCGACATCGTCGAAACCTGCGTGCGCAAGCAGTTTGCCCAGAAGCTGAAGGTCTTCGAGCTGAACTTCAACGCGGTGAAGGCGGGCTATGACTATGCCGTAGCCTATTTGCCGAAACGCGATCCCTACCGCGTTGAGGCGATGCCGAAGAACGAGGGGATGATCGTCGTCGACGGTAATGCGGCCTGCGCCATGGGCGCGCTGTTTGCTGGCGTGACGGTGGTGGCCTGGTATCCGATTACGCCTTCGACCTCGGTGATTGAGGCGACGCGGAACCTGCTCAAAAAATATCGTGTGACAGCCGAGGGCAAGGCAAGTTTTGCCGTGGTGCAGGCCGAGGATGAACTGGCCGCAATTGGTATGGTGCTCGGCGCGGGCTGGGCCGGGGCGCGCTCGATGACGGCGACCTCGGGACCGGGTCTTTCGCTGATGGCCGAGTTTGTTGGCCTTGGCTATTGGGCCGAACTGCCCGGCGTCATCTTCGACGTGCAGCGCGTGGGGCCTTCCACCGGTCTGCCGACGCGTACCGCGCAGGGCGACCTGCTCTCGGTCGCCTTCTTTTCGCACGGCGACACCAAGTATGTGATGCTGTTGCCCGGTAGCGTCAAAGAGTGTTTTGAGTTCGGCTATGCGGCTTTTGATCTTGCCGAGCGGTTGCAGACGCCCATCTTCGTGATGAGCGATCTCGACCTCGGCATGAATAACTGGTTGTCGGAACCCTTCGATTATCCAGAGAAAAAGCTTGATCGCGGCAAGGTGCTCACGGCCGAGGATCTTGAACGGCTGGGCGGCTTCGCGCGCTATCGCGATGTGGACGGGGACGCGGTGGGCTGGCGCACGCTGCCCGGTACGCTGCACCCGAAGGCGGCCTACTTCACGCGCGGCTCGGGTCACAACGACGATGGGAAGTACAGCGAAACGCCTGCGGATTACGTGGCGATGATGGACCGGCTCTCGCGCAAGTTCGAAAGCGCGCGCCCGCTGGCGCCCGCTCCGGTCCTGGTCAAAAGCGGTTCGTCGAAGATCGGCTTCATTGCCTATGGCACCACGGATTTCGCGCTGCGTGAAGGTCTCGATCTGCTGGAACAAAGGTTCGGCAGGCAGGTGGATTATCTGCGTCTGCGCGCTTATCCCTTTGCCCCCGAGGTGGGCGAGTTCGTGGCCGCGCATGAGCGTATCTATATCGTCGAACAGAACCGCGACGGCCAGATGGCGAGTTTGCTCAAGCTCGATCTTCCGGCCGAGCAGACGGTAAAGCTGCGCAGCATTCTTTATTACACTGGTTGGCCAATCGATGCCGAGAGCATCCTTGCGGCATTCCGCGCGCAGGAGGGCTTCTAACGATGACGACAAATGTGAATCACATCGGGCTTCCCATCCTCGACTATCGCGGCGCCAAGACCACGCTCTGTCCCGGCTGCGGTCACAACGCCATCTCCGAGCGCATCATCGACGCGATGTTCGAGATGGGCGTCGAGCCGGAACGCGTGGCCAAGATCAGCGGCATTGGTTGCTCGTCGAAGAGCCCTGCCTATTTCATGGCCCGCTCGCACAGCTTTAACAGTGTGCATGGACGCATGCCTGCGGTGGCCTCGGGTGCGGCGCTGGCCAATCGCACCTTGCGTGTGCTCGGCCTTTCGGGCGACGGCGACACGGCCTCAATCGGCATGGGGCAGTTCGTGCATCTGATGCGGCGCAATCTGCCGATGATCTACATTGTCGAAGACAACGGCGTATACGGATTGACGAAGGGCCAGTTTTCGGCGACGGCCGATGCCGGCTCGAAGCTCAAGACCGGCGTCGTCAATCAACTGCCGGCCATCGACATCTGCGCGCTGGCGATTCAGTTGGGCGCGACCTTCGTAGGGCGATCCTTTTCCGGCGACAAAAAACAGTTGTTGGCGATGCTGAAGGCCGCCATCGCGCATCGCGGCACGGTGCTGCTCGACGTGGTGAGTCCCTGCGTGACCTTCAACGATCACGAAGGCTCGACCAAGAGCTACAAGTTTTTGCAGGAGAACGACGAGCCGATCAACGAGATCGATTTCGTAGCCAGCTTCGATGATATCGAGGTCGATTACGATTCGGGTCAGGTCTATGACGTGGAGATGCACGACGGCTCGAATCTGCACCTGCACAAGCTGCTTGAAGACTACGACCCAACCGACAAGGCCAACGCCGTGCGCACGCTGATGGAGGCCGAGGAAAAGAATGAAGTGCTCACCGGAATCTTCTACATCGACACGGAAAAACCCACCTTCCTCGATCAGTTGAATCTGGTGGAGGAACCGCTGGCCACGCTGCCCGAGTCGACCACCAAGCCGCCCGCCTCCGTGCTCGAAGGCCTGATGGAAACCCTGCGATAGTTTTTATGAAATCGCGCAAAGCCCAGCTCACCGCGGGGCTTTGCAGTATGTGATCTAAACCTCCCACCAGTCGAGCGCAGCCAGACGCGGATAATAAAGAGCGGCTCGCACTTGTGCGTCGGCACCTTTCAGATTACGCAGAACCCTGGCGTAGCTTTCCACCTGCGGGGCAAACAGTTTGCGCAGGGCAGGCAGCGCTTCCTTCGCATCGAGTCCGTCGGCGTGCGCGGTTTTGAAGTCGACAATCCACCAGCACGCGTCGCCTTCTTCGAGCGGCGCGGCTCCGGCGCGAAAGATGCGGTCGATCTGCACGGTGCGCACCGCGCCGTCGAGCACGCCATTCCAGCGCACCTCGCTGGCGGCCTCGCTGTGCGGTGCCAGCACCCACTGCGCGAGCGCGTCGTGGCTTGCGGCGATGGTCAGGCGCATGGCCTCGGCTGCGAGTCTTGTGGCATTGCCGGGGTCGATGCCGATGGCGCGCATCTGCGCGGCCAGTCGCGGTTCGAAGTGCGTCAACGCGGCACGAGCATCGTCCCACTCCGCCGTGGCACGCGCTTGCGCTAATGCTTCCAGCAGAGCATGCGTTGCCGTGCCCAGAGCGCGAGAGAGCAGGCCGCCCTCGTGGCGTTCATAGAGTCCCTTGTCGCCGACGACCTCGCTCTCTTCCTCGATGAAGCGCTGCATCGCATTGAGCGCGAGTTCGGGTGGAAGTCTGCGCAGAAGGGTGGGCGCTTGACGCTCTTTTTCGGCGGAGGCGGCCAGCGCGAGCAGCTCTTCCGGCTCCTTCTCCGGTTGCGTAAGAACCCACTCGGCAAATCGTCCTTCGATCTCTGCACCGAGCGCGGGCCAGGCCGTCGCCAGCAGGGATGAGGTGGGTTGCAGCAGCGTGCGCGCGCCTTCGGCGTCTTCCTTGTAGTTGAGCCGCGCGAAGAAGTGCAACTGCTCACGGGCGCGGGTGGAGGCCACATACAGCAGGCGGCGCATCTCCTGCGTCTCGCGTTGCTGCCGCGTGCCATCCACCCAGGCCTTGGCGTTGCCTCGCTCGTCTCCCTTGGTCTGCAAGGGCGCGATCAAAAACTCGGTAGGCGCGCCGGAATCGTCCGGCTCGGCCAGACCGCGTTCGAGCCAGGAGAGCAGCGACGTTTCGCTGCGTCCCGAGGAGGCTTGCAACTCGGGCACAATCACCGCCTCGAATTCGAGGCCCTTCGATTTATGAATGGTCATCAACTGCACGCCGCATTCTTCGCTGACTGTTGGATCAGGTTCGGCGGTGAGGTCTTCGAGAGCCGCGTCCAGAGCGGGCCCAAGCAAATCCTGCTCGCCTTCGGGCAACCGGTCCAGGCTTCTCCACAGTAGGTCGAGATTGGCGCGACCGGTTGCATCGACGCACGGCGCGCCGCCGAGCGAAAGCCAGACCTCTTCGAGCCAGCGGCCGAGCGTAACCGTTGGTTGCGCAAAGCGCAGCGTGGGCGCAAGGTTCAGCGCATCGAGCACGCGTTTGACCGAGAGACCGCCCTCGGCGGAAAGCAGCGAGAACCGTTCGCGCGCAAGCTCGGGAATTGCACGGCGCAGCAGCGCATCGTCGTCGCCACCGGTGAGCCTGTGCAGGTCTTCGAGTGAAAGTCCGCACCAGGGCGCGCGCAGCAGACCGAGCCACGCCACACGGTCCTGCGGATTGAGTAGCGCGCGCGCCATGGCTAGCGCATCGAGCACTTCGGGCCGGTCCTTCAGCTTTTCAAGCGCGACGGCGCGGAAGGGAATCTCTGCCTTGCGCAGGGCCTCGGCGATGGGCAGCAGAGTCTTGCGCGAACGGCCCAGCACGGCCACGCGATATTTCTTTCTTGGCGCTTCCGGATGATTGCGATGGAAGGCCTGCGCCTGCTCGATGCGCGGCCACTGTGCGCGGATGAGATCGACGATCTCCGCGACCTGTGTGGCTGCGACCTCTTCGCGCTGCGTCTGAATCTCATCGCGAAGCTGCTGCGCGGCCTGGCCTTCCGCGCGACCGCGCGGCTGGCTGGGGGCAAAACTCACATGCAACTGGAAGGGGGTGTCGGCTTCCTCTTCCGCGCTGCGTGCGGGGTCGGCCGCAGAGAAGTGGATGCCGCTGCCGTCGTCGTGGGCGAAGATTTGCGCGAAGATTTCGTTGAGCGAATCCACCAGCTCCGGCGCGGTGCGGAAGTTGGCTCGCAGTTGCGCAAAGTGGAAGGGCCACGGCTCGGCGTCGTGCAACTCAAGCCCGATGCCGCGGACGCGCGCAAAGAGTTCAGCCTCGGCGTCGCGGAAAAAGTAGATCGACTGCATCGGATCGCCGACGACAAAGCAGGTGCGATTCTCGGTGTCAGGCCAGGCGGCAATCAGCAAGGAGAGCAGCTCGTGCTGGCGACGGCTGGTGTCCTGAAATTCGTCGACGAGCAGGTGATGAATGCCGTCGGCAAAGGCCAGCGTGGTCTCGTCCGGGATGCCGCTTTCGCCGGTGAGCACGCTGATGGCAATCTGCGCAATCTCGGTGAAGTCGGTGGTGCCCGCTTCGGCAAAGGCGATGCGCAATTGCACCGAGGCCTGCACCAGCAGAGTGAAGGCCGCTCGCACAATGCGCCATTCTTCTTCGCTGTAGCGAACGGGCGGCAGTTTGCGCAGTGCGTCGAGCGCCGTGTCG
>Ga0255352_1000661_pt1 | contig 18951 bp, 11 predicted proteins | sample HBST0metaG_FD_189939 | JGI IMG/M metagenome (GOLD analysis project Ga0255352, IMG submission 189939) | Peat soil microbial communities from Stordalen Mire, Sweden - H.B.S.T0 | ecosystem: Environmental > Terrestrial > Soil > Wetlands > Peat | place: Sweden: Norrbotten County, Stordalen Mire...
GGAAGCTCCGAAGGACGAGCACGGCGGCGATGGCACCGGGGCCGGCGACGAAGACAACGATCCGCTCTTCGACGATGCGGTGCGGCTGGTCTTCGAGTTCGGCAAGGCCTCGACCTCGTTGTTGCAGCGGCGTCTGCGCGTGGGCTATGGTCGCGCCGCGCATCTGGTCGACATGATGGAGCGCGACGGGTTGGTGGGCCCGGCCGATGGCTCGCGTCCGCGCGAGTTGCTGAAGCCGCCCGGCTGGTTGCACGAGGTTGCCGCCGATCAGCGGTAGGCGGTGGAAGGGTAGGCGGCGGAAGCAGGAAGCGCGGCGGGCCTCAGGGCGGCCGCGCTTTTTCGTGCGTACTCGATGAGGGTAAAGCATTTTTCCAATTGGTGTAGACCGAAAGCACAATGCTAAGTGGCTTTTTTCTCAAGAAAACCGGGTCCCTGGTGACAGGTCTTCGTCGCCAGGGTGGAAGAAAAAGCCACCTTGCACGCAACTGAACACTGCACGCGTATTGGAAAAATGCTCTAAGAAAAGTGCGGTAAAAAAAAGAGTGTGAGCGAGGAGGATGTGCGGCGTGGGTCGGTTGTGCTACACTGCGCGGGTAAACGCTTTCTCGACCTGCTCGCATTTTGTTCCTCGCCCGATTTTCGCTTTGTTTGGTGTGCAAAGATCGTCGCGGGAAAAAGGATGCGCGGCAGGCCGGGCGAAATCCCCCTGATGCACGGGTTTTTCGCTTGACAATTGTTTGAGTAAACCCATTTACTAATGGCGAACGTTCGCTAGGGAAGTGGGCGTATTGCGTTCTTCAAGGTGATGCCATGTTCGGTTCGGTCCCAGCTTTGTTTGCCGCCGGTAAGTTGCCGGCGATGCTTGCTCTGAGTACGGTGCCGCTGGCGCATTTGCGTCCGCTCGACATCGCTATCATTGCCATATATTTCGCCATGGTGCTCTGGATCGGCTTTTATCTCAAGGGCCAGTCCAACACCAGTGAAGAGTTCTTCATGGCCGGCCGTGAGATGACGGCCTGGATTGCCGGCCTCAGTTTCGTTTCGGCCAACCTCGGCTCGCTGGAGCTGATGGGCTGGGCCGGATCGGCCTATCAATACGGTATTCTGGCCACGCACTGGTACTGGATCGGTGCCATTCCGGCCATGGTCTTTCTGGGCCTGGTGATGATGCCGTTCTACTACGTCTCAAAGACGCACTCGGTGCCGGGTTACCTCGACCTGCGCTACGGTCGCGCGGCATCGAGCGTGGCGGCGGTCTCCTTTGCTGTCGAGATGATCCTGATGAGCGGCGTGAACATGTTCGCCATGGCCGTGGTGATGAAGGTCGTGCTCGGCTGGGATATCACCTTCTCGATCTTTGTCTCGTCGATTGCAGTGGCGCTGTATGTGGGCCTCGGCGGTCTGCGCTCGGCCATCTTCAATGAGGTGCTGCAATTCGTGCTCATCTGGGGCGGCGCGCTGCTGGTGCCGATTCTTGGACTGGTGCAGAGCGGCGGCGTCAGCGGACTGAAGCGGCAGATCATGCACAACATGCAGTCGCTGACCGGCGTGCATGGCGACAGTTACTTCCACATGTGGCGCGACTTGGGCAGCTTCTCCTCTAATCCGATGGGCGTGCACTGGACCGGCATCGTCTTTGGCCTGGGCTTCGTGATCAGCTTCGGTTACTGGACGACGGACTTCCTGGTCGTGCAGCGCGTGCTGGCGGCGCGGAACCTGCGCGCGGCGCGCATGGCTCCGATCATCGCTTCGTTCTTCAAAATGGCGACGCCGTTCATCGTGATTCTGCCAGGATTGCTTGGTCTCGTTTTGTTGCAGAATCCCGACGGCAGCCGTCGGCAACTGGTTGGCGAAGATGTAGTGGCGGCCTGCACGTTGAATGGCTCCGGCGCGGTGGAAAACCCGGCGGCCTGCCAGACGTCGATGGCCAAGACCTCGCTGACGGCACCCGAGCAGCAGAAGGTGCTGGCCGGTGGCGTGAACGGCGAACTGCACAGTTACAATCAGGCCCTCCCCCTGATGATGGTCCGTTACCTCGGCCCCGGTTTGCTGGGGCTGGGGATTACGGCCCTGATCGCGGGCTTCATGAGCGGCATGGCGGGCAACGTGAGCGCCTTTTCCACGGTCTGGACCTATGACCTCTACAAGCCGCTGATCAACAAGCGCGGCTCCGATGCGCACTACGTGATGGTGGGCAGGCTATCGATTCTGGCGGGCGTCGCGGTGTCGATTGGCGCGGCCTATCTGGTGATGCACGCGCACGGCATCATGGATTACGTGCAGGCGCTGTTCTCGATCTTCATTGCGCCGCTGTTGGCCGTGATTCTGGCCGGCATGTTCTGGAAGCGGGCCACCAAGCAGGCCGGCTTTCTGGGCATGTTGCTGGGCATCATCTTTTCGGCGAGTCTGTTTATGTGGGTGAAGATCACACCGTCGGCTTTGGCCAACGTGGCGCTTTCGCCGGACGCGAAGCCGATGGCGGAGAACGTTTTCCGCGCACTGTGGGCCTTCCTGTTCTCGGCGGTCATCATCATTGTGGTGAGTTTTTTGACCAAGCCGCGGCCGGTGGCCGAGCTGGACGGGCTGGTTTATGGAGCCACCAAGCTGCCGAAGCAAGAGCCGGTGGCCTGGTTCCGCAACGAGTGGACCTGGGCGATTATCGTCGGCGTGCTTTTTGTCGCGCTCAACCTTCTGTTCTGGTAGCACCCGAAAGAGAAAGGAAAAAACAATGCATGGTTCGCGGATTCCGATCTGGTTCTTCATCGGCGTGCTGCTGTTGTCCTACGGCGTGCTGATCGCAGGCTACGGCCTGAGCGAAGTCATCACCGGGCAACTCGCTTCGGTGGAACTGAAAGAGTTGCATGCGCCACTTTGGTGGGGTAGCACGTTATTGGCGCTGGGCGTTTTTTACACGGTCAAGTTTCGGCCCGGTAAAAAGCAATAGAGCATCTCTCCTGAAGGTATAGAGCGAGTCGATGCAGCTTCGTTGACGCGACCAGCAGGGAGCGGCAACTTGGCAAGACTCGCACCACTGCACAGCATCAGGAGAGATGCTCTAACGGTTGGAACACATGAACGGGTGTAGAACGCCCGAACAAGGGAGTGAATCGAAATGGCAGCAAAGCATGAGATGACGTTTGGTGTGATTGTGGGTAACCGCGGATTTTTTCCCGGTGAGTTGGCGCGTACGGGCCGCGAGGAGATCATCAAGGTTCTGAACGAAGCGGGCGCGAAGGCCATTGTGCTCAGCCCCGAGGAGTCCACGCACGGTGCGGTGGAGACTTATGCTGAGTCGCAGAGGTGCGCCGAGTTGTTCAAGAAGCATGCCGAGCAGATCGACGGCATCATTATTACGCTGCCGAACTTTGGCGAAGAGCGTGGCATTGTGGATGCGATTCGCCTGTCGGGTCTGAAGGTGCCGGTGCTGGTGCAGGCCACGCCCGACCGCTCGGACGCGATGACGATTGAAGTGCGTCGCGACAGCTTCTGCGGCAAAATGAGCTGTTGTAACAACCTGATGCAGTACGGCATTCCCTACTCGCTCACCAAGCTGCACACCGAATCGCTCACCTCGCCTGAATTCAAGGCTGACCTCGAGTGGTTTTCGCAGGTTTGCCGCATCGTCAAGGGCCTGAAGAACCTGCGCATCGGTTCGATTGGCGCGCGTCCGGCGGCCTTCAATACCGTTCGCTACTCCGAGCGCATTTTTGAAACCAACGGCATCTCCATCGAGCCGATCGATCTGTCTGAGATCTTCGGTCGCATCAACCGCCTCAAGGATTCCGACTCCGATGTCGAGGCCAAGCTGGCCGCCATCAAGAGCTACGTTTCTACCGATGGCGTGACCAACGAGGCTCTGGTGAAGATGGCCAAGCTTGGCACGGTCATCGAAGGTTGGATGAAGCAGACCCACGTGACCGTGAATGCCGTGCAGTGCTGGACCTCGATGGAGGAGTTCTTCGGTGTGGTGCCCTGCACGATCATGAGCATGATGTCGAATAACCTGATTCCGTCGGCCTGCGAGGTCGATGTCCCGGGCGTGCTCTCGATGTACATGCTGCAGTTGGCCTCGAACACGCCGTCGGCGTTGCTTGACTGGAACAACAACTACGGCGGCGATCCGAACAAGTGCGTTTGCTTCCACTGCTCGAATCTTCCCAAGCACTTCTTCAAGGCCGCGCCGACGATGGACTATCAGGCAATCGTCGCTGGTACGGTTGGCAGGGAGAATACCTTCGGCACCTGCGTGGGGCGCGTGAAGTCTGGTGCGATGACCTTTGCCCGCTTCTCGACCGACGATCGCCACGGCATCATCCGCGGCTATGTCGGCCCGGCGAAGTTCACCGACGACCCTCTGGAGACCTTTGGCGGCGCGGGCGTGGCCGAGATTCCCCAGTTGCAGAAGCTGCTCAAATACATCTGCCGCGAGGGCTTTGAGCATCACGTGGCCACCAACTTCAGCGAGGTCTCGAAGTCCATCCACGAGGCCGCTAGCCGCTACCTCGGCTGGGAGAGCTATTACCACCCGGAACTCGAAGACTAGAGCATTTTTCCAATTGGTGTAGAGCGAAAGCAGGATGCCGAGTGGCTTTTTCCTTAAGAAAAAGCCGCCTTGCACGCCACTCAACACGGCACGTGTATTGGAAAAATGCTCTAACTTCCCGCGCTCCGGTAAAACTTGGAGCGGGTCACACAAAGGGCTCTCGCATTCTGCGAGAGCCTTTTGTGTGAGATGAGTCTAGTGTGTTGCCACGATCACGGAAACGATCACGCCGGTGGTGATGGCCGCCAGCACGTAATTGCCGTCAACCTCGCGCCATTCATAACCACGAGGCGGCTTGTTGAAGTGATGTGCGTGCCAGTCGAGTTTCTGGCCGCGATTCCAATCGCCGGTGTTCATGTGCGCGCCCTGCTTCCAATCGTCGTGCTGCACAAACGCGTGCGGTTGGTCGTGGCCACCCTGCTGCCCGTGGCCGTTGTCATGACCCTTTTGTGAGTCATGCTGATCTTGAGTCTGGCGGTCGTCGTCGTGACGATCCTGCGCGGATGCGATGGGGGCAATGCAGAGCATCATGGCTGCCAGAATCGCGCTGGCTGCTGCTTCTTTTTTCATCTTCATCGTTTTCTCCTGGGTGTGGGGGGATTTGTCTGAACAGGCAGTTTGCGCCTATCCGAGGAGTACGCTTCCTTTGATTGAACACGGAGATGATCGAAAAGCTGCGGTGGATCTTCTCTTTGGCGAAGGACGTGCTCCTCGCGTCTTCCACTATAAAAGTTCAAAAGCATTTTGCGCGACCTTCTGGTCCGCAGTGCGTGCTTTATAGAAAAGCAGAAAAACGCCGCGATCCATGAGGACCGCGGCGTTTTTGCTCGTAACTTACTTGTTTTCGCCGAGCAGGCGAACGACGTGGTTGACGATCAGCAGATCTTCGGCCGGGGGAATGACGCGGACCACGACCTTGGAGCTGGCGGCCGAGATGGTGGCTTCGCCGCGGACGTTGTTCTTCTCGGCGTCGAGCACGATGCCGAGCGCGCCCAGTCCGGCGCAGACTTCGGTGCGGGTGTAGATGTCGTTCTCGCCGATGCCGCCGGTGAACACCAGCGCGTCGAGTCCGCCCAACTCAACGAAGTAGCTGCCAATCCACTTCTGGATGGTCCAGATGAACTTGTCGACCGAGAGGCGCGCCTTGGCGTTGCCCGCCTTGATGGCGTCGCGCAGGTCGCGCATGTCATTCGACAGCTCACTGACGCCGAGCAGGCCGGCCTTCTTGCTGGCCACCACTTCGAGCTTGTCGGCGGCGTCGTTGGCGTCCTTGGCGGTCTCATTGATCTTGCGCAGGATGAACAGGATCACGCCCGGATCGATGTCGCCGGTGCGGGTGCCGCTGATGATGCCGCCGGTCGGCGTCAGGCCCATCGAGGTGTCGATGCACTTGCCGTTCTTGATGGCCGAAATCGATGCGCCGTTGCCCAGGTGAGCGACAATCAGCTTCTCGGGCACGTTGTCGCCCAACTGATAGATGATCGACTCATAGCTGATGCCATGCGCGCCGTAGCGCTGCACGCCCATGTTGGCGTACTCGGCCGGAATCGGCATGTGTTTGGCCACTTCCGGCATGGTGCGATGGAAGTAGGTGTCGAGGATAACGAAGTTTGGAATGCTGGGGAACAGGCGCAGCGCCTCGCGCATGATGTAGACGGCGATGGGCGTGTGCAGCGGCGCGAAGGCTGTGTAGCTCTCCATCTCGTCGATCAGGGCCGGGGTGATGGCCTGGTTCTCCTGCACGGTCGGACCGCCGGAGACCATGCGGTGACCGATGGCGGCAGGGGCCGGGAACTTGCCGGAGTGCAGCGCGTCGGCCACCAGCTTGAAGGCCACGGCGCGGGTCGGCAGCGCCGGGTTTTCGTCAACGAGCTTGGTGCCGTTCGCATCCTTGATCCAGAACTTGCCGTTGTCAGTGCCGATGCCGTCGACCGCGCCCTCAACGAGCTTGGTCCGCTGGCCATCGCCGGCTTCATAGACAGAAAACTTAATCGAAGAAGAACCGCTATTCAAAACGAGTACGGGCAAAGACGCCATGAGAAGAACCTTTCGCGTTGAAGTGTCAAAATCAGCCGGTGACGGCAGAAACCGTTCCGCAAAGCATCGAACCGCCAGAAGGCTCGATGAGCTGAGCTTCTGCCGGTTCGGTGGATAAAGCTACAGAATCAGTGTACAAGCCGCCGGCGCGCGCCTTCTTGCATTGCGGTCATCGCGCCGGCGACAATCGCAATTTGAAATTGCATTCCGGCAACTCCCAATCCGTTTTTGGGAGGGAGCAGGGGCATTGATGCCCCTGAAATTCCGTGGAACGAGAAACGGCTTCAGCCGTGGGCCTTTTCTTGCCAAGGAAGGAATGCCCGCGCCTAAAGGCGGTCTTACCTTGCTGTCTGCTTCAGGGGCATGAATGCCCCTGCTCCCTCCTGATCTAATCTCAATAAGAAAAGATCAGGTCACGGAAAGGCCCAAATGCGCTTACCTTGGTCACGCATTTGGGCCAAGTCTGGGCAACTGTTACTTGTTCGGCCAGCGCCAGTTCTTCACTTCTGGCAGATCGTCGCCGTGCTCGGAGACATAGAGCTTGTGGCGCTGAATCGCCTCGGAGTACCACTGGCTGGCATCGTCGACGGTCGAGGCCAGACGCGGTACGCGGCGAATGGCGTCGAGGGTCAACTGGAAGCGGTCGATGTTGTTGAGTACGCACATGTCGAAGGGCGTGGTCGTCGTGCCCTCTTCCTTGTAGCCGCGCACATGCACGTCGTGGTGATTGTGGCGGCGATAGGTGAGCCGGTGAATCAACCACGGGTAGCCGTGGAAGGCGAAGACCACCGGCACGCCGGCCGGGAAGATGCGGTCATAGTCCTCGTCGTTGAGTCCGTGCGGATGCTCGGACTGCGGCTGCAGCGTCATCAGATCGACGACGTTGACCACGCGGATGCGCAGGTCGGGCACGCGCTCGCGCAGCAGCAGCACGGCGGCCAGAGCCTCCATCGTCGGCACGTCGCCGCTGCAGGCGATGATGACCTCGGGCTTGCCCGCGTCGTTCGAGGCCCACTCCCAGATGCCCAGGCCCGCCGTGCAGTGCGCGATGGCCTCATCGACGCTCATCCACTGCGGCGCGGGCTGTTTGCCGGCCACGATCAAATTGATGTAGTGGCGCGAGCGCAGGCAGTGGTCGGCAATCGACAGCAGCGAGTTGGCATCGGGCGGAAGATAGATGCGCACCACATCGGCCTTCTTGTTCAGCAGGTGGTCGATGAAGCCCGGGTCCTGATGGCTGAAGCCGTTGTGGTCCTGCCGCCATACCAGCGAACTGAGCAGGTAATTGAGCGAGGCGATGGGCTTGCGCCAGGGAATCTCACGCGTCGTCTTGAGCCACTTGGCGTGCTGGTTCACCATCGAATCGATGATGTGGATGAAGGCCTCGTAGCAACTGAAGAAGCCGTGACGGCCGGTGAGCAGATAGCCCTCGAGCCAGCCCTGGCACATGTGCTCGCTGAGCACCTCCATCACGCGGCCGGTCTGGCTCAGATCCACATCGACCGGAAGCGTCTCCGCGACCCATGCCTTGCCCGAGTCGGTGATGGTGTCACCGAGGCGGTTCGAGGCCGTTTCGTCGGGGCCGAAGATGCGGAAGTTCTTCTCTTCCTTGTTGGCTTGCATCAGCGCATGCAGAAACTTGCCGAGCACGCGCGTCGATTCCACATCCTTCGCGCCGCGATTCTTTGGCGTTACGTCGACCGCGAAATCGCGGAAGTTCGGCATGTGGAGCGGCTTCAGCAGCAGGCCGCCGTTGGCGTGCGGCGTCATGCCCATGCGCTGCCGGCCCTTGGGCGCAATCTCTTCGTACTCGGCCTTCAGATGGCCGGTGGCGTCGAACAGCTCTTCGGGTTTGTAGCTGCGCATCCACTGCTCAAGCTGCTTCAGGTGCTCAGGATGCTCGAAGAGGCCTGACAGCGGCACCTGATGGGCGCGCCAGGTGCCTTCCACCGGCAGTCCGTCGACCACCTTCGGGCCGGTCCAGCCCTTGGGTGTGCGCAGAATCATCATCGGCCAGGCGGGGCGCTTGACCGGCTGGCCCTTGGCCACGGCGGCGCGTGCTTCCGCCTGAATCTCGGCGATGCGGTCAAAGATCTTGTCGAAGGTGGCGGCAGCCTTCTGGTGCATCTCGGCCGGATCTTCGCCCGCGATGGTGTAGGGCTCATAGCCGTAGCCGCGCATCAGGCTTTCGAGCTCCGCCTGTGGAATGCGGCTGAGCACGGTGGGGTTGGCGATCTTGTAGCCGTTCAGATGCAGAATCGGCAGCACCACGCCGTCGGTGGCCGGGTTCAAAAATTTATTGGAGTGCCAGCTTGTCGCGAGCGGTCCGGTCTCGGCCTCGCCGTCGCCGACCACGCAGGGCACGATCAGGTCTGGATTGTCGAAGACCGCGCCGAAGGCATGTACCAGAGAGTAGCCGAGTTCGCCGCCTTCGTGAATCGAGCCGGGTGTTTCGGGTGCCACATGGCTCGGGATGCCGTAGGGCCAACTGAACTGGCGGAAGAGCCGCTTGATGCCGTCCTTGTTGCGCTCGATGTGCGGATAGATCTCCGAATACGAGCCTTCGAGATAGGTGCAGGCCACCAGACCCGGGCCGCCGTGGCCGGGGCCGATGATGTACATCATGTTTAGCCCGCGCTCGCGGATAATGCGGTTCCAGTGCGCATACAGGAAGTTCAGGCCGGGCGTTGTGCCCCAGTGGCCCAGCAGACGCGGCTTCACGTCGTCAAGGGTCAGAGGCCGCTCCAGCAGCGGGTTGTCCTTCAGATAAATCTGTCCGACGGAAAGATAGTTGGCGGCGCGCCACCAGCCATCGATCTTGGCAAGCTGATCGGGCGACAGAGGGCCTTGCGACGCGGCTTTGCCTGCGACGTCATCGGCGATCTTGGTGGTTGCTGCGTTGGAGGGGAGGTTCTCGGCTTCACTTGTGACTTTCTTCGTCATACACACCTCAAGAGGGGAAGTTTCGCCAGTACTATTCCGAGGTTAGCAGTCAAAGAGGGGGGCGTGGGTGACTGATGTCACAAAAAAGTCATGAATTAAGGCACGAAATGGAATTGTGTTCTGGAAAGCGAAAATCTGGCCGTGGAAATTCCGCGCTCCGGATCAGATAAAACGCTTTATTTAAGCATTTTAGGCTATTTTAAAAGCGCCGCTTGAGCTTCAGAATGCGTAATTCTAGCCCGTACCAGAGCAGTGTGGCGACGGCCGTCGAGGCGATGATGCGGAAGGCGACCACGGCCAGATTGCCCGCCGTGCCGTAGGCGTCCATGTGGCGGTCGAACCAGCCGAAGTAGATGAAGACCGAGATGTGGCAGAGGTAGAGCCCGTAGCTGATCTTGCCGTAGTAGCGCAGCGGTCCGCGCCGGAAAGCGGCAAGCCACGGCGAGCCGGTCGAGCTTGCCAGCATAAGTGCGAGTCCGCCGAGTCCAAAGGCCAGCGCTGAGTCGAGATAGGCCGTGCCGCCGGCGATGGTCGCTGCCGCAGTGATACCTGCAACGAAAGAAAAAGCGCCCACGGCGCGCCAGAGCTTCCGGCTGCCGCCGAGCGTATAAAGCCCGATGGTCAGCAGACTGCCGAGCGCGAGCCCGTCCAGGTGGATCAGCGTGTGCGTCGGCGTGATCCAGGCGTGGTGATGGCTGCGAATCAGGGGTGCGGCCACCAGTGTCGCCAGCAGAAGAAAAGAAAGCATCCACGGGCGGCGCAGCCAGCGCACGGCCGGAGCCCAGAGGAAGTAGTACTGCTCCTCGATGGCCAGCGCCCAGGTGGGGGCGACGGCTGGCGGCAGCGTTAGGGCGAAGAGATTCTGGATGCAGAGCAGGTAGGCCCACCAAGGCGCGGTTCTGAACGCTTCGAAGACCGGCAGGCCGACGAACCACTCCGAGTTCAGGTAGCAGACGGCGAGCAGCAGCAGATAGAGCGGCCAGATGCGCAGCGCGCGGCGCGCATGGAAGTTGTGAAAGTAGCGCGGATCGTCGCGCGAGGTGAGCAGGTTGGAGGTGATCAGAAATCCGCTCAAAAAGAAGAAGAGCGTGACGCCGGCCCATCCCCACAGCGAGGGCCCGTAGAGCCAAGTGCCCACCAGTCGCGGTTTGCAGTGGTAGAGCACGACGGCCAGAATCGCAGCCCCGCGCAAGCCGTCAAGCTCGGGCAGGTACTTCGGAAGCCAGGATGGACGTTGAATCGACACAGGTACTTGATAGGAAGACAACCAAACCGCCTACTAAAAACTTAGTGCCTTGCGGGCTGCTTGGCAAGTTGGGCGGTTAAGACTCTTTTGCGAAGTCTTCGATGCTTCCAATGCCGAGTAAAAAAACAACCGCGGATCTTTCGACTCACCCCCCCCAAGCTGAAAAACGCTTGGGGCCCCGTTCGCTCGAGATGACAGCCACGGTTTTTATTGAAAAAGGCGCGGCAGAGAGCCGCGCCTGCATCCAGAAGAAAAAACTATCCGGCGGCCAGTTCCTTGGCGCGCGCGGTGGCGTGTTCGACGGCGTTGAGCAGGGTGACGCGCAGGCCGCCCTTCTCCAGTTCCAGCACGCCTTCGACGGTGCAGCCCGAGGGCGTCGTGACCGTGTCCTTGAGCAGCGCCGGGTGGTAGCCGGTTTCGAGCACCATCTTGGCTGCGCCGAAGACCGTCTGCGCGGCCAGTTGCGTGGCTACATCGCGCGGCAGGCCCACCTTGACGCCAGCTTCCGCGAGCGCTTCGATGATCACGTAGACGTAGGCGGGGCCAGAGCCGGAGAGCCCCGTGGCGGCGTTCATCAGCCGTTCTTCGATAACGACCACGCGGCCGACGGTCTCAAAGATGCGCTTGGCCAACTCCATCTGCTTGTCGGAGACGAAGCGGCCTTGGCACAGAGCAGCCGCGCCCGCGCCGAGCGCCGACGGCGTATTCGGCATGGCGCGCACCACGGCCAGATCGATGCCAGCGGCCTCTTCGATGTCGCTGGTCGTGACCGCGGCGGCGATGGAGACGATGGTCTTGTCGGCGGTCAGTGCCGGCTTGATTTGCTGGATCAGTTCGGCAACCTGGTGGGGCTTGACGCCGACCAGAATCAGATCGGCCTGCTTGGCCGCAGCCAGGTTGTCGGTGCCGACGTCGATGCCCCACTGCGTGCTGAGGGCCACGGCGCGCTCCTTGTGCGCCACGGTGGCGTGGATCAGGTCGGGCGAAAACAGGTTCTGCTTGAGCAACGCCTGCAGAAGAATGCCTCCCATTTTGCCCGCGCCCAAAACCGCGACGCGAATGCCGGGCAACTGCGCTGGTGCTTCGTTTCCTTCTACGTCAATATCCGCCATGTTTTCCTCGCAAAAACAGTGATAGAAATCCAGAGATGGAAATGGGTTCGCGCGAGACGATCGGCGCGAACCCAACGGTGCATCAGCCCGGAGAAAAAGCTACCGGTTGATCGCGGCGAACTTGTTCAGATAATTCGTAATGGCTTCATTCATCTTGCCATTGCGATCCGCTTGAGGCCAGGAAAGATCCCAGACCAGCGGGCCGCCCGACAGCGTCAGCGTCTTCTGGCCGCTCATCACTGCCGAGGTGATGGCCATCGACCAGGCGTTGTATTCGACGATGAAGGGCGGTTCGGCATCGGCCGTGGACTGGCGCAGGTCGGCAATGCGCTGGCCGACGTGGAACAGCGCGGCGACGTAGGCCGCACCCTGCAGCTTGTCGTTGTTCGCCGTGACGGTGAACAGAACGCCATCGGGCGAATCCTCCTTGCCCTGTGCTTCGCTCTTTTCCTCGCTGGTGTTGCCCTTGAGGATGTTCACGCCGTTGTGCTCGCCTTTTTTCGGCAGCGCGGCGTAGAGCTTTTGCGCGGCGGCGCCGGCCGGCGTGCCGTTGAGCGAGTCAACGATCTTCTTCGCACTTTCGATCGGATCAAGGACGGCGGCTGGCGTCGGCGGCTGCTTTTTGACGGCCGCATCGGCGGTGGAGTAGTCCAGATCCTTCGGCGCCACATCGGCGACCGACTGCAGAACCAGCCGCGCCGGATACATGTTGAGATTGCCGAAGCCGCCAAAGCCGACAATCTTGCCCGCGGCGTCGCGCTTCAGATTGGCGTCGGCCACCGCGTCGATCCGGCCGGTGAGTGTGGCGGCAACCTCATAGCGGGCGCAGCCCAGGCAGATGGCATCGCTTTTGTGCGGCTGTGCCAGCAGGGAGTCGAACTGCTTGAAGTCCTTGCTCTTGGCATCGAGCACGACAGGCGTGCGCGTGGTCGCGGTAACGCTGCCGGCAAAGTTGTGCGCCGGTTCGATGCGCAGCACGGTTGTGGCGCCGGCCTTGGCCTTGGTGCCCTGCGGATACTCCAGCCAGAGGGAGTCGACCGGAAAACCGCAATCGCCGCTCGCATCCTTCACGATGAAGCTATCGAAGCCGGAGAAGACCACGCCCTTGATGCGGACGAGCTTGCCGTCGAAGTTCTTCGGGTTCTTGAGGACGTCGCAAACATTCACATCGACGGCTTGCGCGTGAAGCGTGCAAACCGCGGCGCAGGCCAGAAGCGCCAGACACAAAACACGTTTCATGAATCTCTCTCCATCTGTCGCCTCTCGGGCAACAGCCCTACACTTGAAATTTGCGGTCGCGAGACCGGTAGCGGGAACTGCTAAGAATAGCACGGCAGACGTACGGCTCTCACGCTGCTGTTAGTGCGTGCCCTGCGCCGCGATCCAGGTGTTGACGCGGGCTTCGAGCATATCCATCGGCAAGGCTCCGGCACCGATCGCCTCATCGTTGAAGGCGCGCAAGTCGAAGCTGGCTCCGAGCTGCTTCTGCGCCTTGGCGCGCAGTTCGAGAATCTGCAACTGGCCGATCTTGTAGCCGAGCGCCTGACCGGGCCAGGCAATGTAGCGGTCCACCTCGGACTGGATGTTGGTCTCGTCGATGCTCGAATGCTCATGGAAATAGTCGACCATCTGCTGACGGTTCCAGTGCTGGGAATGCACGCCGGTATCGACGACGAGGCGGATGGCGCGCCACACATCGGCCTCAAGCCGTCCGTAGTCCGAGTAGGGATTCTTGTAGAAGCCTGCGTCCTTGCCGAGCTGCTCGGCATAGAGGGCCCAGCCCTCGACGAAGGCCGTGTTGCCGTATTGCTGGCGGAAGGTGGGAATGCCCGTCAGCTCCTGCGCAATCGAGATCTGCATGTGGTGGCCGGGTACGCCCTCGTGGTAGGAGATGGCCTCGACGCTGGCCAGCGAACGGTCGGTGGCATTCCACAGATTGATGGTGATCCGGCCCGGACGGCTGAAGTCCGGCGTGCCCTGCTCGTAGTAGGCCGCCGCTGATTGCGCGGCGCGGAAGTCGGGCACGGTGGCCACTTCCAGCTTGGCCTTGGGCAAATGGCCGAAGAGCATGGGCAGCTTGGTCTGCATCGCGGCCACGTGTTCCTTATAGGCGTCGAGCAGGGCCTGGGGCGAGGTCGGATGCAGCTTGGGATCGTTCTTGACCGCCGCGCGGAAGCTGGCCAGATCCTTGTAGCCGAGCTGATGCGCAATCTCCAGCATCGCCGCTTCGTCGTGCGCCACCTCGTCGAGGCCGATCTGGTGAATCCGCGTGGCGGTCAGGTCGGTCGTCGTGAAGTGATGGATCAGAAACTTGTAGTAGGCCGCGCCGTCCGGCAGCGCCCAGATGCCCGGCTCGGTCCGTCCGGCGGGAATGTAGCTGACTTCGAGAAAGCGCGCGAAGCGGCGGTAGGCGGGCTGCACCTGCTTGTCGATCGCCGCCAGCATCTCGGTGCGAATCCGCTCCTGTTCGGCGGCGGGAATCGAGGCCGGAAACTTCTTGAGCGGCAGTGCGAAGGGCGTGTCCTCGGGCTTCTCGGTAGACAGCGTCTTGACCTGCGCGAGTGCCTTTTCCAGCAGATATTTCGGCGGCACGCGCTTGTCGTCGATGCCGATGGCCATGTTCTGCGAAACCTGATCGAAGGCCGTCGGCATGGCCTTGAGCCTCGCCGTCCAGTCGTCGTAATCCTTCGTGCTGGTGAAGTTCAACTGGCGGGCCAGATCGGCCAGATCTGAGTAGATGCCGCCGAATTGAGTAATGGGCATCTCCCATTCCTTGAAGGGCGCGACTTCCATGTCATCGAGGCATTGGCGCATCAGCAACTCGCGGCTGGTCTTTTCCTGATCGCCGAGGCCGTTCGGATCGATGGCCGCCAACTGCATCAGCAGCTCCTGGCGGCGAGCCACGCGGTCGTTCTCCGCCTTCACCGAGCGGTCGGTCAGCTTGTCGTTCCAGCGCTTGTCGCCGAGAGTTGAAGCGTACTCGGGATCGTGGCGCATCAGGTCTTCCCAGTAGGAATGGAAGAGGCCGTCGAGAGCCTTGCGGCGATCTTCCACCGTGGCTGGCGTTGCGGCGGCCAGCGGCAGCTTTTGGGCGCTGAGCCCGGTGGAGAACAGCAAGAGCAACAACGCGGCGAAGCAAGAAAAACGTTTCAAGAGGCAGGCACCTTCGGAGAAAGATCTCGAACTCAACTTGAGTGTAGTGCAGACGGGCGGCTGGTCGCGGCAAGGAAAGCGCACGAAGCCAGAAGAAAAGCGCATAAAAAAAGCGCGACTCGAAGTCTGTGGCTTCGGGCCGCGCAAGGTTGCAAGGAAAGGTTTAGAAGATGTACTTCAGCGCGAACTGCACCTGGCGCTGCGGAGAACGCGTGCCGGTGATCTGGCCGAAGTAGGTGTCGGTGACGCCGCTATCCGGGTTGCCGTAGCTGGCGAAGTTGAAGGCGTTGAAGAAGTCGGCGCGGAACTCGACCTTCTGCGTGCCCACCGTCGTAAACGACTTGAACAGCGAAAGATCGATCTGCCGGTAGCCGGGCGCGCGTTCGGTGTTCGGGCGCGCGGTGCCGTAGCTGGTCGCGGATTCGATGCCGTAGGCGCAGGCGCCGTCGTCGGTGCCCTGGCAGGGCGTGGCCGCCGCGTCGGTGCCGAACCAGTTCGCCGTCGAGCGGTTGTGGATGGTCAGCTTCCGGTAGCGGTTGGCGCGCTGTCCGCCCCAGGGGAAGACATTGGCGTCAACCTCGGCCGGACTGGTCATGGTCACCGGCAGGCCGGAGAACATGGTCAGCGTGCCGCCCAGCTTCCATCCGCCGATGGCCTCGTCGAGCGTCTTGCCGGCGTTGGCCAGAAGCGCTTTGCCCTTGCCGAGGGGAAGCTCATAAACGCCGGTGCCCGACAGGTTATGCCGCACGTCGAAGTAGGCCGGGCCGTAATCGGCATGGGGGTCATAGGCGTTCTGCCAGTAGGCGCTGGCGCCGTTGGTGCCGAGTGAACCGTAGAAGCCAGGGTTGTTGCTCATGGTCTTGCCGTAGGTGTAGTTGAGCGTGTACTCCAGGCCCTTCGAGGCGCGGTGCCGGTAGCTGGCCTGCAGCGCGTGATAGTTCATCACGGCTTCGGCTTCGGTCACCTTGACCACGCCGGTGGAGCCGACCAGCGCTGCGTAGGGCGCCGTGGTGGCGTCGCCAATGGTCTTCCACTGGTTGGCGTACTTGGCGTCGACCAGGTGCTGGCCGAGTTCGCCTACGTAGGCCACCGACAGCGACGAGTCGTTGTCCAACTCATATTCGAGCGTGAGGTTGAACTGCTGCGTGAGCGAGGGCTTCAGGTTCTTGTCCCACGCGTAGTAGGTGGTCGCGGCGCTGGAGGAGGCCGTCGAGGTGAAGCCGTTGGTCACCGAATACGGATTGCCATCGCTGGTCGCGCTCGGCGTCGAGGCCGTGGCCTCGTACGAGTAGTTGTACGGATAGTTCTGCGTCAGACGCAGCGCGCTGCCCGTGCCTTCCATGAAGTTGGTGATGCCGTAGCCGCCGCGCACCACGAAGCGGGGCAACGCCTGATAGGCAAAGCCGATGCGCGGTTCGTAGTTGGTGTAGGTGGCGTTGTAGAGGGCGCGGCTGTTGCCGTCCTTGCCGGCGTACTCCAGAGCCATGGTCGTCGGGTTGACGTTCAGTTCCTTGTTGTTGACCTCGTAGATGGGCTGGAAGAACTCCCAGCGCATGCCCAGGTTCAGGGTCAGCTTCGGGGTGACCTTCCAGTCGTCCTGCACAAAGAAGCCGTCGCGCCACTGGCGCTGGCCCACGTAGCCGTAGGAGGCGCCGACGCCCTCGAACTCGGCCCGGTCCAACGCGAAGTCGGCAACGGAGCTGCCGGTCGAGCCGAGGCTGCCCGAATACGAACCGTCGTAGTAGAACTCGCCCAGCGCGCCGTCGTTGCCCGGGAACATGTAGTTCTGCTGGTAGCGCACCAGTTGCGCGCCCACCTTGAACAGGTGATGGCCCTTCTGCCAGCTCAGGCTGTCGTCGTAGATGAAGTTGTTGTCGATCATGTCGACGATGTAGCCCAGCGAGCCGAAGGCATCGACCGCACCGTCGCCGAAGGACATGTAGCTGAAGCCGGGCTGCGTCTGCGTGCCGGGAATGCCAAGGATCGAGTTGCCCTTCAGGTTGAAGTTGCCCGTCGGGTCGCTGGTGTTGCCCTCGTTGTAGACCGAACGGCTGACGCCGGCGCGGAACTCATTCACCAGAGCATTCGAGAAGATGTGCGCCCAACTGACCACCCCGCCGGTATACGGGTAATCGTCCTCGCCCGGAAAATCGATGTCGAGAACGGCCTTCGGCTGGCCATCATGCGCGTGGCCGTGCGAGAAGCGGCCCGTCACCGTGTCGTTGTCGCGGATCTTCCAGTCGATGCGCACATCGCCCTGGTCGTTGAGGTTGTACTGCTTGTAATTGCCCTTGTAGTTGTTCTGCGTCAGCCCCGAAGAGGGCGTCTTGTTCGGCAGAGGATAGTACTCGGGATGAGCGAACAGATAGACGGCCGCCGGATTGGCGACGGTGATCTGGTTGTTCGTGTATGCGGCAAAGCCATTCGACGGGTCGTAGAGCTGCGTGCCCAGATTCGAAAAGTCGCCGTCGCGCCATGTTTGCGGTGCCACGCTGGCCGTGCCTTCGCCGCCGGTGTGGTAGCGCATCCCCTCGTAATCGACAAAGAAGAACAGCTTGTCCTTCTTGATCGGGCCTCCGAAGGTGCCGTTGAAGATGGTCTGCGTGTACTTGCTCTTGGCGCTGCCTGCGTAGTTGTTGGCCCAGGTGTTGGCGTCCAGCTTGTCGTTCTTCAGATAGCCGTTCACACTGCCGTGAAACTTGTTGGTGCCGCCCTTGGTCACCGCGATCACCGTGCCGCCGTTGGCGTTGCCGAACTCGGCTCCGGCATTGGTGGTGATCACGCGCACCTGATCGAGCGCGTCGGGATTCGGATTGTACCCGACCAGGTTGTTCATGGTTTCGTTGATCTCGACGCCGTCCAGAATGAAGTTGTTCGACTGCTGGCGGTTGCCGTTGATCGAGGGAACGCTGTCGCCGCCGGTGTCGCGCTCGGTGCCGTTGGTGCCGCTGGCGCTGGCCGGCTGCGTGTTGACCGCGCCCGGCAGAAAGCCCACCAGCGAGATGAAGTTCTGCCCGTTGAGCGGAATGTTGGAGATGGTGTTGGAGCTGATCGTCGTGCCGACGGTCGCGCTTTCCGTGTTCAGAATCGGAGCCAGCGTGTCGGAGACGGTGACCACCTCCGTCGCCTCGCCGATCTTCAGCTTGGCGTCGATCTTCACCTTCTGATCGATCTCCAGATTGAAGGGACCGTAGTTCTGGGTATTGAAGCCAGGAGCGGAGACGGTCAGCTTGTAGGCGCCGATCCGCAGATATTGCATGTAGTAGATGCCCGCATCGTTGGTGAACCCGGTATTTTTAACTCCCGTGGCCAAGTTCTGCGCTTCAACTTTGGCTCCCATAATCACGGACCCCGAGGCGTCCGTAACAACTCCTGTCATCGACCCGGTGACGGTCTGTGCCAGCGCTTGAAAGCCGCTCCACAGACAGAGACCGAGGACGAACCAGAAGAAAACTCGAACAATTCGCATTGCTGAGACTCCTTTTACGTGCTCACAAGATATGCGGAGATTGTATATACGACTATATAAGCGGTCAATGAAGAACGCATAAAGAGACTGCGGAAAACTTCCTGCGGAGGGAGGCGGGAAGTTCAATCCCCGCATAACACAAGCATAATCAACGCGGGCTTTAGAGCATTTTTCCAATACACGTGCCGTGTTGAGTTGCGTGCAAGGTGGCTTTTTCTTAAGGAAAAAGCCACTCGGCATCCTGCTTTCGCTCTACACCAATTGGAAAAATGCTCTAGCCCCGGAAACGAAGCGGGCGGCCCCGTGAACCGGGCCGCCCGTTTCTCTCTTGCCAGAGGAAAAGAAAAATTACCAGCCGAGCACCTTGCGCTGGGCGGCGAAGATCTCCTTCATGCCTACCTCGGCCAAATCGACGAGTTCGTTGAGCTGGGCGCGCGAGTAGCTGCCC
>Ga0255352_1000664_pt1 | contig 18925 bp, 8 predicted proteins | sample HBST0metaG_FD_189939 | JGI IMG/M metagenome (GOLD analysis project Ga0255352, IMG submission 189939) | Peat soil microbial communities from Stordalen Mire, Sweden - H.B.S.T0 | ecosystem: Environmental > Terrestrial > Soil > Wetlands > Peat | place: Sweden: Norrbotten County, Stordalen Mire...
GTGTTCCCGGAGCGGCCTCTGTCGTGGCGCTCGGCGATTCCATCACCGATGGACATGGCGCCACGACCAACGGCAACAACCGCTGGACGGATGTTCTGGCGGCGCGTCTGCAAGCCTCGACAAAAACGCGTTCCATCGGCATTTCCAATCAGGGCATTGGTGGCAACCACTTATTGACCGATGGACTCGGACCGAATGCGCTGGCGCGTTTTGATCGCGATGTGTTGGCCCCGGATGCCGTGCGATGGGTGATTGTGCTCGAAGGCATCAACGACCTCGGCAAACTTGCGCAACAAGGCGAAGCTACGCAAGCGGAACACGCGGCGCTTGTCGGGCAGATGCTTGCCGCATTGCAGCAAATCGTTCTGCGCGCACATGCGCATGGTCTGCGCGCCTACGGGGCAACGATTACACCGTATGCCGGTTCCGACTATTATCATCCCGGGCCGCTCAACGAAGCCGACCGGCAAGCAGTCAACCAGTGGATTCGCACCAAGGGAGCGTTCGATGCGGTCATCGATTTTGACGCCGTGATCCGCGATCCTCAGCATCCCGACAAGCTGTTGCCAGCCTATGACTCTGGCGATCACCTGCACCCCTCGCCCGCCGGGTACAAAGCCATGGGAGAATCGATTTCGTTTGATCTGTTCGCACGCTAAACAGAACGAAAGCACCGTTGCGCGATACGCTTTGCCATTGAGTTCGTGGGAGGATGTTTCTTTATGTCCAAGATTTTTCGCATAGCTCTGATTGTTTTCTGCCTCGGTTACGCGCTCTGTGCCAATGCGAGCGACCTTCCTGTTGTCTCCAAATCCACGGCAGGCGGGCAGTTGCTTGTCGACGGCAAACCCTACCTGATTCTCGGGGGGGAACTCGGCAACTCTTCCGCGGCTACCGCGGCACAGGCAGACAGCATCCTTCCCAGGTTGGCCCAAATGCATCTCAATACGGCTCTGATTCCGGTTGCCTGGGAACAGATCGAGCCGGTCGAAGGAAGTTTCGACTTCAGCGTCCAGGATCACTGGATCGATGTGGCTCGCGAGCAGCATCTCCATTTGGTGTTCTTGTGGTTTGGCAGTTGGAAGAACGGTTTTTCCAATTACGCTCCAGCGTGGGTCAAGAGAGATACCAAGCGATTTCCACGAGCGATTTCCGCAGACGGCGCCGAACTGGAAATTCTCTCGACTCTGGGAACAGATACGCTGAACTCCGACCAGCGCGCCTTCTCCGCTCTCATGAAACACCTTCGGGACAAAGACCAGGAGCGGCAAACGGTGTTGATGGTGCAAGTGGAAAATGAAGTCGGCTATCTGGGGCGAGGACGCGATCGATCGTCGGCGGCTAATCAGATCTTTCGCAGTTCCGTTCCCGCAGATTTCTTGCAGAGTCTGCTGCTGCATCGCGAAGCGTTCTCTCCCGAGCTTCGCGCGCATTTCAACCCTGCGGGCCACACCTGGCAGGAGGTCTTCGGAGATGCCGCCGACGAGGTCTTCATGGCGTGGAACTACGCCCGGTATATTCAGGCGGTCACGGTGGCAGGCAAACAGGCGTATCCCCTGCCCATGTATGTCAACTGCCAGCTTCCGGCGCCTGCCGAGCGTGCCGGCGAATATCCGAGCGGCGGCCCGCATCCGTACTATCTGGAGGTGTATCGCGCCACTGCCTCATCCCTTGACTTCTACTCTCCCGATATTTACTGGCCCAACTTCGAGTATTGGATCAATCGCTACAGGTTCAAGGGAAATGCCGTCTTCATTCCTGAAGCACGCATCGAGAGCGCTCCCTACAATGCCTTCTATGCTTACGGGGAAGCAAAAGCATTTGGCTTTTCTCCCTTCGGAGTGGATACGCCACCAGACACTTCCGCGAACGGTTCAGGCCCCGGGATCCAAGAAGTTTATGGCGTTCTGGACAGTCTGCGCGATCTGCTGATTCCGGCTCAGGCCGCGAATGGCACGCGCGGACTGGTGCTTCACAACGATAGTCCGCGGCCGTCGCAAACCGTATCCCTCGGAGGTTATCTGTTTGAAGCCGCACTGTTGCGATCCTGGCCTGCCAAGACGTTGCTGGTCAACGATGGAGGCTTGATGATTGTGCAATCCGCGCCCAACGAGTTTTTCATCGCGGGTTCAGGCCTCTCTGTTTCCTTTTTTCGCGATCCGGATGTGGACAACAAGTTGAGCGGCATCGCGAGTATTGAAGAGGGGAAGCGCATCGACGGCAGGTGGGTTACGATGCGACGCCTGAATGGCGATCAGTCCAATCAGGGGCGGCAACTCTTCATGGAGCCTGCCCATGCGCGCGTGTATCGTGTCGTGCTGTACGCTTTCGATCGGGCTTCTCAAGGGCGCTAAAGCATTTCTCCCACACACGTGCAGTGCATAGAGGCGTGCGGGGGAGCTTTCTATTGGCGAAGAGGCTCCCCGGTGCTTGGTAAAGGTAGCAACCGAGATAGGTCATTGTCGGGAGACAGGGCGGAGAAAACTTACCGGGGGTCTAAAAATATCTTGCGGAGAGAAAAACCCCAGGCGTGATGCCACTCCGCATGAACGCGGATCGTCGTTCCCCGTGCGGCGTCGGAGGAGATTTCGATGGCGGCATGAATGCGCGCGGCGCGGTTCTTCATTCCGGCCAGTCCCAGGCCCTCGGCAGGTTTGCCCGTTGCGAACCCGCAGCCGTCATCCTCGATCGCAAAGTCGACCTCGCCCCGATGCAGTGCCATCGTGAGGGCGATGCGGTTGCAGCCGGAATGCTGGATAGCGTTGCTGATGGCCTCTTGCCCAATACGAAAAAGCGCATCGGTAACGCGCAGAGGCAACTTGGTATTGTGGCCGGTCAGCATGGCTGCAACTTCCAGATTGCCGCTTTCGGCCAGCCGCTCCGCACACTCGCGCAACGCAAGGAGAATGGAATCCGCGTCGCGATACTGCGGCCGGAGCGCGGCAATCGTGCGGCTGGCCTCGCGATGGCTCAGGTGAACCAGTTCAAGGGCCGAAGCGATGTGGGCGCGCATATAGCGTTCGCCGCGCTTCTCCAGACTTGCTGCCTGCAACTGATAGGCGATCCCCGTGAAATTCTGCGCGAGGGTGTCGTGCATCTCGAAGGCCAGTTCCTCGCGTTCGCGCAGCAGGGAATGGATGTGCCACTGCTGCAATTTGTGCAGAACCAGTTGCACGGCGAAAAACAGAACACATACGAGTCCGAGCAGAAGGAGAATATGGCGCAACGACCACCAGGGCGGAGCCGACAGCACGTCGAAGCGATCGACGACGATGGCGAACGGGTATGTGTTATTGGTAAAGCGCGCCATCGAGGTGGCTGTGCCCAGCAGGCGCAAGCGACTGCCGTTCTGCAAATCCGCCGTCGGATGCGGGGAAACGCCGGAGCCGATGGCGCGGAAGACATAATCGTGATCCTTGAGCACAAGTTCGTACCCGGAGGAAAGCGCGCGCGCCGACAGCAGCGTTCCTTCGATGGTGATGGTGCGACCGCGATAGTTGCCGTTGGTCAGCTCGGAGGCCGAAACCGCCAGCGGAGGAATCGGCGTGTCGGACCAAAGCACGCGCACCTGCGCATTCCGCAGTTCGCTGCGAAAACGCGAGGAGAACACATCGCCATGCGCCTCGACGACATCGCCGCGCTTGAGCGTTACGGAAGGATCGCGCGGGGTGACGATCATGGCGCTCGAATCGTCCTGCAAATCGATCAGCGGCGCCGCCGAAATAATCATGCCCTGCAGGGTCACGTCCGGATGCAGGCCCGGCGCGTACTGGAATTGCGCGATCGGTTGCGCGCCGGGCAATACCGCGCGCGTTCTAGCTTTGGCGGCTAAGACAGACGCGTAGGCCTCGGGGTCGAAGAGAAGAGAGCCTTCGACCGAAGCCGGCGGCATGGCCCCGCTCCACTCTTGCTCATGGCGCGGGAGCACGGAAGCCGGCACGACGTGCAGGTTCTTCCAGCGCGCACTGGTCTGCGTGGAACGCAGGCCGAAGTGGCCCGCGCGCAGGCAGTTCGGATCGCTGACCCGCAAGGTGGTGGCGCGCCCGCCGGGCTCGGTCGCCTCCACACTGAAGTCGCAGCCGACGGCCGCGATGCGCAGGTGTACCCACTCGCCCGGCTCGATGCGCGCGGGAAGGCGCGCGCGCGCCAAAGAATGCCAGCCGTAGTCGGCGCGGCCCAGTTCCACCGTGTTGTCGATGGCGCGCAGACCGGCGAAGTAGCCATGATAGGCGTCGACGCCGTCCTCTTCGTCGCTGCTGCGCAACAGCACGCCAGCCTCGCCATCCGATTCGGCGATCTGCATGTCGGAATCGATTTCCACGTCGCGCCATGAACCGGAGCGGTGAATCAGCTTGGCACCGCGCTCCTCCGACCGGCCGTCGATCTCGAAGGATTGTGTATCCCAACTGCCGCCGTAGGATTTCCAGGCATCGGCGCGAAACAGTTCGGCGGCGGAAAGAGGAAGGAGCGCCGGGTGAATCCAACCTCCCGGCTTCATGCGCAAGGCAAGCTGGCCGGCTGTGACCAGCACTGCCGCCGCACACAGGGCCGACCAGCACCAGAAGCGCGGCGGCAGTTTCTGCAACCGCATCTTCATTGCTGACTCCAGTCGTAGTCGGCGAAGACCCATTGGCGGGCGACGGCGGGCTGGTTGAGTGTTGCGCGGGTCACGAGCAGCGGTGCGACGAGCGTCAACCCCGGCGCCTGTTCGCCGCGCAGCATCGCGTTCAGATTGCGCAGCGCGAGGGCGCCGATCTGGCGCGTGTCCTGCATGACGACGGCATCCACATCGCCGGTTTGAATTGGCAGCAGCATCTCCTGATCGAAGCCGACGAGGGGAATCGCGGAGTGCGGCTCGGAGGAGATTTTGGCGTAGAAGGCGCCGCGCGTCGCCGTTGCGGTCATCGCGATCAGCGCGTCGATGTGCTTCGGTCCGTGCAGAATCTGCGCGGCGATCTGCTGCTGATGGGTCACGACCGGATCGCCGAAGCGGCGCACCAGAATGCGCACGCCGGGCGCGCGCCGCGCCAGGGCTTTTTCAAATTGCTCCTCGCGACTCACGCCGCTTTCGAGGCGCGTGTTGATGCCGACAATGGCGATGCTGCCGCCGCGCGGCAACAGCGCGGCGATGTGTGCGGCGGCCAGATTGGCTCCGATAGCCTCGTCGTTTTCGACATAGGATAGATAAGGCCCCGGCGCGGGACCGAATTCGTCGTCGACCACCACGACGGGCTTGCGGTGGGCGACGGTTTCCAGCACCACCGTGCGCGCCGCCAGGGTTTCGATGGGTGCGAAGATAAAGCCGCGATAACCGGCCTGCCGGCAGGCATCGAAGAGGCTGATCTGTTTTTCCGCATCGCCTTCATCGGCCGGAGCGTTCCAGTAGAGATGCAGCCCGGCCTGTCGCGCGGCTTCGGCAACGCCCAGGTGCATCGGCTCCCAAAGAAGGGTGGCGGTGGTGCGGGGAATCACCGCAATGTCGGGCAGAGCCTTGCGACAACCGGTGGCCGGAAGCAGCAGGGCAAGAACCGCGAAGAGGCCGCCCATCCTGGCCCGAAGCACATTGATGCGACTTGGAGAGTCCTTCATCGGAGAAGTCTGCTGAACGATTGCGCCAGTATATCTGCGCGACGACGCACGTGGCAAAGCGCGTATCGCGAACCTATTGAGCGCCTCCCGGCACAGAGGCGTACAGGTACATCTGTACCATGCCAATGGCCGCAATTTTCCCTATGTTCGGGGCGCAATAGAGGCAGGGCGCATGGGCACCAACAGGTTTGCCTGGCAGGGCCGAAAAGGGCTGGCTCGCAATCCGGGAAGCGCCCGAGACAGATGCTTGTAGGGAGGCAACAATGATGCAAATGGGAGAACGCCACACCGTGAGAGATTCCTCGACGGTAAGAAGAGCGGGATTGCAGATTCCCCTTTCAGAAAAAGCGCCAGGGCAGGGAACAGTGGTTATCGCGGCGCGGCTGGCTTTTGGCCTGTTCCTGCTGATGAATGGATTGCCGCAAGCTACCGCACAGGTTCTGTACGGCAGGCTGACCGGCAACGTAACGGATCCGACCGGCGCTGAAGTGACCAATGCGCATGTGGTGACGACAGAGGTGGCGACCGGCGTGGTGCATGAGGCCGACACCAACGCGCAGGGCGTATACAGCCTCTCCGACCTTAATCCGGGGACCTACAAGGTGATCGCCACCGCGCCGGGATTCGTCTCCGCCGGCCAGGGCGGCATTGCACTGTCGGCCAACAGCACGGTGCGCGCCGACATCGTGCTCAAGATCGGCGCCGCCTCCGAACAGATCACGGTTACGACGGCGCCGCCGGAGTTGAAGACCGAAGAGGCCGATACCAGCTACAACATTTCGCAGACGCAGATGCAGGAGTTGCCGACCACCTCCTCGACGGGACGCAACTTCCAGAGCCTGTACCGTCTGGTGCCCGGCTCAACGCCTCCGTCCGAACAGAACTCGGCGGGCGCCAACCCGCAGCGTTCGCAATCGGTCAACGTCAACGGTGTTTCGAATGCCACCAACACGACGCGCATTGACGGCGCCGTCGATGCCTATCCCTGGCTGGCCTATCTGGTTGCCTATCTTCCGCCCACCGACGGCATCGAAAACATCGACGTGGTGACCGGCAGCTTCAACGCCGAGCAGGGCGCGGCGGGCGGCTCGGCCATCAACGTCACCATCAAGAGCGGCACCAACCGGTTCCACGGCAGCGTCTGGGAATATAACTCCATCAAGCAGTTCAACGCGCTTGCCTGGTCCAACCACACGGGCATTACGCCGAAGAACATCTACAACGAGTATGGCTTCTCCATTGGCGGTCCGGTCAGGCGCAACAAGCTGTTCTTCTTCTTCGACTACAACAAGGTACCGATTCGCAAGGCCATTGGCGGCACTTATCTTACGGTGCCCACCATGGATATGCGTGCGGGCAACTTTTCCGGCACGGGCGTCAACATTTACGATCCGGTGACCGGCAATGCCACCGGTGTGGGCAAGTCACAGTTCTCCGGCAACCAGATTCTTTCGGGCCGCATTTCGCAGGCGGCTTCGATCATGCTGGCCAATCTTCCCAAGCCGAACGCGGGCGCCTCCGGTGCGCTCATCAACAACTACAGCAGCACGGCCGTCAACGCCTTCAATCGCGAAAGCTACGATACCAAGATCACGTACACGCCAACGCAGATGACCAGCTTCTTCGGTCACTACAGCATTTCTCCCAGCGACATCTCCGATCCGCAGATCTTCGGCTTCAACCCCGGCGGCGGAACCTGGGATGGCGGCCAACCCGGCCACGCCCTCGGCCGCATTCAGAACATCGGCCTCGGCCTGACGCATGGTTTCACTTCAAACTTTCTGATGGATGCCAACGTCGGTTTTACACGCCAGCGTCTCGGGGCCAACTCCGACGATTTCTCCCTGGGCGACTACGGCACCGATACGCTCGGCATTCCCGGAACCAACTGGAATGGCAGCTCCTATTACCAAGGCATTCCCGCATTTTATTTCACCACCTTTGCCGGTCTGGGCAATGCCAATAGCGGCAGCCCCTTCCTGTTCAAAGACAACCAGTACACCGGCAGCGCCAACGCCTCCTGGATGCACGGCAAGCATACGATCCGCTTCGGCGGCGAGTATCTGCACGCAGCCATCAACCATATCCAGCCTGGCTCCGGCAGCTACTCCACGGCGCGCGGCTCGTTCATCTTCGGCGGCGGCGCCACGGCGCAGTCCGGATCGACCATCAGCTACATCAATTCTTTCGCGGACTTTCTGCTCGGCCAGTCCACCCAGTACCAGAAGGGCGAACAGAGCTTCAATCCTGAGCCGTTGCGCTATTCCACCTTCGCGTTCTATGCGCAGGACACCTTCCAACTCACGCATGACATCACGCTCAACTACGGCGCGCGCTACGAGTACTATCCCATGCCGGTCGGCGATCACTTCGGCTCCGTGCTTTACGATCCGAGCGTGCGTTCCACCGTCACCGATTCCACCTACGGCACGCATACCGTCGGCACCGTGCTGGTTGGCGGCAAGGGCAGCACTTCGCAACACGCGGGTATCAGCAATGGCTGGGGCATGATCGTTCCTCGCTTCGGCATCTCCTATCGTCTCGACAACAAAACCGTGATCCGCGGCGGCTTCGGCATCACCACCGATCCGGATACGCTGCGCGGTTTGGTGCAGGCCTATCCGGCGGCGGTGACGACCAGTGTCAGCGGCACCAATAGCTATGTGGCGGCAACCAGCCTGAACGCCGGGCTGCAAAGCACCACGACGCAGGTCGGCATTCCCACGCTTACCATTCCCGACATCAGCTCCGGTTCGATCGCGCTTCCTTCCAGCATCTCGACGGTGACCATTCCGAAGAACTTTCGCCGTGGCTACATTCAAAGCGACAACCTCTCCGTGCAGCGCGAGATTCCGTATAAGTTGGTGGCCAGCGTGGCTTACGTGGGCACGCACGCCGTGCGGCAGCAAAGCTCGGTCAACATCAACGCTTCCAGCTTGAATGGCGGCACGGCCGGCCGGCTGCTGAACACCACCTATGGCGCGGGCACCAACGACACCGACCTCAATGCCCTCCAGCCATTCCGCGGCTCCCGCTACAACGGCCTGCAGACGCAGTTGACGCGCGAGGCCGACATCCATGGCGCTACGGGAATCATCTACACCTTCTCGAAGGCCCAGGATGCGTCCGACAACAGCCAGGCCAGCGGCCTGACCTTTGCCTATCCAACTGCCTGGAATCGCAACTGGGCGCTGGCCGGCTACGACCGCAAGCATAACTTCCAGTGGTGGACCACCTACAACCTGCCCTTCGGGCGTGGCCAGAAGTACTTCACCTCCGGGCCTCTCTCCTACTTTATCGGCGGCTGGAAACTGAGCACCATTCTGAGCCGCGTCAGTGGCACGCCGTTGACCATTACCGCATCTTCCACCTTCAGCACCTACGGCAGCACGGCGCTTGCCGATCGCGTTTCAGGAGTCGGCATGGTGCTCTCCGGCCGCAAATACTCGGGCAGTGGCTACCGGTACATCAATCCGGCAGCCTTCGCCGATGTGACATCCGCGACCGCGCCCACTCCGCGCTATGGCACCTCGGGCCGCAACTGCGTTCGCGGGCCGGGCTTCTTTGATCTGGATGCGGGACTCAAGAAGTCTTTCCCCATCTGGTCTTCGGTCAAGATGGAGTTTGCCGCCGAAGCCTTTGACGTGACCAACACGCCGCAGTTCGCCAACCCGGCCGTAGCGGTCAACTCATCGACCTTCGGCATTGTCTCGTCCTCCAATGTGAACCGCTCGATGCGCCTCAGTGGCCGCATCAGCTTCTAGAGCGAAACCGGAGTGCCGGTGTTCTGTTGGCCTGGTATTTTCGGGATACAGCTACTCTGGTTTTTCTATAACCGGCGCCGGAAAAACTACCCCGGGAAGGCAGTCGCAACCGCCTTCCTGGGATTTCCGGCGCATGGGGGTAGGTCTGCCTTGGCGGTTTGCGATCGACCGCGGCAAAGCACGTCTGAAAGGAAAACGATGAGAAGACGCATCGGGAACACGCTGCGGGCGGTGCTGTATCTGAGTGCCATCGCCATGCCCGGCGGCGCGTTGGCCGAGGACGGCTCGGCCGCGTGGTTGCGCTACGCGCCGGTGGCCGCCGCGCCGTATGCCGCGCTGCCCTCGCGCATCGTTGTGGCCGGCCGTACCGCGCAGGAAAAACAGGCGGGCGAGGAGTTGCGTCGAGGGCTTTCCGCGATGCTCGGCCGCGACTTCCCACTCGTCCCGGCGCGCGAGGCGAAGACGAACGCCATCGTCATCGGCCCGGCGGCAGCGCATTTCGCGGCTGCACCGGCGCAAAACCAGCGCGACGCATTCACCCTCGACGTGAAGCAGGTGCGCGGAAAAACGCTGCTCGCGATACGCGGCAGCAGCCCGCAGGCCGAACTGTACGGCGTCTTTCGACTGCTGACCGAGGTCGGCGCCGAGCACAGAATTGCCGCGCATCAGTCCGAGCAGGCCTCCGCGGCTATTCGCTGGACCGACGAGTGGGACAACCTGGACGGCAGCATCGAGCGCGGCTACGCGGGTCGCTCCATCTTCTTCGAGGGCGGACATGTTCGCCCCGACCTTGCTCGCGCCGCGGCCTATGCGCGCCTGCTGGCCTCGGTCGGCATCAACGGCTGCAATGTGAACAACGTGAATGCCGATCTCGATCTGCTGACCACCGAGCATCTGCATGAGTTTACGCGAATCGCCGATGCCTTTCGCCCCTGGGGCGTGCGGCTGGCGCTCAGCGTCGATCTTGCCAGTCCGCAAACGGTAGGAGGGCTCGACAGCTTCGATCCTGCCGACGCGCGCGTGGCCGCTTGGTGGCGGCGCAAGGTCGATGAAATTTATGCGCTGATTCCCGACTTCGCCGGTTTCACCGTGAAGGCCGACTCGGAGGGCCGTCAGGGGCCGGCACAGTATGGACGCAGTCCGGCCGAGGCGGCGAATGTTCTGGCGCACGCGCTCGCGCCGCACGGCGGCGTCGTGCTTTATCGCAGCTTTGTCTACAACAATTATCTTGATTGGCGCGACCCGAAGGCCGATCGCGCCCGTGCTGGCGTCGACAACTTCGCGCGCCTCGATGGCGTCTTCGCGCCGAATGTCATCGTGCAAATCAAAGAGGGGCCCATCGACTTTCAAGCGCGCGAGCCGGTCAGCCCGCTCCTTGCCGCGCTGCGTCGCACCAATGTCGCCATCGAGGTGCAAACGGCGCAGGAGTACACCGGCCAGCAGCGCCACATGGTCTGGCTGCCCAGCATGTGGAAGTGGGTGCTCGACACCGATCTGCGCGCCGATCATCGCTCCACGCCGGTGCGCGACATCGTGGTGGGCCGCGCCTTTCCTCTGTCCGATGGCAGGCCGAGGCTGGGCGGCTTCGTCTCCGTCACCAACGTGGGACGCGAGGCCAACTGGTTGCATCATCCGATGGCGATGGCCAATCTTTACGGCTTCGGCCGCATGGCCTGGAATCCGGCGCTGCCGCTCGCCGGCATCCTCGACGATTGGACGCGGTTGACCTGGGGCAACGACGCCACGGTCGACGCCACAATCGACGCGATGCAGCTTGAAAGCTGGCGCGTCTACGAGGGCTACACCGGCCCCAACGGCATGGGCACGCTCACCAACATCCTCGGTTATCACTTCGGCCCGGGCATCGAATCGGCAGAGCGCAACGGCTGGGGACAGTGGTTCCGCGCCGACGCTCGCGGCATTGGTATGGACCGCACCGCCCGCGGCACCGGCTACATTCAGCAGTATCCGCCGCCACTGGCCGCGCGCTACGAGTCGCTTGCCACCTGCCCGGACGACCTGCTGCTCTTCTTCCATCACGTGCCCTACGACTTTCGCCTGCACAGCGGCAAGACGCTTGTGCAATCGATCTACGACGCGCATTACGCGGGCGCGCGCGAGGCGGCCAGCTATGAAACGCGCTGGCTCGCACTCAAGAGCCGCATGGACGACGGCGCCAAGGACGAGCGTTTCGAGCAGGTGCTCGCGCTGTTCCGCTATCAGGCAGGTCACGCGCAGGTTTGGCGCGACGCCGTCAACGACTGGTTCCATCGCGTTTCGGGCATCGAGGATGCGCGGGGGCGCGTCGGCCATCCTTCCGGTCGCATCGAAGCCGAGGCGATGACGGCTGTCGGCTACCAGCCGCGCGCGGTTACGCCGTGGGAGACGGCCTCGGGCGGCGTCGCCATGGAGTGCAAGCTCGCGGTCGGCTGTTCGCTTGCGACCACGCTCGACCGGCCCGCCGGCTCGTATGCAATTTCGGTGGCGTACTACGACACATGGCGCGGCGCATCGCGCTTTGAACTGCTGCTGAACGGCGTTGCCGTGGCCCGCTGGCGCGCCGACGATACGCTGCCTCCGGCGCAGTTCGACGCCGCGCCGGACGGGCAAACCGCGGCCCGCTTCACCGCTCACGGCGTGGACCTCAAACCGGGTGACCGGCTTGTCGTGCGTGCCGTGCCCGACCTTCGTCCGGAGTTGGTGGAACCGGCCTCCGACGGCACGCCGCGCGACTTCCGCGAGTACGCGACAGTCGATTTTGTCGAGGTCGTTCCCGAAGACGCCGCACCTCATTCTGAAACGGAGAGGTTGCCGGGAAAAAAATAAAACTTCTTCGACCGCTGTTCCTCTGCCGCGCATTTTTTCTAAGATGGAATGCGGCTTTCAAAGTCGCAGCGGAGGCGTGTGTTTTGTTACGCCGGCCACAGGGGAAAAGACGGCCGATGACCATTCGCATTTTCATCATCGACGACCACCCGATTGTTCGTTTTGGACTGAGTGCCCTGCTCGGCATGCAGGACAACATCGCGGTGGTGGGCACGGCGGGCGACGGCCTCACCGCGCTCGACATGATGCGGGAAACGCCGGTCGATATTGCGTTGGTTGATCTGCGCATGGCGGAGTTGTCGGGCATTGAGACGTTGCGAAGGTTGGCGGCGGAGGTCCCGACGGTGCGCGCGATCGTACTTTCGAGCTTTGAACTTGACGAGGAAATCTACGCTGCCGTCAAGGCCGGCGCGCGGGGCTACGTGCACAAGGAGTCCTCGGCCGAAGAGATTCTCAAGGCGATCCAGAGCGTCTATGCGGGCAAGCAGGCATTCCCGCGTCGCATCGCTGAAAAACTCTCCCACAGCCAAATGTCGGCGGGTTTGAGCGAGCGCGAGCGCGAGGTGCTGGAACTGGTTGCCCGCGGGTTGACCAACAAGGAAGTGGCCACGACGCTGGGACTTAGCCAGTTTACGGTGCGCAATCACCTGAACCACATCACGGAAAAACTTGACGTGAGCGATCGCACCGAGGCCATCATCGTGGCTCTGCAGGCCGGGATTATCACTTTGTGACCAAACGCTTTTTTCCTCCCAGGAAGCGGTTATCTCATGACTGTGGGGAGACTTCGACAGGATGCGTGCGCCGCAGTTCGCGTTCCCGCAGCCAGTAGAAGATCACCGGCGTCACGATCAGCACATGCGCCAGCGAACTGATCATGCCGCCGAGGATCGGTGCGGCCAACGGGCGCATGAACTCGGCGCCGGTGCGCGTCGACCAGAGCATCGGCAGCAGGCCCGCGACGACGGTTGCAACGGTCATCACCTTGGGGCGCAGACGCAGGAGCGCGCCTTCAATCACGGCTTCGCGCAACGCTACCACGGTGAGTGTGCCGTCAGCGGCCTTGCGTCGCGCCACCGCCTCTTCCAGATAGATCACCATCACCACGGCGGTCTGCACCGCCGTGCCGAACAGAGCGATGAAGCCGACCCAGATAGCGACGGAAAAATTCAGATGCAACAGCTTCACCAGAAACACGCCGCCGCTCAGTGCGAAGGGCACGGCTAGCAGCACGTGCGCGGCTTCCCTGGCCGAGTGATAGGTGCGATAAAGAAGAAGGAAAATCACCAGTAGAACCACCGGAATCACCAGCTCAAGCCGCTGGCGCGCGCTGATCTGGCTCTCGTATTGGCCGCTCCAGGCAACGTAGTAGCCGGGCGGCAGTTGCACGCGCTCGGCCACGGCGCGTTTGGCCTCGTCGACAAAACTTCCCACGTCACGTCCGCGCACATTCAGCAAAACCGTGCCGCGCAAAAGACCGTTCTCGCTGGAGATCATCGAGGGGCCCATGGCGAGCTTCGTCGTCGTCACCTTGTCGAGCGGAATCTGTGCGCCATTGCTGTCGGTGACGAGTATCTGATTGAGTTGCTCGGGCGTCTCGCGGAAGTCGCGCGCATAACGCACCTCGACGGGATAGCGTTGACGGCCTTCGATGGTCGTCGTCAGATTCTTGCCGCCGCCGGCGACCTCGATGGCGTCTTCGACGTCGCCGACGTTCAGACCGTAACGGCTGGCGGCGATGCGGTCGACGTTCATCTCAAGATAGGGCGCGCCGGTGATGCGTTCGGCATAGAGATCGGCCGCGCCGGGAATCTGCGCGATCACCTGCTTGATCTCTTCGGACTTCGCTTCGATCACGTTGAGGTTCGGGCCGAAGACCTTGACGCCGACCTGCGTGCGAATGCCGGTCGAGAGCATGTCGATGCGGTTGCGAATCGGCTGCGTCCAGATGTTGGTGACACCGGGAATGTGCAGCTTGGCATCGAGCCGCGCGAGGATCGCTTCTTTCGTCAGTCCCTTGGGCCACGTGTTTTTGGGCCTGAAGGTGATGGTGGTTTCAGACATATTCACGGGCGCGGGATCGGTGGAGGTTTCGGCGCGGCCAACCTTGCCGACAACCATCGCTACTTGCGGATCGGCGGCAATCGCGTTGTCCTGCTCGCGAAGAATTTTTGTGGCTTCGGTCAGGGAGATGCGCGGATCGGAGATGGGCATGAACAGCGCCGTCTCCTCGTCGAGCGGCGGCATGAACTCCGAACCGATGGTCGTCGCGGTGTAGACGGCGGCAGAGAAGATCGCCACGGCCGCACTTAGCGTGAGGATGCGATGGCCGAGCGCCCAGGAGAGTGCGGGTTTATACAGCGCGCCGAGCGAGCGCATCACCGGATTGTCTTTTTCGCGATGCAGCTTGCCGCGAATCAGAAAGGTGCAGAGCACCGGCACCAGCGTAATGGCCAGCAGCGTGGAGCCTGCCATGGCAAAGGTTTTGGTGAAGGCCAGAGGATGAAACATCTTGCCCTCCATGCCGGTGAGCGCGAAGACCGGCACGAAGGCAAGAATGATGATGGCCATGGCGAAGGTGATAGGGCGGCCGACCAACTGCGCGGCGTGCAAGACAATTTCGCCGATGTGTTCGCGATAATTGCCGTGTTCTTCTTCGTATTGCTCCGCCTGACGCAGGACGTTTTCGGTCATCACGATGCCCGCGTCTACCAGCACGCCGATGGCAATGGCGATGCCGCCGAGCGACATGATGTTTGATGAAATGCCCGCGCCCCGCATGAAGAGAAACGCACAGAGCACGGCCAGCGGCAGCGGCAGCGTGACGACGAGAATGCTGCGGAAGTGCCAGAGAAAAAGAACGTGCGCGAGGGTGACGAGAATTAGCTCTTCAACCAGCGCGTGGCGCAGCGTATCGACCGCGTGATCGATCAACGAACTGCGGTCATAGAAGGGTACGATGGAGACGCCGCGCGGCAGCCCGGGCTGAATCTCCGCGATCTTCTGCTTGACCGCGGCGATCACTTCGCGCGCATTTGCGCCGTAGCGGATCACGACCACGCCGCCCACGGCATCGCGACCGTTTTTGTCGAGCACGCCGCGACGAAATTCCGGGCCAAGCTGTACCGTGCCGACGTTGCCGACCGTGATGGGCGTGCCGTTCACCACACCGAGCGAGATCTGTTCGATGTTCTTGAGCGAAGTGATGAGGCCGATGCCGCGCACAATGTTTTCCGTGTCGCCCGTCTCGACCACCTTTGCGCCCACATTGTTATTGCTGGCCTCGACCGCGGCGATCACCGTTTTGAGGGGAATATTGTAGGCACGCAATTTGAGCGGGTCGAGCGCGATCTGGTATTGGCGCACGAAACCGCCGACGCTGGCCACCTCGGCAACGCCGGAGACAGAGTTGAGCTGGTAGCGAATGAACCAGTCCTGCACGGAGCGCAGCGTGCCGCTGTCGTAGGGCCCGTCGACCGTGTACCAGAAGACCTGACCGACGCCGGTGGCATCGGGGCCGAGCACGGGTGTAACACCGGCAGGCAGCGCGCTGGCCGCCAGGCTGAGCCGCTCGACGACGCGCGTGCGTGCGAAATAAATATCGGTCGAGTCCTCGAAGATGATGTTGATCATCGAGAAGCCGAAGGCCGAGGACGAGCGCACGGCGCGCACCTGCGGCAGCCCTTGCAGATTGACGGTGAGCGGATAGGTGATCTGGTCCTCGACCTCCTGCGGACTGCGGCCCTGCCACTCGGTGAAGACGATCACCTGATTCTCGCTGAGGTCGGGGATGGCGTCGATGGGCGTGCGCAGCAACGCCCAGTAGCCAGCCAGCGCCACCGCCACATAGAAACCGAGAATCAGCCAGCGATTTTTAAGAGAAAATTCGATGAGCCTGTTGATCATGTTTCGTCTCGCTTTACTGCGCGGTCAGGTGCGCTCTGTCGTTGGCAATGGTGGCGCCGTTTTTGCGCGCTATGACGAAGACATTCCAGGTGCCGATCATGCCGGGCTGCGCCTTGCCGACGTAGGCTTGCGCTGTTGACGACCAGGCCAGCGGCGCGGTGTTCTTCATCTCCGGCATGTTCATCGAAGGCATTGCGGGCATTTCCAGCGTGAGCGAAACCTGCGCGTCGGCAATATTTTTTCCCTGGCTATCGACCAGTCGCACGGAAAAGGAATTTTCTTCGCCGGCCTTCAGCGGTGCGTTGGCCGTGTGAAGCTCGATGCGCGCATTTTCTTTTTGCGCTGCGGGTTTTCCTGCATCTTGCGCGGAAGAGTTGGCCGGGGAAAACTCCTTCGCACCGCCGCCGTACATGCTCGACATGCCGCCGCTCAGATGCGTCTGCGAATCGACAAGGAAGTTGCCGCTGACGACGATTTTGTCGCCGGCGGCAAGGCCCGCGGTTACAGGAAACAATTCGCCCGAGGGAAGTCCGAGTTGTACTTCGCGTGCCTCGAAGACGCCGTTCGGCCGCGCCAGATAGACGAGCTTGCGCGTGCCGGTATCGATGACCGCCGAGCGCGGCACGACGATGGTGGGCCGAGCCGCGACGCCCGCAAAATTCGCATTGACGAACATGCCGGGCAGCAGCTTCATGCCGGGATTCGGCAGGTGGATGTGGATGGGCACGGTGCGCGTTTGCGGATTGGCCGCCGGCTCGATGAAGTCGACGCGACCGTGCAGCGTGCGCCCGGGAAGCGCGTCGGCGGTGATTGCGACCGGTTGCCCCACGCGGATCAGCGGCATCTGTTCCTCGTAGACATCGGCCTTGATCCAGATCTGGCTCAGGTCGGCGAGGGTGAAGAGCGTGTCGCCCGCGTTCACGTACTGGCCTTGCGTCACCTTGCGGTCGACGACGACGCCGTGTGCGTTGGAGTAGAGCGTGATGTGCGGAATGCCGGTCGTTGAGGGCGCGGCGAATTGTTTCGCGCCGATGCCCCAAAGCTCAAGCTTGCGGCGGCTGGCGGTCACCATCGCCTCGGCGGCCGTGCGCGCCATCGCGTCGTCGGAGTTGCGCAGGCCGTTGCGATTTTCCTGCGCGAGCCGGTATTCCTCAAGCGCGGTGGCGACCTCGCGACTGTAGATTTCGGCAACGGGCTGGCCTGCGCGCACCTGCTCGCCGGTGTACTGCACGCGGAGCTTGTCGATGCGGCCACCGATGCGCGCGCTGACGGCGGCCAACTGCGACTCGGGCGGATCGACGCGACCGACGGCGGGAATGTCGGTTTTGAGCGCCGCCGTGCGGACCTCGGCCACCTGCACGCCGGCGGCGGCAATCTCGTCGGGTGCAAGCTGCACGGTGGCGCCGGGCTGTGTTCCGGAGTCATTCGCCGCCGGCATGGTCATCGCCGGGGTCTGCGTGGTGGGCGCGCTACGGTGACCGCCGAACCAATGATGTTGCACGGCCTCGTAGCCAGCCCAGGCCAGCGCCATCAAAAGAAGAGAAGAAAAAAAGCCGAGCGCGATGAATTTATTTTCCCTGGCCGTCATTTGCCGGTCCTTTCCATCTTTTTATCGTTTTGGTTGATTTCGTTGGGAAGGGAAGTTCCGATGGCGCGCTCCAACTGCGCCAGTCCCGCGTCGACGGCGGCCGCTGCTGTGTAAGTCGAGGTCTCGACCTCAAGCAGCAGGCTCTGGCTGTCGATCAGGGTAGGGAATTCGGCGCGATTGTTTTGGTAGGCGGCGAGCGCGGCCTTGAAGGCTGCCTCTGCCTGCGGCAGCAGCGTATCGCGATAAAGCCGCACGCGCCTCGCGGCGGCCAGCGTCGCCACCTGCGCCTGGCGCACTTCAAGGAAGACGGCGTTGGCGCGCGCCTCGCGTTCGGACTCGGTGACGCGCGTGGCAAGATCGGCCTGCGCGGCTTCGCCCTCGTGGCGCGCGCGGTTGAGCGCGGGCAGGTTCATCGAAAACTCGGCCATGTAGGCGTTGCGCATCGCAGAACCCGAGGGCATGAGCATGTAGCCAAGGCCGACGGTGTAGTCGGATTTGAAGGCCGTGCGCGCCAGCTTGCTCTCGTCGTTCTTCTGCACAATCGCGCGGTCGAGCGCCGTGAGTTCGGGCCGGTGTTCCAGCGCGAGCCGTTCAAGATCGTCGAGCGTGGGCAGGCGGTCGAGCGTGCGATAGACTCCTGCTACCTCGACCGGATCACCGGCGCCGCGGCCCATCAGCGCATTCAGTTGCGCGCGGGCCGCATCGCGCTCCTCTTCAAGCTGGATGGTGCGCTCACCCAGCCGGGTAAGCGCCATCTGCGCGCGCAGCACGTCGGCCTGTGGCACCTTGCCGACGGTGTATTGCGCCAGCGCCATCGAGAACGCTTCTTTAAGAAGGCCGTTTTGACGCGTCAGCACCGCGCGTTCATCGGCGTTGCGCAACAACACCGAGCAGATTTCGCGAACCTGGGCAACGACCTGTTGGCGCTGCGATTCGAGCTCGGCTTCGGCAATGCCGGCATCGCCGGCGGCCACCTGCGCGCGCATCTTTCTTTTGTCTTGATTGATGAACGTGCGTTGCAGCATGAACATCGGTTGGGCCATGTTCAGGTCCCAGGGCTTGCGCAGGGGCGTGTCCCAGTCGCGCACCATCAGCATTGGATCGTCGAGGCTGCTCGCGGTCCAGGTTTTCGACTTGGCCAGAGCCATGCGGCGCTCGGCGGCGCGGATCTCGGGGTTTGCCGCGAGAGCCTCGGTGACCGCATCCTCAACATGCAAGGGGGCGGCGATGCTTTCCGCCTGGGGCAGTGCAA